>Ga0255338_1001171_pt1 | contig 53835 bp, 49 predicted proteins | sample MeOH1_35cm_T4_19_FD_203715 | JGI IMG/M metagenome (GOLD analysis project Ga0255338, IMG submission 203715) | Sandy soil microbial communities from University of British Columbia, Vancouver, Canada - MeOH1_35cm_T4_195 | ecosystem: Engineered > Artificial ecosystem > Sand microcosm > Unclassified ... | reverse complement strand
CGGCCAGGGGCTGCAGCTCGACATCGGTCTCGACCAGGATGGCGCGGTCGGCGCCGATGGCGAGAGCCGTGCGCAGGGTTTCCTGGCAGGGGGCCACGCCGCAGGAGACGGCGATGACTTCGGTGGCGACGCCCTTTTCCTTCAGGCGAACCGCTTCCTCGACGGCGATCTCGTCGAAGGGGTTCATGCTCATCTTGACGTTGGCAATGTCCACACCGGTGCCGTCACTCTTGACGCGCACCTTCACGTTGTAGTCCACCACGCGCTTGACGGGGACGAGGATTTTCATGACGTACAGATCCTGTTTATCAATGGTAGTACCAAATTATAGTATCGCTTCGACAGAGGGGTCAATGCATTCTGCTGGGTCGACGTCCGGCGCCATACGCGCTCGCCCGCGGGATGGGGTGGACGGAGCGCTCCCCGGTCGAAGTCTCGATGACACAGTCCAAGGTCATTTTGTGAGTCGGCGCCGGCGCGACATCGTTCACTCACTGAGGCGGGAGGACGAAAGACACGCTCACTTGCGCACTGCAAGAGGAAAAGACCTCCACGTCCCATCTACCGCGTGGCGCGAGAACTCAGGCGCCTTGATTTCCGGGCGCCGCGCTCGCTGCTGGCAATGACTTCCTGCTCTCGCTCTCGAGGTAGTCGCTCACATTCCTGAGATGATTCGTCATCTCCTTGCAAGCAGCCTCCGCATCGCGTGCGCGCAGCAGGGCCAGCACCTTGCGGCGCACTTGCATGATGTCTTTGCGAGGCTGCGGATTGACCTGCGCGAGCAGCGTGCGGATGATTTCCGACAACGCATCGACCATCATGACGATGACCTCGTTGTGCGTGGCGCGGGCGATCAGGCGGTAGAACTCGATCACGGATTTCGAGTTGCGCGATCCGCGACCATTCCGAAAGAGCTCGGTGTGGTAAGTGATGTCGGCCTCGATCGCGTCGAGCTCCTCCGCGGTAGCCCGGGCGCAGGCCAGGCGGAGGGCCACGGCCATCAACTCGATGCGAGCCTCCGTGACGTTGGCGATGGACAACTGCCCGAGCGAGACCATATCCTGCACGGTCTGCGTCAGCGCCGCAGGCTTGCCGCTGTGGATGAAGAAGCCGCCGTGGATACCGGTGCGAGCCTCGACGAGTCCGGCAGCCTCCAAGCTGCGCAACGCCTCGCGCACAGCGCTGCGGCTGATGTCGAATTGCTCGGCCAGATCCTTCTCGGGTGGCAAGCGGTCCCCCGGGCGTAGCTGGCCACGCGCGAGCTGTTCACGGATCTGGTCGCACACGACCTCGAAAGAACGCCGGGTTCGGACCGCGCGAAAGACAGGACTCGCCATCAGGCCATCCGCCGCTGCTGCTGCCTGGGCGCCGGCTGAGTTCTGTGTACTGATCTGGGTGGACATTGGATGAACCTCTTAATGCATATCGTAATGCAGGCGATTGTCGGTGTCGTATCTTCTTGATGCTTGCAATTTTATTGGTTGAACCATAATATAAGCAAACTTCGAATTTGCATGTTCACATCGCGGGCGCTCGCCCGCAGGAGAGACGATGAACCTTGACCTGACCCCTGAGCAGCGCGCCTTCCGGGATGAAGTGCGCGCCTTCATCCGGGCGCGCCTGCCCGCCGAGATCCGCGAGCGGCTGCGCGCCGGCCACCCTCCGCGCAAGCAGGACACCGTCGCCTGGCAGCGCATCCTCCACGAGCGCGGCTGGGCCGCGCCCCACTGGCCTCGGCGCTTCGGCGGCGCGGAGTTGGGGCAGATGGAGCGACTGATCCTGATCGACGAGCTCTACCGCGCGCCGGCTCCGCTACCCCAGGTGTTCAACATCACCATGCTGGGCCCGGTGTTGATGAAGTTCGGCACGCCGCAGCAGTGCGAGCATTTCCTGCCCAAGCTCGCCAGCCTGGACCTGTGGTTCTGCCAGGGCTTCTCCGAACCCGGCTCGGGGTCTGACCTGGCCTCGCTGCGCACCGCCGCGCGCCGCGAGGGCGACCACTATGTCGTCAACGGCCAGAAGATCTGGACCACCACCGCTCACTGGGCCGACTGGACTTTCGCGCTGGTGCGCACCGATCCCGAGGCGCGCAAGCAGGAGGGCATATCCTTCCTGCTGATCGACCTCAAGTCCCCGGGAATCACTGTCCGCCCCATCACCTCCATCGACGGCGAGCATCACCTCAACGAGGTGTTCTTCGACGAGGTGCGCGTGCCCGTGGCCAACCTCGTGGGCCAGGAGAACAGGGGCTGGGACTGCGCCAAGTTCCTGCTGGGAAACGAGCGCACCGGCATCGCCAACGTGGGCCTGTGCCGCGAGCGACTGGACCATGCCCGGGCCGTGGCCGCGCGCACCGCGCAGGGGGCAGGCCGCCTCATCGACGACCCCAAGCTGCAGGCCGAGCTGGCGGCGCTGGACGCCGAGATCCGCGCGCTGGAGGTGACCAACTGGCGCTTCCTGCTCAAGCCCTCGGCTCAGCAGGAGTTGCCGGCCTTCGCTTCGGTGCTCAAGCTCAAGGGCGTGGAGTTGCAGCAGGACATCAACGCGCTGCTGGCCCGCGTGGCCGGCCCCTCGGGCCTGGAACGGCGCGACGGCAGCGACCTGGAGCACGGCCCGCTGACCCCACGCTACTTCTACTCGCGCGCGGCGAGCATTTACGGCGGCACCAGCGAGGTGCAGAAGGACATCCTGTCCAAGTTCATCCTGGGTTGAGGAGACGGCATGCAATTTGAATTGAACGACGAACAACGCGCGCTGCAAGACAGCCTGGCGCGCCTGCTGGCGGACCGCTATGGCTTCGAGAAGCGTCGCACCCTGGCGGCCAGCGCCCAAGGCCACGATCCGCAGACCTGGGGCCAGTTGGCCGAGCTGGGCCTGACCGGCCTGCCCGTGCCCGAAGAGCAGGGCGGCTTTGGCGCGCGAGCCGAGGACCTGCTGCCCGTGATGCAGGAACTGGGCGCCGCGCTCTCGCTGGAGCCCTACCTGCCCCTGGTGCTGGGCGCCACGGCGGTGCGCCTGGGCGGCGATGCCGCCCAGTGCGCCGAGCTGCTGCCCCGGGTGGCCTCTGGCGAGCGCCGCCTGGCCTGGGCCCACGACGAGGCCGCTGGCCGCCATGCGCCCTGGTGGGTGCAGGCCACGGCCCGCCGCGAGGGCGACGCCTGGCTGCTGGACGGCGTGAAATCGCTGGTGCTGGGCGCGCCCCTGGCCGACCGCTTCGTGGTGAGCGCCCGCCTGCGGGGCGAGCCGGCGCAGCGCGAAGGCTGCGCCTTGTTCCTGGTCGACGCCCAGGCCCCGGGCGTGCAGGTGCGGGCCTTCCGGCTGGTGGACGATAGCCTGGCGGGCGAGCTCACGCTCTCGGGCGCGCGCGCCCAGGCCCTGGGCGAGGCCCGCGACTCGGCGCGCGCGCTGGCCGCCATCGACGGCACCCTCGCCATGGGCATCGCGGCCATCTGCGCCGACATGACCGGCGCCATGCGCGCGGCTTACCGCCTGGCGGTGGACTACCTCAACACCCGCCAGCAGTTCGGCCGCCTGATCGGGCAGAACCAGGCCCTGCGCCACCGCGCCGCCGAGATGCTGGTGAGCCTGGAACTGGCCAAGAGCATGGCCATCGCCGCCGCCGTGGCGGTGGACGACCCTGGCAGCGAAGGCGCCGACCTGGACCTGCACCGCGCCAAGCTGTCGGTGGCGCGCCATGCGCGCCAACTGGCGCAGCACGCGATCCAATTGCACGGCGGCATCGGCATGACCGAGGAGTACGCCGTGGGGCACTACCTGCGCCGCATTCACGTGCTCGACCAGTTGCTGGGCGATGGCGATGCCCACGCCGCGCACCTGGCCCATCGCTTGGCGGTCTGAACCAGCGACGCCCTGGCCACCCCGACACAGAAAGAGAGACAAGAGCATGAACCCAGCCATGATTTACCTCGACGAGCGCGGCCTGCCGCGCGATGAGGTGGTGCAGCGCGGCCTGCGCGCGGCCTCGGGCTTCGCCCGCATGGGCATTCGCGAAGGCGACACCGTGGCCCTGCTGCTGCGCAATGATTTCGCCTTCTTCGAGGTCTTGCAGGCCGCCAGCGCCATCGGCGCCTATGCGGTGCCGCTGAACTGGCACGGCAAGACCGAAGAGGCCTGCTACATCCTCAACGACGCCCGCCCCAAGGTGCTGGTGGCGCACGCCGATCTGCTGGCGCCCTTGCGCGACCAGATCCCGGCGGGCATCGAGGTGCTGGTGGTGCCTACCCCGGCTGAAGTGCAGGCCCGCTACGGCATTGCCGAGGCCGCCTGCCAGGTGGCTTCGGGTGATGTGTCGTGGCCGCAATGGTCCGATGGCTTCGAGCCTTGGAGCGAGCCCCCCAAGCGCAGCCGCGCCACCATGATCTACACCTCGGGCACTACCGGCCACCCGAAGGGCGTCCAGCGCGACCCGGCCACGCCCGAGCAGACCCAGGCCTATGGCGACCTGCTCAAGCGCGTGTACGGCATTGAGCAGGGCGTGCGCGCGCTGGTTACCGGGCCGCTGTACCACGCCTCGCCCAACGCCTATGGCCGGCAGGCTTTCGGCCTGGCCGACGTGCTGGTGATGCAGTCGAAGTTCGACCCCGAGGAAACGCTCGCCCTGATCGAGAAACACCGCATCACCAACGCGGTGATGGTGCCCACCATGTTCGTGCGCATCCTCAAGCTGCCGCGCGAGGTGCGCGAGCGCTACGACCTCAGCTCCCTCAGGTGGGTCACCCATACCGGCGCGCCTTGCCCCAAGGAGGTGAAGCAGGAGCTCATGGCCTGGTGGGGCCCCATCGTCTACGAGACCTATGGCGGCACCGAGGTGGGCACCGCCACCCTGGCCACCCCGCAGGACTGGTTGGAGCACCCCGGCTCGGTGGGCGTGCCCACCCCGGGCACCCGCATCGCCTTCTATGGCGACGACAGCCGGCCCGCGCCCGACGGCGAGCCGGGCGAGATCTACATGCGCGTGCCGGCCTACGCCGACTTCACCTACCTGAACAACCCGGAGAAGCGCCAGAAGGTGGAGCGCGACGGCCTCATCAGCGTGGGCGACGTGGGTTACCTGAAGAACGGGCGCCTGTACCTCTGCGACCGCCGCTCCGACATGGTGATCTCGGGTGGCACCAATATCTACCCGGCCGAGATCGAGATGGTGCTCACGCAATGCCCGGGCGTGCAGGACTGCGCGGTGTTCGGCATCCCCGACGAGGACTTCGGCGAGTCGCTGGCCGCCGCGGTGGAGCTGATGCCCGGCGCGCAGGTCTCGGCGCGCGAGATCCAGGCCTACCTCGAAGCCCACCTGGCCAAATACAAGGTGCCCAGGCGCATCGACTTTCACGCCAGCCTGCCGCGCGAAGACAGCGGAAAGATCTTCAAGCGCCGCCTGCGCGATCCGTTCTGGCAAGCCACCGGGCGCAAGATCTGATGGTCGCCACAGCACGCGAACCCCAAGCCGTGGCTGTGGCCTTGCAGGCCGCGCTGTCGCGCCATGGGGGCGAGGCCGGCTCGGTGCAGGAGCTCAAGCGCCTGACCGGGGGTGCCACCAAGACGACCTGGGCCTTTGACTGGGTCAGTGGCGGCGGGGCCCAGGCCCTGATCCTGCAACAGATGCCCGCGGCCGCCGGGCCCAAGGGGCGCGCGCCCAAGCTCGGCGCCCGCGAGGACGCCGCCGTGATGCGCGCGGCCCGGGCCGGGGGCGCCCCGGCGCCGGTGGTGCGGCTGGTGCTGGGCGAGGCCGATGGCCTGGGCGAGGGCTACGTCACCGAGGCTGTGGCGGGGGAGACCCTGGGCAAGAAGCTGGTGCAGGACACCGCCTTTGCCGACGCGCGCCAGCACATGGCGCGCCAGTGTGGCCAGATCCTGGCCACCATCCACCGCTTGCCGCTCGAGGGGCTGTCGTTTCTGCAAACCCTCTCGCCGGCCGATGAGTTGTCGGTCTATGCCGAGCTGCTGGACGCCTGCGGCGTGCGCCACCCTGCGCTGGCCTACGCGCTGCGCTGGGTGCAGGAGCACCTGCCCACCGACTGGACGCCGGCACTGGTGCATGCGGACTTTCGCACCGGCAACCTCATCGTGGGCCCCGAGGGCGTGCGCTGCGTGCTTGACTGGGAGATCGCCCGCATCGGCGACCCGATGCAAGACCTGGGCGTGCTGTGCATGCGCTCGTGGCGCTTCGGCGGCGCGGGCGAGGTAGGCGGCTTCGGCGCGCGCGAGGACCTCTACGCCGCCTACGAGGCCACCAGCGGCCGGTCGGTGGACCGCGAGCGCGTGCGCTTCTGGGAAGCCTTCTCCAATCTGAAGTGGGCCATTGCCTGCGCGCGCCGCGGCTCGGCCCGCCGCGATGACGGCCGCCCGGCCAGCCTGGAGCTCAGCGCCGTGGGCCGCCGTCTCGAAGAGCCGCTGTGGGACTTCTTTCAACTGTTGGCCGGTACGCCGGCCGGAGGCGCCGCATGACCGTGTTCGTGCCCGAGATGCCGCGCCTGGTGCAGGCCGCGGCCGACTACCTGGAAAACGAACTGCTGCCCACGCTGGAGGGCTATCACCGTTTCCACACCCGAGTGTGCGTGAACGTGCTGCGCATCGTGCAGCGCCAGGCGGAGCAGGGCGCCGCGCTGGAGGCAGCCGAGTGGGCGCGCCTGCGCGAGCTGCTGCAATCAACCGAGTCCCTGCCCACGCTCAATGACACGCTGGTGCGCCACCTGGACGACGGCAGCCTGCCGCTGGATGCGCCCGGGCTGGTGGCCCACCTGCAGGCCACGCTGGGCGATGCCCTGGCGATCAACAACCCCAAATGGACGGACCAGGCATGAGTACTCCGCTGCACCTCTCTTTGCCCCCGCACCGGCCACGACCGGCCGACGCACCATTGGCTCTGGCGGGGGTGCGGGTGGTGGACTTCAGCCACTTCCTTTCCGGGCCTTATTGCACGCAGATCCTCGCCGACTTCGGGGCCGAGGTCTGGAAGATCGAAAAGCCCCATGGCGGGGACGACTTTCGTACCCACAAGCCACCAGATCTTGGGGGCGAGTCCTTGGGCTACCTTTGGACCAATCGCAACAAGAAGGGCCTGACTATTGACCTGTATACCGAGGCAGGCCGTGCCTTGGTGCTGCAGCTCATCGACCGCGCCGACGTGTTGGTGGAGAACTTCTCCTCGGGTGTCATGCAGCGCCTGGGGTTGGACTTCGAGACCGTGTCGCGGCGCAATCCGCGCCTGGTCTATTGCTCCATTTCGGCCGCCGGACGAGAAGGTGAGTTAGCGCAACGGGTCGGCTTCGACCCCATCGCGCAGGCCGAAAGCGGGTTGATGGCCCTGAACGGCCATCCAGGCGACGGCCCTGTGGTGGTGGGCTCTCCGATCATCGACATCACCACCGGCATGATGGCCAGCAATGCCGTGATGGCTGCGTTGGCCGCGCGCGCGCGGGATGGCCAGGGCCAACTGGTGGAGGTGGCCATGATGGATCAGGCCGCGCAGATGGTGGGTTACCGACCGATGGCCTATCTCGTCACGGGCCAGGAACCGCAGCGCGTGGGCAATTCCAGCCCGCACGTGGTGGCCATCGGGATGTTTTCCACCACCACCGGACCGATCTACCTCTGTTGCGCCAACGAGCGCAGCTACCAGCGTCTGGTGCGCGACGTGCTGAACCGGCCCGATCTGGGCGAGGGCGAGTACGCCGACCCACGCGCGCGGGCACGCCATCGCGATCACTTGCGCAAAATCTTGCAGGACGCACTCGGCGCGCAGCCCCGCGAGCACTGGCTGCGCGTGATGCGCGCCGCGGGCGTGCCGGTGGGCGCGGTTCGATCAGCGGGCGAAGCCCTGGGCAGCGACGACATGCGAGAGCGCGGCTTGCTGACCAGCATTGCGCACCCCACCGCCGGCCATGTGCCCAATCTGGCACCGCCGTACCGGCTCAGCCGCACCCCGGTGGCGGACCCGCAGGCCGCGCCGACCCTGGGGCAGCACACCGAATCGGTGTTGCGCCAGGTGCTCGGCCTGGACGATGCGGCCATTCAGACCCTCATCGACCAGGGGGCCCTGGGTGCCGAGGGCGGTCAGCCATGAGCACCGTGCACGCGCGCTTGGGGTTCTTGGCCCACACCGGGCCCATGGAGCGGACCGGTCCCCTCAGCCTGGCCCTGACCCTGCAGCCGCACCACCTCAACATCGGCGGACGCTTCCACGGGGGCATGGTGATGACCTTCATCAGCGCGGCAGCCGAGGCCGTAGCGCGCGAGGCCGCCGCCCGGACGCAGGCCGGGGCGGGCGCCGAGATGCTCTCGTTGGACATCCAGTTCATCAGCGCGGCGCTGGGCGGCGCGCGCGTGCAGGCCGTGGCGACGCCCACGCGCGTGACGCGAACCATGGTGTTTCTCACGATTGAATTGCGTGCTGGTGATGAATGCCTGGCCACGGCGGCTGCGGTTTACCGGATCGTTTCATCGGGCGCGGCGGCGGAAGCCACCGTGGCGCAACCTCCTTCGTTGGCGGGCTGGGACACCGCCGTCTGGCGTGAACCGTTCTCGCGCCACGTTGGCTTGGCCTACGAGCGCACCCAGGCCGATGGTCTGAAGGTGGCCTTGTTCCAGGCCGATCCCAGCCGCCTGAGCGAGCACGCGCCCATCCTGCACGATGGCATGGCGCTGTTCGTAGCCGATGTGTTCACGGGTCGGGCGTCGTCCCTGGCGTCAAAGGGGCGCTGCGTGACCCTGAGCATGCAGGTGCGCCGCCTGGGCGATGTGCCCTCGGGCGGCTGGGTCGAGTTCACGCCCGAGGTGCGGCAGGTCTCGCCGTCGGTGGTTTTCACGGACGGCACGCTGAGCTGCGCAGGCCGCGCGGTGATGGCCGTGGCCTCGGTGTGGAAGGTGCTCGGGGCCGCTTGAGATCGGCCCCGGGACTGTGGTTCAGCCGGTCTGGAAAGCGCCGGCCGCCCGAAGCCTTTCACAGTCCTGCGCGTTCAGGCCCCACCCGGCAAGCGCGGCTTCGTCGTCCACGCCCGCCGGCACCCAGGCCCGCGGCCGGTCGGCCGGGGTTCGGCTGAACCGCGGCGCGGGGGCGGGCTGAACCACGCCGTCCACCTCCACAAAGGTGCCCCGGGCCTTCAGGTGCGGGTGATCGGGCGCTTCGGCCAGCGAAAGAACCGGGGCGAAACAGGCATCGCTGCCTTCTAGCAGCTCGCACCACTGCGCGCGGGTGCGGCTGCGAAACACCTCGGCAAATCGCGCCTGCAGGCTTGGCCAGCCCACGCGGTCGTGTTGGGCCGGCAGGTCCTCGCCGTCCAGGCCGAGGCGGCGCAACAGTTCGGCGTAGAACTGGGGCTCGGCCGCGGCCACGGTGATGTACGCCCCATCGGCCGTCGTGTACACGTGGTACCAGGGGGCGGCACCGTCGAGCACGTTCTGTCCGCGCGCGTCGTGCCAGCGCCCGTTGGCGCGCGCGGCGTGCAGGTAAGCCGTCAGCGAGGCGGCGCCATCGACCATGGCGGCATCCACCACCTGGCCTTGCCCGGACTGACGCGCCTCCAGCAGCGCACAGACGATGCCGAAGGCCAGGTACATGCCGCCGCCGCCGAAGTCGCCCACCAGATTCAGCGGCAGGGGCGGCGGCGCGTCGGCCGTGCCCAAGGGGTGCAGCGCCCCGGCCAGGGCGATGTAGTTGGCGTCGTGGCCAGCGGCCTGAGCCATGGGGCCGCGTTGGCCCCAGCCGGTCATGCGGCCATAGACCAGGCGCGGGTTGCTCGCCAGGCAGGCGTCCGGGCCCAGGCCCAGGCGTTCCATCACGCCCGGGCGATAGCCTTCGATCAAGGCGTCGGCCCCGTCAATGAGGCGGCGCAGCGCCTGCGCGGCCTCGGGCTTCTTGAGGTCCAGCGCGATGGAGCGCCGATTGCGGTGAAGGATGTTGGCCGCGGGGCGCTTGGGGGCCTTGCCCGCGGGGCCGGGGCGCTCGATGCACAGCACCTGCGCGCCCATGTCGGCCAGCATCATGGCCGCGAACGGTCCGGGTGCGAGCCCGTCCATCTCGATGATCTTGATTCCGTGCAGTGGTCCCATGAGGTGATCTTCAGTCCAGCTTGATGCCTTGGGTCTTGATGGCTTGCACCCATTCGACGTATTCGGCGCGCAGGCTTTGCGCGAACTGTTCGGGCGTGGAGCCCACGGGGACGAAGGCCCATTCGTTGATGAGGCGCGCCTGTATTTCGGGCTCCCGGACCCGACGCTGGATCTGCTGCGAGATCTTCTGCGCCACTGCGGGAGGCACACCAGCCGGAGCCAGGACACCGAACCAGCCGCGCACCTTTCCGGGGCCTTCCACCCCCAGATCGGCAAAGGTGGGCGTGTCGGGCAGCAAGGGAGAACGGATCGTGCTGGCCACCGCGCGCAGCTTGCCGGCCTGGGCCAGGCGCAGGTAAGGGCCGATCGAGAGCAAGCCGAACTCAAGGCCCCCACCCAGCAGTTCGGTCTGCAGCGGCGCTTCGCCCTTGTAGGGAATGGCATTGACCTGGATCTTGGTGGCCTCGGCGATCATGCCCGTATAGATGTGGGTGCTCGATCCCGCGCCAGAATGGCCGATGTTCACGCCCCCGCGTTCGCGCGCGTAGCGCAGGAAGTCATTCCAGTCCTTGATGCGGAGAGAAGGGTTGAAGGCCAGCACCGCGCCGCCGTTGGCCAACAGGCTGATGGGGGTGAAGTCGTTGATCGGGTCGTAGCCAGCCTTGGGGTTGAGGGCCGGATTGGTCAGGTGACTGGTGAAGGCCAGCAGCAGGGTATGTCCATCAGCGGGAGCGCGCTGCACGAACTGAGTGGCGATGAGGCCACCGGCACCGGGCCGGTTGTCGATGACCACCGGCTGGCCCCACGCTTTTCGAAGATCGTCGGCGATCAGTCGCGCCAGCACGTCTGTGGGACCACCCGGCGGCGCGGGCACCACGAAGGTGATGGCCTTGGCGGGAAAGTCATCGGCGATCGCACCAGCCGAGTAAACGAGAAAGGCGAAAGAGACTGCCCAGGTGTGGGCGAAGCGTGATGCCCATCGGCGCAAGCGGGTGTGCATGTCTGATCTCCTCGAGGCGTTCATTCGGGCTGGATGCCGGCTTTGCGAACCGCCTCGCCCCAGGGCGGGCAACCCTCGCGCAAGGCGCGGGTCATGTCGGCCGTGCTGCCGGTGCCGGCCAGAACGCCCATGCGCAACAAGGTTTCGCTGTTGGCCGGGGTGGCGGTGACTTTCTTGAGCTCGGTGTTCAGCCGCTCCAGCACGGCCGGTGGCGTGCCGGCCGGGGCCATCAGGCCGACCCAGCCCACCAGGCTGATCGGGTGGCCGGCCTCGGTGAAGGTGGGCACCTGCGGCAGACGTGGCCAGCGCCGGTCGCCCGCCACGGCCAGGGCCACGAGCTTGCCCGAGTTGACTTGCGACTCGACGAAGGACATGTCTGCCATGGTCATGCCGGCCTCGCCGGTGTGCAGGGCCTGGATGGCGGGGGCGCCGCCCTGGTAGGGCACGTGCAGCATGCCCAGTCCGTGCTGGCCGTTGAACACCTCGCTGTACAGATGGGCCGAGCCGCCCACGCCCGGCGTCGAGTAGTTGACTTTGCCGGGCTTGGCCTTGGCCTGGGCCAGGAACTCGGGCAAGGTGCGCACGCCCAGGGTCGGAGGCACCAGCATCATCAGCGGGGCGCTGCCGATCATGCCCACCGGCGCGAAATCGTCGAGCGCGGAGAGCGGAAAATTCTTGCGCAGATAGGGGTTGACGCAGGCCACCGACGAGGACATCAGCACCAAGGTATAGCCATCGGGTGGGGCCTGCTTGGCCAGCATGGCGCCCACGACGCCTTGCGCACCGGCCTTGTTTTCCACCACCACGCTTTGGCCAAGGGCCTTGCCCAGGTCGTTGGCCACCATGCGCGCGGCGACGTCGGACACGCCACCCGCAGCGAACGGCACGACGATGCGCACCGGCCGAGAAGGCCAGGCCTCGGCGAACGACGGCGAACCGAGGACGACGAACAGAAGAGATGCAGCAGCGGGAATGCATCGGCGCAGGCACGGAAATGGAAGCCCCATCAGATCTCCTTGATGACTCATCTTATTGGTTGATCCATTCTTTAATTAAAGCCCAAAATACCAAATCGGTGTAAACCCTAAATGCATGGCAAACGCGGCACATGCGATGATTGTGGTTGAACCATTAATTAACTGGAGACTCTTGCATGCCCCTCAATCGACGTCGCGCCCTCGCCGCGGGCCTCGCCTCCATGACTGGCCTTGCCGCGACCCCGTCCGACGCGCAGGGCTATCCCCGTGGCGTGATCAAGTTCATCATTCCGACGCCTGCGGGCGGCGGCCACGACACCATGATGCGGCTCATCGGCCAGAAGCTGTCGGAGCGCCTCGGTCAGCCGTGCATCGTCGAATCCAAGCCGGGCGCCAGCGGTGCGATCGCGGCTCAGACGGTGGCGAAGGCAGCGCCCGACGGCCACACGTTGCTGGTGGGCTACAGCGCCTTGCTGAGCAACACCGTTCTCATGCCCAAGCCCGGTTACAGCCTGAACGACCTCGCGCCCGTGAGCATGCTGGCCCTGACGCCCATCGCCCTGGGCATCAGCGACAAGCTGGCAGCCTCCACGCTGAAGCATTACGTGGCGCTGGCCAAGACGCGGCCCGCCGACCTCTCGTACGCCTCGTATGGCCAGGGCTCGGGCGGTCATTTTGCGGGCGAACTCTTCAACATGGCGGCCGGCCTGGACACGGTCCACGTGCCCTACAAGGGCGAAACGCCCGCGCTGCTGGACGTGCTGTCCGGGCAGGTGCAGGCGGTGTTCGCGTCGATCGGCGGTGTCAAGCGCTACCCGGGCCAGATCCGGCCGTTGGCGGTCGCGGCGGCGCAGCGCTCCCCCAGCTACCCGGACGTGCCGACCTTCGCCGAGCTGGGCTACCCGGAGGTGGACATGCCGGGGTGGGCCGGGCTGTTTGCTCCGGCGAAGACGCCTCCGGCGGTGATCGACACCCTGACGCGCGAGGTCAATCGCATCGTGCTGCTGCCTGAGGTCAAGTCCAAAATGGCTGAGCTCGGATTCGACGCAGCGGGCTGGGAGCCGTCCCGGCAACGCGAGTTCTTCAAACAGCAACTGACTCGCACGCGCAAGCTCGTCGATTCTGGTCGCGTCAAGCTTTGAGGCGCCGCGGCGTTGCTTCTTGCCGGGACCGGTGGGCCTTGCGCCGGTTCCGTTCCCGGGCTGCATCAGGAATGCCACGCGGCCGCGCGGGGCTGACCCGGCATCGACGTCACGTTGACGGCCGTGTCAGGCGCGATGCTGGGTTCGGCGGCAAGCCGTCCGGGATCCGCCTTGTGTCCCCCTGATCCCAGACCGCCCGGCGTGGGCGACGACTGCCGTCGTCGCCCCTCCGCGGGGGCTGGCCCCGCGTTCTCCCGCGCCGCGTCAGATGAAGGAATCCGGAATCAACTCGGACGGTGGGCAATCGCTGTAACGCGAGAAGTCGGTCACGCCGTGCTCGCGCAACAGGTCCTCGTCGATGCAGAAGTTTCCACTGAAACCGCGGTCCCGGGTCAGGATCAGATGCGCCGCGTCGGCAATGATCTCCGGCCGGCGCGTGCGCTTCATGGTCGTCTCGCCGCCCAGGATGTTCTGCACCGCGGCGGTACCGATGAAGGTGCGGGGCCACAGGGCGTTGAACGCCACTTTTCCGCGGAACTCCCCGGCCATCCCCAGCACACACATGCTCATGCCGAACTTCGCGATCGTGTAGGCGACATTGGGCGCGAACCAGCGCTCCTCCATGTTCAGCGGGGGGGAGAGCGTCAGCACGTGCGGGTTGGCCGCGCGCAGCAAGTGCGGCAGGCAGGCCCGCGTGACCAGGTAGGTACCACGCGTGTTGATGCCGTGCATCAGGTCAAAGCGCTTCATGTCGGTTGCCAGCGTCCCCGTCTTGCTGATCGCGCTGGCATTGTTGACGCAGATGTCGATGCCGCCGAAGTGCTCCACGGCCTGCTCGACGGCGGCCTGCACCTGATCCTCGTGGCGGATGTCCACCATCAACGGCAGCGCGCGACCTCCGCATTCCTCGATTTCACGGGCGGCCGTGTAGATGGTGCCGGGCAGCTTGGGGTTCGGCTCGGCCGACTTGGCCGCGATCACGACGTTGGCGCCGTCGCGCGCGGCGCGCTTGGCGATGGCCAGGCCGATGCCGCGGCTGGCGCCGGTGATGAAGAGGGTCTTGTTCGCCAGCGTGTTCATCGGTCACCTCGCGGAAGGCCAGAGTAGGGCGGGGCTTTCCTGGACAGCAGGGCCTCGATGGCGACGCGGGGTTCCGGGGCGGAAAACGCGGCGGCCTGGCTGTTGGCCTCCATGCTGAACATGGTCTGCTGGTCGGCGTCCAGCGAGGCATTGAGAGCGGCCTTGGTGAGCGCCAGCGCGGTCGGCGCAGCGTGCGTGAGGCTCTCGGCGATCCGCCTGGCCCTCTCCTCCAGCGCGTCGCTGTCGTGCACCTCCATCACCAGGCCCATTTGCCTGGCCTCCTCGGCGTCGAGTTCGCGGGTGGAGAACATCAGCTCCTTCGCGCGCTGCAATCCCACGGCCCGGGGCAGCAGGTAGAGCGCGCCAAGGTCGGGCACCAGCCCGAGCCGAAGGTACGCCATCGAGAAGCGCGCCCGCGGCGTCGCCAGCACCATGTCGGCGGTCAGCGCCAGGGCGAAGCCGGCGCCCATGGCCGGCCCGTCCACCGCCGCGATGACCGGGCGGCCGAGGTTGAGCATGTCGTGGATGAAGCGCAGCCCATTCTTGATGCGCTGCTGCCAGTAGGCCGGACCGGAGTCCAGGTGTTCCCGAAGCACGTGGAGGTTGCCGCCTGCGCAGAAGGCGCCAGCCCCGCCGGTGAGCACCAGCACCCGAATCTCCGGATCGTTGCGCACCCGCTCCAGCACCTCCATCAGATCCGCGCGCAGCTCGGCATCGAACGGATTGTGTTTGTGCCCCCGGTTCATCCGGATCCAGCCAACCTTGTTGACGACTTCGAAGTCTAGGGTATCCATGTGGGGCTCCTCAGGTCGGCGTGAACATCGGGATCAGGGCGTCGCCCTCGGCCGGCTTGTAGCAGGCCTTCACGCGCTGGCCTATCCGCAGACTGTCCAGGTCGCAGTCAACGATGTTGGTCAGCATCGTGATGCCTTCGTCGAGCGCGACGTAGGCGATGGCGTACGGCGTGGGGCCGGCCTTGCGCGTGACGCTGACGCTGTAGATGGTCCCTTCGCCGGACAAGAGGCTCCATTCGGTATCGCCCTGGCAGAACGGGCACAAGGCGCGCGGATACCAATGCAGCTTGCCGCAGGACTTGCAGCGCCGGGTGTACAGCTGGCCCTCGCGCGCGGCGTGCCAGAAGAACTCGGTCGCCGCATCGACGTGCGGGGCGGCGAGAGGACGGTCGACGTAGGGGGTGCTCATTCAATATGCCCTTTCCATGATGAGAGTCGCGCTGCCGTGGCGGGAACCCAGCAGGCCGCCGGTGCCCTGGGCCAGGGCCAGGGTGCAGTTGGGGACCTGGACTTTCGGGTGCGCCTCGCCGCGCAGTTGCCGGACCGCCTCGATCACCTTCGTGATGCCGCCGCGGTTGGCCGGATGGTTGTTGCACAGACCACCACCGTCGGTGTTGAACGGCAGCTTGCCGACGCCGGAGATCAGGTTGCCGTCGGCGACGAACCGGCCGCCTTCGCCCTTCTTGCAGAAGCCCAGGTCCTCCAGCTGCATCAGCACGGTGATGGTGAAGCTGTCGTAGATCGAGGCGTACTGGATGTCCGAAGGCTTCACGCCGGCCTCCGCGAAGGCGGCGGGCCCCGAGACGGCCGCGCCCGACCAGGTCAGATCGACCTGGCCACCCAGCTGCCCCTTGATCGTCTCGCCAGCGCCCAGCACCTTCACGAAGGGGCGCTTGAGCGTGCGGGCAATCTCCGGGCGCACCACCACCAGCGCGCCGCCGCCATCGCTGACAACGCAGCAGTCGAGCTTGCGCAGCGGGTCGGAAATCATGGGCGACGCCAGCACGTCCGCCACGGTGACGGGCTCGCGCAGCATGGCATGGGGGTTGTGCTGGGCATGGGCGGCGGCGGCGACCTTGATCCAGGCCAGCTGCTCGGAGGTGGTGCCGTATTCATGCATGTGGCGCGCGGCGGCAAGCGCGTACATGTTCACCGTCACCGGCGAGTAGGGCATTTCCCAGGGCGCGTCCGGTGTGGTCGCGGTGACGAGGCGGGCGCCCACGCCGACGCCGCTGCCGCCCTCGGTGCGCGGCCGGCCGGCCAGCGTGATCAGCGCCACGTCGCACTTGCCCGCGGCGATGGCCTGGGCCGCGTGCGCCACGTGAATCAGGTAGGCGGAGCCACCGGTGTCCGTCGTGTCGACGTGGCGCAGGCGCGTCAACCCCAGGTAGTCGGCCATGCTGTTGGCGCCCAGGCCGGGCGCATCACCGGCGCAGAAATAGCCGTCCACGTCCTGCAGCGTCAGGCCGGCGTCCGCCAGCGCGCCCCTGGCGCATTCGGCGTGCAACTGCGCCACGGTCTTGTCCGGCGCCTTGCGTGTTGGATGTTCGAAAGCGCCCGCGATGCAGGCCTTGCCCTTGATCGTCATGTTTTCTCCAGTTGACCGAAATGACGAACGTAGAATATCATTGGTTCAACCACCACACAAGGAGTGCTTACGTGAATCCCATCGTTTCCCTCGAAAACCGAACCATCATCGTCACCGGCGCCGGCCAGGGCATCGGCAAGGCAGCCGTGGAGATGGCCGTCGGCCTCGGCGCCAACGTCGTCGCCGTCGATCTGAACGGCGAAACGCTGAGCGCGACCGTCGCGACGCTGCCCGCCGATCGCGTGCTCGCGGTGCAAGGCAACGTGGCGGACGCGGCGCTGGCCGACCGCGCCGTTGCCGATGCCGTCGAGCGCTTCGGCGCCGTGCACGGCCTGGTCAACAACGCCGGGATCACCCGGCCAGCGATGATCGACAAGATGACCGACCAGCAGTGGCAAGACGTCATCGACGTTCATCTGAGCGGCTCCTTCTACTGGACTCGCGCCGTCGGCCGCCACATGGTTGCGCGCGCCAAGGGCGGTGACGCGACGGGCGGCTCGGTGGTCAACATCTCCTCCGACGCGGGCCGCAAGGGTTCGATCGGCCAGATCAACTACGCCGCCGCCAAGGCCGGGCTGCTGGGGATGACGATGACGGCCGCGCGCGAATGGGGACGCTACGGCATCCGCGCCAATTCCATCTGCTTCGGCGTGGTGGAGACCCCCATGACCGAAGTCGTTCGCGGCGAGAAGTTCCGCGACGGCATGCTGGCGCAGATCCCGATGGGCCGCTGGTCCACGCCCGAGGAAGTGGTCAAGGCCGTCTGCTTCCTGCTGTCGGATGGCGCGAGCTACATCACAGGCCAGCACCTGGGTGTCAACGGCGGTTTCCACATCAGCCTTTGACCTTCGCCCTGGCCATGCAGAACCCCGTCGATATCGACATCGCACGACTTGCCGATTTCATCCGCGAGCATGTCGAGCCGTTCAGCGGCGCGCTGGTGGCGCGCCGCATCGAAGGAGGGCAGTCCAATCCGACCTATGTCGTGGACGCAGGCCCCCGGCGCTACGTGCTTCGGCGCAAGCCCTCGGGTCAGCTCCTGCCCTCGGCCCACGCCGTGGATCGGGAGTTTCACGTGATGCAGGCGCTTGGACCGACGGCGGTTCCCGTGCCCCGCGCCCGCGCACTCTGCGAGGACCCGCGGGTGCTGGGCAGCAGCTTCTACCTGATGGATTTCGTCGAAGGCCGGATCTTCGGTGACCAGACGCTGCCGGGAATCAGCCCGGCCGAGCGCCGTGCGCTGTATCTGGAGCTGAACCGGGTGTTGGCGACGCTGCACGCCGTGGACTGGCGCGCCCGTGGCCTTCAGGACTTCGGTCGCGAGGGCAACTACGTGGCGCGCCAGATCGAGCGCTGGACCCGCCAGTACCGCGCCGCCGAGACGCAACGCCTTCCCGCGATGGAAAACCTGATCGCCTGGCTGAGCGAACGCGTGCCGGAGCAGCAGACCACGAGCATCGTGCACGGCGACTACCGGCTGGACAACGTGATCTTCCATCCCACCGAGCCCCGCATCGTGGCCGTGCTGGACTGGGAGCTGGCGACGCTGGGGGACCCGCTGGTGGACTTCGCCTACCACTGCATGACCTGGCATCTGGCGCTAGGCACGCACCGCACGCTTGCCGGCGTCGACCTGGCACCACTGGGAATTCCCGGCGAGGCCGAATACGCGGCGCTTTACTGTCGCCAAACTGGCCGCGATCCCGAGGCCGGCATCGCGCACTGGCCCTTCTACCTGGCCTTCAACATGTTCCGGCTCGCCGCCATCCAGCAGGGGGTGGCGCGCCGTGCGATCGATGGCAATGCGGCCAACAGCCGCGCACGCGACGTCGGCGAACGCGTCGTGGCGACCGCTTCGGCGGGGTGGGCCATGGCGCAGTCGTCCGCAGGATGAAATCAGGAGACCCCATGTACCTTCCCCCCGACACCACGCTGAAGCTGGACCCGCGCGACGAATACACGCACGCGCCGGAGCCGGTCGCCAACTACAACGAGAGCATGTATTTCAATGCCTTCGACGCCCGCAGCGGCATCGGCGCGTGGATGCGCATCGGCAACCGGCCCAACGAGGGCCACGCCGAGATGAGCTGCTGCGTGTATCTGCCGGACGGGCGGGTGGGCTTCATGTTCAGCCGCCCGAAGATCACTGGCAACGACGCGATGGACGCGGGCGGCATGCGCTTCGAGGTACTGGAGCCGTTCCAGCGGCTTCGCGTGACCTACGAGGGCGAGTTGTTGTTGATGGAAGACCCGCACGCGATGGCGGACCCGAGCGCCGCCTTCAAGCGCTACCCCAAGCGACACGCCTCGATCGCGCTGGAATTCGAGGGTATCTCCCCGATGCACGGGGGCGAGATCGTGGCACTCGACGGCCGACCCGCCATGCTCGACCCGGAGCACGCGGTCTATCGCGGCCATACCGAGCAGAACATGGCCGTCAACGGCCACATCACGGTGGATGGAGAACGGCACGAAGTGCGGGAGGGCGTCGGCTACCGCGACAAATCCTGGGGGCCCCGCCATTGGCATAGCTTTTACTGGTACAAGTGGCTGCCCGTCACCTTCGACCGCGATTTCGGCATCCTGCTGTCGATCAAGGGCCGGCCCGAAGGCGGTCCCGACCGCATCAGCGGCAACGTGCTGCACAACGGCGTCTACGAACCGGTGCTCGACGGTCGGATCGACACGGAGTACGACGATGCCTGGTATCCACGCCGACTGACCGCGTGGGTCACGACGGCGCTGCAGACCTATGTGCTGCAGGGCCGTGTCCTTGCCACCGTGCCGCTGCGCCACAAGCGGGCCGGCGCCACGGACTGGCGCAGCTACACACGCATCACCGAGAGCATGAGCGAGTACAGCTGCGAGGGCCGCACGGCACTCGGCATGACCGAATACTGCGACGTCATGAATGACGGCGTCCCGATTTCCGTGGAGAAGGAATCCAGGCCATGAATCCGACCGTATTGCAGGAGCGCGTGGGCGGTGTCGCCGTGGTCACGCTCAACCGGCCCGATGCGAAGAACGCCCTCGACGCATCCACCGTGGATGCGCTCGTCACGCTGTTCCGGGCTTACCGCGACGACGACGAGGTGCGCGCGGTGGTGCTGACCGGCGCCGGCGGCGACTTCTGTGCCGGCGGTGACGTCAAACAGATGGGGCAGGGCGGGACGCGCAGCCCCGAGCAGCGACGCACGGGCATGGGGCGCTATCGCGACCTCGTCACCTCGCTTGCTTCGCTGGACAAGCCGGTGGTCGCCGCAGTGGACGGCGTGGCCTATGGCGGCGGCCTGAGCCTGGCGCTGCTCGCCGACATCGTGCTGGTGAGCGAGCGCGTCCGCATGGCACTGGTGTTCCACCGCATCGGTCTGGTGCCGGACATCGGCGCCTGGTACACGCTGCCACGCGTGGTGGGGCTGCAGCGCGCGAAGGAGCTTATCTATTCGACGCGGGAGTTCGGCGCCGCCGAGGCGCTACGGATGAACCTGGCGCTGGAGGTTCTGCCCCCCGAGCAACTGCTGCCGCGCGCGCTGGAAATCGCGCGCAGCTTCGAGGCCGCGTCCGCCACCGCCCTGAGTCTGTCGAAGCAGGCGCTGCAGGCCTCCCTTCAGAGCGACCTCAGCACCATGCTGGACATGGAGGCCACCGCGCAAGCGATCGCCGGTGGAAGCGAGTACGCCCGCGAGTCGGTGCGGCGTTTTGCCGCGCGCGAGCCGGCCCGGTTCCGCTGGCCCGTCCGAACCCCTTTCACGACCGAGGACCCAAAATGATCGACTACGAAAAGACCAAGGCCTGGCGCTCCGGCGAGGTGCGTCACGGCTATACCGCCAAGGACACCATCCTCTATGCCCTGGGTCTGGGGATTGGCAGCGACCCGATGGACGCAAACCAGCTTCGCTTCGTCTATGAGAAGGACCTCGAGGCGCTGCCCACGATGGCCGCCGTACTCGCGTCGCCAGGTTCCTGGATGCGGGACCGCAAGGAGCTCGGCATCGATTTCCTGAAGCTGGTCCACGGCGAGCAGGGCGTCACCATCCACGCGCCGTTGCCGGTGGCCGGCACCGTCGTCGGTGAGAGCCGGGTCACGCGCATCGTGGACAAGGGCGAGGGGAAGGGAGCCGTCCTGCACGTCGAGAAGTCCTTGAAGGACGAAGCCAGTGGCCAGCTGCTGGCGACGGCGGAGCAGGTGCTGTTCCTGCGGGGTGACGGCGGCTTCTCCGGCGGCAGTGGCGGTGACGCACCGGCGCCCGCGCTGCCGGCTCCGCCGGACACCGCGCCCGACGCCGTGCTGGAGCTGCCCACGCGGCCCGAGGCGGCCCTGGTGTACCGCCTTTCGGGCGACCTTAATCCGCTGCACGCCGATCCCGTCGTCGCAGGCAAGGCCGGTTTCCCGAAGCCCATCCTGCATGGCCTCGCGACGTGGGGCCATGCGGCACGCGGCATCGTACAGCTGTACTGCGACCACGAACCGACTCGCCTGCGGTCGATCCGCGCGCGCCTGACCTCGCCGGTGTACCCGGGCGAGACGCTGGTGCTGGATTGCTGGCGCGCGGGCGCCGACGAGATCGCCTTCCGCGCCCGGGTGAAGGAGCGCGACGTGGTGGTCCTGAACAACGGCCGCGCGCGGATCGCAGCATGAGCATTCCCGCCACCATGGGGGCCTGGCGGATCGAGGAAATCAGCGATGCCGGGATCATGGCCTGGCGCGAGATCCCGGTGCCCCAGCCTGCCGCCGACCAGTACTTGGTGCGGGTGGAGGCGTCGGGGCTCGCCTTCGGCGACACGCTGATCGTGCGCGGCAAGTACCAGGTCAAGCCGCCGCTGCCCTTCACGCCCGGCTCTGAGGTGGTTGGCACGATCGTCGCCGGCGCGGGCGGCGCGCTCGCGATCGGGACCCGCATCGCCAGCTCGAGCCGCCAGGGCGGCTTTGCCGAGTACACGCTGGTGCCGCGCAGCGAAGCCATCGCCTTGCCCAAGGGGCTGGCCGCTGGCGCGGCTCTGGCCTTGCGCAGCAACTATCCGACGTCGCTGTACGCGCTGCGCGAAGTGGCCCGCCTGCAACCCGGCGAGACCTTGCTGGTCCATGCAGGCGCCGGCGGCGTCGGCAGCGCCGCCGTGGCGCTGGGCAAGTGGCTGGGCGCACGCGTCATCGCCACCGCCCGCGGTCCGCGCAAGCTGGACGCGTGCCGGCAGGTCGGGGCGGACGAGGCCGTGGACTATGCCGCCGGTGATTGGGTCGGCGCCGTCAAGAAGCTGGCACCGGACGGCGTCGACGTGGTCTACGACCCGGTGGGTGGCGAAGTCGGCGCGCAGTCGCTGCGCTGTCTCGCCTACGGCGCGCGCTACCTGGTGATCGGATTCGCCGGCGGCACGTTGACGGCCTTGCCGGCCAACCGGCTGCTGCTGCACAACGCCACGGCGCACGGCGTGCTGTGGGGCGAGGTACGCAAGCGCGACCTGGCGCTGGCGGCGCGCCTCACGCACGACGTCTACGACGCCTTTGGCGCAGGGCGGCTCGCGCTGCTTCCGGGGCAGGACTACGACCTAGCTCGCGCGCCCGAAGCGTTGGCGGCCTTGCAAGGGCGCGACAGCATCGGCAAACTATGGTTGCAGACGAGCCCCCGCGAGGCGGAGTGAGCGCGACGCCAGCTTCGGACCGCGCCTGGTTCCCGGGGCTGGCCGAGCGCCAGGTGCGTGTGTACCTGCTCGGCCAGGGCCTGTCGATGTTGGGCACCTGGACGCTTGACATCACGCTGAACCTGCTGGTGTGGCAGATCACCGGCTCCCCAGCCACGCTGGGCCTGCTCAACTTCCTGCTTTATGGCCCTGGTGTGCTGGTGACGCCGGTGCTGTCGTCCAGGCTCACCGTGGCGAACGCCCGCCGGATCACGGTCTGCGTATTGGTGGCGGCACTCGCGGTGGCGCTGGCGCTAGTGCTCGCGGCGGCCATGCACTGGCTGACCTTGCCACTGCTGCTCGGGGCTGCGGCGCTGCGCGGCGTGCTCGGTGGCATGGAGGTGCCTTCGCGCCAGATGCTGCTGCTGAACATCTGCTCCGATCCTTCGCGGCTCGGGCACGTGGTCGCGATGAACACAGTGGTGTTCCTGCTCGCCCGGACCGCTGGCCCGGGGCTAGCCAGCCTGATGTTTGCGCCGCTCGGCCCGATCTGGGCTTTCGTGCTGGCGGCGCTAGCGATCGCCTTCATGCTGCGTTGCGTGCTGCAGCTGAGGGTGGTCGCCGTGGCACCGTCCGCGGCTCCCTCCGGCAGCGGCGGCCTGCACGGTGCCTGGGCGTTCGTGCGGGGCGACAGTTTCGGCAGGCTGTTCATTCCCATGGTCGCCTGCGTCGCCTTCTGCGTTGGCGCCTACCAAACGCTGGTCCCGGTGCTTGCCGATCGGGTGTTCGGCGCCGCCAGTCTGTGGACCGGCTGGTTCTATGCGGCGGCCGGTTTCGGTGCCCTGGTCGCGGCGGTGATGCTGTCATCGCGCCACATTGACGTCCTGCTGCGCCGGCTGCTGCTGGTGGTGCCGTGGTCCGCCGTGCTAGCGCTGGCCGTGCTGGCGGTCAGCAGGCATCCGCTGCCGACGCTGCTGGCGTTCGGGCTGCTCGGTTTCTGCACTTCGTTCGTCGGCACCGGAACCAACGCCACGCTGCAGCGGCGCGTGCCGGCCAAAGCACGCGGCGGCCTGATCGCCCTGTTCCTGCTCGCCTTCATCGGCCCGATGCCGCTGTCGCAGCTGGCGGCCGGCGCGCTGGCGCAGTGGTTGTCTGTTGGGGCCACGTTCGCGCTGCTCTCCGCCGCCCTGGTGGTGGGACTGCTGGTCCTGTGCGGCCCGCGCTGGCGCCGGGCCGGCCGGGTGCAGTTCCATCTCCGCAAGCTCTGAAGGAAAGCCTCCATGCGTGTGTTCGAAGGCGTCGAAGTGCTGGACCTCGCCAGCTACATCGCCGGTCCCGGCGCAGCCACCATCCTCGCCGACTTCGGGGCCGACGTGCTCAAGATCGAGCCGCCCGGCGGCGACGGCTTCCGCACCATCCACCGCAATCCGAACCTCGCGTACTCGGAGCACCACTACCTGTGATGCAGATCGCGCGCAGCCGGCGCGGCTTGCCGCTGGACCTGAAGCGGCCCGAGGCGCAAGTGGTGCTGCACCGGCTCGTACCGCAGGCGGATGTCGTGATCACCAGCCATCCGCTGCCGTTGCGCGCCCGGCTCGGCCAGGACTGGGCACGGCTCGAGCCCCTGAGCCCGCGGTTGATCTATGCATCGCTCACCGGCTACGGCGAGACCGGCCCCGAGGCAGCCAAACCGGGCTTCGACGCCACCACCGAAGGCGCGAGGGGCTCCATCCAATCCGCAGGATTAGGGAGAGTAGTTCATCAACCTCTACTTCCGCGGTTCGAACCTGCGGACCGGCTACGTCACGCTGTCACGTTCGGGGTGGCTGGAGCGCCAGCGCTGGCCCATTGAATACCAGCAGCGTCTCGACAGTGGCATACCGCGCCCGATCGCGCTCCGCATACAGAGCCGTCGCGCACGACGGCACCAGCACGACGGGTCGACCTGGGCGCCGCACCTCGCGGGTTTTTACTTATATATGGTTGAACCATAAAAAATATGATGTGATGAATCCAGATGAATTTCACGCAGTGCAAGGTAGAACTCTGGATCGAAGGCGCGCCCAGCCTTCACCGGCTCCCATGCTCGTGCGTGTCTGTGGAAGGCGGGAAATGGCTCTGTGTCACCTGATTAAAAGGATGGAAACGCGAACATGAACGTCTTCACTGGCATCAGGGTGCTCGATATCGCGAGCTTCGTGGCGGGTCCGATGGCCGCCACTATCCTGTCCGACTTCGGGGCCGATGTGATCAAGATCGAGCCGCCGGACGGTGATGGGTACAGGCGCATGCATCGCCTGCCCAATCTGCCCAAGAGCGAACACAACTACGCTTGGGCTCTGGCCTCGCGCAACAAGCGCGGGTTGGTGATCGATCTCAAGAATGACGCCGGCCGGACGGTGCTCCATCGCCTGGTTCGCTCAGCCGATGTGCTGATCACCAACTATCCGCCGAAGGTGCGTTCAGCGCTCGGGCTGACGGCGGTCGAACTGATGGCGCTCAACCCGCGGCTGATCTATGCATCGCTCACGGGCTACGGTGAGAGTGGCGCCGAAGTCAACCGTCCCGGCTTCGATGCCACCGCCTATTGGGCGCGTTCGGGCCTGGGCGACATGGTCCGCACCGATGCTCAGGCAGCGCCCGCAGCTCCAGCACTGGGGCAGGGCGACCAACCCACTGCGGCCATGCTGTACGGTGCAATCGTCACGGCCCTGTTCCGCAGGGAGCGCACGGGAAAAGGAGCTGAAGTCACGACCTCCCTGCTCGCCAACGGCATCTGGGCCAACGGCCCAATGATTCAAGCGGCCCTGTGTGGTGGCGAGATCCGCTACCGCGAGCCGCGCGAGTCACCCCGCAGCGCCCTCAGCAATTTCTATCGTTGCCGTGACGGCCGTTGGTTCTCCTTGGCCATGGTCGAAGAGGAAAGGCTCTGGCCCGAACTGGCTGGAATCATGGAGCTTGGACATCTTGTAAGCGATCCCCGATTTGCCGATCTCGCCACCCGGCGCGCGCACGCCGCGGCATTGGTGGTCGAACTTGACAGGGCGTTCGCTCAGCGGGATAGCAAAGACTGGCTGAGCCGCTTCGAGGGAAGCGGGAACACGGTCGGCATCGTGGCTCGCACCACCGATGTCGTCGAAGATCCTCAGGCGTATGCCTGTGGCGCTCTCGTGCAGGCCGATGGCATAGGCGGCGCCGGATTCACTGTCGATAGCCCGTTTCGCATCTCGGAAGAGAGCAAACGGCGACCCAGCCAGGCCCCGAATCTGGGCCAGCACAGTGAAGAAATCCTGCGCGAGCATGGTTTCGATCGTGCCGAAATCGACGTTCTGCGCCGTGCAGGCGCCATTGCCTGAAACGAACCTCGTCAAGTCCAAGCCATGCCACTCCCCCATCACATCGCGCGTCGTCTCAGGTTGCCTCTGATCGCCGCCCCTATGCTTAAGGTTTCCGGTCCCGAACTCGTGATCGCGGCTTGTCGCAGCGGCGTCATCGGCTCCTTCCCGACCGCCAATGCACGGGGCCAGAACGAACTCGATGACTGGCTTTCCCGGATCGCCGAAGCGACGGGAAGCGCTGTCGGCCTCACCTCCGAGGCGGCGCCTTGCTGCCCCAACCTGATCATGCATCGCGAACCGCAGGCGCTGGCGCGCGACGTCGAGTGTTTGGCGCGACACCGGGTCGAGATGGTGATCACCAGCGTCGGGTCTCCAGCGCCCGTCATCGCGCCACTGCATGCCGCGGGATGTCTGGTGTTTGCCGACGTGGCCACGGTGAGCCATGCGCGCAAGGCCCTGAACGCGGGAGCCGATGGATTGGTGCTACTCACGGCCGGAGCCGGAGGCCAGACAGGATGGCTCAATGGTTTTGCCTTCGTACGCGCAGTGCGCTCTTTCTACCAAGGGCCCGTCGTGCTCGCAGGGGGAGTGTCCGATGGCGCTGCACTCTGGGCGGCCCGCGCCCTCGGATGCGACCTAGCCTATATGGGCACGAAGTTCATCGCCACGAACGAGTCGAGGGCTTTGCCGCCCTACAAGGCGATGCTGGTGGAATCGCAGGCGGATGACGTACAACTCACTCGCGCGTTCTCTGGTTTGGCCACGAGCATGTTGCGACCTTCCATCGTGGCTGCTGGCCTCGATCCCGACGCGCTGGACGAAAACATCAGTGTGGCGCGCGCCAAGGAAATCTTCGGCGAGTCGCGCCTCAAGTTCACCGATCTCAGCCAAGTGATGGGGCCCAAGCGGTGGATCGACGTCTGGAGCGCGGGGCACAGCGTGAGCGGCGTCGACGCCGTGCTGCCCGTGGCGCAGCTGGTGACGAAGACCGAGGCCGAGTACCACGAGGCGATGCGCTCCACGGCGCTGCTCGCCGATGCGCAGGCGCTTGGCGTGCCCTGACAAGTGCAAGCGCAGTGCCTGCAATCCCACAGGCGAATCATCTGACTCCTTTCCATGGAAGGAGTCGCCACAAGGAGTCGATATGAACATTGGTCGCAGAACCTTCATTGGCGGCGCATTGACAAGCGCAGTCGCCGCAGCAACAGCGCCGACAGCGCTAGCGCAATCCGGCGACTATCCGAATCGCCCGCTTCGCCTGGTCATTCCCGTCACCGCGGGCAGTGTGCTCGATACGATCGGCCGCGCCTACGGTGAGCAGCTGCAACACACGCTGGGTCAGCCAGTCGTGGTCGACAACAAGCCAGGCGCCAACATGTCGATCGGCATTGGCAATGTGATCGCCTCGCCCGCCGATGGCTACACCATACTGTTGACAACCACCGAAATGGTTCGGGCGCCAATGATCTTCTCGAATATCAAGTACGACCCCTTCAAGGAATTCACGCCTCTCGCACACATCGCCTCGACCTCGATCTTCTTTGTGGTGCCGGCCAGCAGTCCCGCACGGACACTTGCGGAGTTCGTTGCACTTTCCAGGCGTGCGCCGAAGCCCTTGAACTATGGCACCACCGGCCATGGTTCGGGTTCGCATTTTTACGGTGAACTGATCGCAACACAGACCGGCGCGCGCATGATCGACGTCCCTTACAAGGGGGAGGTTCCCCAACTTCCTGACCTGCTGTCGGGCCGGCTTGATGCGGGCTGGATTTCGGGATTACCGGCACTCCAGCACTCGAAGGAAGGTCGCATCCGCGTGCTGGCCGGCGGCAGTCTCAGGCAACGTGCATCCATCTTTCCAGAAACACCAACCCTGACGGAACTGGGTGTGCAGGGGACTGGCATCGAGGGGTTCATCGGTTACTTCGTGGCCAAGGGAACGCCCGTGCCCATTGCCCAGAGACTGGCACGGGAAATCGATTCCATAGCTTCTCAGCCACAAATGCGCCAGCGAATGGTGGATCTGGGCTTTGAACCGCGTTCAGGCGCTTCGATTGAGTCCTTCCTGACCACGATGCAGGACGTGCACGACGGATGGTCCAAGACCCACCAGATGGTCAACATCAAGCTCAACTAAGCCGCATGAGGACCGGACGCTAATGACGGCGTGAGTCCCGCCCCAGCGTCGGCGGACGGGGTTCCGTCACGCTGTCACGTTCGGGGCTGGCCCATTGAGAACAGGCTTCGTGTCGGCGTGCTGCAGCACGACGCGGCCGATCGTGCCGCGGTTGCGCACCAGCGCCGCTGCTTCCTCGAAACGTTCGAGCGGCAGCGTGGCATGGACCAGCGGCTGGATTCGGCCGGCAGCATGGAGTGCGATGACGTCACGCTTGGCGGCCGCCGCCGCCTCGGGGTCGCGTTCCACCGCCTGCCGGAAGTCCACGCCCACCAGCGACGCACCCTTGACGATGGCGAGGTTGGATTTCAGCGCCCCAATCTCGCCGCCAGCAAAACCGACCATCAGGTGGCGCCCGTCCCAGCCCAGCGTTCGGAAGGCGGTGTCGGTGGCGGCGCCACCCACGGGATCGAACACTACTTGAACGCCGGCGGCACCAGCCAGCGCCTTGACTTCGTCTTTCCACGGACGGCTGGAGTCGAACACGGCGTCGGCGCCGGCCGCTTCGGCCGCCGCGCGCTTGGCGGCGCTGGAGGCACCGGCGATGACGCGTGCGCCCAGCACCTTGCCGAGCTGCACGGCGGCATGGCCGACGCTGCCGGTGGCACCGAGCACAAGCAGCGTTTCGTTGTCGCGCAACCGTGCCCGATCGCGCAGTGCATAGAGCGCGGTGGCATAGGGCGCCACCAGCACAGCGGCGTCCGCCGACGAAGCGTGCGGCTGCAGGGGCATCAGCAGCGGCCCGGGCAAGCAGAGGTAGTCGGCCCAGGCGCCCTGGCGGGTTCCGCAGACGCGGTCGCCCACGCGCAGGCCGGAACTGTCACCGTGAGGAACCGCGTCGACCACGCCGCTGAATTCGGACCCGGGCACGAAAGGCGGCGTGGGCCGTACCTGGTAGCCACCCGAGGCAAGCAGTAGGTCGACGAAGCTGATGCCGGAGGCCTCGACGCGCACACGCACCTGGCCGCTGGCCGGCACGGGCTGCGGCAGCCAGTCGAGTTGCGGGATCCCCCCGGATGCGTAGTCGTGGATGCGCAAGGCTCGCATGAGCGGCTGGAGAACTTCGGGACGGGAGGCTCTGGGGACGATGAGGGACATGCGGGGGAGCTCGTGCGCGAGCACGGCGGATGGTTGAAATGCGGTGCGAGTATCAATGGCCAAACCAATGATGGAAACTCCGTGTTTACCCCATTCTGTGGTTGAACCAATGAATTATAAGATGAGAAGCGCCAGGAGAACTCCCATGAACCACGACAACAAAGAACTTCACTTCGGCGGCAGGACGATCCTCGTCGTCGGCGGCAGCAGCGGCATCGGCAACGGCATCGCCCAGGCCTTCCGGGCGCGCGGCGGGACCGTGCACGTTTGGGGCACCCGCGCCAGCGCTACCGACTATCTGGCCAGCGATGGCAGCGATCTCGAAGGCCTGCGCTACCAACAGGTGGACGTCTCCAGCGTAGAGGCTGTGGCGGCCGCCCGCCTGCCAGAAACGCTGGACGTGCTGGTGCAGGCGCAGGGCATCGTCGAATACCGCCGCGCCGAGTTCGAATCGGCCACGTTCCGCCGGGTGGTGGACCTGAACCTGAACAGCGTGCTGCAGTGTGCGGAGCGTTGCCACCCGCTGCTCAAGGCCTCCGGCGGCAGCATGATCATCGTGAGCTCGGTGTCGGCCTACAGGGGTGCGATCGGCAATCCCGCCTACGCAGCTTCCAAGGCGGGTGCGGTCTCGCTCACGCGCTCCCTCGGCGCCGCCTGGAGCAACGACGGCATCCGCGTCAACGGCATCGCGCCGGGACTGGTCGATACCAAGCTGACCCGCGTCACCACCAGCCACCCTGATCGCCTCGCCGCAACGCTTCAGCGCATCCCCGTCGGCCGCATCGGCCTGCCAGCGGACATGGCAAACGTCGCGCTGTTCCTCGCTTCGCCCCTCGCTTCGTACGTGGTGGGGCACACGATTCCGGTGGACGGTGGGCTCACTGCGTGAGCGACCGTCCTTGCTCCCAACGTTTGGTATCAACAGGAGAATTTCATGAGCTGGGATTTTGAAACCGATGAGGCCTTCCAGCGCGAGCTGGAATGGATCGACGAGTTCGTGCGCGAGGAAGTCGAGCCGCTCGACCATGTGCTGGGCAGCCCCTACGACGTCGACGAGCCGCGCTTCCAGCGGCTGGTACGGCCGCTGCAGGAAGTGGTGCGCGAGCGCAGGCTATGGGCCTGCCACCTCGGCCCCGAGCTGGGTGGGCAGGGCTATGGCCAACTCAAGCTGGCATTGATGAACGAAATTCTAGGCCGCTCGAACTTCGGGCCGGTGGTCTTCGGCTGCCAGGCGCCGGACTCCGGCAATGCCGAGATCCTGGCGCATTACGGCACGCCCGAACAGAAGAAGCGTTTCCTTGAGCCGCTGCTGGCCAACCGCATCGTCTCCTGTTTCGCGATGACCGAGCCGCAGGGAGGCGCCGACCCGCTGGTGCTGCAGACTCGTGCCGTACGAGAGGGCGACCAGTGGGTGCTCACCGGCGAGAAATGGTTCGCCTCCAATGCCCGGCTGGCGGCTTTCTTCATCGTGATGGCGGTGACCGACCCCGAGGCGGCCCCGTACCGGCGCATGTCGATGTTTATCCTGCCGGCTGACGCACCCGGCATTGAGATCGTCCGCAACGTCCACCTGGCTCGTCCGGGCGCCGAGGAGGACGGTGGCCATGGCTACCTTCGGCTGCACGGCGTGCGCGTGCCGCTTGACCACCTGCTCGGTGGCGAGGGAGACGGCTTCGTGGTGGCCCAGACGCGATTGGGTGGCGGCCGCATCCATCACGCCATGCGCACGATTGGCCAGGCGCGCCGCGCGCTGGACCTCATGTGCCGCCGCGCGCTGTCGCGCCGCACCCAGGGCGAGCTTCTTGCGAAGAAGCAGATGGTGCAGGAGAAGATCGCCGACTCCTGGCTTGAGCTGGAGCAATTCCGGCTGCTGGTACTGCGCACCGCCTGGGCGATCGACAAGCACAACGACTACCAACGCGTGCGCAAGGACATCGCGGCCGTCAAGGCCGCAATGCCCAAGGTGCTGCACGACATCGCCTCGCGCGCGCTGCAGATCCACGGTTCCATCGGCACCACCAGCGAGATGCCGTTCATGGAGCAGATCCTCGCCAGCTACGTGATGGGCCTGGCCGACGGTCCGACCGAAGTCCACAAGATCACCCTGGCGCGCGAACTTCTGCGCGAGTACGAAGGCTCGGACGACGTGTTCCCCGATTACCACTTGGTGCGCCAGCGTGAACGGGCGGCCGAGCGCTATGCCGAGGTGCTGGCGGACCTGGCGCCCGACGCAGCATGACGGCGGGAGCGATCGCGGACGTCGGCGGCTGGCGAGACCTCGCCGATCCCCTGCGGCTGGCTGCCTGGATGGACGATGCTGGCGTTGGCGCGGGCGCGGGGCCGATCGAGGACGCAAGGCTGCTGACCGGCGGCACGCAAAACCTCCTGCTGCAATTCCGCCGCGGGGCACGCGAGTATGTGCTGCGGCGACCCTCGCGGCATCCCCGCCCGCAGGCCGGCGAAACCATCCTGCGCGAGGCGCGGGTCCTTGCCGCGTTGGCCGCGACGCCGGTGCGCTGCCCCGGCTTCGTGGCGGTGTGCGGCGACGCGCAGGTGCTGGGTGCAGCCTTCTACCTGATGGATCCCGTGGACGGCGTCAACATCGCCAACGGCCTGCCGGCGCTGCACGCAGCGTCGCCGCAATGGCGGCACCGCATGGGGCTGGAGATGGTCGACGCGATTCTCACCCTGGCCGCCGTGGAACCGGCGCACGCAGGGCTCGCCGGTTTCGGCAAGGTCGAAGGATTTCTGGAGCGGCAGGTGCCGCGGTGGCGCAAGCAACTTGAAGGCTACGCGGAGTGCAAGGGCTGGCCCGGGCCGCAGGCGCTGCCCGGCGTCGAAGCGGTCGGCACCTGGCTCGATGCGAACCGTCCTGCCAACTTCGAGCCCGGCATCCTGCACGGCGACTTCCACCTCGCCAACGTGATGTTCCGCCACGATGGCCCCGAACTCGCCGCCATCGTCGACTGGGAACTCGCCACCCTCGGTGACCCGTTGCTGGACCTGGGCTGGCTGCTGGCGACGTGGCCCCAGCCCGACGGCTCCCACCACACCACGCAGCGCATCCAGCCTTGGCAAGGCTTCCCGGAGGCCGATGAACTGATTGAACGCTATGCCACCGGCAGCCGGCGCTCCCTCACGCACCTGCCCTGGTACGTGGTGATGGCCTGCTACAAGCTCGCGATCATCCTCGAGGGCAGCCATGCGCGCGCCTGTGCCGGGCTGGCGTCGCGGGAGATCGGCGATCGGCTGCACCACGCCGCGATCGGCCTGATGCGCAAGGCGGAACATTGGATCGAAACAACCTGACAGCGGAGTAAGACCTTGGACACGAAGCACAGCCATCCCAGCCATCACGCGCGTCTGACCCCGGAGCGCGTGGCGCTCACCATGGCGAAGGAGGGGTACTCATTCACCTACGTTGAACTGGAAGCCGCATCCAATCGTGGGGCCCACGCGCTACGCGCCTGTGGCCTGCGCCCCGCCGACCACGTCGCGGTGCTCCTGGGGAACCATCCGGGCTTCCTGTCGTTCTACTGGGCCGCCATGCGCGCCGGCCTGTACTTCACGCCGATCAGCAGCCATTCGACGGCCGAGGAGGCCGCCTACATCGTGCGCGATTGTGGTGCCCGGCTGGTCGTGTCATCCGGCGCCTTGCGCGAGGTCGCCGCGGCGTTGCCGGCGCTCGTGCCGGAGGTCAGCCACTGGTTCAGCCTGGACGAAGCCTTCGGCCAATTTTCCGGCTGGGATCAAGCGACCGCCGACCGCCCGGCCACACCGATCCACGATGAGGTGGGCGGCCACAACATGATGTACTCGTCCGGCACCACCGGACGACCCAAGGGCATCAAGGTGCCGTTCGCGAACCAGCCCATCGAGGCCGTCGTCCCTGTGATGCGTCACTTCGGCGAGGCGCTCGGCTACGACGCCAACACGGTGTACCTGTCGCCCGCTCCCTTGTACCACGCGGCGCCGCTGGGATTCTGCGCGACGGTGATGCGACAGGGCGGCCACGTGGTCGTCATGGACAAGTTCGATCCCGAGGCCTTTTTGCAGTGCATCGAACGCTACCGTGTCACCCACACCCAGTTGGTTCCGACCATGTTCGTGCGCCTGCTCAAGCTGCCTCCGGAGGTGCGGGCGCGCTACGACCTGTCGTCGCTGCGCTGCGCGCTGCACGCCGCCGCGCCCTGCCCAGTGGCGGTCAAGCAGCAGATGATGGACTGGTGGGGCCCGGTGATCTACGAGCAGTACAGCGGCTCCGAAGGCAACGGCTGCACCTTCATCGGACCGCACGACTGGCTTCAGCACAAGGGCTCGGTCGGGCGCGCGCTGGTGGGCCAGGTGCGCATCGTCGGCGAGGACGGCGCCTTGCGGCCCGCTGGCGAAGTGGGCGCCGTCTACTTCGAGAGCGAGCGCCGCTTCGCGTACCACAACGACCCCGACAAGACCCTCGAGGCCTTTCACCCAAACGGCTGGTCAACGCTGGGCGACATGGGCTACCTGGATGAGGAAGGTTACCTGTACCTGACCGACCGCAAGGCCTACATGATCATCTCAGGTGGCGTGAACATCTATCCGCAGGAAGCGGAAAACGTTCTGACGGTGCACCCGAAGGTGGCGGACGTGGCGGTGTTCGGCGTGCCCAATGAGGAGTTCGGCGAGGAGGTGAAGGCGGTCGTGCAACCGGTTGACATGGCTTCCGCCGGCCCAGCGCTGGCCGAGGAACTGATCGCCTGGTGTCGCCAGCACCTCGCGGGCTTCAAGTGTCCGCGCAGCATCGACTTCGAGCCAGAACTGCCGCGGCACGATAACGGCAAGCTGTACAAGCGCAAGCTGCGCGATCGCTACTGGGCCGGGCGCGACAGCCGGCTCATATGAACTCCGCACGGCCAGCTCCGAAGGTGCTCGCAGGTCAAGGCGCGCATCGATGCGACGGAGGGCTCCCGCACGCCCTTGCCGAACACCCCAGGCAGCTTCGGACCGGCGACTGAGCGAGCCGGGCGCATATCGGCGTGCCATACCCACCCCATCAGGACAGGACATGACTGCAATTTCACGCTCCATCGCCGATCACGTAGCGATTGTCACCGGCGCGGCCGCCGGCATGGGCAAGGCCACCGCCTTGCTGTTCGCCCAGGAAGGCGCCCATGTGGCGGTCACGGACCGCGATGTCGCCGCAGCCGCGTCCGTGGTGGAGGAAATCGCTGCTGCCGGTGGCAGTGCGTTCGCCTGGTCCCTGGATGTCGCAGATGCCGATCGCATCCAGTCCGTGGTGGACGAAGTGGCGGCGCGCTGGGGTGGCCTGGACATCATCGTTAACAACGCCGGCATCGCGCGCATGCTGCCGATCGACGCACCGGAGTATGAGGCGGCCTGGGAGGCCCTGCATTCCGTCCTGCTGCGCGCTCAGGTGCGCATCGTGCGGGCCGCACTGCCACACCTGCGGCATTCCGCGCATCCTCGCGTGGTGAATATCGCATCGACCGAGGCGCTCGGTGCCACCAGCGGTAACAGCGTCTATGCCGCCGCAAAGGCCGGGGTCACTGGCCTGACGCGCGCGCTCGCCATGGAACTGGGACGGGACGGCATCACCGTCAACTGCATCTGCCCCGGACCCATCCTGACCGAGATGACGCGGCGCATCCCGCAGGACCGCCGCGACGCCTTCGCCCATCGTCGCACGGCCCTGCGGCGCTATGGCCGGCCCGAGGAGGTGGCGCACATGACGCTCAGCCTGTGTCTGCCCGCTGCCTCGTACGTGACCGGCGCCACCCTGGCCGTGGATGGTGGCCAGAGCGTGCGCTTCGCCTGAACGGCCGTCGGGCTCAGTCCAGTTGGATGCCGGTGATCTTGACGAGGGCGTAGGGCGCCATCAGGGCCGCGCCCTCGGTGGCCCAGTCAGCCGAGGCAGTGGGCTTCGTCCGGGTCGCCCAGGCGCTGCACCGCGGTGGCGGACAGACACAGCATCTCGGTCCACGCGCCGTGGCGCACGCCGCACACGCGGTCGCCCACGCGCAGGCCATTCACCTCACGGGATCCCACGGCGTCAATCACGCCCCTGAATTCCGAGCCCGGAACGAAGGGCGTAGGCGGTTTCCCTTGGTAGCCGCCGCTGGCCAGCAGGAGATCGATGACACTGATGGCATTGGCGCAGACACGCACGCGCACCCCGACGGGCCCACAGTCGGGCACCGGCATCAGGTCCTGCGTGGGCTGTTCATCAATCGACTCGGATGGCGCTGTGCTTCTTGATCGCCGTCCACTCGTCCGTGGCCTTGCGCATCAGCGTGCCGAACTGTTCGGGGGAGATGACGGGCGCCACCTCCAGGCCGTAGGCCAGCATCTGCTTCTGGAACTCGGGCGTGGCGGTGACGCGGTTGATGGCCGCGTGCAGCTTGTCCACCACGGCCTTGGGCGTGCGCGCGGGCGCGAAGATGCCGCAGAACGTTTCGGTGGTCATGCCGGGAATGCCCAGCTCCAGGAACGTGGGCACATCGGACAGGGCCTTCCAGCGGCGTGGGCCCGAGGCGGCCAGCACACGCACGCGGCCGTCGCCGCCAAAGGCCAGGGCCGTGGCGCTGGAGATGACCGCCGCGTCCAGGCGGCCCGCGGTCAGGTCGGGCAGGATCGGCGCCTCGCCCTTGTAGGGCACGTGGTTGAGCTTGAAGTTCGCGCCGCGCGCGAACACCTCGCCGAAGTAGTGCGAGCTGGACGCGTGGCCGGTGGTGGCGAAGTTCAGCGGCTCTTTCGCGGCCTTGGCCTTTTCCACGAACTCGGCCAGGGTCTTGGGGCCATTGCCCGGCACGGCCCAGATGGCGGGAAGTTCGTACAGGCGGGCCACCGGCGCGAAGTCCTTGTGCGGGTCGTAGGTGACGTTGGGCAGCAGCACGGGGTTGCTCACCAGCGAGGTCATGTTCAGCAGCAGCGTGTGGCCATCGGGCACCGAGCGCGCCACCAGGTTGGTGCCGATGAGCGAGTTCGCGCCGGGGCGGTTGTCCACCACGATCGGCTGGCCCAACAGGGGCTCCAGGTTCCTGGCCAGCAGGCGGGCCACGCCGTCGGTCTGTCCGCCGGCGGGGAAGGGCAGCACCAGGGTGATGGGCTTGGTGGGCCAGGGAGTGTCCTGGGCCCAGGCGGGCGCGGCGGCCAGGGGGGCGGCGCTGGCCATCGCCAGGGCGAGGGCTTGTCGGCGGTTGATCATGGTTGTCTCCTGTGGGTTTTGGGGTGAAACCGGCGCGCGGCCCTTCAAGGGCCTGGGCGCGCGCCGGGGGGCTGGATCAGACGAAGCGCGCGCCGCGCTGGGCCATGTCCAGCAGCAGGGCCGGCGGCGCAAAGCGCTCGCCATACCGCTGTGCGAGGTCGGCCGCGCGCTGCGCGAACGCAGGCAGGCCGACCATGTTCACGAACTGCAGCACGCCCCCCGTCCAGCGCGGATAGCCAATGCCCAGCACCGAGCCGACGTTGGCGTCGCGCGCGCACTCGATGACCCCCTCTTCCATGATGCGGATCGCCTCGATCGCCTGGATGTAGAGAATGCGGTCGCGCAAGTCGTCAAACGGCGCGTCCACGCCGACTTGGCCGAACTCGGCCTGCAGGCCCGACCACAGGTGTTTGGGAGCGCCCTCGGGGTATTCGTAGTAGCCGCCACCGCCGGCGCGACCCGGGCGCTTGAGACCCTCGGCCATGCGCTCGATCACGGCCCAGCCCGGATGGGCGGCCAGGGTCTTGCCTTCCGCGGCGAGGTCGGCCTCGGTTTGGCGCTTGACCGACAGGCTCAGGGCCATGGAGGTCTCGTCCATCACCGCCAGCGGCCCCACCGGCATGCCCACGCTGAGCGCGGCGTTCTCGATCAACGCGGCGGGCACGCCCTCGCCCAGCATGGCTGCGCCCTCCTTGGTGAAGGTGCCGAACACGCGACTGGTGAAGAAGCCGCGCGAGTCATTGACCACGATGGGCGTCTTGCCGATCTGCTTCACGTAGTCCAGCGCGTGCGCCAGGGTCTCGGACGAGGTCTTCCGGCCCTTGATCACCTCCACCAGCGGCATGCGGTCCACCGGAGAGAAGAAGTGCAGGCCGATGAAGCGCTGCGGGTCGGCGCTGGCCTGGGCCAACCCGGTGATGGGCAGGGTGGAGGTGTTGGAGGCGAAGATGCCCCCCGGAGCCAGCCGCGGCTCGGCCTCGGCCGTCACGCGGGCCTTGAGCTCGCGGTTCTCGAACACGGCTTCGATGATGAGCTCGCAGCCGGCCAGATCGGCGGCGTCGGCCGTGGGCACGATGGCCTGCAACACCTGGTCGCGTTTGGCCTCGGTCATGCCCCCCTTGGCGATGCGCTTGGTCAGCAGCTTCTCGCTGTAGGCCTTGCCCTTGGCGGCCTGTTCTGGCGTGACGTCTTTCAGCACGGTGGTGATGCCGCGCACGGCGTTCACATGGGCGATGCCCGCGCCCATCATGCCCGCGCCCAGCACGCCTACACGGCCGAACGTGGCCGGCGGTACATCCACCGGGCGGCCCTTGTCGGCCTTGATCTCGTTCATCTGGAAGAAGAACGTGGTGATCAGGTTCTTGGCCACCGGCCCGGTGGCCAGGCCCACGAAGTGGCGGCTCTCGATAGTGCTGGCGGTGTCGAAGTCCACCACTGCGCCTTCCACCGCCGCCGAGAAGATGGCCATCGGCGCGGGGTAGCAGCCCCGGGTTTTCTTGAGCAACTGCACGGGGGCAGTGCGCAGGAAGGTGAGCGAGGCCGGTGCCAGCTCGGTGGCACCGGGCAGGCGCCAGCCCTTGCGGTCCCAGGGCTGGCTGGCCTCGGGGTGGGCCAGGATCCACTCGCGCGCCAGGCGCATCAGCTCGGTGGCGTCGGCGGCGGTGTCGTTCACCAGGCCCAGGGCCTTGGCCTTCTCGGGCGCGACGGTGGTGCCCTCCAGCAGGTAGGGCATGGCAGCCTCCAGGCCCAGCATGCGCACCAGGCGCACGATGCCGCCGCCACCGGGCAGCAGGCCCAGACCCACTTCGGGCAGGCCCAGGGCGATGGCCGGGTCGGCCAGCGCGAAGCGCGCGTGGCAAGCCAGGCACAGCTCGAAACCGCCGCCCAGCGCGGTGCCATTGATGGCCGCCACCACCGGCTTGCCCAGCCTCTCCAGCTGGCGCAGAGTGGCCTTCATGCCTTGGGCACGCTGGAACAGGGCTTCTTTTTCGTCCGGCTGTACCGCCAGCAGGCTGTTGAGGTCGCCGCCGGCGAAAAATGTCTTCTTGCCCGAGGTGACGATCACCCCGGCGATGCGCTCGCGCTCGGCCTGGAGCCGCTCGACGATGGCCGCGTAGTCGGCGCGAAACGCCGTGTTCATGGTGTTGGCCGACTGCCCCGGCATGTCGATCGTCAGCGTGACGATGCCGTCGGCGTCTTGGTGGTACTGAATGCTGCTCATGGTGTGGTCAGACCCGTTCGATGATGGTGGCGATGCCCATGCCGCCGGCCACGCAGGCCGTGACCAGGCCGCGGCGCAGTTGGCGGCGTTCGAGTTCGTCCAGCAGCGTGCCGATCAGCATGCCGCCCGTGGCGCCCAGGGGGTGGCCCATGGCGATGGCGCCGCCATTGACATTCACCTTCTCCGGGTCCACCTTCATTTCACTGATGAAACGCAGCACCACCGACGAGAAAGCCTCGTTGACCTCGATCAGGTCGATGTCGTCAATCGACAGGCCGGCCTTTTTCAGGGCCAGGCGCGAGGCCGGCGCGGGACCGGCGAGCATCAGCGTGGGCTCCGTGCCCACCACCCCCACCGACACCACGCGCGCGCGCGGTATCAGGCCCAGCTCGCGCCCCTTGCCCTCCGAGCCCAGCAGCAGCAGCGAGGCGCCGTCGACGATGCCCGACGAGTTGCCACCGGTGTGCACGTGGGTCAAGCGTTCGAGCTGGGGGTACTTCATGAGTGCCAACGCGTCAAAGCCGCCCAACTCGCCCATGGCCTGGAAGGAGGGCTTGAGCGCGCCGAGCTTGTCCATCGTGGAGTCGGCGCGGATGAGTTCGTCTTCCGCCAGCAGCGTCAGGCCGTTGGCGTCTCTCACCGGCACCAGCGACTTGGCGAAATAGCCATGGGCGCGCGCATGGGCGGCCCGTTGTTGCGAGCGCAGCGCGTAGGCGTCCACGTCTTCTCGCGTGTGGCCGTCCAGCGTGGCCAACAGGTCCGCCGCCACGCCGGTGGGCACGGGCTTGAGCTGGAACACCATCTCGGGCTTGGTGTCGCGCGGGCCGGGGGCCCCGCCCATGGCCACGCGCGACATCGACTCTACGCCACCGGCCACGATCAGGCTTTCCCAGCCCGAGCGCACCTTGGCCGCGGCGATGTTGACCGCCTCGATGCCCGATCCGCAATAGCGATCGAGCTGCACGCCCGGCACCCGCCAGTCCCAGCCCGCGCGCAGCGCGGCGGTCTTGGCGATGCAACCGCCTTGTTCGCCATAGGGCATCACGCAGCCGATCAGGGCGTCCTCGATCTGGGCCGTGTCCACCTGAGTGCGCTGTTGCAGCGCCTGCATCAGGCCGGCCAGCAGGTCCACCGGGTTGACTTCGTACAGGCGGCCGTCGGCCCGCCCCTTGCCGCGTGGTGTGCGCAGCGCGTCGTAAATAAAGGCTTCTTTCATGTGGATCTTTCGTCGGGAATGGGGTTCAGGCACGCGGCAGCGGGGACAGCGCATCGGCCGACGCATCGCCCAGGCGCATGCCGCCATCGCAGTCGAGCACAGTGCCGGTCACGTAGCGCGAGAGGTCGCTGGCCAGGAACAGGGCCGCGTCGGTGATGTCGTCGAAGCCGCCGTAGCGGCGCAGTGGCAGGCGTGCCGTCATGGCCTGCTCGCGCTCTGGCGACGCGGCGAGCTTGGCCATGCCGGGCGTGCCGGTGATCGGGCCGGGCGAGAGCGCGTTCACGCGCACGCCCGCCGGGCCCCATTCCATGGCCAGGCAGCGCACCGTCATGTTGATGCCGGCCTTGGCCGCGTTGGCGTGCACCTGGAACATGCCAGGAACCTCGGCGCCGGGCGCAGTGATCGAGATGAGCGATGCACCGGGCTTGCGCAGGTGATCGAAGCTGGCGCGCAGCACGTTGAAGTTGCCGATCAGGTCGATGTCGATCACGGTCTTGAAGCCGTTGGCCGACAGGTGCGCGGCCGGCGCGTGGAAGTTGCCCGCCGCGCCCGAGACCACGATGTCCACCGGGCCGAAACGCTGCGCCGTCTCGGCGAACACAGCGGCCACGGCGTCAAAGTCGCGCACGTCGGCCGCGCGCGCCAGCACCTCGTGGCCATCGGCCTCGATCACACGGGCGGCCGCCTCGATGCGATCGGCACTGCGACTGAGGATGGCCACGCGCGCACCCGCCGCGGCGAGGCGCCGCGCAATGGCGAAGTTGATGCCACTGGACGCGCCGGCCACCAGGGCGACCTTGCCCTTGAGCAGGTGCCGGGGAAAGGTGGCGTCGGTCGTGGAGCAGGTTGCTGTTTCCAAGCTTTACCTCTAACTATTATTGGTTGATCCTTTAAATGTTAGGCGCGTTGCGAAAACTTTGTCAATTGAATAATTAAAGGTTGAACCTTTATTTAAGCGAAGCTATGATGCCGTAAAGATTGAGCGGCAGTGCCTCGTCCGAGGCTGCCGTGATTGCGTGAACCGTCCGTCACCCCCCATGAGCACAACTTCCCTGCCTTCCCCGTTCTGGCCCAAGGGCCTGAGCACCCGCCTGCACCTGCCGCAAACCACGCTGGTGAGCAATCTGGAGATCGCCGCGCGCCGCTACCCCGACAAGCCCGCTTACCTGGTCTATGGCCATCGGTCCACGTTCGGCCAAGTCTGGCGCGACGCGCAGGCGCTGGCGGGTTGGATGCAGCAGCGCGCGGGCGTGCTGGCCGGCGACCGGGTGCTGCTCGCCGGCCAGAGCTCACCCCATTTCGCCACCGCCTACCACGCCATCCAGCGCGCTGACGCGGTGGTGGTGCCGGTCAACCCGATGAACCTGACCGAGGAGTTCGCCCACGCCGCGCAGGACAGTGGTGCGCGCGTGGTGATCGCCGCGCAGGAGCTGTGGCCGCGGCTGGCCCCCCTGATGGGCAAGGACATCGACCGCGTAGTCCTGTTCGCCTACAGCGAAGGGCTCGACGGCCTGGACGCCGACACACCCGACTGGTTTGCCGCCGCACGCGAGCTGCCCCAGGCCCCGGGTGTCACCGGCTGGACCGAGGCCCTGGCCGAAGCCCTGGCGCCTGCCCCCGCCAAGGCCGGGCCCGACGACCTGGCGCTCATCGCCTTCACCTCGGGCACCACCGCCCGACCCAAAGGCTGCTCCCACAGCCACCGCACCCTGATGGCGGCGGCCCTCACGCCAGCCATCTGGCGCAGCGATACCACCGAGGACACCTTTTTTGGGGCCTCGCCCATGTTCCACATGCAAGGCCTGCAGGCCCTGATCAACACGGTCACCTACCTCGCGACCACGGTGGTTCTGCTGCCGAGATGGGACGCCGCCCGCGCCGCCGCGCTCATCGCCGAGCACCGCGTGAGCCGCTGGGGCGTGGCCCCGCCCATGTTGCTGGATCTCTTGGCCCTGCCCGGCCTCGCCGCCGACGCGCTCGACAGCGTGGCCGTCATCACCGGGGGCGGCTCGGCCCTGCCCGAGGCGGTGAACGATCGCCTCACGCGCGAGCTGGGCATCCACTACATGGAGGCCTACGGCATGACCGAAACCGCCTCCATGCTCATGGCCAACCCGCTGCAACGCACAAAACGGCAGTGTCTGGGCATTCCCACCTTCGGCGTGAGCGCCATGGTGGTGGACCCGGTCACCCTGGAGCCTTATCCCGAGGGCAAGACGCCCGACAGCGGCGAACTCTGGGTCTCCGGCGAACAGGTTTCGCCGGGCTACTGGAACAACGATGCAGCCAACGCCGAGACCTTTGTGCTGCGTGACGGCAAGCGCTGGCTGCGCACCGGCGACCTGGTGACCCGCGACGAAGACGGCTACCACTTCCTGGTGGACCGTCTCAAACGCATGATCAACGTGGGCGGCTACAAGGTCTGGCCCACCGAGGTCGAGTCCCTTCTGCATCGCCACCCGGCGGTTCAGGAAGCCTGCGCAATCGCCATTCCCCACCCGACGCGCGGCGAACAGGTGCGCGCGGTGGTGGTGCTGCGCCAAGGCCAGCAGCTCACGGCCGAGGCCCTGATGGACTGGGCCAAGGGCCAGATGGCCACCTACAAATGTCCACGCGAGGTGGTGTTCGTCGAACGCCTGCCGCGCTCGGGCACTGGAAAGATCGACTGGCGAACCCTGCAGGAGGCCGCGCGCGCCGCCGCCAGCCACTGAGAGCCCTCACCCCTGACAACACACGGAGAAACACCCCCCATGCGCCAACCTGCCTGGATGGATCCCGAACTGGAAACCGTGCGCGACAATGCGCGCCGCTTCTATGAAACCGAGTTGCTGCCCCACGAAGAACGCTGGGGCCGCCAACAAGTCGTTGACCGTGAGGTCTGGTACAAAGCCGGCCAGGCCGGCCTGCTGTGCCCGGGCATCAGCGAGGCGTATGGCGGCGGTGGCGGCAACTTCATGCACGAAATCGTGATCTTCTCGGAGCAGGGCCGCATGCTCTGCCCGGGCCTGGGCAACTCGCTGCACAGCGGCATCGTGGCCCACTACATCGAGAACTTCGCCACCGAAGCGCAAAAGCACGAATGGCTGCCCAAAATGGCCAGTGGCGAGCTGGTGGGCGGCCTGGCCATGACCGAACCCGGCACCGGATCGGACCTGCAGAGCATTCGCACCACCGCGCGCAAGGACGGCAGCGACTACGTCATCAACGGCGCCAAGACCTACATCACCAACGGCAGCACCGCCAACCTGATCTGCCTGGTGGTCAAGACCGACCCCGAGCAGGGCGCGCGTGGCATCTCCATCGTGGTGGTGGAGACCGACAAGGTGCAGGGCTTTCGCCGGGGCCGCACGCTCTCCAAGGTAGGCCTGCACTCGCAGGACACCGCCGAGCTGTTCTTCGACGACATGCGCGTACCGCAGGCCAACCTGCTGGGCCCGCAAGAAGGGCAGGGCTTTCGCCAGCTCATGAAAGAGCTGGGCCGCGAGCGCGTCATCACCGCCGCCATGTCCCTGGCTTGCATGGAGCGAGCCGTCGACGAGACGTTGCAGTTCACCGCCAACCGGCAGGTGTTCGGGCAGAGCCTCATGCAGATGCAGAACACCCGTTTCAAGCTGGCCGAGTGCGAGACCAAGGCCGCGCTGGCCGGGGCCTTCATCGACCAGTGCGTAGCCAAGCTCTTGCACGGCAAGCTCGACAACGCCTCGGCCGCCATGGCCAAGTGGTGGGTGACGGACGCCTGCGGCCAGGTGGTGGACGAGTGCGTGCAGCTGCACGGCGGGGCCGGCTACATGCTGGAATACCCGATCGCGCGCCTGTACCAGAACGTGCGCATCCACCGCATCCTGGCCGGCACCAACGAGATCATGAAAGAACTCATCGCGCGCGACCTGGAGCAGCGCGTGACCTGAGCCATCGCCCGATGTCCAACGACGATCATCGAGGTGAGCCGACCATGACACCGACCCCAGGCGTGTCCACCCACCGCGACGGGCACGTACTCGTCATCACCCTGCGGCGCGAGGCCAAGCGCAATGCCATCGACCGTGCGCTGGCCGACGCGTTGGATGCGGCCTTCAACCGGCTGGAGGACAGCGACGACCTGCGCGCCGGCGTGCTGACCGGTGGCACCCAGGTGTTCTGCGCCGGCAGCGACCTGACATCGCGCGGCGACTACGTCACGGAGCGAGGCGGCGAATACGGCCTGATCCGCCGCCGCCGCGCCAAGCCGCTGATCGCCGCCGTGGAAGGCGTGGCGCTGGGGGGTGGCATGGAGATCGTGCTCGCCTGCGACATGGTGGTCGCCGCGTCGAATGCGCGCTTTGGGTTGCCGGAGGTGGTGCGTGGCGTGTTGCCCACCTGCGGCGCGCTGTTTCGCGCGCTGCAAGCCTTGCCGCCGAACATCGCCCGCGAGTTGGTCCTGACCGGGGAGCCCCTGGATGCCGCGCGGGCCCATGCGTTCGGGCTGGTCAACCGGCTGGTGGAGCCCGGCGACGCGCTGACACAGGCCTTGGCCATGGCGAAGCGCATTGCCGCCAACGCGCCGTTGTCAGTCCAGGCCTCCTTGGGGGCCATGAACGGCTGGCTGGCCGAGCACGATGCCCAAGGCTGGGACGCCACAGTGCAGGCATTGGCCGCGATCAGCAGCAGCGACGATCTGCAAGAAGGCATTCGAGCCTTCTTCGAACGTCGTGCACCGGCGTGGACGGGCCGCTGAACACACAGTCGCACGGCAATGCGGCTCTTCAAAACACCATGAGTCCCCCATCGCGCGCCACCGTTAGCCGATGGACGCGCATGAGCCGACGATGGGCGATCGCCGGGTCGGGCATCGCGAAGAAGAGCGCCTTGGCGGAGGGCTGCACAGAGATTTCGCCTCCATCTTTTGCGCGCTCGACTTCACGGCCAGCGGAGGCGATCAGACGATCGTGGCAGCGGCGGCCAACCGCTCCCGGCACTGGGCCACCATGCGATCAAGCAGTTCGCGGCAGCTCGGGATGTCCTCGATCAACCCCACCACCTGCCCTGCCCAGACCACGCCGTCGTCGATGGCGCCGCTCTCCAGCGCGGCGCGGCCGCGCGCGCCAGCCACCAGGGGGCGCAGATCGTCGAACGTGCAGCCGCCGGGGCGGCGCTCCAGCGACAGCACCTCCTCGGAGATCGGGTTGGCCAACACCCGCGCGGTATTGCGCAGGGTACGGAACATCAGGCGCGTGTCGGTTTCCCTCGCGGACACCAGGGCCTGCTTGATGCGCTCGTGCACCGGCGCCTCCTGCGTGGCCACGAAGCGCGTGCCCATGTTCACGCCGGACGCGCCCAACGCCAGTGCTGCAGCCATGCCCCGCCCGTCGGCAATGCCACCCGAGGCGATCACGGGCACCTTGAGCGCGGCCACCGCAGCCGGGATCAACACCAGTCCCGGCACATCGTCTTCGCCCGGGTGGCCGGCGCACTCGAAACCGTCGATGCTGACGATGTGAACGCCGCGCTTCTCCGCGGCCAGCGCGTGGCGTACCGAGGTGCACTTGTGGATCACGGTGATTCCCACGGACAGCAACCGGTCGAACACGTTCTCGGGCACGTTGCCGGCTGTCTCCACCACCCGCACGCCGTGCTCGATGATGCTGGTGAAGATGCGCTCGTAGGGCGGTGGCGTGACCGTGCGCAACATGGTGACGTTGACGCCGAAAGGCTGGTCGGTCAGTTGCCGGCAGCGGTCGATTTCGTCTCCCAGGCGCTCGGGGGTCGGCTGCGTCAGCGCGCTGAGCATGCCGAGGCCCCCGGCATTGGAGACGGCCGAGGCCAGTTCGGCCGTGCCCACCCATTGCATGCCCCCTTGTACGATGGGGTAGCGGGTGCCGAGAAGGCGGGTGACGGGGTTATTCATGCATTTATTCCAGCTTGATGTTGTTCTCGCGAACGATCTTGGTCCATTGCTGCAGATCGGAAGCAATGACCTGCGCGAACTCCGAGTTGGTGTTGCCTGCGGGCTCGAAGCCCATCTCGTAGATTCTTGCCTGCACGTCGGGCATGGCGACGATGCGGCGGATCTCCCGAACGTACTTGTCCACGATCGCGGCTGACGTTCCCGCGGGCAGGAACATGCCGCCCCATCCAGGCAGATTGATGTCTCCGAAGCCCGCCTCCGCGAAGGTCGGCACGTCGGGGAAGTTCTTCAGCCGCTGGGGGCTGGCCACGGCGATGAGCTTGACCTTGCCAGCGCTCAGCTGCCGGGCATAGAAGCCGACCGAACCGTAAGCGAGGCCGATGTCGCCACTGACCAGATCTGTGAACGACGCGGCTTCGCCCTTGTACGCGATGTGCTTGATACGGATGCCGGCGGACCTGTTCAACCCTTCACCGATAAGGTGGCCACCCGAACCCATGCCGTAGCTGCCGAAACTGAGCTTGTCGGGCTGCTGCCGCGCCAGCCGGACGACCCCGGCAAGGTCGCTGGCCGGCAGGCCCGCGTTGGCGGCCAGCGCGATGGGGAACGAGGCCACCATGGACACCGGCGCGAGGTCGGTGACCTTGTACGGGGGATGGGGCTGCAGCACGAGGTTCTGCACGAAGCCGCTGATGGTGAACAGCACCGTGTACCCGTCCGCCGGAGCCTTGGCGACCGCGGTGGTCGCCAGGATGGTGTTCGCGCCAGGCTTGGACTCCACGATGACTTGCTGTCCCCAGGCGTCGGTCAGCTTGGCCGCCACGGTGCGTGCCAGCAGATCGAGGTTGCCACCCGGCGCCGTCGGAATGACGAACTTGATCGGCTTCGACGGGAAGGCCATCTCCTGGGCCGATGCCGCCGTGGACGTGCCCAGCAGCGAAGCGGCCACGACCGCCAACAGGGTGCGGCGAGGGACTCGATGGAAAGCTGTCGAGGATGTTTCACGCATGCTTGTCTCCTGAGTTCGTTCTGAAATTGCAGTGGGTGAATGAATGCCGGGCGTCTGCCGCTACCAGCTCGGCTTGACGATGCCCTCTCCGAAGGGTTCGTCGCGCCGCCGGACCGCGGCCTTGAATCCGAGCCGAGCCACGTCCGCGTCGAACTCTCGCTTGGCACGCGTCAAATGTGCCCGGCTGTCCATCTCCGCCGCGAGCCTCGCCATGGTGGCCGCCCCCTGGAGCTCAAGGGCGATGTTGACGATGCGCTTGTTGGTGGCGAGCAGCTCGGCGTCGACGGTGGCCAGGCGGGTGGCCATCGCCATCACTTCCCCCTCCAAGCGCTCCGGGGGAACCGAGGCCACGACCAGGCCGATCTTCGCGGCATCCTTTCCCAGCACGACATCGCCGCTCAGCAGGAGGCGCTTGGCCCACTGGGGTCCGACGTTGTAAATCCACATGTGGTTGGGCGGCGACCCCATGGCCCGGGTCGCGGGAAAACCGATGCGGGCGTCGTCTGCGGCGACGATCATGTCGCAGTACAGGGCCAGGTCCGTTCCGCCGGCCACGCAATGGCCGTGAACCTTTGCGATGACGGGCTTGTGAAGCGTGAATGGCGTACGGAGCAGTTCCTGAAATCGCTCCAGCTTCCATGCATCGTCGTCGAAGGAGCCGTTGCCAGAACGGTACCGGTCGACTTCCAAATCCTCGGCCGCGTAGCGGGCGTAGGCCGACTTCATGTCGTAGCCAGCGCAGAAATCGGGGCCCGCCCCGTCAATGACGATCACGCTGACCGAGGTCAGGTCATCGGCCTCCAGCAAGGCTTGCCGCAGTTCGTTCAACAAGTCCCAGGAGAGCGCATTGCGCCGGCCGGGATTGTTGAGGGTGACGCGGGCGACTCCCTCGTCGACCTCAAAGGCGACAGACACTTGCGAACGAATCCACTTATGCATGGGCGGGGATGTCTCCGGTTGTGCGTTCTGGGCGGTTCAATCTCACCACAAATCTTGTGGTTCAACCATTATCTTTTTAAATAGTTAGATCGTCAACTGATCATGAACGGCGCTGCTGTACAAAGGTCCGCACGGGGAGCTTCCCCGACCTCGGACGCAGCCATGCCACGCGCACCGTGGTCGGCGAGGCCAGCCGGGTGAACCGATTCAGGATCGCTGCGCGCACCCGCAACTCGGCGACCTGCCGGTCTACAGGCGCCGCCCCACCTTCGCGCGCTGGAAGCGCCATCTCCAGAGTCAGGCCCTTTTGACGCCGGCATACGGTCCCGCTCGGCCTTGCGCACGCCTACACGTCATCTGAAGGGCTATTCCCAGGTTTGGTGGTCAAAGTCATGACCGCCGCCGAGCTTCGACTTGCAGCGGGCGTGGCAAACGAACCAAACCTGGCATCGCCGTTCGCCTTCCTGAGCAGGAACAGTGCGGATCGGCCCCGCAGCCCTGGCGCAATCAACACAAATCTGCCCTAGAACCTCGCACACGGACGCCGTCAACGGCCAGGCGGGTGGGCAAGACTGCCGCCATCGACTACCTTGTGAGAGTTCGGATCCAGGCGAGTTGACGGTTCAGCCGCCTCTATTGCCAAATTTAGTTGTTTTAGCGGGCGTTCGCGAAAGAGAAGTTGTAACCCATCCCGCGCACTCCCTCCCTTGGAAAACATCGGACTTTTTCCGCATTCCGGTGACCAGAACTTAAATAGAAGTTGTAACTTTTCGTGCGTTTCAAGTAATCTTGTGTCGCTGTTTCCGTCTGACCCGCGTTTGGTCAGGACTGCGCTGGAGATGACACATGCCGCGACGCGCGAGAGTGGGATCCGACACTTGGACTGGTGACATCGACGTGCCAGAGCAAGTGCGTCCGGCCACTTGGCCCGACGTCGACGTCGATGCTTTGCCGGCAGACCGACGTGAGCTCTTCTTGCGCCGCAAGCGCGGCATCCTTCTCTACTTTGACGGCGGCAGCGAAGCCGAACTGAAGGCGGCGTGCGGCCTTGGGCGCTCCCATATCTACCGGCTCATCATCGAGCGTTGTCTCCTGCAGCACGAGGACGGCAATGTGTACGGTTGGCGTGGTGCCCTGCCGCATCAGCGAGTAAAGGCTTGGACCAGGCAGACAGCACCCAAGCCCGATGTCGCGAGTGGCGGCAGCGGAGCTGCCGGCGCGCTGGGCTGGCTGTTCGCGTCCTCCGGCGGACCGGACATCGAGGCCCGCTTTAGAAAGAAAATCCTCGCCAAGGCAGCCCCACTCGAGGGTGTCCGGCGCTCAAAGGGGGAACTATTCCAATGGTTCATCAAGGAGCTGCGGGCCCTCGGCTATGAGCGCCGGGGGGAATGGCCGTTCAACGTCGAAACCCTTGGCTATGTGACCATCAGCCGGTTTATCGACAAGGTCTACAACGAGAATCCCCGCCGCAGGCGGGAAATCCTTGGCGGCCCGGACGCCGAGCGCAAGGCAAGGGCAGGGGACGGGACAGGACGCCCCTATCTAAGTGCATTCGACCGGGTGGAGTGCGACGCTCACAAGCTCGACGTCAGGATGATCGTGATGGTGCCATCGCCCCATGGTGGCTATGAGCCCCGGAAGATCCACCGCCTGTGGGTGATCGTCATCATCGACGTGGCGTCTCGAGCTGTCCTCGGATACCACCTCAGCCTGCACCGAGAATGCACGGCCGAGGACGTACTTCGGGCAATCAAGCGGGCCCTCACACAGTGGTCGCCACGGGAACTTCAGTTCAGCCAGAACGCCTACGTACCCGAGGCGGGCCTGCCTTCGGCGCGGCACCCACGTTACCTGGGCGCCTGCTGGACTGAATTCAGTGTCGACGGCGCCTTGGCCAACGTCTGCGCGCGGGTCGAACAGCAGCTGAAGGAGGTGGTGGGATCCATCCCCCTCAAGCCCCAGGATCCCGCCAGCTACACCAGCCGACGCAGCAAGGATGACCGGCCGTTCATCGAATCCTTCTTCCAGCGACTCGCACAGGGCGGTTTCCATCGTCTTTCCACGACCACGGGGAGCTCGCCCAAAGACAAGCGCGGCAACGATCCCGACCTGGCCGCGAGTGCCACGCAGTTCCAGCTTGAGTATGCGGAGGAACTGCTCGACACGCTCATCGCCAACTACAACGCGACACCTCACTCCGGGCTGGGGTTCCGCAGCCCGCTGGCGCAGCTCGATTTTCTCTGCAACCGCGAACCCTCGAAGATCCGACAAGCCGACCAAGGAGAGGTCAGCCGAATGGTCGGCATCCGGCGCCTATGCACCTTGCTCGGCGGAACCGATACGGGACGCCGACCCCACTTCAACTTCGCCAATGCGCGGTATTCCGCCGAATGGCTCGCCCTGCGCCCCGACCTGTTGGGTAGGAACTTCTGGCTGCACATCGAGAACGAGAACGACGCGCGCTGGGCGACGGTTTCCACGCAGCAGGGGCTGTTCCTCGGCGCCGTCAGGGCGGCGCCCCCGTGGCACCTAACGCCCCACACCCTCTACATGCGCCAAGCCATTCGTGCTCTTGACAAGCGCCGTCTGATCCATCTCTCAAGCCAGTGTGACGCGGTCGAGGAGCTCATCCGTTACGCCGAGCGCTCTGACGATAAGAAGCTACAGCCCCACCCGGCCTACCTCGAAGCCCGGCGCGTCCTTCAGGAGCATGCCCAGGTAGTGACAGGACAAGACATGGTCGCCCGAGCAAGAACCGTCGAGCCATCGGCGACGAAGCCGCCCAAGGCGCGTCAAGTACCTCAAGCGTCCACACCACCCGCGGCAGGAGCAACGCCAGCGCCTACGGCGGCGCCGGACGCGGGCACCGTCAAGCCCAAGACCCGCAAACTCCCCCCAATGCACATGGCAAAGACCTGGTGATGGAAGCCTACACAGCAGCCCCCTTGGTGCCCGCCCACCTGCCGCGTGATCATCCGTTGGTCACCCGGGACTACTCCCTGTTCACCCCGTCGATCGAGCGGATGGTCGATTGCCTTGCGGGCTGGATAGATGACCAGGTCGACGGTGCCACGATCTTTGGACCATCAAGGTTCGGAAAGTCCAGTGCCGTCGACCACTGGCTCCAGTCACTGCTGTCGCAGCGACACGGCGGCTACATCCCGCTAGTGATCTGGAGCCACACGAGCTCGGCCAGCAGTCAGTCAGTCGGGATGTTCTATGCCCAGCTCCTGCACGCGAGCCGGCATCCTCTGGCCAAGGCCGCACGCAGCCCCTTGAACAGACAACACATGCTTCTGGAGCGCTGGGCGGAACTGGCCGCGCAGGGCGGCGGGCGATTCCTCGTGCTGGTGATCGACGAGGCGCAGGGGATGACGCAGAGAGAGTGGCTGTGGCTGGTGGAGCTGCACAGCCTGTTGGAGAAGGACCGCATCCGCCTGTGCGTGTTTTCCGTGGCCTCGCTGCAGTTCTTCGATGAGCCCGTCGGCATGGCGCTGGCAGGGGGCGCCCACGTGGCGGCCCGCTTCATGCTGGCGGCAGAGCAATTCCACGGCGTCTGCGACACGGAAGAACTCGCCTTCGTGATGTCAGGCTACGACCGGGGTACCGAGTGGCCCCGGGGCTCAGGTCTGTCCTTCACGGCCGGCGTGGCACCGCATGCCTGGGCGGAGGGCTTTCGCATGGAAGATCAGGCGCCGGCGCTCATGCAGGCCATGGTCAATGAACTGCCCTCGAAGTATGAAGGGCCCAATGAATTCCCCATGAAGACGGTCGCCCAGGCTTCTCGGCACGTGCTGCTTCGCGTCGCCGGCGGCGCTGACTGGCGCGACGTGACCAGCGCCGGGTCCTTGCGCACGATTGTGGCCGGCTGCGGCCACAAGGCCCTGATGGCCGTGGTCTCCGCGGTGGCGCCGAGGCTGCGCCAAAGCTCTGGCCGTCGGTAACCGCGATGCAAACGGATGCCCGGTTGACCTGGTATCCCGGCACGATCCTGCCCTATGCATCGCTGTGGCACACGGTATTGCGCGTGATTTCGATGAACGCGCTCTCCTCGGTCGAACTGCCGGACGGCCCCCACCGCGCACTGGGCTCGTCCTCGGGGATACACCGAACCGTGCATCTGCTGCACAACGATGGCATCCCGGTCGACACCGACGTACTTGCCCGGTGGCTGGGAGAGTCACCCGAGGTGTTCCGCTGGGCGCATCTGGGGTTCATGCCCACCTGGTCGAGGTTTCTGTTCACGCCGGGCCTGCGCATTTGCCGCCAGTGTGCTGCCGCCGGATACCACTCGGCCCTGCTGTCCCTGCGCCTGCTGAATCGATGCCCCATCCATGGGACACCACTGCACCAGCTCTGCCGTTGTGGCCGGTACTTCAGCGAGAGCCTTACCGCCTTCGGGTACCGCCACGCCGGCAGCTGCGTCTGCGGACAACTCGCGTTCTTCACCCGCGAAACCTGCCGGCAGCCGACGATCGACCCAGCTGTGACGCATGCCTTCGAGCCGGTCGTCCAGTGGCTGGAGCGCGTCGCTCAGCTCATCCGGCCGAAGGTCACTCCGATCGGATGGCAAAGGCCCTGGGACCACGCGTGGCTGACCCTGCTGCCTCAATGGGGCAGGGCTCTTGGCTTCGGCTATCCGAGTTTTTTCATCCAGCCGCCCGAGGTGCATCGCCGCGTGCTCTCGGTGTCTGAGAGCGGCCGATTTCTCAACAGCGGGAATGGTGCGCCGCTGTCCGGACCGCAGCGCAGAAAGCTGCAATCCCCTGATAGCCGTAGCGATCGAACAAGCACGGCGAGCTACTGGTCTACGGGTCCAGGCACCTGGGTCTATCGCTCAATGGCCCGCTACCTTCGCCGGCATGTGGTACGGGAATCAGATCGCTGGGTTGCTGAGTTCCAAGGCTCGGGCAATCCGCTGCACATCGCGCAACTGCTGCGCAGCGGTCGCCACGCCCTGAGCTCCTATGCCGACATGCTCTGGTCCCGCCGGATCGAATCGGGCATCGAGGACCGGCGGTGGCCCTATCGCAAGGTATCGACGCCCCCCACGAAACCCATCCCCGCAGCCAACCTGCTGCACGAACGCATCGGGCTCACCCCGGGCCCCGGCCGGGAGCCGGCCAAGCCCTTGTCCGCAGCCAGCAGGAGCTGGATGGAATACCAGATTGCGGGAACCACGTTGCTGGCTCTGTGGCACGACGCCATGGTCAAGGCCGCGACGGCCGCCAGCACAGGCCTCGCCCGCTGGGAGGAAGACACCGACGACACCGACCTCTGCGACTGGGTCGCGATTCGCCAGCCGGATGCCGGGCTGCGGTTCCTGACGCTTTCCATCGAGCGACGCTGGCTCCAAGCGCTGCCGCGCACCGAAAAGTCCCAGCGCCAGAGGAGGGCCCAGCAGGACCAGGAGCGCCGGCGACGGACGCTGCAGGACGCCTGCCGTGGTGCCTGCCTGACCTGGACGCCACGGGAAGGCTGGTCCGTCGTCGAGTCCTACGAGCCGAACACCCCCACTGCCTGCCAGCGGCATCGGCTGCTTGGCATCCAGAGCGTCAGGCCCTTGTTCTGGATTTTCACGTCGGGCGAGCTCTTCGTCGCCAGGCTTTCTGCGTACCGGCTGCAGGCAACGGCCCAAACACCCAAGGAAGCAATCGAGGCCCTGCGCCAATGCGTACGGCAATACGCTAGGACCTATGGCACGCAGCATCTCGGGGATGTTCGCAAGCCTATCCCACCCGTGGTGTCGCTGAAAAAGGTCGATGAACTGGCCGAGCTCGAACACCGGCTGGCCGTGGAAAAAGCACGCAATGATATGGGGTTCTGGAGGTGCGCTAGCACCGTCGACATGATCACTCGACAGTATCTCTCTCGCCGACGAGTTCAGAACTACCCACACGAATAGACGACAGTTGAATCTTGCCCAAGGCATGAGCTTCCAACGAGCTCCCGTCAACTCTCTGACGGATACAGATCTCGCATCCTGGCCTGCCGTCGATAATGACGCCCTAAGTTGACGAATATGCGCGGCAACCTGCGTCATGCGCCACTGCCCGCCACCTCAATCCATCTGAATCGAGACCCTATCAAGCGCGCGCGGCAAATCAGGGTGGTGTTCGCCGCGCCTTCGTCTTGAGTTCGATGGCGGCCATGCAGCAGCCGATTCCTCGCAAAAACGGGCTGTCAGACCTGTCCTATCGCAGGGGTGCGCAACGCGGCGTTGAGCCGGTCGACGACTTCTGCCCAGTCTGCATCCTCCAGGATCTCCTCGCGCAGCAAGGCGGCTTGCGCGGGCGTCCAGAAAGGCGCGTCCGCGAGCAGGACCTCCGGCGCGAGCGGCGAGTGCGTTGCCAGGAACGCCCGGATGCCGGCCTCGTCCATGCGCAGGCCCAGCTGGGCAAACAGTTCAGAGAAGCGATGAAATGATTTTTCCATACCGAGAATCCTAATCCTCAAGCACACAAGTTCAGACGACAGGCCGGTGATCT
>Ga0255338_1001170_pt1 | contig 53849 bp, 66 predicted proteins | sample MeOH1_35cm_T4_19_FD_203715 | JGI IMG/M metagenome (GOLD analysis project Ga0255338, IMG submission 203715) | Sandy soil microbial communities from University of British Columbia, Vancouver, Canada - MeOH1_35cm_T4_195 | ecosystem: Engineered > Artificial ecosystem > Sand microcosm > Unclassified ... | reverse complement strand
TGAGGATCAGGGCGCGCGGAACTCCATCTTGGCCGGGGTTGGACCTCGAGACCGGATACGTTGACGCAGACCGGTCAGATCACCTCGCAAAATCCGCTTGCCGACGGGGCGGGCCATACGTTTTTGACAGCACGTCCTGCAACATCGCCTTGTCCAGCGACAGATCCGCAACGATCCGCTTCAGCTTGGCGTTCTCGTCTTCCAACTGGCGCAGACGCCGCATCTCCGAAGGCATCAGCCCCGCATATTTCTTGCGCCAGTTGTAGAACGTCGCGTCCGATATCCCGGCCTTCCGGCACACCTCCGCCACCGGTGTTCCGTCTTCCGCCTGCTTCAGCACGAACGCGATCTGCGCCTCTGTGAACTTCGACGCCTTCATGGAACTCTCCTCGTCCCCGAGCCGGGGATTGAACCAGTCCTCGCGCCGCTTCAGGATATCCGCTCGCTCCTGCTCGCTCGCATGGGCGGTCTTTTTTTGTATGTCAGCCCGCAGCGATCGAGGAAGGTCCACAGCGTCGTCCGGCTGGCACGGAGGCCGCGTTCGGCCTCAAGCCGGTCTACCAGATCGCTGATCGTCAGATCCGGCATGGCTGAAATCAAACTAAGAAGGTAATCCCGGTGCGGATCGAGCTTCGAGCGGCGCGGCTGGCCCTGCCTGCGCGCCCCACGCTCACCCCCCCTCCCGCGCCCGCCGCACCCAGACGATCGCGGTCGCCAGCCCAATGCCGAACCGCGCCGCAGCCTGCCGCGCTGAGCTGCCCGACAACGCTGCGTCGATGACCCGATCGCGCAGATCCTGGCTATAGGCGCGCGCCATGCTTCACCCCCGTCGCTCTCCCGACAAAGGACTCGCACTGTTCGCGCTGTTTGTGAATCCCAGCGCGAATCGGAAATCAGAAAACCCGCTCTAGGTGTTTAGTCCCCCTGGCGAATACTCCACATCATCAGTTGAAAAATTGCCGGAAATATGGGTTTCACGGCAGCTCTATGGGCCTCCCGTCAAGCAGCCCGACGTTTGCACGACGGTCCTGGTCAAGTGAGAGCGCCATGAATCAGGATGGCTGGAGGTGGGGTGGTAAGACTTGCCAACCACCCCACCGTGCCTGCTCCCATCAGGGCTCGGAGCAGGCACGAAACCTTAACGTGTGGTGCCGGGCGATACCAGTCGCCATCGTCGGGATGATGTGGACCAGGGTAAACCGAACGGCGCTCCGACAAGCCTGCCGCGGTTCCTGTCGATTGATCCACTACGATCTTAGTCATCTTCAACAACGGCGCGCTGCGAGAACGCAAAATCCTGCAACTGGACCGCAAAGGCGGGACGGGCATCAGCCGTCTCGATCATCATCGCGAGAGCCGCTCGGGCAATGTCCCTTCGCTTTGCCTTTCGATGACGGGCCTTCACAGCTTCAAACAGCTGCTTGGGCGACATGCCGGGCTGTGCGAGTTCTGAAAGGGTTTGACCAATTTCGCGAAGTTCCTGCGGGTTCATGGGCCCATTCCTTTGAACGCAATTGCTCGAACCATAGCAGCAGAGCGAGCTCGGCGCGATCAGCTCAAAAGGATGCCCTGCACTCCCGCCACGTAGCGAACACGTGGGGGCAAGGGGCTTGCCCCCTTGCAGGGGAGGAATATGGGGCGGCGCTCCGTCACCCCCTCCCGGCCGCGTCTGCGGCCGACAGGATGGCGTAGTAGATACGGTAATCTGCCTCTGGCTCGCTGGCAACCTTGACCTCGCGGACGACTTTACCCTTGGCATCCACCATACGCACGCTGATCTCTTTCAGCGAAACATCGATCCCTGCATAATAATTGGTAATGCCTACTCGCGAGACGCCGGCCCATTGCGGCATCTAGATTGGCACGCCGCGTGCCGAGGTGACAGATGCGCATTCTCCTGGTCGAAGACGATCCCGTCCTGGGCATGGCCGTGCGCGACCAGATCGTCGCGGACGGGCACGGCGCCGATTGGGTGACGCGCCTCGGCGAGGCGGAGGCGGCCATCCACGCCGCCGCGTTCGAGCTGATCCTGCTCGACCTGATGCTGCCGGACGGCCGCGGCGCCGATTTCCTGAAGCGGCTGCGGAGCGCGGGCGACGCCACGCCCGTCATGGTGCTCACCGCCCGCGACCAGATCTCGAACCGCATCGCCGCGCTCGACGCGGGGGCAGACGACTATCTGGTGAAGCCCTTCGACCTGTTCGAGCTGTCGGCCCGCATCCGCGCGGTGGGCCGGTGCTATGCCGGCGATCCCAACCCGCTCGTGACCCTCGGCGACATCGAGGTGGACCTCGCCGCCCGCTCGGTGCGGCGGGCCGGGCGGCCGGTGGCGCTCACCGCCCGGGAATGGTCCCTGTTCGAGGCCTTCGTGCAGCGGCCCCACCAGCTCATGTCGAAGCCGCAGCTGGAGGAGCGGCTCTATTCCTTCGATGCGGAGGTGGAGAGCAACACCATCGAGGTCTATATCGCCCGCCTGCGCAAGAAGCTCGGCGCCGATGTCGTCGAGACCGTGCGCGGCATGGGCTATCGCCTCGGCACGCCGGGAGCCGGCGCGTGAGCGCTCCGCGGCCGCCGCGCCCGTGGAGCCTGCGCCGGCGGCTCGAGCTGTGGCTTGCGGTCTTGGTGGCGGCCCTGTGGCTCGCCGCGGCGACGGTGGCGGGGCTGGTGCTGCGCCGCGAGATCGACGAGGTGTTCGACAGCGCGCTCCAGGAGGTGGCCCAGAGGGTGCTGCCGCTCGCCTATTCCGAGCTGCTGGCACGCGAGGACGGCGCCGCCCCCCAGCATATGGCGTCCGTCGGGGGCCACCGCGAATACATCACCTATGTGGTGCGGGACGGGGACGGGCGGGTCCTGCTCCGGTCCAGCGACGCGGAGCTGATGGACATACCGCCGGGCCTGACGCCCGGCTTCCGGACCACGGCGCGGCTGCGCACCTATACGGAGGCGGCGGTGCGCGGCACCATCGTCGTCACCACGGCGGAGGACCTCGGCCACCGCGCCGCGGCGGTGCGGCGGGCCGTGATGGCGCTGATCTGGCCGCTGGTCGCTCTGGTGCCCATCGCGCTGGTTGGTGTCTGGCTCACGGTCCGGCTGTCCCTCAGGCCGGTGCTCGCCTTTCGCCACGCCATCGCGGCGCGCGGGCGCGGGACTGGAGCTCGACCTCGCCTCTCCGGTCCCCGGGGAGGCCGACGGCTTTTGCGCCACGGTGCGGTTTCCGGCCCGGATCCTGACGGGAAGCTGAACGCGCGGCCCGGCCCGGTTCAGGCCGCCGTCAGGTGGGGGCGCGAAGGTGCCTCCGTCAGCACCTGCCGGGAGGCTCCCATGAAGACACGCACCTTGATCGGAACGGCCCTTCTCCTGTCCACCACGGGCCTCGGCGTCGCCTGGGCGGCGACGCAGCTCGATCACCTGGATCCCAGCCACCTGGACCGCAGCGTCCCCGCCCGGCACGAGCGCCAGGAGGCCGCCGCCACCGACCATCCCCTCCGCTTCGCCGAAGACGACCGCGGGCGCGGCGACCGGCATCACGGCCGCCGTCACCACGCGGACGACGACGATGATGAAGACGACGATGACGACGACGCTGCGGGTCCCCGCCGCGGCACTGTCCCGCAGACCGGCCCGGCCGATCCCAACGCGCCCGTGCCGGACAACGGGCTCTTCCAGGGCAAGGCACGCCCGAAGGTCGAGGTGCAGTGAGCGCCCGCCTGTCCCGTCCCCCTCTTCCAAGGAACAGACCGATGAAGCTCGTTCTTCCCGCCGTGGCGGCCGCCGCCGCCCTCGTAACGCCCGCCCTTGCCGAGGCCCGGCAGGTCACCTTCGAGACCACGCTGAAGAACTACGGCGGCAACGGCGCCTATGTGGTGCTCTACGTCACCGACGCCGCCGGGGCCTACAAAGGCACCGTGTGGATGGCCGGCGGCAAGGCGAAATACCACCGTCACCTGTCCGACTGGCAGCGCGCCTCCGGCGGGCGGGCAACCGAGATCGACGGCATCACCGGCGCCAGCATCGGCTCCGGCAAGACGCTGAAGATCACCCTCGACCTTGCCGACGCCATGATCGGTGCCGGCTACCAGGTGCATGTGGACACCGCCGTCGAGGACGGGATGGACAATCCCTCCGAGGTCGTCGTGCCGCTCGATGCCGCCGCCTCCGGCAAGCCTTTTGCCGGCAAGGGCTACGTCAAGTCCCTCACCGTCACCTTCTGACCGAAACGGACCTCCTCATGCTGCGCGCTCTTCATGGGCTGCCGGGCGTCGTGCTGGCGCTCGGCCTCACGGTGGTCGCCGTCACCGGTGCCGTGCTCTCGCTCCAGCCGGCGCTGGACCGCGCAACCGTTCCAACGGTGCCCTCGGGTGCCAGCGTCGCGGACCTCGCCGCGCAGGTCACCGCACGCCACCCGGGCATCACCGCCATCCGCCAGCGGCCGGATGGCAGCATCACGGTGGCTTTCGACGACGGCAGCGCGCGCGGCGTGGAGCGGGTCGATCCCGTCACCGGCTCGGGGCTCGGCCCCTATCAGGTCTCCGAGACCACGCGCGTCATTACCAATCTCCACCGCTCCTTCCTGGCCGGCGATGCGGGCCGGGCAGCGGCCGGGCTCGGCGCGCTGGCCATGCTGGCGCTGAGCGTATCCGGTACCCTGCTTCTCGCCCGCCGGCTCGGCGGCGCGGGGGCGCTGCTGCGGCCGATCCGCGGCACGCCGGCCCAGCGCTGGCACGGCGAGCTGGGACGGCTGGCCGTCGCCGGCCTCGTGCTGTCCTCCCTCACCGGCCTGTGGATGTCCGCCGGCACCTTCGGCCTCATCCCCGAGGCGCAGGGGGGCACGGCCGCCGTCACTGCGAGCGGCGACACGCCGGCGCCGGTGGGCACGCTTGCCGCGCTGCGGTCCGCCCCCCTGGCGGAGCTGCGCGAGCTGAGCTTCCCCGATCCCGCCGACCCCACCGACGTCTTCACCTTGCGCACCGCCGCCGGCGAGACGCGGATCGACGCCGCCACCGGCGCGGCCCTGGCCTTCGCTCCGGTCACCATGCTGGAGCAGATCAATGATCTTGTCCGCACCCTTCACACCGGTCGTGGCGCGTGGCTGCTCGGCCTGCTGCTGGGGCTTGCCTCGGCCGCCGTGCCGGTGCTGGGCGCCACCGGCATCATCCTCTGGGCGCGCCGGCGGGCGGCCCGTCCGCGCGTCGCGGCGAATGCACCCGCGCGCGGCGCCGATACGGTGATCCTCGTGGGCAGCGAAGGCAATTCCACCTGGGGCTTCGCCGGTACCCTGCATGCCGCGCTCACCGCCGCCGGGCATCGGGTGCACATCGCCGCCATGAACGATGTGGGCACGGCGCATCTTGCCGCCGACCGGCTTCTGATCCTCACCGCCACCTATGGCGAGGGCGATGCGCCCGCCTCGGCCAAGAGCTTCCTGTCCCGCCTCGCGCGCTTGCCGGGGCGTCCGCCGGTGGCGGTGCTGGGCTTCGGCGATCGCAACTTCCCGCACTTCTGCCGGTTCGCCCAGGAGGTCGCCGAAGCGCTGGAAGCCAAAGGGTGCCCGCGCCTTCTGCCCATGAAGCGGGTGGACCGGCGCTCGGCCCAGGAATTCGCCCAATGGGGGCAAGACCTCGGCGCCGTGCTGGGGCACGATCTCACGCTCTCCCACGTGGCCGAGCCGCCGAAGACCGTGCCGCTGATGCTCGCAGGGCGTGAGCTTTATGGCGAGGCGGTGGGCACGCCGGTGGCGATCCTGCGCTTTGAGGCCCCACGCGATCCGCGCACCGGCGCGCCCGGCCGCCTGCCGTCCTTCGAGGCGGGGGATCTCGTGGGCATCGTGCCGCCGGGGGACACCATGCCCCGCTTCTATTCGCTCGCCTCCTCCACCCGCGACGGGGTGCTGGAGATCTGCGTGCGGCTGCGCGAAGGCGGCCTGTGCTCCACCTTCCTGCACGCGCTGGCCCCGGGTGGCGCGATCAACGCCTTCATCCGCGAGAATCCGGCGTTCCGCCCGACGGAAGGGCGCACGCCGCTGATCCTCATCGGTGCCGGGGCCGGCATCGGCCCGCTCGCCGGATTCGTGCGCGCCAATGCGGCGGGGCGGCCCATGCATCTTTATTGGGGCGGGCGCAGCGCCGCCTCCGATTTCCTCTATGAGCACGAACTGGCCCAGCATCTGGCGGAACGGCGCCTGACCTCCCTCAAGACCGCCTTCTCGCGGGATGTCGAAGGGGGCGCCTATGTCCAGGACCGGATCGCCGCCGATGCGCCGCGCCTGCGGGAATTGCTGAAGCAGGGCGCGCAGATCCTGGTGTGCGGCGGCCGCGACATGGCCGAGGCGGTGACCCGCGCCTTGGAGCCGGTGGTGCGCCCGCTCGGCCTCGACCTTGCCACCCTCAAATCGTGTGGACGCTATGTCGAAGATGTCTACTGATCGGGGCGCGATGGCGCTCCATCGCCACGCCCTGAGCGGTCCCGCCATGGGCTCGCGCTGGTCTGCCGTGTTCCATGCGGGCGGCGATGTGGACGCGGCGGCGCTGACCCGTCGCCTCCAGGGCGCCGTCGAGCGGGTGGAGCAGCAGATGTCCACCTGGCGGCCGGAGTCCGATCTGGAACGGCTCAACGCCGCGCCGGTGGGCGCCTGGGTGCAGATCCCCCGCGAACTGGCGCATGTTCTCGCCACGGCCCTGGAGATCGGCCGCCTGTCGCGAGGGGCGTTCGATATCGGCGTGGGCGATCTGGTCCAGGCCTGGGGCTTCGGCGGCGGCGCGCGCGTGCCCGATGGCGGGCGCATCGCCGCGATCGACGGCCGCCCCTCGTTCGAGCCGCCGAAAACTCTTCAGCTCGATCCGGCCGGCTGTCGCGCGCGCCGGCTGGCGCCGTTGCGGCTTGACCTCTCCGGCATCGCCAAGGGCTTCGGCGTGGACGAGCTGGCGCGGGAGATGAAGGCGGCGGGCCTGTCCTCCTGGCTGGTGGGCATCGACGGCGAGATGCGGGCCGAGGGCACGAAGCCCGATGGCCGCCCCTGGACCATCGCCCATGAAAAGCCCACGCCGGGGGAGCGGGAGGTGCTCGGGGTGCTGGAGCTGTCCGGCGCCGCCGTCGCCACCTCCGGCAGCTATCGCCACCAAAGGCAGGTGGCGGGGCGGACGCTCTCGCACACCATGGACCCGTTTCGCGGCGCACCGCTGGAGAACGACCTCGCCGCCGTCACCGTGCTCAGCGAGACCTGCATGGCGGCGGATGCCTGGGCCACCGCCCTGATGGTGCGCGGGGCGAACGATGGTCTGGCGCTCGCGCGCCGCCTCGGCCTCGCAGCGCTGTTCGTGCGGACCGATGACGCGGTCGTGGCCACCTGGCCGTGAGCATCCACCGGCGCCGACGAGCCGCACCGTTGGCCGTCAAAGCCTGTGCCTTCGCGACCAGGCTCTTTCAGCCCGCGCCTCGATGCCCCCTCGATGCAGAGGGCTACCCAATGAAGGAGCGCTTTCACCACAAGTTGCTCGCCTTGCGCTGAGCTGTCACCGTTTCCGACGAGCCCGACGTTTCATGCGTTGGGAAAGACGAGACGCATGAGCGCACCGCCGCCGGGCGCGTCCTCAATCCGGACATCGCCGTTGTGCAGCTCCATGGTGGTGGAGACGATCGCGAGGCCCAGCCCCGCCCCGTCCGAAGCCCTTTTGTCCAGGCGCCGAAAGCGTTCCAGCACGTCGCCGCGCCGCTCCGGGGGGATGCCGGGGCCATGGTCGCGCACCGCGCACTGGCCCCCAGGGCCCGTAGTCACCTCGACGGCGGTGCCCGCCGGCGTGTGGGCCAAAGCATTTTCCACAAGGTTCCGCAACGCCCGGCCGATGGCGTCGCCGTGGCCGTGCACGCGCGCCGCTCCCGCGTCCCGAAAGGCGATGGTTCGACCGCGCATGACCGCGAGCGGCGTCAGCTCGGCCACCACCTCGCGGGCGATGGCGCCGAGATCGGCCTGGGCATCCGGCGCGAGTTCCAATGCGGTCGCGTGCGACATGTCGAGCATCTGGTCTACAAGGCGTTTCATGCGCTGCGCGTCGGCCACGAGCTTTGCCTTCTCGACGCTGTCCGGCAGCTTGCCGATGCTCAGCATCATGATGGCGAGCGGGGTGCGCAGCTCATGGGCCGCATCCCCCGCGAAATCCCTCAGGGCGCACACGGAGCGCTCGATGCGCGCCAGCATGGCGTTGACCGCCGTCACCAGCGCCTGCACCTCCCGCAGGGAGGGCTCCGCCGCGATCCGCGTGGACACCTGAGCCGGATCAATCCGGTCGATGGCGGCGATGGTGGTCTCGAGCGGCTTCAGCGTGGTGCGCACCACGCTGAAATTGAACAGGAGGAACATGAGCGAGAGCAGGATGAGCGGCAAGATCACGTGGAAGCGGATCTCGTTGAAGATGACCGGCACGAACGGCCGGAAGCCCTCGCCGGCGATGGCCACCGTGATCCAATAGGGATGCCGCCCGACCTCGACGCGGCGGGTGCCGGTAAGCAGGAAGCGGCTGTCCCAGCTCTCGCGCTGAGTCCGGATGACCAGGAACGACAGGGGCGGATCGTCGGCGATCTTCAGGCTGGCGTCGTCGAACCGCGCCACCACCGCGCCGCCGCGCTCGTGGATCAGGAAAGCCCGCCGTGTGCCGGAGGCGAGCGGATATTGCAGGTCTTCCGAAACCGGGTTGCCGGCGGCCCCCCTCATCTGCGGGATCTCCTGGGCGATCCGGTCCGCCTCCGCGGTCACGAGGAGGTGGTCGAGCTCGTTGGGATTGTTGACATACATCCGCACGACGACGAGCAGCTCGACCACCAGGAAGACGAGCCCCACCAGAGCGAGGCGCACCGAGAGGCGAAAGAAGAGGCTGCGCGGCACGACGGGCGGGCGGCTCGCAGTCATGGGGCTTCCCGTTCCGCGCCGGCATCGGTCGGATGCGGGGCCGGCACCAGCATGTAGCCGACGCCGTGGGCGGTGTGCAGGATCACGTCCGCTCCGGCGGCGCCAAGGCGCCGCCGCAGGCGCGAGGCCGCCGCCTCCAGAGCGTTGGGCGTAACCTCGGACGAAAGGGCGTACATGGCCTCTTCGAGGCTGGTCTTGCTCACCACATGCCCGGCCCGCCGCATCAGGCGTTCCAGCAGGTCCCGCTCCCGTGGCGGCACGTGGATCACGCGGCCGCCGACGCACACCTCGCGCGCCACGGTATCGAAATCGAGGTTTCCCAGGCTCAGGACGATGCCGAGGCACCCCCCGGGGCGGCGCAGTAAAGCGCGGCAGCGCGCCGCCAGCTCCGCCATGTCGAACGGCTTCACCAGATAGTCGTCGGCTCCCGAATCAAGGCCGCCCACCCGGTCGCCGAGACCATTGCGGGCCGTGATCACCAGGATGGGAGCGCCGCTCCCCGTCCGCCGGACGGCGCGGATGAAATCCACACCGTCGCCGTCGGGCATGCCGAGGTCGATGAGCAGGAGGTCGTAAGGCGTCACGGCCATGCTTTCCCACGCGACGCTCAAGGAGGCGAAGCGGTCGAGCACGAAGCCCTCGGCCTCCAGGCCCTCTGCGATCAGGATCGCGAGCCGGGGGTTATCCTCCGCGAGCAGAACCCGCATGGTCGACATCCGTTCCGCGGGCGCGGCGCTTGCGCCCCGTGATCATGGCGAGCACCAGATTTTCCCGATGTGCCACGCTTTCGGCAATGGCCGCGAGCACATGCACCGTCGCCATGGCGAGAATGAGATTGGCACAGATCGCGTGCGCTTCCTCCACCCATTGCACGCCCCAGAAGGCGTCGAGGCCCTGCATCCACCCGGTGAGGCAGGTGAGGGCGAGGAGGCCCATCAGCGCGAGGGCCATGGCTCCGCCCGCCGGATTGTGGCCCACATAACGGCGATCGCGGCGGGCGATCACCGCGCGAAGGTGCGACACCACCGTGCGGGGTGAGGCGACGAAGTCGGAAAAGCGCGCATGGGCGCTGCCGACACCCCCCCACACGATGCGTACGGCGAGGGCGGCGGCAACGACGTAGCCCACGTAGCGGTGAGGCGCCTTGCCGCTTTGAAGGATGAAGCTGTTCAGCGCGACGCCGAGCACCACCGTCCAGTGGAAGATCCGCACCAGCGGATCCCAGACCGGAACGGTATATCGCACGCGCGCCGGCGCCTGGGATCGCGAAAACAGCGTGGCCATGGCTCAGTCCACGTTGTTCTCGACGATCTCGCCGGTCACGGGGTTGAAATAGACTTCCGCCTTGCGGCCGTCCGCGTTGTATCCGTAGATCTCGTAGCACCCTGTGGTGGTCTTCTTGAACACCTTGATATCCTTGAAGCCCATCTGAGCGATCTTCTGCTTCATGACCTCTTCGCTGAGCCACTTGTCCAGCGGCTCCTTGGTGCAGGTCGGGCTAGCGAGGGCGGCGGACGCGGCGAGGAGCAGCGCGGCGAAAGCGACGAAAAGCCTGCGGATCATCGGGTTCTTCCTCATGGCGCGGGGGCAGTCGATCAGGTCCGTCCCGCTGGCACCGTCTCTTAACGATCGGCGCTGACCAAAGCCTGACGGGCCGAAAGGCCGGTGGGGATGCTTGGTGCGTGCGACCCCTGCGACCGCGAATGGCGGGCCGCGTCAGGACGTCGTCAGCCCGCCCGCGTATCGAAGAGCCGCCGCTCCTTTGGGCGACGCCACCCTTTCGGGAGACCGATCCATGACCTTCGTTCGCAGCCTTTTTGTCGCCGGCGTCCTCGCCGGCACCGCGCTCGCCGTCGCTCCGAGCTTTGCCGCCGACGGGCTGAACCCGCAAACCCAAAAGAACCTGGAAGCGGCGATGCACGGCGAAGCCTTCGCCAACCTGAAGTATCAGGCCTATGCCGAGCGTGCCCGCAAGAGCGGCCATCCCGCGATCGCGAAGCTGTTCGACGAAAGCGCGAACGTCGAGGCCAACGAGCATTTCGCCCGCGAGGCGGACGCCCTGGGCCTGGTGAAGAGCGACGAGGCCAACCTGCTCGATGGCATGGCCGGCGAGCTCTACGAGAACACCAAGATGTATGTCGAGTTCGCCAATCAGGCCGATGCGGTCGGCGACAAGAAGGCGGCGGAGCTGTTCCGCCAGATCGCCGCCGACGAGGGCGACCACTACGCCGCCTACAAGGCCGCGGTGGAGAAGCTGCGCGCCGGAAAGTAATCTTCCTGTGCGGTGCGAGCTGAGCTCGCGCCGCACAGAGGCATGGTCGGCGGCTCATCGGCGCGATCATGCACGCGCCGCCGGCCGGGTGTCTCAGGCGAACCTCGGCGGTCGCCATTGTAAGAGATCTGAACCGCATCGGCCTTTGCGCCCCCGGGAGGCCTGCGGCTACGGCGCGATGGCGCGTGCCGGATCGCCAGATTAACCTCCTCTCCGGCCGAGCGTGCGTCACCACGGGAGCATAGATGGGACGTTTCGTCGACGAGCATATACTGCGCCGGGGCCTTGCGGGGTTTACCCTGCTCGGCCTCATGGGCGGCGTTGCAGCCTGGTGGCTCGATGACGCGGCCCTGGCCGCCCGGATCTGGATCGGCGGCACTCTCCCCGTCATCGTCTGGCTCGCCGTCTCCATCGCCAGGGATCTGGCCGCCGGGCGCATGGGCGTCGACGCGGTGGTGCTGCTGTCCATGAGCGGGGCGCTCGCGCTCGGCGAGAGCCTCGCGGGTTCCGTTGTCGCCGTGATGTATGCCGGCGGCAACCTGCTGGAGGACATCGCCGTCGCACGGGCGGAGCGCGACTTGCGGTCGCTGGTCGATCGCGCGCCGCGGACCGCGCACCGCCGCGATGGCGACGCCATCGCCGATATCCCCGTCGACACCGTCGCGCGCGGCGATCTGCTGGTGGTGCATGCCGGCGAGGTCAGTCGGTGGGCGGCGGTGGCGGCAATGCGGGCAGCGGCTCGGGCTCCACGCATAACGGAACCAGCGGCAGCACGGCCCTCAAACTGGCGCTGACCCTCGGCGGCATCGGCGCCGGGGGCGGCACCGTGGGCGAGGTCATTGTCACCACCTTCGCTGGAACCTCCATCCAGACCTATGGCGATGGCGCCATCGGCATCTTCGCCGAAAGTGTCGGCGGTGGCGGCGGCAATTCCGGTGGCGGCTCGTTCCAGCTTGGTTTGCCGAGCCTCGATGAGCAGAATGGCGTCTTCCGGTCCGTCGTCGATCTCCAGGCGGCCATCAACCGCTCCATCGACGAGCACAATCAGACCCGAAAGCCATCATCGCAGCCCGAAACCAAGGATTCCATGCGTTGGGGTTAATCCACTAGCGTCCGGGCAATTTGCAAAGACGAGCCTGAGTTCGCACCATCTATTCAATGAATTCTGACGGGTCGTGTCTTGATAGCCTTCGCTAAGACGATTCGAACGGTCAACAGAAATAATATATCAGTTCAATAACGGAGTGCAGATTGTGTGTAAAATCATTTCTGAGGCATGTTGTTACGACCTTAGGGCGGCTGAAATTATGGACACGCTGCGCAGTCATCTCGCGTCATTTGGACCAATAGTCTGGGATAGCGACGGGTGTGCCGTAGATTTCGAAATTGGGAGCGTGATTCTGAGGGTGATTGAGAATATGCTTATAATGCGAGTTGAGGCTGGTGATCTAATCAGCTCATGTGGGATCAAAACGCTAATAGAGGGGTATCTAACAGAAGTTGATGATATCAAGCAAACGGCGCTGTTATGGATTCCGGCCAAGGTCGAGCCGTTTGCCTCATTGGCTGATTACACCGGTCTGACGAAAAATAGCGACGGAACGTGGTTTCAAAGGGAAGGATCCGATGAGAGTGGAAAGTGATCCCATCGCGTAGGTGGCTGTCCCTGCCGCGCACACCTGAAGAATGAGGTCCAATCCATCCGCAATGTGATTTAGAAACGCGCGCCCAGATGCTGCGTCTCAGTAGATGCTAAGCATCTTCTCCATGATGCCGGTACGGGCTGAAATAGACCTCTGTTACCCGAAATCGCCCGCCCAGCCGTTTGCATTGTACAATGACGTCGATCGCGATCTTCAGCAGATTCCGAACATCGCTGCGATCCAAGTCACGCCCTCCGTCCGACTCCTTGACCAGCAAGGTGAGTTGCTCAAAGGCGAGCTGGGCGGAATCCGCGTGCACGGTTGTAATCGAGCCGGGGTGCCCGCTATTCACATTACGAATGTAGTAGAAAGCTGTTCCGTCGCGAAGCTCCTGGAGCAAGACGCGGTCCGGCCGCATACGCAAAGACGCCTCGATCAGCTCCTTTGGACCGATCTTCGCGAGGCCTTGGTCATCTTTCGAGTAAAAGAGCCGCACGTGGTTATCCTGTGGAATTACCAATTCCCGTGTGTCCTCGATGGTGATGAGCCGCTCACCTGTGGGGATATGTTGGATCAACGCCTTCGAGAGCGTGGTTTTTCCCGACCTTGTGGCGCCCGAAATGATGATGTTCTTGCGAGCGAGTACGGCCTCCCGGAGGAAGGTCATGTAGCAGCCTGACCGGTAGAGATCGAGCAGCCGAGCGTCGGAGGCACTGAGCTCGTCAGCGAGCGGGCTGACCTCCGAGAAGAGGCCAGATGCGTCGAGATCGTCCAGCGTGAGAGAGAGCGCTGACGGGTTGCGGAGTGTGATGCTGACCGTGCCCTTCGTGGTGGCCGGCGGGATCACGATCTGGATGCGGTGCTCGTCTGGAAGGGTCGCGGAGAGAAGGGGATGGGCCTCGTCGATCGCTTGGTGCGAATAGCTTGCAACAGCACGTGCAAGACGCATCAGCTTCTCGAAGGAAAGGCCGGGCGCGTCGTGCGTCATCCACCCGCCGGGGCCTTCTGTGAGGACTTGGCCGGGGCGGTTGATCACGATCTCGAACAGCGTTTTGTCGCTGAGAAACCGGGCAATCGGCGAGAGCAGCTCGCGGACAACGCCAACATCGGGTGCATCGCTCATCCCCTCCCCTCGCCTATTTTGTGACTAAAGTGGAGCGACGGCTGAAGTCTCCGAGCACGCCGCGATCATAGATAGTGTTGCGAGGCTCGGTGACACGCAGGCCATAGACGCTGGAGAAGTCGAGGTCGCGAGCGACGAATATGGAGACCAACTCGCCCTGGTGCTTCTCGAGCGTCGGCGGAATGTTGATGGACTGCTCGACTGCAATGGCGGCCGCCTGCTGGCCGGCATTGGCGCTATTCTGCACCTGGATGTCGCCTTGCTGGAGCTGGCCCTGGGCATAGTTCGCGGCATCGCCGACTATCGAAAGCAGCAGGGCGCTGCCGAAGCGCTCCCACCAATGGGTGTCGACATAGCCGTCCATGCCGGCGCGACCCAAAGCGTCTGTCGCCGGCGACGCGAGCGTGATGATCACCCCTTTCGGTGTCTTTGCCCGATTCCATAGCACGAAGAGGCGAGCCTGCCCCCGGCGTAGGCCGCCGCGATACTCGCCGACGATCTGCGTGCCCTTCTCCATCATGACGACACGGCCGTTATCCGAGAGCACGTCGCGATTGATGACGCAGCTGGCAAAGCCGGGCTGGTCCGAGGACAAGCCGGTTTCGAGGACGCAGGGGATCGAAGTTCCCATCGCAATGATGAAGTCCCGATTCCCGAGGGTGCCGGCCCGCGAGCCTTCGAGACGCGTCGGTGTCATCATGCGGCCGAAGCGCTGATCCTCATTCTCACCGGGCCCATTGAAGCCGCCGCGGCCGCCATTTAGCGGCACATAGCTGGTGCTGGCGTCGGCCGGAACGCCGGCAGCTTGTGGCCGGTTCTGTGAGCCGCGCTGTGCGCCGAACGCCATCACCGGGGCGCGACGGGCGGCATCGAGCAACGGATCCTCCGGCGGGGCGGCTTGCGGTGCGACGACCGGTGTCGGCAACTTCACCTCCGGCGCGGTTACGGGCGGGGGTGCGGGCTGACGGGCTGGCTCGAAATCCGTCGTCTGCCGGATGACGACACGCTCCGGCTTCTGGGCGTCCGTCCGCGGTCCTCGATCTCGCATCGACCACATGGCAAAGGCGACGAACGCGACGACGGCCAGCACTACCGCCCCGCGTTTCAGAAGGGGGTTGTCCGACCGCCGGCCGGTGACGACCTGACCGCGCTCGCCGGGAACGCCGCTTTCGATTTCGTCCGCCATCGCCCGCCCCTATTGCGCCTTCGACGCCGATTGTGGCTTCACGATCCGCTCGACCGAGGGAGAGGTCGTGTTGGTGCCTGGGTTGATCCCGACCTGGTCATAGGCCTCGTTGAAGATGCAGAGCACGTCGCCACCGCGCCGCAGGATGAATTTGCGGCTGATGGCCTGGACGAGCACCAGGTCGCCGTCGACCGATTTCGGCACGAGGCTCTCGGTCCCGTCGGAGTTTTCCATGTAAATGGCCGGCATCTCCTGATTGCCGGCGAAGGCGAAGGTGGTCAGCTTGCCATTGTCGAAGACCGCCTCCGGCTCGAGGGCAGGCGAGCCTTGTGCCGAATAGCGCCAGTTTCGCGGGCCATAGTGTTCGTGGAATGTGAGCACCTTGTCGGCGTAGCCGGCCTGGGCCGCCTGCGCTCGCACGGCAGCTTCCTGGCGCCGGCGCTCCGCCTCGTCAGCCGGATAGCGGAACTTCACATAGAAATAGGTGGGCTGACCCGAGGCGACCGAGCCTTCGCGCACCGTGAGCTCCATTTGATAGCTGCGCGTTGCCCCATTGCGCCGCGTTGTCACCACCGAGATGTTGGTCACGGGTTGGTTCTCGCGCGGTTTCAGGAACAGGATGTTCCCGGCGGGCGCGACCTCCCAAGCGACCGTATTGCCGAGCGCCACATGGGCGATCTCCTCGTCCGCGGCGAATTCGACCTGAACCGACGAGCGCAGCGAGCCCACGATCCTGGTGATGTTGTAGGGCTCGTAGTCGACGAAGCGGACCCGGTTGTCCTGAGGCGCGCTGGTGGGCGTCTCCAGTGCATGCGCGGATGTGACAAGGCAGGCCCAGGCCACGACGGAAATGAGGGCGACGCGCTTCAATTGATGGCCTCCGGATCGGCCCGGTATTCGCTCACGACGAACCCGAGGGGATTGACCAGGCGATCCGTCGAGGACATGGGCGCGTTGACATAGGCGAAGGTCAGCGTCGCTACCCAGTGGGTGGTTCGAACATCCTCTCCGCGGGTGACCGTGCGAATGTAGCGGACCGACACCACATGCGGATTGATCAACGAGATCGAGACGATGTTGATCCGGGCGGTGGCGTTGCGCCCATAGATATTCTGCGGCGATTCCGGGTTGCCCCCGCGGTAAAGTGCGGCGAAGCGCTGCTGCTCCGCCTGGGTGGACAGCAGCGAAGCGGTGCGGAAGTTTTCTTCCGCCTCGCTCCAGACATAGGCTTCCCGTGCCCGGACGTATCGCGCCGCGAAGTATTTGGTGACGGCCTCGTCATATGTTCCAGCGGTCGAGGTCAGCGCCGAGACCACATCCACGATACCCGTGGAATTGTCGACCCGGACAACGAAGGGCTGAACGGTCTTCAGCGGGGTCAGGCCGGCGACCGCGAAGACCGCGGCCGCCGCCAGGATGCTGGCACCGATCGCCACGAACCAGGCGACCCGCGCCGACCGCTCCGCCCGGATCATCCGGTCCTGATCGAACCGCCGCGCCTTCTCAAAATAGCTTTTGAGGCTGTCGTTGGTCACCATCATCCCCGCCACGTGCAAGATCGGTCGGAACCAGCGACGTCGAAATGCGCGAACGGACCAGGCGGCGATGTCGGCCGCTCATCGGCAAATGCCGTTGCACGGCTCGGCACCAGAGGCGCAGCGTCAGATTGCGCCTTCACACCGCTGCTGCCCTCCCACTGCCACATGGCGCGGTTGAGCGGCCGGCGTGCGTAGCCGTCGCATTTCGGCAAGGGATAGGACAGCGATGCGCATCCGCTGAGAACCGACGCCACGCAAAGCAACAGGGACATACGCAACATGCACCATCCGCCTTTGAATTCTGCTCTCAGGAAACGGCGTCAGCCGGCTCCGCCCGATCGGAAGCTGCGCCCCGCGGCGCGGAAGCCTCGGCCGACGGCGCGGGCCGCATACCTGGTGCTTCGGGCGACCGTGCTTTCATGCGCATCGCGCGCGGCTCCATAGCCGTAGGTCAGCGATGCCCCGCCCGCGGCAAGCGCGGACGCGATCCCGGGCAGTTGGTAAAAGACGTAGAGGGCGGAAAGCGCGATGGCGCCGAGCGCGATCGGCCGCATCAGCACGTCCGCGTAGGATTCCATGGTCGCAAAGGTGGCATCGAGGCAGGCTACCAGCAGCGACCCCACGGCGACGACGAGCACCTGCAGGATGACAAAATTGGCCATTTGGCCGATCCACGCCTCGGTGAACCGGCGGGTGGACTGGAACATGGCCAACGCGACGAAGATCGGACCGATGGCGAGGACGATCGCGAGCGCGACACGCGCATAGAGCGACACCACATAGCCGATCGCCGCGACGACGAAGGTCATGACGATGACCACCAGCCCGGCCGCGCCGGTCAGGATGTCGACGGGCCAGGATCCCTTCGCCCAGATGTCGTTGGCTGATTTCTGGCCCTTGTCGAGCAGGGAGTCGAAGGCAGAGGCGCTCGGCGCCGAACCGGTGTTGAGGGCACCCGAAATCTCGGCCGGCAGGTCCTCGAAGAACACCTTCGAGACATAGGCCTGATAGTTCGACGCGTTCTGCACCAGCATCAGGATGATGGCGAGCCTCATCGCCCGGAACGCGAATTCCATGATCGGCTCAGGGATCGAGCCGCGCAGGACGAGGAAGCCGTAGATGACAACGTAGAGCGTCAGGGCGACGGTCAGCGGCCCCGTCACCCAGGAGCTGATCCCGGATGTTCCCGAGCTGATGAAGCCATCGAGCGGCGTCTTGAACTGGTTATCGAGGAACGAGAAGACTTGGTACATGAACTACCCTCCCAGCGCCTTGTTCATGCGCTGAAGGCGGGCCTTGCCATCCGCTTCGTTCGCATTCTTGCAGTTGGGGGTCTCGGGGAGCTGCCCCGGATTCTCACGGCACTTCGCCAACTGCCCAGCGCGCAAGGCATCATCGGAAAGATAATCGCTGACGGTGTGGATCCCCTCCCCCGGCTCGAAGCACCCGGCGACAGAAAGCATCAGGAACAGGGCCAAGATCCTCCTCATGGCAGCGCCGCATTCATCGTGTCGATGCGCTTGCGCCAGTCCTCGGCCTTGCGCTGCTCATCGACCTGCACTTGTGCCTGTTGCACCATGCGTAGCCCCTGCATACGCACCACGTCGATCTGGAGGAACGCCGCCTCCGCTTGGAGCCGAGCCTGCAGGTCGGCAACGTCCTTCGAGGTGCCGGCCGATGAGATCTGCTGCCGGAGCTGATCGATACCGTCGATCCGCTTCGTGGCGGCGTCGTAGATCTGCTGGCCAAGGCTCATCTGGCCGGCATTCTTGTTCTGGATGCGGGACAACTCCTGCGCATAAAAGTCGTTGGCGCGGGTCTGGTAGGTGGAGTTCTCCTGCAGGAACCTGGAGGCGGACTCGCCGAAGGCGCCGGAACCGGAGCCTTGGAGCAGGCCTTCGATCGCATTGAAGTCCTGTGGCAGGGCCTTGCGGATCGAGGGATCGTTGAGCACGCTCGCGACGTCGGCCATGTTCGTCAGCTTGTTCAACGAGCCATAGAGCTGCTGGGCCTGCTGAAGCTGCTGGTTCAAAGTGTCGAGCTGGGATTTGAGTTGCGCAATGCTCTCCAGCTGCTTGGCAAGGGCGGCTTGGTCGATCACGGGGATGCCCTGCGCATCGGCCGCGCCAGCGGAGATGCAGAGCGCGGCCGTGGCCGCCAGCAGCATGGTGCGTGTGGACATCAGCCGGCACTCCTTCTTTGCTGGAACAGGGAGAGCCAGGTCTCGCTGCTGCCGCCCTCGGCGCGGATCGCGTCGGCCAGTTCCACATTGGCGGTGCGGCCGGAAAGGATGGCGAGCTCGTCGTCGAAGCCGGTGAGGTTCAGCTCGGCGACGACGCTGTTATGCCCCTGCTTGACGATGAAGCGACGGCTCTCAGGGGACAGCTCGCGCGCGATGAGCTGATATTCCCGCTCGGTGAGCTTGAAGCCATCCACATAATCGGCGCGGTTGCCGCGCGGGTTCGGCATGAAGATCTGCGTGGGGCATTGTTCGATAATGGTGTGGGCGATCGGCGAGGCGATGGCGTCACGCGGGCTCTGTGTCGCGAACAGCATGAGACCGCCCTGTTTCCGGATGGTCTTGAGCTTGTTCTGGGCGAGATCGCGGAAGCCCTCGTCGAGCAGCGCCTTCCAGAATTCATCGATGACGATGATGATGCGGCGGCCATCGATCAGCTGCTCCACCCGATGGAACAGGTAGGACATGAGCGGCGTGCGGATCTCCTCATTGTCGAGGAAATCCGTCATGTCGTAGCCGAGGAATTTGGCGCCTATGCCGATGTCGTCGGTCTCGTTGTCGAAGACCCAGCCGAGGGGCCCTCCCCTCTCCCATCGGCGCAGCCGCGCGGCGATGCCCTCAGGGTCGGTGTTGTTGAGGAAGGCGCGGAGCGCGCCGATGGTACGGCGTTGGACCGGAAGATCCGACAGGCCATCGACGGCACCGGCGATATCGCGCAGGTCGCTGACCGAAAGCTCGCGCGACTTGGCGCCGACGAGTTTTCCGATCCACTGCGCCAGGAACACCTTGTTCTCCGGTGTGAGTTGGAGCCCCTTCAGCGGCGCGCAGCCAGTCGGCACCCCGTTCTTGAGCGGCAGATACGTGCCGCCGGCGGCCCGCACGAAGAGATCGGCGCCACGGTCCTTGTCGAAGAACACCATGTGGGGATCGTGCTTCTCGAGCTGCGAGAGCATGAAGTTCAGGATGACGGTCTTGCCTGATCCCGAGGGACCGCACACGAAGGTGTTGCCGAGATCGCCATGATGGAAGTTGAAGTAGAAGGGCGAGCCCGAGGCCGTCTTGAGCATGGCGACGGCCGGACCCCATTCGTTGCCGTCCTTTCTGCCCACCGGATAGGAATGAAAGGGTGACAGCGCTGCGAAATTGCGCGACGTGATCGCGCCGGAGCGGGCCCGGTAGCGGAAGTTGCCCGGCAGCTGAGCCCACCAGGCGGCCTCGAGGCCGAGATCCTCGCGCGCCACCACGGCCCCGCCGTTCGTCAGCTGAGAACGCGCCTTCGCGAGGTTGTCGGTGAGCTCCTTCACCGACGTGGCAAAGACGGATAGCGTGAGGTGGTGCTCGCCCAGCACGAAGCGGTTCGATTCCAGATCATCCAGCGCGCCATCGAGTTCTTCGAGCTGAGAATTCGCCTTGTCGCCGGCGCTCACCATCTGGTTCTGCTTGCGCCCCAGGATGGTCCGGGCATCGGCCTTCGAGGCGAACGCGAAGGACTGAGTCAGGATAAGCTCGAACGGCGTGGTGAGGACGCCGGCGAGCATGCCGGGCCTCGTCCGCGCGGGATATTCCTTGAAGCTGAAGATGCCCGCATAACGTGTCTCAGCCTCGTGTCGGATCTCCACCGTCTCGCGCCCGACGATGACACGGTCAGAATAGATCGCGGATGAGACCCGCCCCTCCGTGAGGGGCACCCGTTCCCGCCGGCCTCCGATGATCTGGTGCAGCACCTCGCTCGGCTCGGAAAACAGGAGGCCGTCGTGCTCGTAGAGAGAAAGCACCCGGGGCTGGAAACGCTTGAGGCCCGCGATCACGTCGGTGACCTTGTCGCGGAGCTGCTTCAGCGCTTCCTCGTCGAGCTCCCGTCCCGCTCGGCGCGCCCGACGAAGCCTGGACAGAAGCTTAGCTACCTTCTCTGCGGGATCGCGGATCGGAGACCACAGCAGGGTTAGATAAAGGTCGTTGCGAAAGAGATCCTCTTCCACCATGCGCGCTCGATACTTCGCGTTTAGGGCGGCCGAGAAGGGGTTGGCGAATGCTCCCTCGGGATAGTCGGTGTCGCGTCGGCGAATGATGTGGGTCCACAGCGCAAGGCGTTCGTCGGCGAGATTGCGGTAGAGGGTGTTGAGGTCGCGGTGGAGCCCATTGAGGTCGAGCGGATCGGCGGTCTCGAATGACACACCATCTAGGGCGATCATGACCATCAGCGCTCGGGAATCGAGCGCGATCATCGTCTCGTCCACGTGGCGGACATACGGGATAAAGGTTTCGGGTTCGAGCTCGCGGGCTTTCAGGACGGCAACGCTAGGCAAGGCCGAGGTCCCTCTCGTCGTAGCGTCTCACGAGCTTAAGCGGCGTGACCGTCGTGCCGGCCCAGAATGCCCCGGTGCGTGAGCGGCCGCGGGTTTCAACCCAGGCCAGCAGGACGCGGAACATGTTGTGGTCATGCTTCACCAGCGCCTTGAAGATGAGGTGGAACACAATGCCGACGAGGGCGTAGGCGATCGAGCCCGCGAGGATGTAGAGGAGTGTCGTCAGGATGACGTTGATGCCCATGGCCTCCATGGTCACGCCACCGACCATTGCCGGCCGCGTGCAGGCCAGAAACAGGGTGTCTTCCTCGAGGGGCACGGTCTTCGTCATGGCCGTTAGCCGCCTGAGATTGTGCTGACGAGCTGAGCTGCTCCGAAGATGATGCCGATCCCCAGCACCACGTAGGCGGCCTTGCGGAGATCGAGATAGCCGAACATCCAGGTGATGCCGACGACGATCACGGCGATCGTCGCCAGGAGCTTCGCCACATTGCCCGTGAGCAGGGTGACGATGTTCTGCAGAACGGTCTCGATCCCGCCGCCGGTTGCCTGGGCGGCGGCCGGTTCCGCCATCCCGATCGCAAATACGGTCGCCATCAACATGATGGCTGCGACTGGACGAACGCGCACTCTCTCACTCATTCGGCTCACTCCGATTGTTCGTTCTGGAAGACGAGAGCGGAGGATTTCCGCGCTGCTGCAAAAACATCCCAGGGCGCCGGTCTCGCCTCGCGGCGGGCGGCTGGTGGTGCGGCCGCCGGAGGCGGCGGTGCAGACCCCTCCCCTGTTCGATCTCTTGTGGTGGACGGGCCAGCGGTACCGATCGTCAGTGAAGCGAGCTTCGGCGCGAGGCGCTTTGCCTCGTCGTGCACTTGGCTGGCGAAGGCGGCCATCTCACCAACCGAGGCGTCGCCGCGGCCATAATAGGCTTTCAGCATCACGGTGGCCGCCTCGGCAGGGCTGGCACCTCCGCCGATCGCCACACGGTAGTAGCGGTCGAGCAGGCGGGCGGTCGCCTTCAGGTTCAGGCAGGGGTCGAACGCGTCGGTAACGGTGAGCTCGAGGCGGCCGAGATCATCGGCATTGATGCCGCCAAGACCGAGATCGACGTCCTGGCTATCCGCGATCAACGTGGTGGCAAGCTCGATCGCCTCCGCCTTGCTGTTCGGCGGCTCGCGCAAGGGCACGCCGCTGTTGATGCGGATGGCGAACGGCGCGAAGCCGCTTTCAAGGCTCACCATCGCGGCCAGGGTCTCGATCTGAACGGTCGGAGCGCAGCTCTGGGCGAGATCGGCAAATGCAACGGGCATAGGCTAGAACCACAGCCGTTGAGTGCCCATGCCGTCGATCGTTACGTCCACAAAATAGGGTTGCGAGCGAACGGTTGGCTGAGTCGTTACATAAGCCAAGCATTGACGCTGGCCGCCGCTCGACACCCAGCGCGCGGCCCCGTTGCCGGATCCGGGGCCAGACATGCATTGGCTGGTGTCGACCGCTTGCCGTGCCGTCGACATACAGGCCGCTTCTTGTCCCTGAGGCCCGAGCCTTGCTGTCAGGCTGAAGCCAGCCCCGCATGAGTAGGGTTCGTATCCAGTCCTGGAGGTTTGGAATCCGACGCCATTGCAGGTTGGAAAGGGGCGTCCTCTGGCCAGTTCGTTCCAAAGTCTCTGAACAGGAGGGACGCATTCGGCGAACTGCATCGGACCGCCCGGGTTCGAAAGGCAAAGGAGAACCTGACAGCCCCAATCGTCCGCGCGCGCTCTACTGCTGGAAATGCAGTAGGATGACAGCAATACGAATGCGCAGGAAAGCGCCCTGGCAGTAGGGGAATTCATGCCTTCCACCCTCCCGAAACGACCCCGGAAAGGCTTGTCGGCCGCAATCTCATATCCGGTTAACTATCATATACAGAGCAGTTAAGCCGATGCCAAGAGCACTCGATGCCGAATGGCACAGCCTTTCGTTCTCGGCGCTTATCCTGCGGCTGATCCTCGACAATCGGCTCGACGATGAGACGCCGCAGTCGCGCCTGAAGCAAATTGGAATGATGAGCGTCCTCTATTATATGCATCAGGGCAATCAACGCCTGACATTGACCAATATAATTGAGGTCACGTCGCTAACACGAGGTGGTCTCACGGAGACGATTGATCAGCTTGTCAGTCGTAAGATCTTGACGGAGGCAATGGTGAAGAACTCGATGGGGCGAGGGCAGGCGCGTGAATTCAAGATTGCGCCCGATATCTTCAAGAAGCTCCGCAGCCTACAGGGGGGGTGATGGTGCGCGGAAAAATTCCGGTCGACGGTCGGTATCATCTCAAACTATCGCAATTGTGATAGTATGGCGCCTCAGGTTGAGGTCATCCAGCTTTCATTCGGATCAGGCCGAATCGCGAGTAGGCAATGGTAGGTGGGATGAGCGCAACGGTCGCCGGGATAACGAGGGCTCGTACGGCTCCCCTCCCCTGCTCCCCTTGGCGTGCCGATTTTCAACCCGTGGAAAGATCAACCGATCGAGATGGCGGCCTGTGCTCGCCTTCCGGACGTCGCATCGCTCGGAGCCGTGCTGGTCAAGCTTGACCCGGCGTCGACCGGTCCAGCGGCAATCCCTACCCTTAATCCTCGCGTTCCCGGGCTTTGAATTCAGTTTGGCCAAATCGGTGACGTTTATTGGCGCTACGCCCGTAACGAATTCCAGCCGGGCGGCACTTGGATCGACGATCCGTAATCGAGCGTTCAAGCTCCCGACCACGATTCAGATTCGGAAGTCGCAGGCTTGGAGGAGGTGCTGCGGAGCGGTTGCGAAGATCCGAGCCCGCCATTCTCGCGGCGGCACCCGTGTCGGACATGCCGACGGTTTGCCGGAGGCGAAGTGGCTGGAGTCGTTAGTGAATAACTGGCACAGGGGGCCGACCGGTCTGGATAAACCTCGGGACATATTAAGTACTTGTTAATACTAAACCGCTGGACGGCGCGGCAGAATCGTGGCCTACCTTTTGTCGGGCACAGGGCGCTAAAGCGCATCGGGGCCGACAAATAGGAGCCGGAGCGACAATGGCTGCACCAGCCATAACAACCATTGAGGCAGAGGATCCGGCGGACAAGATTGTTCGTCACGCTGGCCTGCTTTCAGAGCACCTGCAGGCGCGCAGGCAGCAGATGTATCCGCCGGACGCTCAGAAGAGCCTCCGGTACTTTATGATTCACGAAGTGTCGAAGCTAACCTCGATCCCGGAATCGACTCTCAAGCTGATGTCGAATGAGGGCAAAGGGCCGGTGCCGACCCGGCTAGAGAACAACCATCGAGCCTACACGCTCACGCAAATCAATGAGCTCCGCGAGCTGTTTGCTTCCCAACGACCCGGTGAGGCGTTGCGGTTTTTGCCCCACCGCCGTGAGGGTGAACATCTGCAGATCCTAGCTGTTGCCAATTTCAAGGGTGGTAGCGCGAAGACGACCACCAGCGCACACCTAGCCCACTATCTCGCCCTGCACGGCTATCGGGTTCTGGCGATTGATCTGGATCCTCAGGCATCGCTTTCCGCGATGTTCGGCGCGCAGCCCGAGATGGATGTTCAGCAGAACGAGACGATTTATGCGGCTCTTCGCTACGATGAACATCGTCGTCCGATCGCCGACATTATCCGGCCGACCTACTTCACCGGGATCGACCTCATTCCTGGCAATATCGAAGTCATGGAGTACGAGCACGAGACACCGCGCTTTCTATCCAAGCGGCAGGCGGATACGGAGAGCATTTTCTTCGAACGCTTGCGTCTCGCCCTAGCGGAGGTCGAGGACAATTACGACGTCGTCGTTCTCGATACCCCCCCTTCCCTCGGATTCCTGACCCTCGGTGCCATCTACGCGTCGACTGGTCTTCTCGTTACCGTCCATCCGGCCATGCTCGACGTGATGTCCATGAGCCAATTCCTGCTGATGATGGGGGATCTGATCTCCGTCATCCGTGACGCCGGCGCGACAATGAAACAGGACTTCCTGCGCTATGTGGTGACTCGTCATGACCCGATGGATCAGTCGCAGGTCCACGTCGTCTCGATGCTTCGGCACCTTTTTGGTCAGGATGTGCTGACATCGACGGCGGTCGAGAGTGCTGCGATTGAGACCGCGGGGCTTGCGAAGCGCACGCTCTATGAGCTGGAAGCGGGGAACATCGCAGCATCGACGGTGAAGCGTGCGCGTGAATCGATCGATGCTGTCAACGACCAGATCCTGGACCTGATCGAGAGCAGCTGGGGGCGGACGTGATGAACAAGCGTCCTACAGGGAAGTCGATTCTGCAGAATTTCGGCGCGTTTTCCGAGCCGGCGTCCGATGGCGGCGCCGACGCGCCGGTAGACGGGAACAAGCCCTCGGTTCCCCAGCCGTTGCCGCGCGTGGGAGCAGGTGTGATCGGGGCGACCCAGCGTTCGCTTTCGGAGCTGAGAGAAGAACGTGATCGGCTTCGCGCCATGGTGGATTCGGGCGGTGGCGCAGAGCTGGACCCGATGCTGATCGACCCCTCCCCTTTCCCGGATCGATTGCCCGACGACAGCAGCGCGGATTTTGACTCGCTGAAGGCGCTGATATCGGAGGAAGGCCAGAAGGTTCCCATACAGGTGCGGCGCCATCCGAATGCGGAGGGGCGCTATCAAGTCGTTTACGGGCACCGGCGTTGGCGCGCAGCGCTGGAGTTGGGCATCAAAGTCAAAGCGACGATTCTCGATCTGTCGGACAGCGAGCTGGTCGTCGCCCAGGGCATCGAGAATGCGGCCCGCCAGGATCTATCCTGGATCGAACGGTCGCTTTTTGCGTGGCGTATGGATCAGGCGGGAATCAAGTCCCGCGATATTCGCGCGGCGCTTTCAATCGATGACCCCGAGCTTGCCCGACTTCGGGCGGTCACCAAGGTGCTTCCGACAGACGTGATCGAGGCGATCGGGCGGGCGCCCAAGGTTGGGCGCCCGCGCTGGATTGCGCTAGCGTCGGCGGTTGAGGAAGACAAGGCCGCGCTCTCGCGCATCCGAGAAACCTTGTCAGCTGACAAGGTTTTGGAGCGGCCGTCGGACGAGCGGTTCAAGAGTGCGTTGGCGGCGGTCAAGAAGCCGGTAGAGCGCACGCGGTCCGAACTCGAACTCAAAAGCCCCAAGGGGAAGGTGGTCGGGAAGGCGACGTTCTCGGCGGGCGATGTCAAGTTTTCGGTCTCGAGCGGCCACGCGCAGGCATTCGGCGCCTTCCTGGAGGAGGAGCTGCCGGGCCTGATGGAGCGGTTTTTCGCTCGAGAGGGCGATGAGTGATTTCCAGGTCGCCCGCCAAAACCTTGTCAGCTGACAAGGTTGGGCAGGGGGCGCTGGAAACGGCGGAAGCCTCGGCTGACGCCACTAGTAGGCGCAACAACTGAAGAGGAAGCATGAGGTAAAAAGAAAGGCCCCCGAAACAGGTGTCCCGGAAGCCCTTCTCGTTTGTGTCGCAACTCCGAGAATCTCACTTCCGCGAATCACAGTCAAGAGTCTCCGAAAGGAGATTGGCGCCGTTTCGGTGAGCGCTTTCGCTTTGCCTAAAAGCTGAAGGGCTGAACCATGACGCAGACGCTACCCACGACGCCCTTTGGGCGGCGGTCAATGTCGCTTGGCCTATTGGCCAGCCAGGTGACAGCTCAGGCCGTCACGCCCGATTTGGTGGTTCATAAATGGAAGGTCTTCCAGCATATCCGGGAAGCTCGCGAAGCCGTCGGTGCGACCGATCGGGCGCTCGCGATCCTCAGCGCACTACTTTCGTTCCACCAGGAGACAACGATGTGCGCGGATGGCGACCTGGTCGTCTTCCCGTCCAATGTGCAGCTCAGTGACCGCGCGAACGGCATGTCGCCGGCGACGCTCCGCAGGCACATCGCAGTGCTCGTGCATTGCGGCCTGATAATCCGCAGAGACAGCCCAAACGGCAAGCGCTTCGCGCGCAAAGGGCCAGCGGGTGAGGTCGAGCAAGCCTACGGATTCGACCTGGCGCCTATTGTGGCCAGGGCGGATGAGTTCAAGAGACTCGCGGAGACCACCCAGGCGGAAAAGAAGGCGTTCCGGGTTCTGCGAGAACGGCTGACGATCGCACGGCGGGATGTCGTGAAGATGATCGCCGCTGGCATCGAAGAAGGGGTCCCAGGCGACTGGCGAGGATATCGCACGGCCTACGAGGCCCTCATGGGGCGGCTCCCGCGGTCAGCATCGAAGGCAACCGTGGAGATTATTCTGGCCGAACTCAGCGAGCTTCGCGTGCTTGTGCATAAGGTGCTGGAGGATTTCATAAAATCTCAGAATTCAAACGCCAATGAGTCTCAGACTGAGCGCCACAAACAGAATTCAAAACCAGACTCTCAAAATGAATCTGAACACGGCCTAACGAAGAGTGAGAAGACGGAGCCGGCAGCTCCCGACAACGTCCATCCGCTCCCAGAGCGGGATCTGCCACTTGGAATCGTCCTCGAAGCCTGTCCGGAGATTGTGACCCTGGCGACGGGAGGTGAGATCCGAAGCTGGCGCGACCTGCTGGCGACGGCGCAGCTGGCCCGGGCCTACCTCGGGATCAGCCCGAGCGCCTATCAGGACGCCTGCGCGGCGATGGGAGAATCCCATGCAGCCACGGTCATCGCCGCGATCCTACAACGGGCCGAGCACATCTCGAGCCATGGGGGCTATCTGCGCAGCCTGACGAAGCGCGCGAAGGACGGGAAATTCTCGACCTGGCCGATGGTGATGGCGCTGCTGCGTGCGAAGCTGGATGCGAAAGCCGACGGGGCAGGGGGCGGCGGCGCGGTGCGGGGATCAGCGAGCCCTGGCCGCCGGATCCCCGGCGAGACGCCGTGATACGGCCCTCGGCGCGGCTGGATGGCTGCGGAACCCCGAAACCGGGTCTACAGCCCGGCGGCTTTGGTGAGATTCACCCGGAACCGGTCGCGCCGGCGCTGATAGCGGCGGGTCATCTCAGCCGACGCGTGGCCGAGATGCTTCTGGACGTGGCGCTCCTCGACCTCGGCCGACGACGCGAGGCCAGCGCGAAGCGAATGGCCGGCGAATTTCTCTTTCCGTTCGCCTTCGGTGAGATCGCCGCGGACGCCGGCGCCGAGAGCTGTCCGCTTGACGAGGCGAGCGACCTGCCGGTCGTTGAGCCGGTCGGGTCCGACATCCTTGCCCCGGCCGGTCACGCGGCGGAACAGCGGGCCATGGCCGATCTTCGCCAGCTTGAGCCAGGTTTCCAGCGCGACGACCGGGCAGGTGGCATCGGACGAGCCACGGCCCACCTCGATCTCGCGCCAGCCGTTTTTCCCACGCAGCGTCACCAGGAGGCCCTGGTCGAGGACCTCGATCCACCCGGTCCCGTCCTCGGTGTGATCCCGGGCGACATCCAGCCCGACGACCTCGGAGCGCCGCAGGCCGCCGGCGAAGCCGAGCAACAGCATGGCCCGATCGCGCAGGCCGCGGAGCGATCCACGGTCGAGCGTCTCGAGCATGGCAATGACGTCTTCGGGCAGCACGGCCTCTTTCTGCCGGGGCGGAGCCCCATGGGTGTTGCGGATGCCGGCGAGCACAGTGGCGATGTGGCGATCCCTGCGGTCGAGTGGGGCGCCTCGTTGGGTGTAGTTCCAGCCGATCGCCGACAGACGCCGCTCGATGGTCGAGACGGTGTTCGGCTTGCCGTCGGGAACCGCGGTGCCGGACGCGCACGCGGTGATGTAGAGCCCGACGACCTGGGGGGAGGGGGGAAGGAGCTCCAGCCCTTGCCGGCGGCACCAGCTGGAAAAGTGCCTCCAGTCGGAGGCATAGGCGCGGCGGGTGTTCGCCGAGCTCGCCGCATCGATGTAGTCGCGTGCCCGCTCGGTGAGACGTTCGAGATGCGCGGGAAGGGCAGGGGAGGGGAGGACGACCGGCTGGATCAGCCCGGCATCAGCTGGATTGCGATCCGCATCAGGGCGGGGATCCTCCGGCATCGTCAGGCCGCCTCGATGTCCGTCTGGGAGAAGTCGTTGCCCTTGAACAGCAGCGGCTCGCCGGTGAGTGTGGCGAGGGCATAGGAAAAGCAATCGCCGTAGTTCAGGCCGGCTGGGTGCCGGCCCTTACCATAGCGGCGCGAGGCACGCCGAGCTTGGTCGGCATGCTCAGCGGTCACCGCAATGATCTCGACCTCGGCCTTGTGCAGCCAGAGATCGAGCTCTGCGCCGCCGGCCTCGCCAAAGCGCCCCTCGATCACCATTGCCGCTTCAACAAAGGTTGAAGCGGAGATCAGCCGGACGGGATCATCGGCGATGCGTTCCCGATAGCTCGGAGCATCCGGCTCGTTGAAGAAAATCGCGACAATTGCGGACGTGTCGATCACCATCAGCTGGGTAGCCCGTGCTCGTCGTAGCCGATCATCTCCTCGGGACTGCGATAATCGAGGACCGGCAGAGCACTCAAGCGCCGCTGCATCGCCTCCATGTCCTCCAGGAGGGCGGTCTTGCGCGCGAGCGCTCCGGTTCGCTTGAGGCGTTCCTCGATCGCCCGGCGCGTCGCGACGGTGATGCTCTCGCCGGTGCGCGCGGCGAGAGCACGGGCAAGCCTTTCGGTTTCGGGATCTTTGATGCTCAGCGCCATGGTGTCGGTTCCAGGTTCCTGTTTGTCGATACTCTACCTGAGCGCGTCGCGGCGGGCAATTTCCCGACACCTGCGGAACGCGATTCTCGCCGCCTCGGACCCGACTGGTGGCCGCCGGCGGGCGCCAACACGCCCAAAACCTCCATTCTCTATATTAATGTACAAAACATCCGATAATGCAACATTATCGGATGTAGCTAATCGACGACAGATGGTGCGGTTTACGACGATAATGATAGCTATAACCGCACACTCGCGATAGGCTGGTAACATGAGAATTCCGGCCAAATCGCCACTGCCCCCGCCCGCCGCGCTGCCGTCCGTGCCGGGCTGGGCGCTCCCGCGTGGACCGGTCACAGATCCTCTGGAGGCCGCCTACATGGCCGGTGCAGCGTTGAATGCATTGGACAATCTGGTGCGCGGGGAGCCTCCGTGGGCCGGGGCCTGGCGCCAGCGCGTGGCCCTCAGCGCAGCGGCGAGCGTGGCCCGGCTGCTCGGCCACCGGGAGGACCAGGTCGCCCTGCGCGACGCCTGGCACCTGCGCCCGCCCGGCGCCGATCCCGGGCCAGCCGGCAACCTGTTAGCGGCGTGGCGGCGCCTCGCCGCCCGCTCCCCCACGATCGACGCCGATGGACTGCGCTCGCTCGCCAGCCTACTCGGCCTCGCCTGGGCGCCGGCGTTCGAAAGCCTGCCGGAGACGGTCGAGGCGGCCGCCACCTCCGCCCGCCCGGCGCCACTCGCGGCCGCGTCAGCCGCCGGCGCTGTTGGAGCAGCCGCATCCGGAACCGAAGCGCTCGCCTGGTGGATCGCGGACCTGACCCTCGCACGGCGGATGCGCTGGCCGATCACGGTGCCGGTCCTCGCCACCCAAATCCACGCGCCGGCGCTGCGGTCCGGTCCCGGTGGTCGCCGCCATCGGCCGGGAGGGGAGGGGAGTGAGGCGGCGCTGTGCCTTGCCGCGGCCGCCGGCGCCGCGGAGGCGTGCCGGCTCGCCGCCGACATCGCTCGCCGCGCGGCGCGACTCGAGGCCGTGGCGCCGAAGCTGCGCGCGAAGGGGGCAGGGGAGGCGATCGCCTTGCTGCTGGAGGACGACGTCGTGTCGGGATCCTTGACGACCGCCTCGTTGTCGCGCTGGGCGTCGCGCCGATTGTTCGAACGCCTCGTCGCGCTCGACGCCGTGCACGAGCTCTCGGGCCGGTCCACCTTCCGGCTCTACGGGCTTTAGCCATGGCACGCCGGCGGCGCGCGGACGCAATCCTCGACACCGAGCTCGCCGAACTGCCGATCGAGCTGCGCTGGCACGAATGGGTGGCGCGTGTCGAGGCGGTGATCTTCGCCGCGCCCGGCCCGGTCGCGCGCGAGACGCTCACCCGCGTGGTCGGGCGCGCCTGCAGCATCGAGCTCGTCATCGAAGACATTCGCGACGCGTTGCGTGAGCGCCCCTACGAGCTGGTGTCGGTTGCCGGTGGCTGGCAACTGCGCACCCGTCGGCGCCATGCCGAGGTCATCCACGCGGCCTTCGGCTCGGCGCCGGCGCCGGTTCAGCTCTCCGAGGCCGGCATGCTGGTGCTCGCCTGCATCGCGTACCATCAGCCGGTGACCCGGGGCGCCCTGAGCGAGATGATCGGCAAGGCGGTCAGCCGCGACACCATTGCCGAGCTGCGCGCGCGCGACTTCATCGTTGCCGGGCCCCGCAGCCCGCAGCCGGGCGCGCCCTATACCTACGTGACCACCCGGGCATTCCTGACCCACTTCGGCCTAGACACGCTGCGCGATCTGCCCGACATCGAGGCGCTCGAGGACGCCGGGCTGCTCGACAAGGAGAAACTGTTGGCGGGTGGGTTTCCTCTTGTCGGAGGGGCCAGTGCCGATGATGCCGAGGACATGGTGGAGGGGCAAGGCGACGGTTTCGACGAAGGGTTCTGACGGCCAGGTGGTCCGCGTGCGCGAGGGTGAGATGGACCATGCAATCGCTGCGGTCAGTGCGTGCGTCATCATGCTCGCGGCCCAATGGACGCCGTCGATCGGGCTCGGAGGACGTTCCGATCTGAGAGCCCATCCTGGAAGTTTTGATTCCTGATCATTTGGTTATGGCAATGCGCCTGAGCATGAGGCGGATCATGGCGAGGCGGACGAAGGCTGCTGCTTTCCGGGCATGGCGCTCATAGTCCCGAGCGAGGCGGCGGCAGCGGCTGATCCAGGCCAGCGCCCGCTCCACGATCCAGCGCTTGGGAAGGACGACGAAGCGGTGGCGGTCACAGCGGCGCACGACCCGTAGCGTCCAGGTCCCGGTCCGGGCGATGGCGGCCTGCATCTTCGGCCCTTGGTATCCCGCGTCGCCGATGACACGCTCCACGATCGGGAAACTCCGGCGCGCCTCCCGCAGCAGCATGCGCACGCCGCGTGTCAGGCCTTCCGAACTGTGAGGTGAAGTCGCCATCTCATCCCCGCCCATGCCGGGGATGACGCAGATGCGCCCCGGACGGGGATGATTAAAGGAGCCGGAAATTAGGAGGATTCAACAAGCCAATGCGGGCGTCGCGGTCTGGCGTGCAGATACTTGAGAACGGCGGGATGCTGCTATTGTACCTGAGGAGCAAATAGGCTCGGTGCAGAGGACATCGCAGACGACGAGAGAGCAGGCTGTTGCTTTTTGAGCCTAATGGGCATTCACGGGAGCGGTTCAAATAGTGGAAATGACCCAAAGGCGACGTTGGGAACGACTGCTTCTTCACGAAAGCGCTTTGGGTGGGCGAAGAGGCCCACGTGCCGCTGGAGGTCGACACTTCATCCCCGAACGCCCGAAGACTGAAATGGAGCGAAGTGAACGGGGGCCTGCGCTAATCTGCACGACCGAGCCCGTCCTCGGACCGTGTCGAAAGCCCCCCGAACGGCGACCGATCGAGACCTCCTTGCGCCGCATCTATTGGCGCGCGCGCCAGCGCGCCGGGCTCTGGCCGACGATGGATTTGAACGCGCGGCTGAAGGATGCGAGATCCTGATAGCCGACCGTCTTGGCGATCGTCTCCAGGCTGTCGTCGCTGTCGCGCAGCCGCTGGCAGGCGACGCTCATGCGCCAGTGGGACACATAGGACATGGCGCTCCGGCCCGTGACCTCGCGAAAGCGCGCCGCAAAGCGGGACGGCGACATGGCCGCTGTCCCCGCGAGGGCCGCGACCGTCCACGCGGCCCCGAGCTCCTGATGCAGGCGCGCCAAGGCGATGCCGATGCGCGGGTCGTCGATGGCCTTGAACCAGCCGGATGTGGCCGCGCCCTGTCCGCGACCATAGGCGCGTATGGCCTCGGCGAAGAAGATTTCGAGCAGGCGCGCGGCGACGAAGCTCGATGGCCCCTTGGCCACCTCCAGGCCGAGCATGGCGACGGCGTGATCCAGGAGGGGATCGACGCCTATGCCGGACGTCCCGACCTTCAGCACGCGCGGAAGCGCGCCCAGAAGCGGGTTGAGCGGGGCGCAGCGCAGCCGGAACACGCCGCAGATGAGCTCGGTCGCATCGGGGCCGTCGGAGCCGGCCGCCGGCGAGCGCCCGGCCAGGACATCGGTGAGCGAGACCGGCGTGGCGTGGGCGCCCGCCGACATGCGGTGCGGCGCGCCGCTCGGGCAGATGGCGACGTCGTGCGTCTCGACACATTGCGGCGCGGCCGCCTCGTGGTGCAGGTCGAACGCGCCCGCCCGCACGAGGTGGAAGGGCACGATGCGCTCGTCGCGTTCCGCATCGAGCGCCGCGCGCAGAACCGTCTCCGAAGGAATGTCGATCGCCCAGGGGGGCGCGTAGCGCTCGTGGAGCAGCACGTTGCCGCTGATGCGCAAATCGTCGAGGGCGTCGTTGAATGGCGTGCTCACGCCGCAAATCCAGTCGTTTCTGCAAAATATTCAGTCTGAGCAATCATAGATACGTCTGCCGCGCAAGGCTATCGCTGTCATGCGGCCGATGTCCGGGACGAGCCTCGGAGGAAGAGGGAGCCGCAGCCACTCACCTGGGAGCACGCCATGGCCGCGATCTCGCCGGAGCTTTTTTACACGTCCCTGACCGCCGGCTTCACCGGCCTCATCTGGATCCCCATCATCGTCAATCGTCTCGCGGAGATGGGCCCCTGGAAGGCGCTGAGCAATCCCGAGCCCGACGTGCGGCCGCATGCCAACTGGGCCTACCGGATGGGCCACGCCCATCGCAACGCGATCGAGAACCTCGTGGTGTTCGCGCCCTTGGCGATCATCGTGAACGTCCTCGGCCTGAATTCGCCGATGACCGCGGCCGCTGCCACGTTCTTCTTCCTCGCCCGCGTGGCGCACGCGGTCATCTACACGTTCGGCATCCCGCTGTTCCGGACCATCGCATTCTTCATCGGCTTCCTGTGCCAGATGGCGCTTTTGGCCCGCATCCTCGGGCTCGTCTGAACGGCTTGCGGAGCGCGGACCATGTCCCTGACCTTCTATTGTCTTTCGGGCTCGCCCTTCTCATGGAAGGTGTGGCTCTCGCTCGAGCGCAAGCAGATCGCCTACGATCTTGAAATGCTCTCGGCCGATGCCGGGGACCTGAAGTCCCCGCGCTTCCTCGCGCTCAATCCGCGCGGGAAGGTTCCCACCATCGTCGATGAGGGCTTCGTTTTGTCGGAGTCCGCGGCGATCGTGGACTACCTCGAGGAGCGGTATCCCGAATCGGGGGCTTCCCTCTGGCCGGGGGAGGTGCGCGCCCGCGCCCTCGCACGCAAGGCCGCCATAGAGGGCGACAGCTTCATTTATCCGAGCGTGCGCAAGCTCGTGGAAGAGTGTGTCATGCGAAAGGATGGCGACCCCGATGCGTGCGTCGTGGCGGATGCGAAGGCCGCTCTCGCGTCGGAGCTCGCGCGGCTGGCGACCAGCATCAAGGAGCCGTTTATCGCCGGACCGGAGCCTTCGGCGGCCGATTTTACGATCTATCCCTTCTTGGCGGTGTTGCGGCGTCTTGCGGCCCGCAGGCCCGAGCATCGCGTCGGTGAGGTCGTGCCTGGCGCCCTCTCGTCCTGGATCGGCCGGGTGGAGGCGCTCCCTTATTTCGAGAAGACAACACCGCCGCATTGGAGGAAGACATGAGCAACACCCAATCGACGTCTCCGGTTTGTGCGGTGATCGGCGTGGGGCCGGGAAACGGGGCGGCCTTCGTCCGCCGCTTCGCCGCGGAAGGCTATGCCGTCGCCATGATCGCCCGATCGGGCGACGTGGCGGACGGCCTGGCCGCCGAGCTGGCGCAAGCCCGCGCCTACCGGTGCGACGTCGGCGAGGCGCCCCAGATGGAGGCGACGCTCGCGCAGATCGCGTCGGACATGGGGCCGGTCGACGTCGTCATCTACAACGCCGGCAAGGGGGTGTGGGGCGCGGCGGACGAGGTCGGCCTCGAGGCTTTCGAGGCCGCGTGGCGCTCGAACACCTTCGGCGCCTTCGCGGCGGCCAGGTGCGTGATCCCGGCGATGAAGGCCAAGGGCGCGGGGCACATCTACTTCATCGGCGCCACGGCGTCGCGCCGTGGCGGGGCCAGGACGACTGCCTTCGCCTCGGCCAAGGCGGCGCAGAGGAGCCTTGCGGAATCCCTCGCCCGGTCGCTATGGCCGCATGGGATTCATGTCGCGCTGGTGATCATCGATGGCATCGTCGACGAGCCGCTGATGCGGGCGAAGCTCAAGGACAAGCCCGATGCGTTCTTCGTCAAGCCCGACGACATTGCCGACACGCTCGTGCAGCTCACGCGGCAGCGACGCTCGGCCTGGTCGTTCGAGCTCGAAGCGCGCCCGTTCGGCGAGGTCTGGTGAGGTCCGCAAGGCGTTATTGGCTCGTCCTGTCATGACGCCGACCAGGACGAGCCAAAGGTTCAGGCCGGAGTGGCGGGCCCGCGCGGCGCGCGGATCATCTGGGCTTCGGGCTTGTGCAAGCCGACGACCAGCAGAACGGCGGCGGCGTTGACCCAATAATAGATGGCGTCGATCCCGGTGAAGCCGAACACGAACGGCGCCGCCGCGAAGACGATGCCGACGGCGAGGTCGACCAGGAGGTGGAACTTGTAAGGCAGGATCCGCACGACGCCGAGCTGACGATCGGTGAGCAGCGTGAGGATGAACGCGGCGATGCCGGTGCCGACCGAGAGCCACAAAGCAAGCGGGTTCGACGTGCCGAGATTGAGAAGGAACGGCAGCCCCATGGGCGCGAAGCACAGGACGTGCTCGGGCCCGTCATGGCGCAGATAGTCCCATCGGCACTCAAGGCTTTCTCCTTGGGTTGCTCGAGGAACGCCCAGATCTGGAATGAACGTTCCAAACAGGGCAAAAAAATCAGTCGAGGCGCCCGATCGCGTCATCGACGACAGCTTGAAGCAGTTCCGGCTCCGGGCGGCTGCGGATCAGGACGACCAAACCGGCCAGCGACGCCAGAAGGCCGGAAGCGGCCTTGGAGGGATCCTTATGGTGGGCAATGTCGCCGCTCTCCTGTCCCTTCCGGATCATCCGGGCGAAGAACGCCTCGATCTGCATCTGCGCCTCCGCCACGATGCGGCGCGCCTCCTTGTCGTGGGCTACCAGCTCCAGCGCCGTGTTGGTCAGGAAGCAGCCGCGGTTGCTGCCCTTGGGGGAGGCCTGCTCCGAGAATGCCAGGAAGAGACGGCGGATCGCCTCGCGCGGCGCGAAGCGCGTCTCGAAATCTTCCAACATCTTCTTGCGCATGGTCTCGTCATACATGCGCAGCGCCGCGAGAAAGAGCGTGTGCTTGTCTCCGTAGGTCGCATAAAGACTGCCGCGATTGACGCCGGTGCAGTCAACAAGGTCCTGCATGGACGTTGCTTCATAGCCACGCGCCCAAAACGCCTGCATGGCCTTGTCGAGCACCTTGTCGACATCGAACTGCTTCTCGGCGGGCATGTCTTCACCTCCAAGACACAGGCTATGGAATTTAGAACGATCGTTCAAGAAAAATATCAAGCCCCCGCCGGGCGGAGTCCGTTGCCCTCAGACGTGCGATGCGGGCCGGGGGATGCGCGCGGCGCTTGCGGCGACGAGGTGATCGAGGGACACCCGGCCCGGGCCATAGGTCATGACCGCCAGCGCCATGGCCGCCCAGGGCAGATGGAAATTCGCCCAGCCGTCGGGAATGGTGAGCTGGATGATCGCCGTCATGACGAGGAGGCCAAGCGCGGCGAACCGTGTGCCGAGGCCAAGCACCAGGAGGATGGGCAGGATGATCTCGCCCGCCCCGGACAGGAAGGCCATGAGCTGCGGGGCAGGATAGGCGACCTCCAGCCCGAAGAGATGCAGCCGGAACTCCTCGGTGAACAGATAGACCGCGCTGTCGGACAGCTGCAAGAAGCCATCCCACTTCGTCAGCCCCGATCTGAAGAACGGGACGGCCAGCGCGATGCGCAGGGCCAGTTGGGTGAGCGAGGCGGGAAACCGCGCCAGCAGGCCGTCGGCGCGGGCGATGCATCGCGGCAGGAGAGGAAGCTCGGTTTCACTCATGATCTCATCTCCACAAAAGGGGCATCGAGGACGCCGACCACAGCGCCCAAGGTGAACAAAGCGAGCAAGGTGCCGCCGACGTCGAAATCGGGTGCCTCGCGATATCCGGCCGCGGCGGCTTCGATCACGGACCCTCCGTTGCGGAGGCGGCCGAGAAAGGCGAAGCCTCCGTGAGGCAGGCGATGCATCAGCACCTCCGCGTCCGGGCGGATCACCATCACATCCTCCGGGCGCCAGTCGTCCGGGCCTTCGACGGCGCCGTCCTGCTGATGCGCCATCCAGATGGAGGCGACGGGATAGGCCGAACGAACGAGCCGCACTGAGGGATGAACAACGAGCCGCAGCCCGGCGAGGCGCTCGGCCGACAAGGGCCCGAGCACCGCGGCATGGAGCGCCACCGCCTCCGCGGCGTGGAAGGCCTGAGAGAATGCCACTTCCAGCCGGGCCACATCGGCAAGGTAAGGGACCGCTGCCGCAGGCTCGAAGCCCTTGATGAAATCGGGGAAATCGTCGCCATAGGCCATCAGGAGCGGCGAGCGGGGCTTGTGGGCGTCTACAAAGACGCGAGCCATGGCGCGGAAGAATTCCGTGCCGACGAGGCGCGCACAGACCGGAAAGCGCGCGCACAGGGCGTCGATCAGCCCGACCATCACGTTGTTGCGATAGACGGCGAAGCGCCGGGCATCCGGCCGCCCGCCAGGCGCCCCCACGCCGGCCGGCACAGGCGCGTCCGGATCGAGGAGGGCCGCGCCGAAGGCCCGCTGCGTCTCACAGAGCGTGGGCAACATGGCGGCCTCCCTGCCCGGCGCGCGCCGGCGCCAGCCGCGCCATTACGGCTTCGGCCCGTTCGGCCTCGGCGCACAGAACCGGCCACAAGGGCACGTCATTGTCCCATTCGATGAGCGTCGGCACGTGGCCGAGACGCGCGATCACATAAGCGTAGAGATCCCACACGGGGGCCGCGACCGGCCTATCGTGAGCATCGATCAGGAGCCGCGCGCCCGCATCGTCCACGGCCTCCGCGGCGCCGGCGAGATGGATCTCACCCACATGCGCCATGGGAAACGCGTCGAGATAGGCGATGGGATCGGTGCCATGGTTGGTGGCGGACACCGCCACGTTGGCGACATCGAGGAGCAGGCCGCAGCCGGTGCGCGCCGCAATCTCAGCGAGGAAGTCCACCTCCGGGATCGTGCTCTCGGCGAACACCACATAAGTGGAGGGATTTTCCCGGCCTTATGTATCAGCCGCCACCGACGCCCTCTACAGGCTCGGATGATGACCCTTTATGCTCCTGGTTCGTCAATATTCGACCACGGGAGCCGCCATGAGCGCGTCGCAGATTATTTCGACCTTGCGAGACAAGCGATTGGAAGTCGCAGATACGATCGAACGTCTTGAGCGTCAGGTTGATCAGCATCGCGTTGATCTGGCGCATCTTGAAGCAACCATGCGGCTGTTCGATCCGAACGTCGAGCCCGGAACGCTCCAGACGGCGCCGCCGCGCGGGCGCAACGAATGGTTTCGTCCAGGCGAATGCCGCCGGCACATTCATGACGTCTTGCGTGATGCAGCTGGGCCTATGACGACGCGCGAGATCGTTGAAGGCGTGATGGCGGCGAAGAAAATGCCGGACGATGACGCCCGCACACGCGAATTGATTCAAAAGACCGTGCTTGGCTCGTTGAACCGGGCGACCGATACGATCGAACGCGTCGAGGCCGCCGGGAGCGTGGCCTGGCAGGTCATCTAGCCAGTTTTCGCCCGCTGCCAATATCCGCAAAAATCAACGGACGGTCCGAGTCCCATCGCTAATCCGATAACGCCGTAGGCCTGATCTCCATTGCTGATAGCGCGATGATCTTCGCGCCAGGCCGCTTCCTGGGCGTATCTGGGGAAATAGACTCCTGCGATGTGATGATGATGCCCCAGTTCCCCGCGGCGCATCCGGGAAAAGAACGACTCCGCGCCGTTGGTGCAGGCGCCGCCGATGCTGTATCCCTCTTCGTGGTTGACCCGTTTCATCGGGAATTTGGCGTGCAGCGGATTCCAGGCTGGGCTTTCATCGGCATGAACGACGGTTCCCTTGGCGATCCGAGCGCGGATGAAAGAAACGGCCGCGTCTTCGGAGGCGAACGCGTTGGACAACGTGCGGCCGTCGCGTTCACGCATCACGACTACGACCTTGCGCTTTCCCGACTGGTTTTCGGCAAGGCGCCGATCGATCCGATCCGCCGCCAGGTTTTCCGGCCGAACATGGCCGCCGAAATAAGCGCCGTCGATTTCCGCGACTTTTCCTTCGCCGCCGATCGTCAATCCGCGCACGGCTGAAGCCATCGCTTCGCGCAGCTTGTGCGCCAGAACGAAAGCCGTTTTATATTGAACTCCAAGATCCCGGGACAAGGCGAGCATGCTTTTGCCCTTCACTTCGTTGCAAAACACCACGATCGACAAGAGATAGGTCTTCAAGGGCAATTTGCGCCAGGCGAACAAAGTGCCGGACGTCACCGAAAAATCGCAGCCGCACGCCGTGCATCGCCAACGTGAATGGGCGCCTCGACGACAATCGTAGCAGGCGGTGCAACCGCAGACCGGACAGACCGGCTTGCCGTCGGTTTTTGGCCAACGCAGGCGCGCGAAAACGTTCACGGCGCCCTGGTCGGACATTCGCATGACTTTGCCGATGCTGAGCGACCGCGCCGCCGCCGATAGGAGGAAATGCTGGGACATGAACAGCCCGCCATTGAGAACATAACACGAACACTCTCGGCGAGATTGTGAGGCCTGTCAAGCGGTGGAAGCTGATACATAAGGCCGGACTTTCGTGCCCGACGCCATTCTCTCCCGATGTCGATCTGAAACAGGGCGGAACGGGGTCGAACGCGTGCGTCGCGATCTGTTGCGAGTTCGGGATTCCTGTCATCTTCATCACCGCGACGCCTGAGGAATGTGATCCGTGCGACTACGCGGTAGCGGTAGCGGTAGCCGCTGGCCGGTATGGTGATCCGCGGATCAGATCCAAATCTCATTAGCGAGCTGCAGCGCTCTAAGTCCTGAACTGATTTTTCTGATCCAGATCTGTTCGATCGTTTTGTTCCTTTGGATCGATCACACCCGCCGCGAAACCGGCGCAGCCCTCTATCTCTCTGATCCACCGCACCCGGACCATCGTCGAAGCGGAAGCTCGCCACCATAGGGCCCGACGCTACCGTCAACCCTTCAATTAAATCACGCTGGGAGCCGACGGTGTAATAGTGGCGAAGCGCCCCGAGACGCCGTAGCCCTACTTGCCGTACATGCGTGCGATAATTTCGGCCATCAAGCCGATATCGCGCGATTGGTCGGAAAGACGGTGGCTCATGATGATGGGTGAGGTCGCTGATTCAGCCAGGCGCCTATAATGAACATCATCGACGCGCGAGCGCTGCATCGAGGTCGGCACGATGCACACGCCTTCCTCTGCGGCCACCAAACCGAGCGCGATTTGAAGCTCGCGCGCCTCATGTGCGACCCTCGGAGAAAGACTATAGTCGTGGAAGAGCGATAGCACCTGATCGGCATAGCTGGGTCTGGGCTCCCGAGGGTAGATGATCAGGGGCTCGCGCGCCACCTGGGCCAATGAAACTGGACCCTCACCGGCGGCCAAAGGATGACCTGCAGGGACCGCGGCGACGAGTTCCTCCTCGTGAAGTACCGTGCGACGCACGTCCGGGGCCTCAAAGCGAATCCGTCCGAACCCGATATCGATACGGCCCTCCTTCAGGGCCGTGATCTGGTCCAAGCTTACCATGTCGATCAGGCTGAGCTGGACCTCGGGCGCTGCTGCTCGAAACTCGCGGATCAGTTCGGGAAGCCGGGCATAGATCGTCGATGCGACAAATCCGATCACGAAACGGCGTTTTTCGGCGACGATGGCACGCCCCATCGTCGAATGCATTTCCTCAACACGGCCGAGCACCTGGACCGCCTGCGCATAGAACAGGCGGCCGAGCGACGTGAGCCCTAGCGGCCGCGCGGTGCGGTCGACCAACTCCGCGCCGACCTCCGCTTCAAGCTGCTGGATCTGCCGGCTGAGCGGCGGCTGGGCGATGTGCAGCCTGTCGGCGGCGCGGCTGAAACTGCGCTCGGTGGCGACAGTGACGAAATAGCGAAGCTGGCGCAAATCCATACTATACCTTCAAAGCATAAACCCAGACCTCGACGGTCTTTGTAATCCGTTGCCGCAAGGGCCAGATTATACCTCAGAGAATAACAGGTGAGGAGCGAAAAGGCGATGGTCGGAACAGTGGACGTTGATACCTTCATCGTCGATGTGCCGACGATCCGTCCTCACGTGCTGGCCATGGTCACCATGCGGCGGCAGTCGATCGTGCTGGTGCGCATCCGCAGTTCGGATGGCGTCGAGGGGATCGGCGAAGGCACCACCATCGGGGGGCTGAGCTATGGGCCGGAAAGCCCGGAAGGCATCAAGCTCGCCATCGACACCTACATGGCGCCCGTCCTCGCGACCTGCGACCCGTCCCGGGTCGCCGCGACGATGGCCACCCTCCGCCGCCACGTCGCCGACAACCACATCGCGAAATGCGCTGTGGAAACCGCGTTGCTCGACGCAGCCGGGAAGCGGCTCGGCGTTCCAGTCTCGGAGATACTCGGCGGTGGGCGCGTGCGTGATCGCCTGCCGGTCACCTGGACGCTCGCGAGCGGCAACACTTCAATTGACATCGCCGAGGCCGAGGAGATGCTCGACGCGCGCCGCCATTCCATCTTCAAGCTCAAGATCGGCAAGCGGACAGTCGCTGAGGACGTAGCCCACGTCGCCGCGATCAAGGCGGCGCTGGGCGACCGGGCCAGCGTCCGGGTGGATGTCAACCAGGGATGGGACGAGACCGACGCAGACCGCGGCATGGCGATGCTCGCCGCCGCGGGCTGCGATCTGGTCGAGCAACCCGTTCCTAGCCAGGCGCTCGCGGCGATGACCCGCCTTTCGAAGCGCCACGCCATCCCGATCATGGCCGATGAGTCCCTGCATGGCCCGGCCGACGCTTTTCGGATCGCGGCGGCAGCCGGCGCGCGCGTCTTCGCGGTGAAGATCGCGCAATCCGGCGGTCTCATCCCCGCCCAGGCGGTCGGCGCCATCGCCGATGCGGCCGGCATCGGCCTCTACGGGGGCACGATGCTGGAAGGCGGCGTCGGCACGGCGGCGTCGGCGCAGCTTTTCGCCACCTTCCCGAATCTCCACTGGGGCACCGAGCTGTTCGGCCCGCTGCTACTGACCGAGGAGCTCCTCGCGAAGCCCCTGCGGTACGAGGACTTCTCCCTGCTGGTGCCGGACGGCCCCGGTCTCGGCGTCTCCCTGGACGAGGACAAGGTCGCCCATTTCCGGCGCGACCGTACCGCCCCCGTGCTCCACACGGTCGGCGGGAGGCTGTGATGCTGTTCCAGGTCGAAATGGACGTCCGTATTCCGGTTGACGCCGATCCGGCGAGGATCGACGCGCTCAAGGCCACCGAGAAGGCGCGCTGCCAGGAACTGATGGCTGCGGGCAAGTGGCGCCACATTTGGCGGGTCGTCGGCCGCTATGAAAACGTCTCCGTCTTCGACGTCGACAGCCACGACGAGCTCCACACGCTACTGAGCACGCTGCCGCTCTTCCCCTTCATGCAGATCAACGTGACCGCGTTGTGCCGCCACCCGTCTTCCATCCGGGAGGACGACCGCTAGTCCCGATAACCCCAAACGGCGCCAGAGCAAACCAAGAGCGCGAGCAACCAGCCGAGAGGAAACGCCATGACCAAGCTGACCCAATCCCCCGACATCGAGGCCTTCCTCGATCAGATCGCCGGCCTGTCCTCCGACAAGGGGGCAGACGCTCGGAAGAAGGCGATCATCCGCAAGATCGTAGCCGACCTCTTCGACACCATCGACAGCTTCGACGTCACCGACGACGAGTTCTGGTTCGCCCTCAACTTCATGGCCGCCGGCGCCCCCGAGTTCGGCCTGTGGGCGGCGGGGCTGGGCTTCGAGCGCTTCCTCGACATCCGCGCCGACATCAAGGACCAGGCCGCAGGCGTTCCCCAAGGCACGCCGCGCACGATCGAGGGCCCCCTTTATGTCGCGGGCGCGCCGCTGGCGAAGGGCGAGGCGCGGCTCGACGACGGCACCGACGACGGCGAGGTGCTGATCATGCACGGCCAGGTCCGCGACATCAGCGGCAAGCCGGTGGCAGGTGCGATCGTCGACGTCTGGCACGCCAACACCAAGGGCAACTACTCGTATTTCGACAAGACCCAGTCCGACTACAACATGCGTCGTCGGATAGAGACCGACTCCGACGGGCGGTATAAATTCCGCAGCATTGTGCCTGCCGGCTATGGCGTGCCCGAAGGCAGCAACATCAAGGCGCTTCTCGCTTCGGTCGGCCGTCACGGCAATCGCCCGGCGCACATTCACTTCTTCGTCTCGGCGCACGCCTATCGGCACCTCACGACGCAGATCAATATCGACGGCGATCCCTATCTGCACGACGACTTCGCCTACGCGACGCGCGATGACCTGATCCCGCCCGTCATCCGCCATGCCGACGCCACCCAAATCCATGCCGCCGGCCTCAACGCCCCCTACAGCGAGATTGTCTTCGATTTCGTGCTGACCCCGGCTGAAGGGACCACCGAAGAGCAAGAATCGACCCGCGTCCGTGCGCTGGCCGACCGCTGACCGCCGCATCGATTGGGAGAGACGTAATGTTCACTACTATTCGCGACCGCATCGACCATGCCGTCATGAGGATCGCGAGCACTGCATCTATCGCTGCCACGTCAGTCGGCGCCGCCGAGCTGCGCCCACGTCGGAGCAACAACCGACCGAAGCGCATGCCGGGTGAACACTTCTTCGCCGCTCTCGGGATTGCGCGCAAACAATAAGAGAAACGCCATGTCATCGAAGATCTACGACAGTCCCAGAGCCGCACTGGACGGCATCCTCTTCGACGGCATGACGATCATGTCGGGCGGTTTCGGTCTCAGCGGCAATCCGGAAAGCTTGATCCCGGAGATCCGGGCGTCGGGCGTAAAGGGGCTGACCGTCATATCGAACAACGCCGGCGCGGACCGCTTTGGTCTTTGGATGCTGCTCGAGAGCCGACAAATCCGTAAGATGATCTCGTCTTACGTCGGCGAGAACAAGTTGTTCGAGCAGCAATATCTGTCCGGCGAACTGGAGGTAGAGCTGATCCCCTAGGGCACTCTCGCCGAGCGCATTCGCGCTGGCGGCGCGGGCATCCCGGCTTTCTATACGAAGACCGGAGTCGGCACCGTGGTTGCCGAGGGCAAGCCCGTCGAAACCTTCGAGGGCGAGCTGTATCTGCGTGAGACCTGGCTGCGCGCCGACCTTGCGATCATCAAGGCGTGGCGCGCCGACACAGCAGGCAACCTGATGTTCCGCAAGACCGCCCGCAACTTCAATCCCAACATGGCGACTGCCGCCAAGATGACCGTGGCCGAAGTGGAAGAGATCGTCGATGCCAGCACGTTTGACCCCGACTGCGTGCATACGCCCGGCATCTATGTCGACCGCGTCGTAGAAAGCACGATCAACGAAAAGCGCATCGAGAAACTCATTACTCGTCCCAGGGAGATCGCATGATGGTCGGCTGGACCCGTGACGAAATGGCCGCGCGCGCGGCCAAGGAGCTGAAAGACGGCTTCTACGTCAATCTCGGTATCGGAATCCCGACGCTGGTGGCGAACCACATCCCGGACGCGGTCGAAGTGACCCTGCAGTCCGAGAACGGAATGCTCGGCATGGGGCCATTCCTTTATGAGGGCGATGCCGACCCCGATCTCATCAACGCCGGCAAGCAGACGATCACGGAGCTTCCCTCCTCCAGCTTCTTCTCATCCGCCGACAGCTTCGCGATGATCCGCGGCGGCCACATCGACCTGACCGTGCTTGGCGCCATGGAGGTGTCGGCAAAGGGCGACATCGCCAACTGGACCATTCCCGGCAAGGTGGTGAAGGGAATGGGCGGCGCGATGGATCTCGTCGCAGGCGTCAAGCGCGTCGTCGTAGTGATGGAGCACGCCAACAAGCAAGGTGAGCCCAAGATCCTCGAACGCTGCACCTTGCCGTTGACCGGCGCCGGCGTCGTCGACCTCATTGTCACCGATCTCTGCGTACTCGCCTGCGACAAGCGCAAGGGCGGCCTGACACTGGTCGAGCTGGCGCCCGGCGTCACGCTCGATGATGTGCGGAGCAAGACGGGCGCGACGGTCGATACCACCGCCTTCAAGCCGGAGCAGGCGGCATGAGCGCGGCCTTCATCTGCGATGCTATTCGCACGCCCATCGGCCGCTTCGGCGGCGCGCTCTCCGCCGTTCGGACCGACGACCTGGCGACCGTGCCGATCAGGGCGCTGGTCGCGCGCAATCCCGCGGTCGACTGGCAGGCCGTGGACGATGTCATCCTCGGCTGCGCCAACCAGGCGGGCGAAGACAACCGTAACGTCGCGCGCATGGCGCTGCTGCTCGCCGGTCTTCCCAAGGAGGTGCCGGGCTCGACGATCAACCGGCTGTGCGGATCCGGGCTGGACGCCGTGGGATCAGCCGCGCGCGCCATCCGTGCCGGCGACGCCACGCTGATGATCGCGGGCGGCGTCGAAAGCATGACTCGCGCGCCCTTCGTGATGGGCAAGGCGGACGCAGCCTTCGCGCGCGGGCAAAAGATCGAGGACACCACGATCGGCTGGCGCGTCGTGAACCCGGCGATGAAGGCCGCCTATGGCGTCGATTCCATGCCTGAGACGGGGGAAAATGTCGCGCAGGAATGGGGCGTCTCGCGCGAAGACCAGGATATTTTTGCACTGAGGAGTCAGCAGAAGGCCGCCGCTTCGCAGGCCAATGGCCGTCTCGCCGCCGAGATCACGCCGGTTTCTATCCCTCAAACGAAGGGCGACGCGCTGATCATCGACAAGGACGAACATCTCCGACCCAATACGACCCTCGCCGCGCTAGCCAAGCTAAAGCCGGTCGTGCGGCCTGATGGCACGGTGACGGCGGGTAACGCCTCGGGCGTCAACGACGGCGCGGCTGCGATGCTCGTCGCATCCGAAGCGGCGGCCAAAGCGCACGGCCTCACACCGCGGGCGCGGATCGTAGCCATGGCGGCGGCTGGCGTAGCGCCGCGCGTGATGGGCGTCGGCCCGGTCCCGGCGGCGCGCAAGCTCTTGGCGCTCGGCGGAGTGCGGCTAGACCAGATTGACGTCATAGAATTGAACGAGGCCTTCGCGAGCCAGGCAATCGCCGTATTGCGCGACCTCGGCCTTCAGCCCGACGACGACCGCGTCAATCGCAACGGCGGCGCCATCGCGCTCGGTCATCCGCTGGGAATGTCGGGCGCGCGCATCACCCTATCGGCGATCGAGGAGCTGCATCGCACCGGCGGCCGCTACGCCATGGCCTTCATGTGCATCGGTGTCGGACAAGGCATCGCCCTTCTTATGGAGCGCGTGTGATGACGGATTTCGTGACCGTTGGCGATGGATGCCGCATCGCCTATCGTTTCGACGGATTGGCCGATGGGCCGATCCTGCTGCTGTCCAACTCGCTTGGTACGACAATGGATATGTGGGCGCCGCAGATCGCGGTGCTTGCCGAACATTTCCGCGTGCTGCGCTACGACAGCAGAGGACATGGTCGGTCGGATGCGCCGTTGGGCGCTTATTCGATGGATCGGCTCGGTCGCGACGTGATTGAGATGCTCGATGCGCTCTCGATCTCCGCCGTCTCCTTCTGCGGCCTGTCGAAGGGGGGAATGGTCGGTCAATGGCTCGGCGTGCGCGCGCCCGAGCGTCTACAGCGCTTGGTGCTCGCCAACACCTCGCCGTTCATGGGTCCACCGTCGGCCTGGGATGCGCGCATCGCCACGATCCGGGCCGCAGGCATGTCGGCGATCGCCGAGACAGTGGTGGAGCGCTGGTTCACGCTCGGTTTCCGCGCCACGAACGCGACAACCGTGTCGGCCATTATCGACACGCTCAAAGTGACCGATGCACAGGGCTATGCTGGATGCTGCGCAGCAATCCGCGATATGGATATGCGTCACTTTTTAAGCCTGATCGCGACCCCGACCCTAGTGATCGGCGGATCAGAGGATCCTGCAACGCCCCCAGACCATGCCGAGTTGCTGGCACGATCAATTCCCAGTGCGTTGCTCCGAATGCTTCCGGCCGCTCATCTCTCCAATATCGAGCAGCCCAAGGCATTCGGAGAGTTCCTTCTTACATACCTCAAATAAAAAAAGTGCATTACACGCACTGACCAAATTTATTGATTTTAGAAACTACAAAAAACGGAGATATGACCATGACAACTACCATCGATGGTGACAGCCGTACTACCGAGACAGCAAAATGGACAGCCGAAGATATAACCGCATTGGTAAGTGATGAAAACGGATTGGTTGACCCACGAATCTATACGGACGAAGCTCTCTATCAATTGGAGCTTGAGCGGGTGTTCGCAAGATCGTGGCTGTTGTTAGGGCACGAATCCCAGATCGCAGCGGGCGGCGACTTCATGACCAGCTACATGGGCGAAGATCCGGTCATTGTCGCGCGGCAGAAGGACGCCAGCATCCGAGTCTTTCTCAATCAATGTCGTCACCGAGGGATGCGGCTTTGTCGTGCAGATTCCGGCAATGCAAAATCCTTTACCTGTAGCTATCACGGTTGGGCGTACGACACTGCGGGAACACTGGTGAATGTTCCATACGCCGAGTGCTTTCCAAAATTGGACAAAAAGGAATGGGGGCCGCTTCAGGCGCGTGTTGAAACGTATAAAGGCTTGATCTTCGCAAACTGGGATCCTGAGGCGCCGGATTTGGCCACCTATTTGGGCGACGCTAGATTCTATATGGACCATATGCTCGACCGGACAGAGGCTGGCACGGTCGCTATTCCCGGCATTCAGAAATGGGTAATCCCCTGTAACTGGAAGTTTGCGGCAGAACAATTCTGTAGCGACATGTATCACGCAGGTACGACCTCGCATATCTCGGGCATTCTCGCCGGCCTGCCAGCTGACAAGGAATTGAGTGATCTGGCGCCGCCGACCCAAGGTAGTCAGTATCGTGCAACATGGGGAGGCCATGGCGCGGGATTCTTCTTGGACGATACCAATATGTTGACTGCGATGATGAGTGAGAAGGTGGTGGATTACTGGACAAAAGGTGCAGCTGCTGAAAAGGCCGCGCTGCGTTTTGGCACCACGGCACGAGCCAGAATAGCCTTTCAGCACATGACAATTTTCCCAACCTGCTCCTTCCTGCCAGGCGTCAACACAATCCGAATGTGGCATCCCCGCGGGCCGAATGAAATGGAAGTGTGGACGTTCACTGTTGTGGATGCAGACGCTCCAGATGAGATCAAGGATGAATATCGTAGGCATTCTATGCGCACGTTTTCAGCGGGCGGAGTGTTCGAACAGGACGACGGCGAGAACTGGGTTGAGGTTCAGCAAATATTGAAGGGCTATAAGGCGCGGAGTAGGCCATTCAATGTATCGATGGGAATCGGAAATGACAAGGGTGGCCACCCAGACTACCCGGGCCGCATTGGCTACGTCTACAACGAGAACGCGGCGCGCGGCTTATACACGCATTGGGCACGTATGATGACCTCGCCGAATTGGGCCGCATTGAATCAGACGCGTTCTTGATCGGCAAATGAGTTGGAATCGAACGGCATCCATACCAAGTCCATTGAACAACTGGACGGCTATTCGAAAGAAAAGCGACAAAAGGAGAGAAATATGAGCATGTCGGTAATGGTAAAGACATCAGAAAGTGGACAGATGAAGCCACCCCTCGTGCCGGTGAATCTACAGCACGAAATCGAACAATTTTATTATTGGGAAGCGAGGCTCCTTGATGATCGTCGATATGAAGAGTGGTTCTCTCTCTTGGCCCAAGATATCCACTATTTCATGCCAATTCGTACGACTCGTATCATGCGGGAGGCAAGAAAAGAATTTGGTGACTCGCGCAGCTTCGCCCACTTCGATGACGATCATCAAATGATGAATGGGCGAATCCGGAAGATAACATCTGACGTTGGATGGTCTGAGAACCCCGCTTCGCGCACCCGTCATGTTATCTCTAACGTAATGATAGAAGAAGGAGATCTGTCCGGCGAATATGAAGTGTCCGCAGCGTTCTTCGTCTACCGTAATCGGTTGGAGCGTCAACTCGACATCTTTGCTGGCGAACGTCGAGATCGCCTGCGTCGAACTCATACTGATGCCGGCTTTGAAATCGTCAATCGCACAATCCTCGTCGACCAGACAACAATTCTATCGAATAACTTGAGCTTCTTCTTCTAAGGATCGGATTATGGCATACACGAAGGTAATAGAGCGAAAAGATCTACCGGAAGGCGAAATGCATCGTCACGAAGGCGGCTCAGAGCCAGTCCTCATATGCAACGTCGATGGGGATTTTTTCGTGATCCAGGACACGTGCACGCATGGAGATTGGCCACTCTCTGATGGGTATCTCGACGGCGACATAGTCGAATGCACACTCCATTGGGGCAAGTTTTGTGTCCGCACTGGTAAGGTCAAAGCTCAGCCGCCGTGTCAGGCCCTTCGAGTGTTTCCTGTCAAAGTCGATGGTGATGACGTTCTCGTCGATCTTGATGGAGGAGAGGTCAAGTCTTGATGAAACAAATCATCATCATCGGTAGTGGCATAGCTGGCGTCAGCACCGCTCAAGCTTTGCGGGCGCAAGGATACCAAGGGGGCATTTGTTTGATTGGACGAGAGCCTTATATCCCCTACGACCGACCTTCGCTATCAAAGGCGGTGCTCAGCGGAGATATTGGAAGTCCTCCCCCGCTAACGCCAGAGGGCTGGTTCGAAGAGGCCAGAGTCGAAACTCTTTTCGGGAGATCTGTAACGCGGATTCAGGCTGCGCGGAAGGAAGTTACGTTAGACGACGGTCGTGTCATCACAGCCGATGGGATAGTCATCGCTACCGGTAGTCGCGCACGCGTTCCTACTTTACCTGGCGTGGATCTGCCTGGAGTTATGACCCTCCGTGATTTCGATGATGTGCAGAGGCTTAAACTCAGTTGTATCCGGGGGACGCGCCTTGTCGTTATGGGCGGCGGATTGATTGGCTGTGAGGTAGCTACCACGGCTCATAAGTTGGGACTGGAGGTAACTATTCTTGAGGCGTCTGACGAGCTGTTAGTTCGAGTGCTGGGAAGGACGCTCGGAGCGTGGTGTAGAAGCAGATTGAACACTCTTGGTATCAACGTTGTATTAGATACAGGCGTTGTCGAATTTGTCGGAGAAAGGCGACTTCGCGAGGTCATCGGTAGCGACGGGCGGCGGTTCGACGCCGACTGCGCACTGATCTGCATCGGCGCGCAACCTGTCGACGAGCTGGCAAGCCAAGCCGGTTTAGATTGTAAGCGCGGGGTAATAGTCAACGGTTATGGCGCTTCGTCCTGCAACGGAATTTACGCGGTCGGCGATGCGGCCTCATGGCCACTCCTCGACGGCGGCCGACGCTCGCTTGAGACTTATCTCAATTGCCAGAATCAGGCAGCCGCCATCGCAGCAGCAATAATGGGAACCGGGGTCGAAGCGCCGCAAACTCCCTTGTCGTGGACAGAAATTGCGGGTCATCGAATGCAGATGGCCGGCGATATCGAGGGAGCGGGCGAGTGTGTACTGCGTGGCACTCCGGGAGAGGGTGCCGCACTCCTTTTTCGAATCTGCGAGGGACGATTAATGGCCGCTGTTGCTATCGACGCTCCAAAAGACTTCGCATTGGCCAAGACATTGGTCGGAAACAGGGCGACTATTCGTTCCGAGCAGCTCGCTGATACCGGCGTGAAACTGCGTGATTTGATTCGGTCGTCGAATGCGGAAGGCGTGGCATGAGATTTTTATGGTAAAGTAGGTCTGTTTGGGAGCTGGCGCGCCGAGCTGGGAACAGTCCGCTCATCTTTTCAAAAACGGGGCGGGATCGTATTCTAAGGTCGGTCAGACATGTTGCAGCACCGGACGGTCGGGCCGAAAACTTCAAAGCGAACGTCTTTATACATGGAAGGGAAAAAGAAATGCGACGATTTTCCGACAAAGTGGTGTTGGTTACTGGTGCCGCCGCTGGTATCGGCGAGGCGACGGCTCGGCGATTTGCCGATGAGGGGGCTAGCGTGGTGTTGGCCGACTGGAATTTGGATAAGGCGCAGGTTGTTGCGAGCGAACTGCACTCTGGCAAGGCGTTGGCTGTACGTGTAGACGTTTCCATTCTAAATTCTGTGCAGCAGATGATCGACGCCACGCTTCAGCGCTTTGGTCGGCTAGATGTGTTAGTCAATAACGCCGGTGTGCATATTCCGGGCACAGTTCTCGATGCCACCGAATCCGATTGGCGCAGGATATCTTCTGTGAATATTGACGGCGTAATTTTCAGCTCAAAGCTCGCGCTGCCTTATTTGATCGAAAGCAAAGGCTGTATCGTGAACACAGCGTCGGTCTCTGGTCTGGGTGCTGATTGGGGGGCAGCGTTTTACTGTGCTAGCAAGGGCGCAGTAGTTAACTTCACACGTGCATTGGCTCTAGACCACGGCGCTCAAGGCGTGCGCGTGAATTCGGTTTGTCCTAGCCTGACACGCACTGCGATGACCTGGGATTGGGATCAGTCAATTCGGGACAAATTTAATGAGAGAATTCCATTGCAGCGTGAAGCACTTCCGAGCGAAGTTGCAGCAGTCATCGCGTTCTTGGCGAGTGCAGATGCTAGTTTTGTCAATGGAGTGAATTTGCCTGTTGATGGCGGGGTGACTGCGTCTGATGGTCAACCTAAGGTATCCTAGGTGTTCAGTCCCGGAGTGTGGGGGAATCAGCGAAGCTGGTCCCACATTCCGGGAGGCACTATGGGCCAGATACTCCATGGCAGCGCTACGACCACGCACGCCATCCGATCTGCGATACAGCGATCGAAGGCTCCGCTCAAAGAGCTAGCGGCGCGCTACAGCCTCAATCGGAAAACCGTCGCCAAGTGGCGCAAGCGCAATTTTCTGCATGACGCGCCGATGGGGCCGAAGGCGCCTCGCTCGACCGTTCTGACGCCGGAGGAAGAGGCCATGGCGGTCGCTTTCCGCAGGCATACGCTCCTGCCGCTGGACGATTGTCTCTATGCCCTGCAGGCCTCGGTCCCGCATCTGACCCGCTCGGTGTCAATCGGCGTGGAAACCTGACCCCCTATCGGCGCCGAATGTTGACCCCTGTCTGGGGCATTGACCCCACTGCCGCGGAGCGTTGGTTTGGCGCAGCGGCAGTGGGGTCAATGGTGGCGGAGGTCAGGCGCGGTTCTTGAAGCGCCAGCTCTCGTTTCCGGTCTCGACGATGTCGCAGTGGTGGGTGAGACGATCGAGGAGCGCGGTGGTCATCTTGGGGTCGTTGAAGACGCTCGGCCACTCGCCGAAGGCGAGGTTCGTGGTGACGATGACCGAGGTCTGCTCGTAGAGCCTGCTGACGAGGTGGAACAGGAGCTGGCCGCCGGACTGGGCGAAGGGCAGGTAGCCGAGCTCGTCGAGGACGATGAAGTCCTTGCGGGAGAGATAATCGGCCATGCGACCCTGGCGGCCGGAGCGGGCGCCGGCAGTGACGCCAGGCGCGCACTCTCCTGCGCCGCGATCTCGTCCTCGCTCGCCCTGGCCTCCAGTTCCTCGAGCTGAAGCTCCATCTGGTCGATGAGCCGCACCGTGCGCTCGGAGCGCTGGCCGTAAAGCTCGCGCCTGAGCTTCTCGATCGTCAGCTTGAGGTGGGCGATCACCGCCTCGACGGAGGAGGCTGCGGCCTCGGCCTCGATCCGCTTGGCGCGTTCGGCCAGGATCATCGCATGCGCCGCCGCCAGGTCGACGGGCAGCGAGGGCGATGCGGCGGGCGTGCTCATGGGAGCTATGGAATCACAGCCCATTGCAAACGCAAGGCGAAAAGCATCAGCCGACCGAGGTCGGTCGCCAGGCCTCCACCGGATTGCGCCAGTCGATCCCGGAGAGAAGATAGCCCATCTGCGCCGGCGAGATGGCGACCACCCCGTCCGCCGGCGAGGGCCACAGGAAGCGGCCGCGCTCCAGTCGACGCACGTACAGGTTCGCCGCCTGCCCGTCGTGCCAGATGATCTTGACGAGGTCGCCGCGCCGTCCGCGGAAGCAGAAGACATGGCCGCCAAGCGGGTCTCGCCTCAGGACCTCCTGCACTTGCAACGCCAGGGAGGCGAAGCCCTTGCGCATATCCGTGTGGCCTGTCGCCAGCCAGACCTTCACGCCGACCGGGATAGGGATCATCACGCCCTCAGGGCGGCGATCGCATCGCGCAGCGTTCGGCCATCCGTACGCATACGATGAGGGCCGCAGGACAGAAGCCTTCGCGCGAGCGTCGCTGGCGCTATGATGGCGGCGCGTGAAGGTCAGGCTGCCTTCTGATCTGCGGGCTTTTCAGCTTCGCGCAGGAGC
>Ga0255338_1001169_pt1 | contig 54184 bp, 47 predicted proteins | sample MeOH1_35cm_T4_19_FD_203715 | JGI IMG/M metagenome (GOLD analysis project Ga0255338, IMG submission 203715) | Sandy soil microbial communities from University of British Columbia, Vancouver, Canada - MeOH1_35cm_T4_195 | ecosystem: Engineered > Artificial ecosystem > Sand microcosm > Unclassified ... | reverse complement strand
TGCGACCGACGGACGCAAACGGAGGCGATTGCTGACGCAGGGCAGCCCTGATAGTCAGCCTAGATGACCTCATGCCGCTCTCGCGCCTGGCTGCTGGCCATTCCAGCACTCATCCTTGTTCCGCAGGCCGCGCAGGCCGCGACCGCGCTTCCCGGTGCAGCGATGGCCTGGCCCTGGGCGCTGCCCTTCGCCGGCATGCTGCTGTCGATCGCCACCGGGCCGTTACTGTTCCCGAAGCTGTGGCATCATCATTACGGCAAGTTCGCCTTTGGCTGGGCACTGGCGGCGATGCTGCCGCTCGCCTTAGCCTTCGGCGTACCGGCGGCGCTGGCCGCGTTGGTGCACGCGGCGCTCGCCGAATATTTGAGCTTCATTGTGCTCTTGTTCGCGCTCTACGTAACCGCGGGCGGCATTCTGATCAAAGGCAATCTCGGCGGCACCCCGGTCAAAAACCTGTCCGTCCTCGCCTTCGGCACCTGCATCGCCAGCTTCGTCGGCACAACCGGCGCTGCCATGATCCTGATCCGCCCGCTCATCCGCGCCAACACCGGGCGCCATTGCGCGCATGTGGTGATCTTCTTCATCTTCCTCGTCGCCAATATCGGCGGCGCGTTGACACCGCTCGGCGACCCACCGTTGTTCATCGGCTTCCTGCACGGGGTCGAATTTTTCTGGACCGCGCAGCATCTGTGGCTGCAGACCGCGATCGTCGCCGTGCTGGTGCTGGCGATCTTCTTCGCCGTCGACACCTTCTTCTACCGGCGCGAAAAGCCGCTCGCCGCCGACACCGCGCCCATCCGCGTGCGCGGCCGCATCAACCTGGTGCTGATCGCCGTCATTGTCGCCGCGATCCTGCTGTCGGCCGCCTGGCAGCCCGGCATCGCTTTCGACGTCTACGGCACGACGCTGACGCTGCCCAACATACTGCGCGATGCCGTACTGATCCTGACCGCACTGATCTCGCTCCGGATCACCCCGGACGAACATCGCGAGGCCAACGGCTTTACTTTCGAGCCGATCCGCGAGGTCGCGATCCTGTTCGCAGGCATCTTTGTCGCCATCGTGCCGGTGATGGCCATGCTCAACGCCGGTGCCGACGGCACATTCGCCTTCCTGTTACAGGCGGTGACGGCACGCGACGGCCAACCGCACGAGGCGGCCTATTTCTGGTTGACCGGCCTTCTGTCGGCCTTCCTCGACAACGCCCCCACTTATCTCGTCTTCTTCGAGCTCGCCGGCGGGGACGCCAAGGAACTCATGGGCCCGCTTACCGGCACGCTCACCGCCATCTCGATGGGCGCGGTCTACATGGGCGCGCTCACGTATATCGGCAACGCGCCTAACCTGATGGTCTACGCCATTGCCGGCGAGCAGGGGGTGCGCATGCCGAGCTTCTTCGGCTACATGCTGTGGTCGTTTGCGGTATTGGTGCCGCTGTTCCTGTTGCTGACGCTGCTCCCGATCGCGCCAATACTCAAGTTCTCTTGACTTGCGCGCGTCGTTGCCTGAGCTTTCCGCCCGGCTAGAGAGGGTGCAGTCGGCCGACTTCGACCACAAGCGCCCGTTGCTTTTGGGGGGAATCCGGCATGACCGCTCACGCGGCCTCGCACGTCTATTTCGGTCTCAATCCGATGTGGGTTTCGACCTGCATCCTGGCGATCACCTATGCGGTGATCATGTCGGAGCAGATCAACCGCGCGATTGTCGCGCTGGTCGGCGCCGGCGTGATGATCCTGGTCGGTGTGCTGGATCAAGAAGAAGCGATCAAGGGCGTCGACTGGAACACCATCGGCCTCTTGACCGGCATGATGATCCTCGTCTCAGTCTCGCGCCGCTCCGGCATGTTCCAATACCTCGCCGTCTGGTCGGCCAAGACGGCCAAGGCTCACCCCGCCGGCATCCTGCTCCTGCTGCAGGTCACCACCGCCGTCCTCTCCGCTTTCCTCGACAACGTCACCACCGTGCTTCTGATCGTCCCGGTAACGCTGGCGATCTGCAAAACGCTGGAAGTGCCGGCCTATCCTTATCTGTTTGCCGAGATCTTCGCCTCCAACATCGGCGGCACCGCGACGCTCATCGGCGACCCGCCCAACATCCTGATCGGCTCGCAGGTCGGCCTCACCTTCAACCAGTTCGTCTATCACCTCGCACCAGTGATCGTCGTCATCATGGCGGTGCAGGCAGTCATCATCCACCTGCTCTGGGGCAAGGACCTAAAGGCCAAGCCAGAAGCCCAGGCGCGGGTGATGGCAATGGATCCGAACGAATCCATCGTAGACTGGCTGCTGCTCAAGCAGGCGCTGGTCGTGCTCACGGTGGTGATGGTCGGCTTCGTGCTGGCGCGGCCGCTGCATCTCGAGCCCGCCACCATTGCGATGTTCGGCGCCGCTGTGTTGATGCTGCTCGACAACTGGTCGCATCATTCGGAGAAGGCCGCGCATAACGTCCACGCCACCTTCGGCGATGTGGAGTGGATCACCATCTTCTTCTTCATCGGCCTGTTTGTTGTTGTGCACGGCGTCGAAGTCGGCGGCCTCCTGCATCTGCTCGCCGACATGCTGGTGAAGGCGACCGGCGGCAACATGGCGCATGCTGGCTACGCCATCCTGTGGGCCTCGGCGGTGCTGTCGGCGATCGTCGACAACATTCCCTTCGTCGCCACCATGATCCCGCTGATCAAGAGCATGGCACCGGCCTATGGCGGGCCCGACAATATCCTGCCGCTGTGGTGGTGCCTCTCGCTTGGCGCTTGCTTGGGCGGCAATGGCACGCTGATCGGCGCTTCGGCCAATCTGACCGTGGCCGGCATCGGCGAGCGCAATGGTGTGCCCTTCAAATTCGTCACCTATAGCCTCTATGCCTTCCCGATGATGCTGGTGTCGATTGGAATTGCGCACCTGTACGTCTGGTGGCGGTATTTCTGATCGCCAGCAGACGTTGACGTAATTGTGTAACCACGTTGATTGGTCTCCGCCGACCACAGACCGACGAAAACGCCCGCTAACCTGGCCTTTACGCCTGCACGTTTAAGTAGTCGCCGCCTCCGGGGGGATGGCGCGGCTTTCGCCTTTCACGCAAAAACCGCAACTTTCCACCCATCCGCACGTTGATCCGGGCGGCTTCGCAGATGACTGCGCGGCTGGGAGCGAAGCGGGAATCGCAATGCGTACGCGTCTGCGGAAAGCGTTGTTCGTCCTGTCGGCCGGTGTGCTTGCCGCTGGCGTTGTAACTTTCGCTGTCCCCGAAACCGCTTCCGCCCAAGGCCTGTTCGAGACCCTCTTCGGCGGCTTGCGCCGCTCCGTTGAGCGTCCGGCTTCGGTGCCGACTGCTTTTGCCGATCCTTTCACCAGTCTCGCCCGCGCCATCAACCCGCCGCCGGCGCAACGCGCCGACTCTGGCGCGCCATCGAGAGGCTTCTGCGTGCGCACCTGCGACGGCCGTTACTTCCCGGTGCAGGGCAACGGCGGCGCCAGCGCGGGCGACATGTGCCACGCCTTCTGCCCGGCCGCCGAAACCAAGATCTATTCCGGCAGTAACATCGACTACGCCACGGCGCGCGACGGCAGCCGCTATGCCGACCTCGACAACGCCTTCCTCTATCGCGACCGGATGGTGCAGGGCTGCACGTGCAACGGCCGCGACGCCTACGGACTCGCCCACATCAACCTCGCAGACGACCCGACGCTCAAGCAGGGCGACGTCGTCATGACCAAGGACGGCCTGATGGCCTATAGCGGCGGCAAGAACAAGACAGCGGAGTTCACTCCGGTGAGGTCCTACAGCGGCTTCTCCAAGAACTATCGCGAGATGCTGTCCGAACTGAAATTGATGCCGCCTAATCCGGGCGCGCCGAAGGACATCGTCTCGACGATCACCTCGGTTAACGACCGCCGCGCCGCACAGCTCAACCGCTGATCCCGCTGTTCGACAAAGCGACCGATCCGCGCGCCCGGCCCGGCCTTTATTTCCCCATGAATGCTTCTTAACGCTTCTCGGCGATCAATCTTGACCCCGGTGCCCCGTCGGGCAGAGTCGCCGGGATTTCCCTCAATAAAGCGGACTTCATCGATGCGCAGAACGGCCCGGACGGCGTTGACAATCGCAAGCCTTTCGCTCGGCATGATGTTGTCGGGCCACGCGCTGGCAGCCACCTGCCAGAACACCGGCAGCTTCGAGCGCTGGCTGGAAGACTTCAAGAAGGAGGCGCTCGCCAACGGCATCAAGCCGCAGGTGTGGGCGGCCGCCGCGCCCCACATGAAATTCGAGCAGCGCATCGTCAACCGCGACCGCGCGCAGGGCGTGTTCAACCAGTCGTTCCTGAAATTCTCCGACCGTTTGATCCCCGCGACGCGTATGCAGAACGGCGAAGCGCAGTTGCGCACACACGCGGCGCTGTTCGCCAAAGTTGAGAAGGAATTCGGCGTGCCGGCGCCGGTTCTCACCGCGTTCTGGGGATTGGAAAGCGACTTCGGCAAGAACACCGGCAACAGCAACATCTTCGCGGCAATCTCGACGCTCGCGTATGACTGCCGCCGGCCAGACTATTTCCGCCCACAGCTCATGGACGCCCTGCGCATCGTGCAGCGCGGCGACCTGACGGTGGACGAGATGATGGGCGGCGACTGGGCCGGCGAGCTCGGCGCCATGCAATTTACCGCCTCCGATTATTACAAGAATGCGCTCGATTACGACGGCGACGGCAAGCGCAATCTGGTCAAGAGCACGCCCGATACCATCGCTTCCGCCGCCAACTTCCTGAAGAATCTCGGTTGGAAGCGCGGCGAGCCGTGGCTGCAGGAAGTGCGCCTGACGAAAGACCTGCCCTGGGATCAGGCGGATCTGACGATTCAACTGCCGCGTTCGCAATGGGTAGCCTGGGGCGTGAAGGGTGCGCATGGTGCACTGCCGGCCGACGGCATGAAGACCTCGCTGTTACTTCCGATGGGCCGGAAAGGTCCGGCATTCCTTGCCTACGAGAACTTCCAGGTGCTGCAGGGCTGGAACAACTCGATGGTCTACGTGACGACCATCGCCTACTTCGCCACACGCTTGGCCGGCGCGCCGCCGGTCCACCGCGGCGATCCAGACATCGAGGTTATGCAGCCCAATGATGTGATGGAATTGCAGCGCATTCTCATCCGGATGGGCGAAGAGATCGGCGAACCTGACGGCAAGGTCGGCGCCAAGACCCGTGCCGCCATCAAGCGCGCACAGATGAAGGTCGGCTTGCCGGCCGATTCTTATCCGAACACGGAGCTCTTGCAGCGTCTGCGCGCCACCGCCAGCCGTTAGGCCGGCGCGAACAGGCTCCGGATGAAGTCGCGATAGAGTAGGACCTGCCGCGGTATCACCGTAACGTCCTGCAATACGCGCCCGAGGATCAGCCCGCCTTCGACCAATGTCGTCGCCATATCGGCGAGCGCCTCGATATCGACCGGCTCTTTCGGCGGGTAGCGCTCCACGATGACCGCAATCCTTTCGCCGAAGCGCTTACGCCACGCCAGAATGCCGTCGGCGTTGAGCGTGCGGATCTCGCGATTGAAGAGCTGGTCTTGGTAGGCAAACGAGGCGGCGAGACAACCGGGATGCGCTTCCGGCAAGTTCGCCAGCATCTCGGCGAACAGCTTCAGCGCCACCAGAAAACCGTGGAGCGGATCGCTGTTGAGCTCGTCGGCGCGACGGAAGATATCGTCGAGCAACTGCTTGTCCTGCTCCAGGTAACGCAGCAGCAGGCCCTTGGCGAGCGCGCTCTTATCTTTGAAATGATAGAAGAAACCGCTCTTGGTGATGCCCACCGCGGCGATGATCTCGTCAATGGAGGTGGCGGAGAAGCCCTTAGCCAACACGGCGGCTTCGGCCACCGACAGGATGGCCTCGCGCGTGTCGTCGCCTTTGCGCCGGGTGTTCTCAAGCATGCGTGACTGTACCACGGGTATACTTGACGGTTCTGCCCTCCGGGCGGCCCGCGGTTCTACGGAAAGGAATACCTTGTTTTACCGACGTTCTCGACAGGTGCGACGTTTCGTCCTGCCCGCACCATGAGTCGGCTAGTCCGCGCCGGCCCTCTGGCTTAGGTCCCGGGCCAACATCACGCGCAAGGACCCGGCCCATGAACTGCCAAGCCAAGTATCGCGATCGCCTGCCGCAGCAATCCGGCAAGCTCTTCCTCACCGACGGCGGCATGGAGACGACGCTGATCTATCATGACGGCATCGACCTGCCGTGCTTCGCCGCCTTCACGTTGCTCAAGACGCCGGAAGGCACGCAGCGCACCCGCCGCTACTATGCCCGCTACGCCACCATGGCGCGGCAGGCGGGGCTAGGCTTCGTACTGGAAAGCCCGACCTGGCGCGCCAATGCCGACTGGGGAGCCAAGCTCGGCTATTCGCGCGCCGATCTGGCCGAGGCCAACCGTCAAGGCATCGCGCTAATGGCGGAACTGCGTGCGCAGTTCGAAACCGCACAGTCGCCGATGGTCATCTCCGGCGTCATCGGCCCGCGCGGCGACGGCTATGACCCGAGCCGTATCATGACCGCCGACGAGGCACAGACTTATCACGCCGAGCAGATCGCAACCTATCGCGAGACGGCGGCCGATCTCGTCAGCGCCTTCACGATGAACTACGTCAACGAGGCAATCGGCATCGCTCGCGCGGCACAAGCGGCGCGTATGCCGGTGGTGATCTCGTTCACAGTGGAAACCGACGGCCGTCTGCCTACCGGCGAGACGCTCAAGGAAGCAATCACGCACGTTGACGAGGCAACCGCCAGCGCACCGGTCTACTACATGATCAATTGCGCTCACCCGACCCATTTCCGCGACGCGCTTACGGCCGGCGAAAGCTGGGTGAAGCGCATCGGCGGCCTGCGCGCCAACGCCTCTAAGCGCAGCCATGCGGAGCTCGAACAGGCCACCGAGCTCGATGCCGGCGATCCGGTTGAGTTCGGCCGCGAACATGCCGCACTGCGCCGCATGCTGCCGCATGTCACCGTGCTCGGCGGCTGCTGCGGCACTGACCACCGTCATGTCGAGCAGATCATGTTCACCTGCGCGCCGATCGCGGCGTAACGGAGTATCGGCGGCGCGCTCAACCGCGCACCTCGCTGTCGAGATGCCGCATCGCCTGTGCGCTGTACCGCTGACCGGCAACGGCATCATGCGGCACCGCTTGTTCGATCGCGCCGAGCTCATCCGGGCCTAGCGCGACCTCCAGGCCCTTCAGCGCTTCGGCCAGCTGCGCGCGTCGGCGCGCGCCGATCAGCGGCACGATGTCGCTGCCGCGCGAGCGCAGCCAGGCGAAGGCAAGCTGCGGGATGCTGATCCCGCGCTCGCGCGCAATCGCCGACAGCGCCTCGATGAGGGCACGGTTACGTATGAAATTGCTCGGCGAGAAGCGGGGCATGCGCGCCCGCACCTCGCCCATAATGACATTGTTCGACAGCGTCGCATCGCTGATCAAACCGCGCGACAGGACGCCATAGGCCACGAGGGGCATGTTCAGCTCGCGCACGGCCGGCAGCACTTCGTGCTCGACGCCACGGCTGAACAGCGAGTACTCGATCTGTAGTGCCGAGATCGGATAGATCTGCGATACACGGCGCAACGTGCGACCGGAGACTTCCGACAGGCCGATATGGCGCACATAGCCTGCGGTCTTGAGATCGAAGATCGCGCCCAGCGTGTCCTCGATTGGCACCGAACGGTCGTAACGTGCTGGCTGGTAGAGATCGACGTAGTCCGTGCGCAGCCGCCGCAGGCTATAGGTGAGAAAGTTCTTCACCGCGGCGGGCCGCAAATCGTAGCCGACCGGCACGCCATCGGGACTCCACAACGCACCGAACTTCACCGACAGGAAGGCGCGGTGGCGCCTGCCGCCGCGCAGCGCCTCGCCGACCAGCATCTCATTGTGGCCCATGCCGTAGAAATCGCCGGTGTCGATGAGACGCAAGCCGGCATCCAGCGCGGCATGGATCGTGGCGATACTCTCGCGATCGTCAGCGGGGCCGTAACCGCCCGACATGCCCATGCAGCCCAGTCCGGCGGCGGGAAGTTTCTCTCCGTTCTGGCCGAAGGCCACTGTGTGCATTGCGGAATCTCGAGAATCTTCAGCGCAAATATGAATAAACAGCCATCTTTGATCACAACCGTATGACCGACCGCCGGATGGACGAACCTGCCCGCGTTTATTCGGTTGAGGGGCGGGCCACGGGTCCGTAGCCCGCGGAGGATTGGTCATGACAAAACGGACCGGCTTATGGGCGGCGCTTCCGGTGCTGCTCCTTCTTGCAACGCCACTACCAGGCGCGCTGGCCCAGGCTCCCACCGATCAGCAGAAGAAGGCAGTGCCAAAGCCGGCCGCGCCAGCGGCGCAGCCTGCACGCCCATCGCCGCCGCCGGCGGCGGTGCGACCACCCTCGCCGCCGCCTGCCGTACGTGCCCCTTCCCCGCCGCCAGCAGCGCCGCGACCACCTTCGCCGCCGCCCGCAGCGGCACGGGCGCCGAGCTTCCGCGCGCCGCCGCCCGCGGCACGTAGCGCGCCTCCGCCGCAGCGGTCCGCTCCGGTCGTCCGTGCGCCGCAGCCGCAGCGGCCGGCCGCCCTTTCGCCGCCACCGCAGGCGCCCTCGGCTGGCCGCGCAATGCGTCAGCAGCAACGGCAGCAACCGGTGCAACAGCGGCAACAGGTCGCCCCGCAGCGCCAGCAGGCACAGCAGCCGGCGGCCGCGCCGCCGACGCGACAACTGCAGGTGCAGCAACAGCGCGAGGAACGCGTGCTGCGTCTGCGTGAAAACCGCGAACTACGGCGTTTGGCGCCGCAGCAACGAGCGGTACGCCGTGAGGAAATCCAGCGGGCGCGGGAGCAACGTGCACAACAGCGTCAGCAACAACTGGCGCCGTCAACGTTGCGCGCATCGCCGGTTGTGCAGCCATCCGCTGCCGCCGCCACGCGGCGCAACAGCCAACCGCGCGTGACCACGCAAGTGGCGCGGCAAGGCCGCTTCGCAGCGCCCTTCGCTGCCGCACGGGCGAGCACTTTCCGTGACGCCAATGTGCGCACTGCAACGACAAACGTGCGGATCGCCTATGACCATCCCCGCCGCGCGTGGCGCCGCGGTCTGCGCGCCGCCTTCGTGCCATGGTATGGGCCGGTGTTCTGGCCTTACGCCTATTCCGACATCTTCGACTACACGTTCTGGCCCGGCGGTTACGACGACGGCTATTGGGCCTATGCCTATGACGACTTCTTCGACGGCGTGTTCTGGGGCACCGAAGGCCCGCCGGAGGAATATGACTATGCGCCGGCAGCGCCGCGTACATTGGCCGCACCGCGCTACGAAGCGGTACAGGAGCTGTGCAAGCAGCCCGGCAGCGGCATCACCGCGTGGCCCTTTGCCGACATCGAGAAGAAGGTCGGGCTCAATGCCGAGCAGAAACAATTGCTCGCCGACATGAAGAAGGCGGGGCAGGACGCCGCCGCCGTGTTCAAAGCATCTTGCCCAGCCGACAATGCCTTCCCGCTCACGCCGCCGGGACGGGCGCAGATGATGACGTTGCGCCTGGAAGCGACGATGCAGGCGGTGCAGACGGTGCGGCCGGCGCTCGAGAGGTTCTACGACTCGCTCAGCGACGAGCAGAAGGAGCGCTTCAACGAGCTCGGGCCCAAGCAGGCGTCGGCCAATGCCGAGGCCAAACAAGCGCAGGACACGCAAAGCTGCAAGCAGCCGAAGGAAGGCCTCTCCAACCTGCCGATCGAGAAGATCGAGGACGCGGTGAAGCCGACCGAGGCGCAAACGGCGGGTCTCACCAAGCTGCAGGAGGCGACCGACAAGGCCGTCTCGATCCTGCAGGCAGCCTGCCCCGACGAAACGCCGGTGACGCCGCCCGGACGGCTCGCCATGATGGAACAGCGCCTGCAGGCCATGATCGACGCCGCGAACACCGTGAAGCCAGCCTTGGCCGCGTTCTACGGCTCGCTGTCGAACGAGCAGAAGGCGCGCTTCAACCGCATCGGGCGGACATTGGCGCAGGCGGAGCAACAATAAGCCGGTTGCACAAAGGGCGCCGACGGGCGCCCTTTTTCTTTGCGATCCCGCGCTACTGCGCCTTGATATTCAGCTCTTTGACGAGACGCTCATATTTCGTGTTGTCGTCACGAATGAGAGCGCTGAACGCCTCTGTCGTTCCACCCACGGCCTCCTGACCAGAGTTGAAGAGATTGGCCTTGAGCTCCGGATCGGTCAGCGCTTTGCCGACCTCGACGTTGAGCCGCTCGATGATCGGCTTGGGCGTCTTGGCCGGCACGAGAAGCCCTATCCACTGGTCGGATACGAGACCATCGAACCCCTGCTCTTGAAAGGTCGGGACGTTGGGCAAACTCTGAACGCGCGCCTTGGTCGACTGCGCGAGCAAAAACAGATTACCCGCCTTGTAGTGGGACATCGCGGGAGTCGAGCCGAGCGAGGCAAGCTGCACCGTGCCAGCGAGCAGGTCGGTAATCACTTGCCCGCCGCCGCGATACGGCACCTGTTGCACATCGATGCCGGCCATCTTCGCGAACCACAGCATCACAATGGCCTGACCCGATCCGATGCCGCTCCCAGTCCCAAACCTGATGCCCGGCTGCCTTTTGCCGAGCGCTACCAGGTCCGCCAGGGATTTGACGCCGAGCGATGGGTGCGCAGCGATGACGACCGGCTGACGCGAAAGTTGGATGACTGGCGCGAAATCCTGCGGGCTGTAACCAGTCTTGTAAACGTGCGGATTGAGCGAGAAATCGCTAGTCGTGACCAGAATGGTGTAGCCATCGGGATCGCTCTTTGCCGCAACGTCCATGCCAAGGACGCCATTCGCGCCGGTCCGGTTCTCCACAAACACCTGCTGTCCAAGCGACCGCGTCAGATATTGGCTGACGTGACGCGCCACGACATCGGTCGACCCGCCGGGCGCATAAGGCACGATGACCCGGACAGGTCGGGTCGGCCAATCCTGGGCGTCGGACGTCGACGTAAACATGCCGAACGCGACGGCCAGCACGCAGAGAGTTCGAAAGATCGTCATTGAGTTCACCCACTGACATTGCGGAGGTCGAACAGACCTTCCATGGCCCCGGCGTTTTGCGTCGAACTGACGAGATGATATCGATCGGAACGGAACCAGATGTGGCCGACTTGTTTCGCCGCGCCGTCGGATGCAAACGAACTGCGGCTGACCTCGAGGATCGGCGCGCGCGCTGACATTTTGAGCAGGCCGCCGACGCGGGCGCCCGCCGCCACCGCGCGGATCGCAACTTGCGTCGAGGCGATACGAATGCCGACGGCGATCATCATGTCTTCGGTCGAAATCAGTTCGGCTTTCGTACGCGGAACGGATGCGACCTCCGGGGCCAACCAGCTCCGGGTCACAGCGGCCGGTTTCGCGTCGATCAAGTAGAGGCGCTCAAGCGACAGCGCCTTTGCGCCAGGCCGCAAGCGAAGCAACTCCGCGACGTCAGCCGACGGGCTTTTCAGTTCGTAGCGCAACAGCCGCGCACTGGCGCCGGCGGCTTGCGAAAACAGCGAACCAAGCAATCCGTTCAAGCGGCTGAGATCGTGCCGCACCGCAGGCTCGGTGACGAAGGTGCCCTTGCCTTGCTTGCGGACCAGCAATTGCTTGCGGACCAGCGCACCGACTGCCTGCCGAAGCGTGATGCGGCTGACGCCGTAGCGCTTGGCCAACGCCTCCTCGGAGGCCAGACGATCGCCTGGCTTCACCACGCCGCCGCGGATCGTTTCCTCCAACAGCCGTTCGATCTGGCGATGCAGTGGCTCGGCGCTGGAGCGGCTCAAGGCGGGCGATGCATTGTTTACAATCGCTTTCATGATCAGTCATACTAGGTCGTCTTATAACATCTTAACAAGCCCAAAAAGAATCCACCATGCCCTACTCCCGCTACTTGCCTGAGCACATGGGCTCGATCCGGCTGTCGCCGGCCGGGCCTTTCGTCGCCGGATCTCATGCCGAACTGACACTCGTCTATATCGCCGGCACCTTCGGCATCGACGACACCGGCATGGTGAAGGTGTCGTGGCGGACGACCTCCGACATGGCCAAGCCGCAGTTCGACAAGCCGCAGGCAGCGAACTTCACTACCGTCGAAGCCAGCAACGGCGCCAAGCTCGAGGTCTGGTTCGACCGGCTTAACATCCGGCCCTATGCGAACACACTGCTGATCCGCGTCGGCCGCGGCTATCTGCGCAAGGGCGATACCCTCACCATCCGGCTCGGCGATAGACGGCAAGGCTCGCCGGGCTGGCGGCTGCAGACCAACGTCGAAAGAAACGTCGAACTGAAGACGTCCGTCGACGCCTTTGCCACGTATGAGTTTTGCGAATTGCCGGAGCAGCCGGCCTTCGATCTGGTGCCCGGACCGGCGGCAAGCTGGAAGGCTATCGCACCGTCGCTTGTCGCCGTCGGCGAACCGTTCCGGCTCGCGCTCGTGGCCGAAGACGTCTGGGGCAATCCGACCAACCAGATCGATCAGGTACTATCGCTGGAAAGCTTGATGCCGGTCCGCGGCTTGCCGGCGAGCATCAACATCAAACCCGGCGACATTCCGCACGTCATCGGCAATTTGACGGCGACTGCCGAGGGCAATCTCGAAATCCGTGGCATGGTCGACGGCAAGGAGATCGTGCGCGCCAATCCCATCCGGGTCGCGAAAGAGACGCCGCTCAAGCGCTACTGGGGCGACCTGCACGGCCAGAGCGGGGAAACCATCGGCATGGGCTCGGCCGAGGACTATTTCGACTATGCGCGCGATCTGGCTTGCGTCGACATCGTCGGTCATCAGGGCAACGATTTCCAGATCACCGACGCATTCTGGAAGAAGCTGAACGGCCTTACCGCGGCGTTCGACAAACCCGGTACGTTCGTCTGCGTGCCCGGCTACGAATGGTCCGGCAATACCGGCATGGGCGGCGATCGCAACGTTTTCTATCGTCACGAAGACCGGCCGATCCGCCGTTCATCGCATATCCTGGTCGACGGCCAGACCTCGACCGATGCCATCTATACCGCGGACAAGCTCTTCGACGCACTGCAAGGCGAGGACGCGGTCGTCATCGCCCATGTCGGCGGACGCTATGCAGACATCAAATATGCCCATGACGGGCGGCTGGAACGCTCGGTGGAGGTGCACTCGTCCTGGGGAACGTTCGAGTGGATTCTGCACGATGCCTTCGAGAAAGGTTATCGCGTCGGCGTCGTCTGCCATAGCGACGACCATAAAGGCCGGCCCGGCGCCACGCGGCCGGGTGCATCGAGCTTCGGCGCGATCGGCGGGCTCACCTGCTATACGATGCCGGAACTGACACGCGACGCGCTGTTTACGGCGTTGCGCCGTCGACATCACTACGGCACGACCGGCACGCGGATATACATCGATCTGGCCGGCAAATTCGAAGCGCCGGTCGCTCACCTGTCGGACGATCCACAGATCGGTCCCGCCGACGAAACGCCCTCGCGCGACGTGCGCATGGGCGACATCGTGCGACCCGGTTCGGTCCCGATGCGACTCGTCGCCGAAGTCATCGGCACGGCCCCTATCGACCGAGTCGACGTCATGCATGGCACGCGCGTCGCTGAAACGATCCGGCCCTACACCGCTGCCGAGCTCGGCCGGCGGGTGCGCGTTCTTTGGCAAGGCGCGGAATATCGCGGGCGCGGGCGCGAGACCGTCTGGCAGGGCAAGCTGAGCGTCGGCGGAAACCGCATCGATCGCTTTGCGGCCGTGAACTTTCTCAACCCGGAACGTCAGGTGAAGGAAGACAAGCCGGACAGTGTGCTGACCTGGACGTCGGTGACCACGGGCAATCTCGCCGGCGTCGACCTGTGGCTCGACGATAGTAGTGCCGGCAAGCTGACGATCGATACCAATGTCGTTTCCGGCGAGGTGGATCTTGCGACGCTTGCCGACCGAGTGACCGCCTTCGACGGCGGCGGCCTCGGGCGGCAATTGAGTGTGTATCGCCTACCCGAGACAGATTGGAACAGACGCGTCGCAATCGACCACACCGTCACTTTCGCAGGCGGCGCCGACTTACCGGTCTATCTACGGGTCACCCAGGCCGACGGTCATCAGGCGTGGACTAGCCCGATCTATCTCATCGCGTGAAGATAGAAACGCCGATTTCGCGGGCTGCGCAGCAGGATTTCGCTTGGGCGTGAAGACAAGATGAAACAACAAAGGCGGCCGGCAAGGCCGCCTTTCGTCGCAACCCGCGGATCACACGGCAACGCGAACCCGATCCGACCTCTGCTTCCTGACGACCGCCGCATAATGATCGATTGGGCACGGGCGGCCGATCAAATAGCCCTGCATCTCATCGCAGGACAATCCGGCAAGAAACCTGCGCTGGCCCTCCGTTTCGACACCTTCCGCTATGACCGGGAGATCCAGGCTATGCGCCAGATTAATCACGGATCCCACAATCGCTGCGGATCGCGGGCTGCGCTCCACGTGGGCGATGAGCGAACGATCTATCTTGATACGGTCGAAACGAAAAGACTGCAGATACGACAACGACGAGTAGCCCGTGCCGAAATCGTCGAGCGAAATCCTCACACCCAATAGTCTCAGTCGCCGGAGAACCAGTTTTGCGCGAGAAAAGTCGTTGATAAGAATGCTCTCGGTAATCTCAAGTTCGAGGCGCTGCGGCGCAAGTCCACTCTCCAACAGAACTGAATGCACCAAGTCGGGTAAATCGCCGTGCTGAAATTGAACGGGTGACAAATTGATCGCGATTTGCCTCGGAATCTCCCATGAGGCTGCTTCTCTGCAGGCCTCCCGCAAGACCCACTCGCCAATCTGCATTATCAATCCGCTCTCTTCGGCAATGGGAACAAAGAGACCGGGCGCAAGGAGGCCGCGGGTCGGATGCCGCCAACGAACCAGGGCTTCAAATCCAACGATCCCCTCGTCCATACGCGCTTGCGGTTGATAGTGCACGGCGAGTTGCCCGTGTTCAAGCGCGGTACGGAGCTCCCGTTGGACCAAGCGCCTCTCGCGCAACTCCCGGTCCATTTCCGACGAGAAGAACCGAAAGCAGTTACGGCCTCCCGCCTTGCAACGATACAATGCAGCATCGGCGTTGGTGAGCAGCGTGTCGCCATTCGTTCCGTCCCGAGGATAAATGGCTATGCCAATGCTCACGCCGATGCGAAGCAGCTGGCCTTCGATGGACGTAACAGACTCAAACGCGCTGAGCACATGTCTGGCGATTTCAGTGGCTCTCTCTACGGAGCAGTTGTCCGCGAGAATCGTGAACTCGTCGCCGCCAAGACGAGCGATGAAGTTCTCGCTTGCTGCCTGACGGAATCGATCCGCAACCTCGCGCAACAGTGCGTCGCCGGTCGAATGCCCAAAGACATCGTTCACTTCCTTGAACCGATCCAGGTCAATGCAAAACAATGCGAGATTCTGGCCGGAAGACCTGGCGCATTCGATTGCGTCGTCCAAGCGCTCGGAGAAATATGTCCGGTTTGGAAGGCCGGTCAAAGTATCATGATGAGCCAGGAATGCGATACGCTGTGCGGCACGCCGCTGCTCCGTGATGTCGTCATGCGTCGCAACCCATCCGCCGCCCGCGATCGGCTGGCTGATGACGGCAACAACTCGACGATCTTCCAACTCGATCACGTTGCTTGTGGAAATCTTATTGGCAACCGCCCGCGAAAGGCTTGAGACGTACTGTCTGATATCGCCTGAAAAACTACCCTGTTTGGCGCGTGCCGCGAGCAAATCCTCCAGAGGAGTGCCTGGACGCGCCATATCCTCAGACAGGCCGTACATGGCTAGATATCGTTGATTGCATATGACGAGCCGACCATCGGCATCGAACATGCAAAGGCCTTGCGACATGTTGTTCACGGCCGCGTCCAGCCGCAAATGTTCCTGTCGAACTTTGGCGTCCGCTTCCTCCATGATTTGCTGACGGGCGCGAAGCGCGTTCAGCCGAGCGTCGTACAGCGCGCTGACCAGGCTTACGCCCAGGAGCGCTAAGGCCGCGCCCGCGATCACGATCGCAAGCATGGTGGATGACAGCGAATAGCCGGGACCGCCGCGCAACGGATCGGGAACGACCGTCGCCGCCCCCATGGCGGTGAAATGCAGCGACAGGATTGCCGCCGTCAGGAGCAAGGCACCGACAAGCATGTGCTGCCGGCCTTGGCGATGGGCGAGGGTCAGGGCGGCGGTTCCGAAGGCTATTCCGACGGCGACCGATATGGCCACGAGCGAGGAGGACCATGTCACCCGACCCGGCATGTCGAGAGCTGCCATGCCGATATAGTGCATGGTCGCGATCCCGGCACCGACGATGGCGCCGCCAATAACGCCGCGCCGAGGCAAGGAGCTCAGAACCGAGTATCCGATCCCGCCGGCGGTGATGATGATTGCCGCCGCCAGAGACAGCAACGTGAGCCAAATGTCATAGGCGATGGCAACGACCGGGGCATAGGCGAGCATAGCGATGAAGTGGGTCGCCCAAATTCCGAAGCCGCCGGCTGCGCCCGCAGTTGCGATCCATACGTTGCGCGCCCTCCCGTTCGTCGCGCATGCCCGTTGCAAAAGACGCACGGTTCCAAAACTGGCACAAAAGCAGACGGCCACCGCCAGCAGCACCAGCCGCGCGTCGTGCTCTAACGTGAGACAATTAATAGCTCGGAACATGTCGGTCGGTCCCGCGATCCCCCACGGTGCCGAGGTAATGACTTTCGAAATGTTGCCACGATCCGTCGCATTTGAACGGTCGAGGTAGTTATCACCAGTTACTGTTGTTCCCCCACAGGATGACGCGATCGGCAGATCAGAACGCCAAAATAAAAAGGGCGGCCTCGCGGACCGCCCTCTTGGTTCACCGGACTGCTGCCGGAAAAACTACTCTGCCGCGATGCGCACTTCCGGGGCGGCTGCCTTGACGTCCGGCGTGACGTGGCTTTCGAACTTGGCGAAGTTCTTCTGGAACATCTCGACCAGCGCCCGCGCGGTCTTGTCGAACTCGGCCTTGTTCGCCCAGGTCTTGATCGGGTTCAGGAGATGCGGCTCGACGCCCGGGACCGAGGTCGGCACCGCGAAACCGAAGTAAGGATCGGTGCGGAAGTCGGCGTTCTTGAGCGAACCGTTGAGCGCCGCGGTGACCAGCGTGCGGGTCGCCTTGATCGGCATGCGGCGGCCGACGCCGTAGATGCCGCCGGTCCAGCCGGAGTTGACGAGCCAGACGTCGACCTTGTGCCGGTTGATGTAATCGCGCAGCAGGTCGGCATAGACCGACGGATGCCGCGGCAGGAACGGCGCGCCAAAGCAGGTCGAGAATTCCGGCTGCACGCCGACCAGGCCCTTCTCGGTGCCGGCGACCTTCGCCGTATAGCCCGAGAGGAAGTGATACATCGCCTGCGTCGCCGTCAGCTTGGCGACCGGCGGCATCACGCCGTAAGCGTCGGCGGTCAGGAAGACGATGTTCTTCGGGTGACCGGCGCAGCCCGAGCGCGAGGCGTTCGGGATGAAGTCGAGCGGATAGGCCGAGCGGGTGTTCTCGGTCTTGGAGCCGTCGTCGTAGTCCGGCGCGCGCGTCGTCGGATCGAACACCACGTTCTCCAGCACGGCGCCGAAGCGGTTGGTGGCGTCCCAGATCATCGGCTCGGCTTCCTGGCTGAGCTTGATGCACTTGGCGTAGCAGCCACCTTCGAAATTGAAGATGCCGTTCGGACCCCAGCCGGTCTCGTCGTCGCCGATGAGGATGCGGTTCGGGTCGGCCGACAACGTGGTCTTGCCGGTGCCGGAGAGGCCGAAGAACAGCGCGCTCTCGCCGTCTTTGCTGACGTTGGCCGAGCAGTGCATCGGCATCACGTTCTGGGCCGGCAGATAGAAGTTGAGCGTGGTGAACACCGACTTCTTCATTTCGCCCGCGTAGGACGAACCGCAGATCAGAACGATCTTACGGGTGAAGTCGATCGCCACCATCGTGTCAGAACCCTCGCGGCCGCCGTGACGCTTAGCGTCCGGCTTGAACGAGGGGAAATCGAGGATGGTCATCTCGGGGATGAAGCCGGCGAGCTCCTTGAGCTCGGGGCGGATCAACAGCTGGCGAATGAACAGCGAGTGCCAGGCGAGCTCGGTGAAGACGCGGACCTTGATGCGATAGGTGTGATCGGCACCGCCATAGAGGTCCTGCGCGAAGAGCTTCTTGCCTTCGGCGTGCTTGAGGAAATCGGCAAGCATGTTGTCGAAGTTCTCTTTCGACATCTTGCGGTTGCCGTCCCACCACAGCGTATCCTTGGTGAGGTCATCGACGACCGTGTGCTTGTCCTTCGGCGAGCGGCCAGTGTGGTGACCGGTCTCGGCGCAGAACGCGCCACCCGCGACGATCGAACCTTCGCCCGCGGCAATGGCGTGCTCATACAGCGGCGCCTCATTCAGATTCCAATTCACGCCGGCCAGATTTTTGAAGCCGAATTTGTCGGCGCCATACGCCGCGTTCCGCACGCCAGTCTCTTCCACGCTATCCTCCCAAACTCGGCCGGGCCGCAAAGCGGCACCCCTCACCGGCTGCTCAAGCTGAAATCCGGCTATAGATAAGACGTAAGTATAGCCGCCCGTTCCAAGGCGCGCGACCATAGTCACGAAGACCCTGAATGCCAAGGTTAAATGCCATGCGTACCGCGAAGAGGGCATTGCGCTGCGTCAATGGATGACCACAGGCCAGCGGCATGATGTCCTAAACATCAGCAGCGTTAACTTAGATGAGGACAGGGGCACCGTTTCCGGCGCCTACGTTCCATGGTGCATTGCGATAGCGGGCGCCCGTGTGCCTTACCGCTGTGCACACCGATGCGTGGCGGCGCGAACCGCCCTAGTCGCTCAGGCCCTGGCGCTTCAGCCAATCGCCGATCAGGTCAGCGATGGCTTTATTGTTCTTGTCCATCATCAGCATGTGGGAGTTACCGTTGATGCCGATCTCGGGCAGGTTCACCACGTCGACCTTGCCGCCGCCTGCGCGCACCGCCTCGGCGTAGTCGAGGCCGATTTGCCGCATCTTCGGCCAGCGGCTGTCGCCGGCGATGTAGTCGCCGTAGATCACCAGGGTCGGCGTGTTCTTGAGGTTGGCGGCTTGTGCCTTGTCGCCGGCCACGGCCGGCTCGACCGCGACGATGCCCTTGATCTTGTCGGGCCGCGCCTGCGCGACCTTGAAACCGAAGCCGCCGGCCTGGCTGTGCACGAGCAGGATACAGGGGCACACTTTATCGACAAGCGCGGTGTAGGCCGCGATGATCGCCGTATCGGTCGTTGTCCAACGCGGCACATTCTGCTTCATGAAATTATCATAAGCCTCCACCGGGAACTGGTTGCCCGGCAGCGCTTTCATCTTCGCAGGGTCGGCGCTCCACGATCCCGGCCCGTCGCCGATGCGGAAGCGCTCGAACGGTCCCGCCTTGGTGAGGAAGTTCGGTTCGCCCTGCCACACGTCCGGCGAGGCAAAGCCGGAGCGGCCGCGCTCGACCGCATCTGAAATATAAACGTCCCAGCCCTTGCGGATGAACATATTGAGCCAGCCTTCGCGCCCGTCGGGCGTAGTCTCGTAAGTCACGCCGGTCAGACCGCCGCCATGCCACATCAGCAGCGGATACTTGCCCTTGCGGCTCTGCGGCAGGAAGTACTGCGCATACATGCCTTCCACCTGATAGAGGCCGTTCGGATCGAGCTTCGCCGGAACACCGCCGGGGCTGAAGACGACTTCCTTGACTGGCTTGCCGGTGATCTCCACCACCCGGCCGCCGACATGCAATGATCCCATGCCACGCAGGACAATCGCCTCGTCAGCGAATGCCGGACCGGCAACGGCAGCCAGCGCAACGGCCAGCAGGAACTTCCGCATTGTTTCACTCCCAGTTTGTGATGAGACCGCGTGCGAGAGACGCGGCCTTGAGGAACGGCACTAATCGACGTGCAGATTCGCGGCGGTAACAACCTTCTTCCAGCGCGCGTACTCGCTCTTGATGAAGGTGCCAAACTCCTCGGCGCTGTTGCCGACCGGTACCGCGCCATCGGCGGCCAGCCGTGAGCGCACCGTCTCGTCGGCGAGTGCCTGGGTCGTCGCTTTGTGCAGCACACCGATGACTTCCGTCCTCGTCTCGTGCGGCGCGACGAAGCCGTACCAGGCGCTCGCCTCGTATTCCGGATAACCGCTCTCGGCGACCGTCGGAACATCCTTGAACAAGGGCGAACGCCCCTTGCCGGTAACGGCAAGCGGCCGCAGTTTTCCCGATGCCAGCAGACCGGTAACCGACGGAATAGTGGTCACCATGAACTGCGCCTGTCCGCCAAGCAGATCGACAATGGCCGGGCCGGCACCACGATAGGCCAGATGCACGGTATCCATCTTGGCCGTCAGGTTGAGCAGCACGGTCGCCAGATGACTTGCCGAACCATTGCCGGCCGAGCCGTAGTTGAGCTTGCCCGGCGCCTTCTGTGCGGCGGCGACAAGATCCTGCAGTGTCTTGTACGGCGAGCCGGCTGGCACGACTGCGACAAGCGGCGCCGAAGCGACCAACGTGATCGGCCGGAACGCCTTGAGCGTGTCGATCTTCAGCGATTTGAACAGATGCGGATTGACCGCCATCGGCCCCTGGTTGGCCATCAGGATGGTGTAACCGTCCGGCGCGGCGCTGGCGACCATCGTCGTCGCGACGTTGCCGCCGGCGGTGCCGATGTTCTCGACGACCATGGTCTGACCGATATGCTCGCTGATCTTTTGCGCCATAATGCGGGCGACGGCGTCGGTGCCGCCGCCGGCTGCATACGGCACCACGAGCCTGATCGGCCGGGCCGGATAGGCTTGCGCCCACGCACCTTTCGGTGCGACGAACGTGGCGGCAAGCGCAGCGGAGAATTGACGGCGGGTCATCGACAGCATGGCGTTTCCCTTCTTCTTAAGACTTGATTGCTTAGTGCGCGATGGCGCAGGCGGCCCGCGGATCGCGGACGTAGACGGCTCCCTCAAACAGGCGGCGTGCGGTGCGAATGACGGAGACGACCGACCCGGATTGCCCATCGAGCGCTTCCAGACGAACGTCGAGGTGACCAAGCGGATGTTCGATCGCCAGCGCGGCTGGGGGCGTCACGCCGTCGGCGATCATGTGCGCAACGGTGCCCGGATGCGTGCAGGCGGTGGCGAGTCCGACCGCGCCCGTGATGGCCAGCGCATTGTGACAGGCGTGCGGCATGAAATAGCGCGCCGAGAAGACGCCGCCATTCTGCGGCGGCGCCAGCAGCACGGGCTTCGGGATCACCAGCTCGGCTGCGTTCGGGAAGCCCATGCGCTTACCCGCCTCGATGCGCATGACTTCGAGGCGCTCAAGAAAGGCGCTGTCGGCGTTGAACTCCGCCGGCCTCTCCCAGCCACTCTTTCCGAAATCCTGCGCTCGCGCGATCATCAACGGCATGGCGGCGTCGATGCAGGTGACTTGCACATCCCCGATCATTTCGGTGACCACGCCGGTCGGAAACAACTTGCCGGTCTTCGCGCCCGCGGCATTCAAGAATCGAAGATGAATCGGAGCCGCCGTACCCGGAACACCATCGATGCTGGTATCGCCGTCGTAGGCCACTTGACCGTCAGGCGTTTCGATACAGGCTTCGATGAGCTTGCCGGTATTAACGTTATGGATGCGGACGCGCGTCACATCCGGCGCCGCGCGCACCAATCCCGTTTCGATGGCGAATGGCCCCACGGCCGCAAGCATGTTGCCGCAGTTGGGAGACGTATCGACGACGCGCTCGCGCACGTTGACCTGCGCGAATAGATAATCGACGTCGGCATCGGCAATGGTCGGCGGCCCAACAATAGCAACCTTGCTGGTCAGTGGATGACCGCCGCCGATGCCGTCAATCTGTAAATCGTGACCGGAGCCCATGGCGGATAGCAGGATGGCGTCACGCTCGCCGCGGTCGTCCGGCAGATCGACCGCTCGAAAGAACGGTCCGCGCGATGTTCCACCGCGCATCAGCGTGCAGGGAATTTTGATTTGCTGGCGCATGTAGTCCCGGCGGCGGCGTGTCGACCGCCACTTAGGGACAGATGCCTTCCCTGGTGAAATGCAAAGATTTGCGCTATTGATAACCAATGCGCATCAATTTCGATTTGCTCGACTTGCGGGCTTTCCTGACCGTGCTTGACACCGGCGGCTTTCATAAAGCCGCCGAAGCGTTGAACCTGTCGCAGCCGGCCCTGTCGCGTCGCATTCAAGCGCTGGAGCAGGCGATCGGCGCCACTCTGCTGGAGCGCACGACACGGCACGTCGCGGCAACATCGGTCGGCCGCTCGCTGCAACCGCTTGCGCGGCGCCTGCTCGATGAATTCGAGGAATCTCTGCTGACTTTGACCGGTGTGGGCGATCGCCAGTACGGTCAAATCACGCTCGCCTGCGTGCCGACCGCGGCCTTCTACTTCCTGCCGCGCGCGATCGAGCGCTTCAATGCGCAGTTTCCACGAATTCGATTTCGTATTCTCGATCTATCCGCCAACGAGGCGCTGGAAAGCGTGGCACGCGGCGAAGTCGAGTTCGGCATCAACTTCATGGGGCACTCGCATTCCGATCTGGATTTCACGCCGCTTCTCGACGATCCATTCGTGCTGGCCTGCCGACGCGATTATCCATTGGCAAAACGCCGCCGCCTCACCTGGAAGGATCTCGAGGGCCATTTGCTGATCGGCGTCAGCCGCAACAGTGGCAACCGCACGATCCTCGACGCCGCTCTCGCCGGTAAGAACGTGCGTCTCAATTTCTTCTATGAGGTCAATCATCTGACCACGTCGCTTGGCTTGGTCGAGCGAGGTCTCGGCATTTCCGTGCTGCCGAAACTGGCCACGCCGCCGAACAATCATGCCACCATCGTCACCAAGGCGATTGGACATCCGGAAGTGAAGCGCACCATCGGCATCGTCGAACGGCGTGGCACGCGGCTGTCGCCCGCCGCGCAGCGCTTCCGCAACATGCTCGTGGAAAGCTGACGCAGTTGCACGAGGTTCCGTGCATCAACCTTTGGCGCGCGCGGCTTCGGCCAACTGCTTGAGCACATCGCGCAACATAGCCGGCGCTGTCACGCGCTGCGGGAATGCGAACCGGAGCGCTGTCTGGCCTTGCTGCAGGTCCAGGCCTTCGGGATCGATCCCGACGCAGCGCCAGTCGCCGTTGGCCGCGCCAAGCAATCGCGTAGCGTAGAGCCGCAAGGCTTCTGCATGGTCGGTATTCATGTGCTCGACCGCCTCCGCCTCAGCCGCGATCAGGGCTTGCGCGTCACTGACGTCGGTGAGCACATCCGCCGCGGTCAGATCCGCCGCGCGCGCGAAGCCGCCATTGAGATGCGCCGATACCGCTTGCATGCGCCAGAACGCAAAGTCGGCGAAACCAGCATAAAGCTCGGACTTCGGATGCCGCGCGAGAAATCGCCTGCGCAAGCGCGGCTCGTCGGCGCCGTCGCGCGCAATCGGCGTGAACGTGCCCAGCACGGTGAGACGCGGGTGCGCCAAGGCATCGCCTTTGCCGCTCTCGGCCAGCAGCACGGAAGCGCGGCCGTCGCGCTCGAGGTTGGCGGTATGGGTGGCGAGCCGGGAGACCAGGATTAGCGGCGCGCCGTCGACGTCGGTCGCAACATTGGTCAGCGAAGCGAAGGGATAGCCGCCATTGCGGTCGAGGGTCGCGAGCGTTGCCACCCGCGTCGCCCGCAGGAGGGTCTTGGCCAGATCGCGCGGCTTGAAATCGGCCGGCTGCGGGGCGTTTTCCGGCGTGCGGTCGGGCATGGTGCCCGGGAGAGGCTGATCGGCGGCGTTATCGGACTTCATCGGCGATCCCTGGCGCTGCTCTACGAGCATTAACAAAGGTTAACACTTTGGCCGAGCGAGCGATCTTTTGTTCCGCTGGGGTTGAAATGGCCGCGGAATCACATAGTTGTTGCAAAGAGGTCACATTTCAGCCCCCGTTTGTGGGCTCAAACGCGGCTGGACGTCACGCCAAGAGGGGGGCGCTTCATACGCTTCCACTGGCAACTCAGAGGGGCTCATGCCGACAATCGCTCTCGTCGACGATGACCGCAACATCCTGACTTCCGTGTCGATGGCCCTCGAGTCCGAAGGCTATCGCATCATGACGTATACCGATGGCGCCAGCGCGCTCGACGGCTTCAAGACCTCGCCGCCGGATCTCGCCATTCTGGACATCAAGATGCCGCGCATGGACGGCATGGAGACGCTGCGCCGTCTGCGCCAGAAAACCGATATCCCGGTGATCTTCCTTACCTCCAAGGATGAAGAGATTGACGAATTGTTCGGCCTCAAGATGGGCGCCGACGACTTCATCCGTAAGCCGTTCTCGCAGCGCCTGCTGGTCGAGCGCGTGAAGGCGGTTCTGCGCCGCGTCACGCCAAAGGATGGCACGCCGGTCAAGGAAGTCGATACCGCCAAGGTGCTTGAGCGCGGCCTGCTGCGCATGGACCCGGAGCGGCACACCTGCACCTGGAAGAACGAGCCGGTCACGCTCACCGTCACCGAATTCCTGATCCTGCAAGCGCTCGCCACCCGCCCCGGCGTGGTGAAGAGCCGCAACGCGCTGATGGACGCCGCCTACGACGACCAAGTCTATGTCGACGACCGCACCATCGACAGCCACATCAAGCGGCTGCGTAAGAAGTTCAAGGTGGTGGACGACGACTTCGAGATGATCGAGACGCTCTATGGCGTCGGCTACCGCTTCAAGGAAGCCTGACGCGGCCCTTCATCATGACGCATCTTTAATGGTGCGGGCGGTCCTGGCGGACTGACGAGCGTCCCGGCTTGCGGTAAAATCACGGGGTTTGCTGCACCCCAGGTCAACCCGGCTGGATCAAACGACGTGCTCGATCGTACTGCGGAAATCCAGGCACAGGAGGCCGAACGTCGGAAAGAAGCTTCCGGCGAGGGTACACCGCGCGAGAAGCGCTCGCGTTTTTCTGCCATGCGCTGGCCGCTGCGATCGGCCTGGGCCTTCTTCGTTTCGCAAAGTTTCTCCAGCCTCACCCGCCGCATCGTCTTCCTCAACCTTGCCGGCCTCGCCGCGCTCGTCGTCGGCATTATGTATCTCTCGCAATTCCGCGCCGGCCTGATCGATGCGCGGGTGCAGAGCTTGCTGGTGCAGAGCGAGATCATCGCCGGCGCGATCGCGGCCTCCGCCACGGTCGAGACCGACTCCATCACCATCGATCCTGAGCGGCTTCTCGAATTACAGGCCGGCGAGAGCTATGGCCCTTCGGATGAGGCGCTGTCCGGCATTGAATTCCCCATCAATCCGGAACGCGTGGCGCCCGTGCTGCGCCGCCTGGTGTCGCCGACCAAGACACGCGCCCGCATCTACGACCGCGACGGCGTCCTGATCCTCGACAGCCGCAATCTCTACGGCCGCGGCGACGTGCTGCGCTTCGACCTGCCGCCGCCGACCGCCGAACAGCCGGGCATGATGGAGCGCGCCTTTATCGCCATCCGCCGCTGGTTCGGGCGCGGCGACCTGCCGGTCTACAAGGAGCTCGGACCGGAGAACGGCAAGGGCTACCCGGAGGTAACGCGGGCGCTCAACGGCCTGCATGCGAGCATGGTGCGCGTGAACGACCGCGGCGAGGTGATCGTCTCGGTCGCGGTGCCGGTGCAGCGTTTCCGTGCCGTACGCGGCGCGCTGATGCTATCCACGCAAGGCGCCGACATCGACGACATGGTGGAGGCCGAGCGGCTCGCCATCTTCAAGGTGTTCCTCATCGCCGCCGGCGTCATGGTGGTGCTGTCGATGCTGCTCGCCGGCACGATCGCCGGCCCGGTGCGGCGTCTGGCGGAAGGCGCCGAGCGCGTGCGCCGGCGCATCCGCGCCCGCGTCGAGATTCCCGATTTCACCCGCCGCAAGGACGAGATTGGCCATTTGTCCGGCGCGCTGCGCGACATGACCAATGCGCTCTACACCCGCATCGAAGCGATCGAGAGCTTTGCCGCCGACGTCGCGCATGAATTGCGCAATCCGCTTACCTCGTTGCGCTCGGCGGTGGAGACGCTGCCGATGGCCAAGACCGATGCCAACCGCAAGCGCCTCCTCGAAGTCATCGAGCACGACGTGAGAAGGCTCGACCGCCTGATCTCGGACATCTCGGACGCCAGCCGCCTCGATGCCGAGTTGCAGCGGCAGGAGGCCGCGCCGGTCGATTTGAGCAAGCTGCTCGACGCACTCGTGAAGGCGGCCAACGAAGTGCGCAGCGACGTACGCGTGACACTTACCTTCGAAGGCGCGGCGGGATTCAAGGTGCCCGGCCATGACTCCCGGCTCGGTCAGGTGGTGACCAATCTGATCGACAATGCGCGCTCGTTCTCGCCCGAGGGCGGCACAGTGCGGGTCACCTGTCGCCGGCTCAAGTCCGATGTCGAGATCGTTGTCGACGACGACGGCCCCGGTATCCGGCCCGATGCGCTGGAGCGGATCTTCGAGCGCTTCTACACCGACCGTCCCGAAGAGCAGGGTTTCGGCCAGAACTCCGGGCTCGGCCTCTCGATCTCCAAGCAGATCGTCGAAGCGCACGGTGGCACCATTCGCGCCGAGAACCGTACCGCCCCGGCTACGTCCGGCGAAGAGCCGCGTGTCGTCGGTGCGCGCTTCATCGTCCGCCTGCCGGCGATGTAGCTTGGCGGAATGAGCGCCACCATCCACGCCTCCGCCGTGCTTGTCGGCCCCGAGGCCGTGCTCATTCGCGGCCCGGCCGGGGCCGGCAAATCGCGGCTGGCGTGGGACCTCATCGAAGCCGCCCGGCAAGGCGCGCTGCCCTTTGCCCGGCTCGTCGGCGACGACCGCGTTCATATCGAGACGCACAGTGGCCGCCTGCTGGTGCGGCCAGCGGCAGTGCTGGCGGGGCTTCTGGAAATTCGTGGGCTCGGCATCTGCCGCCTGCCCTACGAGCCGCTGGCCGTGGTCGGCCTTGTTGTTGACCTCGCCGCCGCCGACGCCGCCCGCCTGCCCGAGCCGGAAGCCCTGAAAACCGAGCTCGCTGGCCTCGGCCTGCCCCGGCTGCCGGTCGGCGCCGGCCACTCGGCGCTACCGATGGTTTTAGCTTACCTAAACACCCTCTCCGCGCGCGATTGACCGCGCCCCGAAAGGTGCGCTACTGCGGCGCCCTTCGGTCCTGATGGAAAAATTAACGATAACGGGCCTAACGTTCGCCCCGCCGAAACCGAGCTTCAGAGCCCCCCTTTGGCCCAGCCTTTTCGCAGTGCAACAGAGCGCTTATATAGCGGGCAGGCCCCTTGCAATGGGCCTTCGGATGGGCCTGAATGTCGGCCCTTTCGTGCGGCGCAAAAAGGCGCCCGCGAGGAGTTCGGAATGATCGGCCTCGTATTAGTGACCCACGGGCGGCTCGCCACCGAGTTTCGCTCGGCCCTGGAGCATGTCGTGGGTCCCCAGCGTCAGATCGAGGCGATAACCATCGGCCCCGACGACGACGTCGAGCAATGTCGGAAAAACATCCTCGACGCGGTCAAGCGTGTCGACAGTGGCGAAGGCGTCGCCATCCTGACCGACATGTTCGGCGGCACGCCCTCCAACCTTGCCATCTCGGTCATGAGCCAGCCCAAGGTGGAAGTGCTCGCCGGCATCAATCTTCCGATGCTGATCAAGCTCGCCAAGGTGCGCGAAACCGCGCCGCTCGAAACGGCCGTCGCCGCCGCGCAGGAAGCCGGCCGCAAGTACTGCACCATCGCCAGCCGCGTGCTCAGCGGTAAATGAGCGATCCGGCGGCAGCTCACGGCAATGCCGCGCTCGTGCGCGACGTCACCATCGTCAACAAGAAGGGCCTGCACGCCCGCGCCTCGGCCAAATTCGTGCAGACGGCGGAACAGTTTCACGCCGACATCAAAGTCACCCGCAACAACGAGACCGTCGGCGGCACCTCGATCATGGGGTTGATGATGCTCGCCGCCGCGCCCGGCACCACCATCACGATTTCCTGCTCCGGCCCGGATGCGGTTGCTGCCATGGATGCGCTCTGCGCTTTGGTGGCGAACAGGTTCGGCGAAGAGGACTGAAGTTCCTCTCTTAAAGTTCCGCGCCAACGCGACGCACAATGCGTCGATGCAAATACGACAATTGCTCCCTCCTTACACGCGCGCGATACTTTCGCGGCACGTCGCGGTGACGAACCACGCGGCGCAGACAGGAAAACAGGGAAGGAGACTCGTCATGCAGTGGAGCAGCGACAAGATCCTGACGACGCACACCGGCAGCCTTCCGCGCGGCGAGCCGCTCGGCTCCATGCTGTTGCAGCAGGAGCAAGGCAAGGCGGTGGACCAAGCCAAGCTGAACGAGGCCATCGACGCGCGCGTCGCGCACGTGCTCAAGAAGCAGGTCGAGGCCGGCATCGACATCGCCAATGACGGCGAGCAGGGCCGCGTCGGTTTCCAGACATACATTCTGGAGCGCATGAGCGGCTTCGGCGGCGTATCGAAGCGCCCTTACGGCAAGGAATTCATGCAGTTTCCCGATTTCACAGAGCGGATGATGGCGCGCATCCCCAATCACAGCAAAGTCTTCGATGCGCCACAGGCCGTCGCCGACATCAAGTACCAGGACACGAAGGCGATCACCGCCGAAGTCGAGCGTATGAAGCGGCTGTCGGCCGCGGTCAAAGGCGACGTCGTCGAATTCTTCATGAATGCACCGTCGCCCGGCATCGTCGCCACGACCATGCTGAATGCATATTATAAATCGCACGAGGATTATCTCAACGCGATCGCGCGCGAGATCCGCATCGAATACAAAGCGATCGTCGACACCGGCTTCATTCTCCAGATCGACGCACCGGACATGGCGATGGAGCGCGTGCTCCTTTTCCAGGACCTGTCGGATGCGGAATTTGCCAAGACGGTCGAGCAGCATGTCGCCGCGCTCAACAAAGCGCTCGAGGGGCTGCCGCCCGACCGCGTGCGGCTGCACGTGTGCTGGGGCAACTGGGAGGGTCCGCACAATTACGACGTCGCCATGGACGTCATTCTGCCGGCGCTCTACCAGGCCAAGGTCGGCGGCTTAAGCCTCGAATTCGCCAATCCGCGACGCCAGCACGAGACGGCGGCGATCCGCCGCCACAAGCTGCCCGACCGCATGGTGCTCATCCCCGGCGTCATCGACTGCAAGAGCAATTTCGTCGAGCACCCCGAGGTGGTGGCGCAGCGCATCGAGGCGGTGGTCGCCGCAGTCGGCGACCGCGAACGCGTCATCGCCGGCGTCGACTGCGGCTTCGGCACCTTCGTCGGCTGGGAGTGGGTCACCGAAGACGTGGTCTGGGCCAAGCTCAGGGCCCAGCGCGAGGGCGCCGACATCGCCACCACGCGGCTCTGGGGTCGCAAGGCGGCGTGAAGTCGCCCCTTCATGCTCATTTCGCGGCGCCCGTCCCGTCCTTGAGCCGGCCATCGACCCATTTCCGCGGCCGCGGCCGGCCAGCCAACCTCTACATAAAGAAATCTTTATATATGCATTGCGGGCCTAGCCTGGGCCTGTTATAGCCACGGCCGACTAATTCACCCCCATTCCGTCTGTAGAAGGACCGCCATGCCCGTCGCCAAGGAATACATCGTCAAGGACATCGGCCTCGCCGACTTCGGCCGCAAGGAGCTCTCGCTCGCCGAGACCGAAATGCCGGGCCTGATGGCGACCCGCGAAGAGTACGGCCCGAAGCAGCCCCTAAAGGGCGCGCGCATCGCCGGCTCACTTCACATGACCATCCAGACCGGCGTGCTGATCGAAACGCTGGTCGCGCTTGGCGCCGATGTGCGCTGGGTGTCGTGCAACATTTATTCGACGCAGGACCACGCCGCCGCCGCCATCGCCGCTGCCGGCGTTCCCGTGTTCGCCGTTAAGGGCGAGACGCTGAAGGACTACTGGGACTACACCGCCAAGCTGTTCGACTGGCATGGCGGCGGCTACCCGAACATGATCCTCGACGACGGCGGCGACGCCACGATGTACGTCCACCTCGGCGTGCGCGCCGAGAACGGCGACACGGCGTTCCTCGACAAGCCGGGCTCCGAGGAAGAGGAAGTTTTCTTCGCGCTGCTCAAGAAACAGCTCAAGGAAAAGCCGAAGGGCTACTTCGCCGAGATCGCCAAGAGCATCAAAGGCGTCTCGGAAGAGACCACCACCGGCGTGCATCGCCTCTACGACATGCAGAAGGCCGGCACGCTGCTGTGGCCCGCCATCAACGTCAACGACTCGGTCACCAAGTCGAAGTTCGACAACCTCTACGGCTGCCGCGAGTCGCTGGTCGACGGCATCCGCCGCGGCACCGACGTGATGATGTCGGGCAAGGTCGCGATGGTCGCCGGCTTCGGCGACGTCGGTAAGGGCTCGGCCGCTTCGCTGCGCCAGGCCGGCTGCCGCGTGATGGTCTCCGAGATCGACCCGATCTGCGCGCTGCAGGCGGCGATGGAAGGCTATCAGGTCGTGACCATGGAAGACGCCGCGCCGCAGGCCGACATCTTCGTCACCGCGACCGGCAACAAGGACATCATCACGCTCGATCACATGCGCAAGATGAAGGACCGCGCCATCGTCTGCAACATCGGCCATTTCGACAACGAGATTCAGATCGCCTCGTTGAAGAACCTGAAGTGGACCAACATCAAGCCGCAGGTCGACGAGATCGAATTCCCCGACGGCCACCGCATCATCATGCTGTCGGAAGGCCGCCTGGTGAACCTCGGCAATGCCATGGGCCATCCGAGCTTCGTGATGTCGGCCTCGTTCACCAACCAGACGCTGGCGCAGATCGAGCTCTACGCCAACAATAAGGACGGCAAGTACAAGAAGGAAGTCTATGTGCTGCCGAAGTCGCTCGACGAGAAGGTCGCGCGCCTGCACCTCGCCAAGATCGGCGTAAAGCTTACCGAACTGCGTAAGGATCAAGCCGATTACATCGGTGTGTCGCAGCAGGGCCCGTTCAAGAGCGACCACTACCGCTACTGAGCGGCGGCGCCTTCAGAACAACGAAACGGCCGGGCATGCCCGGCCGTTTTTATTTTTAACCACTATACGAAGCGCTCACTTGGCTCCTTCCGTAAACCGCACGCGGCCGTCCCTGTTCGGCTTGATGCCAGCCTGACCCGCGGCGCGGATCGTCGCCTCTGCCATATCGCTGAGCTTACGCGCCTCCCGTCGCGCATCCGACGGGAATGGCTTCTTCTGCAAATCGGCGACGCAGGTTTCGCTCGATGGCAAAAGCGGATAGTCGTCGCCGCCGCACAACAGGAACGGCGGCGCCGCCACCTTGATCGGCGCGTTGCTCTTGCAGTTGATGCCCGTCTTGCCGATGAAGCCCGTCACGGCCGCGGCCACGTACTTGTCCTGCGCGCGCTTCACCTCCACTTTGACGCCGGCGAGATGCGGCCACGCGCCCGTGCCGGGCCGCAACAGTCCGTGAACGATCGCGGCGCACACCTGCTTGGCCGGAAAGGCACGCACCGCCGCGATATCGTCGAACCGGAAAATGTCGACAACATGCCGCAACGTGAGCTTGCGGCCCGGGGCGAGATCCTCGTTCAGCCCGAGGATGCCGGAGTTGATGATCGCCACGTCGGCGCCGGTCTCCTTCCTTACGGCGTCTGCCAGCCAGTCGCCGAAGCCGGTCTCCTGGCTGCGGTTGGCGGTCTCTTCCAGTTCGATCAGACTTTGCGTGCGGCCGATCGTCTCCTCGAGGCACAAAGGCGATGCGGGTTTGCCTTGGCTATCCGTGCGCTTGGCGCAAACGGCCTCGTCGGCGCGCGCCGCCCACCACGCCGCGAGCTTCACCATCGGTTCGTCCGGCGGAACCGCCTCATTGAGCGCGATGAGCTGGCCCTCGATGCGCGGCCGCTTACCGGGCGCCACCAGAACGTCGATCCGCCAGGCCGAGCGCGCGTCCGAATCCGCCTTGAAGCCGCGTGGGTGCTTTTCGCTGTCGAACAACACCATGTTGCTGTGGTCGTGTCCGCCGACGACGAGATCGAGGCCCTCCGGCGTGAGCTCGCGCAACAAGGCTTCATCGTCCTCACGCGGCAAGTGCGTCAACGCAACGATCAATTCAGCACCTTTCGCGCGCAGCGCGGCTACGCTGCGCCGCGCCGCCGGCAATCCTTCCTCGAAGCGCGGGTAGCGCGGCGCGCTGTCCTTGTCGGGCGTCAGGCCGATGCCGAAGAGTCCGACCTTCACATTCTCGACGTCGACGATGACGGCGTCCTTCACGTTCGACCGCTTCGGCACGCCGTTCATGCTGGCGCAGTTGGAGAAATCCAGGTTGGCGACCAGCCAGGTGAACTGCGACTCGGCGATGCGCTTGTCGAGCGGGGAGTCAGACTTGTTGCAGCGCGAATCGTCGAATTCATGATTGCCGAAGGCGACGAACATGCGGGCATCGAAGGCCTTGGGATCGCCGTCGAGGTTGTTCATGGCGTCGATCATCTGCTCGCCCTTGAACACCTTGCCGATCAGCGACGGTGACAGGAAATCGCCGGCATGCAACAGGAGCGCGTCCGGCGCGTCGCGCTCGATCCAGGTGCGCAGCGTGCGCACACGCCCAAGGCCGCCGCTCTTGCCTTCGGCGATGCCGTCCAGGCGATAGATGTCGTTGACCGCGATAAAAGTGACCCGACGTTCGGCCGGCTGCGCGGCGGCCGCGCCGACCAGGCATGCCGCGGCGAGAGCGACGATGCCGAGCGTTCGCGCAACATTATCGAAAATTGACACGGATAGAGATGCGCGTTTGCTGGCACGCCACGTCCCTTTAATCATTCCCCCGATCCCTTTCTTTCGGCCGTTTCGATACCACCGTGCCGTTATGGCCGATGACGTGGTGGTAAGTATTTTTCCGGATGGAAAGTATTGACGCGAATCAACCCGTGGATGCCGCCGCTGACAATGATGCTGCCATATCGATCAGGAGGACGTCATGCTCAAGCGTGCTTCTCGTGCAATCGCCAAACGCGGCATATCCGACCATCAGGACTTCGTTGCCTGGTGGGCCACCACCATGTGGATCCTGGCCGCGGTGTATCTCCTCGCGACGTTCACGCCCTACTGACGTCAAGGCCGCGGCGGCACCAGGATGATCGTATAGCGCTGCGGCTTGCCGAGACTGCGCAGAAAAGCGCGCAGAAGCGTGCTTTCCACGGTGCGGCTTCCGGGCACCTTCGCGGCAAGCTCTGCCGCCTTCAGGCGGCAACCCTGATCCTCCGCGAGACAGACATACACCGCGCCGGCGCGCCCGAGCTCGGCCGCCTCCGGCGGCGGCATGTCGGTCAAGGCACGCGGCCGATCGGCGGCATAGGTCACCACGCCATAGGCGAGATCGGCCTCGCCCCCGACGAAGCGCAACGGCTCGGGCGTCACCTGGTGCCAAGCCTCCTCGACCTGCCGCGCCAGGAGATGCGCCTGCGCCGAAGCCGCTGGAGGGTTATTGCGCTGGGCTATGTACGCGATCACCGGCGCGGCGATCAGCATCACCAGCGGTACCACGATGGCCGCGATCAATAGCCGCTGCGTATCGACCGCGCGGACGGTCACATCTTGGGGCGACAGCAGGAGGACGCTCAGAAGCGTGAAGGCCGGCATCGACCACAATGAGGTGATCTCGCTGCGCCCTGCGACGGCGCCGACCGCCGGCAACAGGAACGGCAGCCAGAACGCCAGCGCCGCTAGACGTCGCTCGGTCTGACGCGGCCACGCCATATCGGCGAACGCCGCCGGCTTCAGGCGCACCATCGCTGCAACGACAATGAAAGGCACGGCGACATAAGCCGCCGAGCCGCCGATATAGCCGAGCGCGCTGACAAGCGTGCTCGCGAACGGTTTCTCGCCGTGCACGACCATCGCATAAGTGAACGGCGCAAAGTCATGCCGCACCAGCCAGACGAGATGCGGCGCCAGCGCAGCGGCACCCGCAACGATCGTCACCCACGGCGCCGGCGATTTGAGATAGGCCATGCGCCGCGTGTCGATCAGCGCGGCGAGCGCGAGCCCGGCGAGCATAAATACCGACCAGTATTTACCGAGCATGGCGCCGGCGGCGCACACACCGGCAAGCGCCGCCCACATGACGCTGTGGGTGCGGTACGAGCGCAGGAAGCACAATGTCGTCGCCGCCCACAGCGGCATCAGCACCGTGTTTACGTTGTACTTGAGCGCGTGGAAATTGAAGAACGGCACCAGCATCAGCAGCAGGAGGCCGACAACGCGCTTCTCGAGATCGAGATAATCGGCCGACAGTTTCCAGGCGAGCCACAGCGCCAGTGCCGGCATCAGCATGGCGAGCAGGTAATAGGACCACGCTGCCACCGGAAACACGGCGAACCATGCCGCCACCAGCCAGGCGGCCAGCGGCGGATGCTTGAGATAGCCGAGCGACAGATCGCGCGACCAGGCGACGATCTCGACCATGTCGGGATGCAGGCCCTGCGACGCCTTGGCGATGGTGCCATACACTGTCCACACGAGGACGTAGGCCGCGAGCACCCACAGCACCGTCCGCTCGGCACGCTTGGGGTCGATGAGCGCGGCCTGCAGGCGGGCGAGCACGGAGCCGGCCCGGCGAGGATCAGCAGATACCGATGTCATTGACGGCCAACTCTAACCGCCGGCCCGATCGTCGCGAGGATCGGGCGTCGACCGTTTGGCTGGCGTTTCAATAAAGGGGCGGTTTCGCAGAGCCTTCGCAAACAATTCCCTTCCGGTCCACGCCTCATAGACGACGCTCACGATCAAGAACAGCGCCCAGGCCCCTGCCAAGATGCCCGTTCCATAGGCGATGACACGGTAGACCTGCGGATGCAGGTCCAAAAGCGACGTCATTCTGCCCTCGGCCGGATCGCCGCCCGTCGCCACGATGAGGGTCCAGACAATCAGTATAATCAGCCCCGGCATGGCCGCGCGCTCGCGACGCAAAATCCGCCCAAGCCTTTCAAAAAACAGCGCGGGAATGAGTTGCATGGCAACGCAAATCTAGCACATCCGGGCAACCCTTGCCGCTCCCCGAGGCGGATGCTATCTGCCCGCTATGACGGCCGTCCCAATCCAAAATATCCGCAATTTCTCCATCGTCGCGCACATCGACCATGGCAAATCGACGCTTGCCGACCGGCTGATCCAGCTCACCGGCGGCCTCGACGCGCGCGAAATGGCCGGTCGCGAGCAGGTGCTCGACTCGATGGACATCGAGAAGGAGCGCGGCATCACCATCAAGGCGCAGACCGTGCGCCTGAATTACCGCGCCAAGGACGGCAAGGATTACATCCTCAACCTGATTGACACCCCCGGCCACGTCGACTTCGCCTATGAGGTGAACCGCTCGCTGGCCGCCTGCGAGGGCTCGCTCCTCGTGGTCGACGCCAGCCAAGGCGTCGAGGCGCAGACGCTCGCCAACGTCTATCACGCGCTCGACGCCGGCCACGAGATCGTGCCGGTGCTGAACAAGGTCGATCTGCCTGCGGCCGAGCCAGAAAAGATCAAGAAGCAGATCGAGGACGTCATCGGGCTCGATGCCTCCGACGCCATCATGATCTCGGCCAAGACCGGGCTGGGCGTGCCCGACGTGCTGGAAGCCATCGTCACCCGCCTCCCCGCCCCGAAGGGCGACAAGGACGCCACGCTCAAGGCGCTGCTAGTCGATAGCTGGTACGACGTCTATCTCGGCGTGGTCGTCCTGGTGCGCGTCATCGATGGCGTGCTCAAGAAGGGCCAACGCATCCGCATGATGGGCACCAACTCGGCCTATGACGTGGAACGCACCGGCGTGTTCACGCCCAAGCTCACGCCGGTCGACGAGATCGGCCCCGGCGAGATCGGCATGCTCACCGCCTCGATCAAGGAAGTCGCCGACACACGCGTCGGCGACACCATCACCGACGACCGCAAGCCGATCGCGGAGCCGTTGCCTGGTTTCCAGCCGGCGATACCGGTGGTGTTCTGCGGGCTGTTCCCGGTCGACGCCGCGCAATTCGAAGACCTGCGCGCCGCCATGGGCAAGCTGCGGCTCAACGACGCCAGCTTCTCTTACGAGATGGAGACGAGCGCCGCGCTCGGCTTCGGCTTCCGCTGCGGCTTCCTCGGGCTCTTGCACCTGGAGATCATCCAGGAGCGGCTGGAGCGCGAATTCAATCTCGACCTGATCGCGACTGCGCCATCGGTCATCTACAAGATGAACCTGCGCGACGGCACCCAGATCGAGATCCACAATCCGGTCGACATGCCGGACGTCATGAAGATCCTCTCCATCGAGGAGCCGTGGATCGAAGCGACAGTCTTGACGCCGGACGACTATCTCGGCGCCGTGCTCAAGCTCTGCCAGGACCGCCGCGGCATCCAGAAAGAACTGACCTACGTCGGCAACCGCGCGATGGTGAAATACGAGCTGCCGCTCAACGAAGTCGTGTTCGACTTCTACGACCGGCTGAAATCGGTGTCGAAAGGTTACGCCTCGTTCGACTATCACCTGACCGACTACCGCGAAGCCGATCTCGTCAAGATGTCGATCCTGGTCAATGACGAGCCGGTCGACGCGCTGTCGATGCTGGTGCATCGCACGCGCGCCGAAACGCGCGGCCGTGGCATGGTGGAGAAGCTGAAGGAACTGATCCCGCCGCACATGTTCCAGGTGCCGATCCAGGCCGCCATCGGCGGCAAGATCATCGCCCGCGAAACCGTGCGCGCCCTGCGCAAGGACGTGACCGCCAAGTGCTACGGCGGCGACGCCACGCGTAAACGCAAGCTGCTCGACAAGCAGAAGAAGGGCAAGAAGAAGATGCGGCAGTTCGGCAAGGTCGACATCCCGCAAGAGGCGTTCATCGCGGCGTTGAAGGTGGATGTGTAGTAGCGGATGACTACATCACCCTCGTGATGGCCGCCTTTACACGGTCGACTGCCTCTCGCTCAGCCGGTGTAAAATTCCCGTCAGCCGCGGCCATTGTCGCAAGCCATCTTGGAAACTCCGCACGCGCCACGGGATTACCATACATCGCGCGAGCAGACCTCGTCAGAAGGTTCTGACTAGTCTTTAAATCTAAAAGTTCAGCAAGCAACTCTGCCTCTTCATCCGCGCCAGCTCTGACATTTAGCCGCTCGGACACAGATCGAACGAGAGAAGTCAATATATCGACCTCTTCGTGCGCTATAGGCCCGTCAGCTCGTGCAATTTCGAGGAGCAAAATCGCGACAGGCCGCACCTCCTTAAAGATTACCGGCGTGCTTGATGATGAGGCGCGACCCAATTCAGCATCATGTATTTTTCGTCGCGGAAGAGGCCCATCCGGCATCGGAGGCGGTTCGCGGAAGTTGCTTGGCACCTCGCGAACCTTTGTTTCCATATTCGTACCGAATGGGCTGATAAATTTCGATGGCATCTTGGTCAGCCAATAGTGCACCATTAATGCTAACCATGCGTCCTCAAGCGCACCATGCCTTTTGCTCGCCCTTTGTAAGCCGATCCTTTCACAAACCGCGTTAAGCGACGCACGGCCAGGCAACCCCGACTGGCGATATGCATTCATCGTGCATTGCGAATCACGTTTGAGATCAGATTTGCCAGCCGCCTGAAGTTCTCGATTAATAAATCCGAGATCAAAAGCTGCGTTGTGCGCGACAACCAGATCGGCAGACGAAATGAAATCACTTACCGTTTCAGCATGTTCAGAAAACGGCTGCTGGTGGCGAAGTACCCAATCAGAATAGCCATGAACCTCCTCCGCGCGAGGATGGCTCTTGCGCCCCGGATCAAAAATTAGATGAATAAATTCGTATTTTAACGTGTCAGCATCAAGACCGCTCAAATCGACCCGCCACGCGCCCAGAGTGACGACACGATCCTTAGAATGAAGGCCCGTCGTCTCAACGTCGATAGCAACTATTCTCTTTGCTCCGAATAGCATCGTCGCCCCCCATAAGGAACAAGGCTAACATCTCCGATCGGTTCCGCGAAAGTAGAGACCCAAAGAATGAAGGCCCGCGTCCGCGGGCATGATTGCAAGCGCCCGCGTAACATGTTACGTTTCAACTATGCCCACGATCCGCCGCAAGTCGAAGCCCAAGACCCCCGCGCAGCGCATGCAGGCGCGCCGCGAACGCTTGCGCGCGCAAGGCTTACGGCCGGTGCAGCATTGGGTTCCCGATATACGCGATCCGAAGGTGCTGGCCGATTTGCGCCGGCAGGGCAAGTTGATGGCCCGACCTGTGGAAGGCGGCGCACTCGATGAATGGATCGACAAGGCCTACGATTGGTCTGAATGGCGATAAAGCGCGGCGATATTGTCGTTGCCGTGCATGCCGATCTTGGCAAGCCGCGTCCCGCCGTTGTCGTCCAGGCCGATATTTTCAACGAGACCGCCGGGACCATTCTTGTTTGTCCGCTGACATCGGACATCACCGAGCGAATGCCGCTGAGGCCCATTATTCCGGCGGGCCCCAACTCTGGTTTGCGCGAGCGATCGCAGATCATGACCGAGAGAATGATGGCGCTACGCGCCGATCGTATCCGCGGCGTGCTCGGCTCGATCGACACACCCACCGCCGAGCAGCTCGACCGCGCGCTGCTGATCGTCCTCGGACTCGATCGGTGACGCGCCATGCCTGCGTCCTCATGGCGACCGATGCGAGACACCGACCTGCAAACGGTATCCGACGTCGCCGAGGTCGTGCATCCCTCGCATCCCGAAGACGCGACCGTCTTCGTCGAGCGGCTGCACCTCTATCCCGAAGGCTGCCATGTCTTCGAACGCAACCGCATTCTCGTAGGCTATATCATCAGCCATCCATGGATCGGAGAGCCGCCGGCCCTCAACACGATGCTCGGCGAATTGCCCGCCGCGCCGACGACCTACTACATCCACGATCTCGCACTGCTGCCGGCCGCGCGGCGCGGCGGCGCGGCGAACGCAATCGTCACAGCGCTGCTCGATCATGCGCGGCAAGAAAACTTCACGACCGCTACGCTGGTCGCCGTGAACAACTCGGGACGCTTCTGGCGCAAGCACGGCTTCCAGACCATGCACGATCAGGACATGGTGGCCAAGATCGAGAGCTACGGTGCGGATGCTCGCGTCATGCGCGCGACCTTGTCGCGGACTTGATCCATCATTGCGCGTCGCCGCTCGTGTCTTGAGATAGGTTTAGACGCAGGGCCTACCGCAAGCCGCGACAAAGAACGATCTTTGCAGCATTGCGATGCTTTCTCGGTCATGCAAACGGCCAAAGCGAGCCGTTTGCAATTGCGCGCATCACGCGGCGCGATATCATCGCACCTTCAGCTTCCATGGAGTGATGCGTGACAGCGCCGGCCGATGCCAACGATCGAGGCGCGACCCTGGCGGCCGCGACGGCTTGGCTGACGCGCTGCGACACGTTGCCCGCCGATGTCGAAGCCAAAGCGCGGCTGCTGTTGCTCGACACGCTCGGATGCTTGATCGCCGGGCTCAATCACCCGGACGTGAAGAAGTTCGGGCATGCGTTACGCGTCGCCTTTCCCGGCGAGATCGCTTGGCCGGCGTCGGACATCAAACTTGCGCCCGCAGGTCTTGCCGCGCTCGGCGCCGCGGCGGCGTGCTGGGATGAAGCCTGCGAAGGCAACGCGGCGGCGCATGGCCGGCCGGGACTGCCGGTCGTTCCCGCTTTGCTCGCGCTTGCCGCCGACCGGGAAGTGTGCCTTGCCGATCTTCTGCTGGCTTTGGTGACAGGCTACGAGATTGGCGCGCGCGCCGGCGAAGCCTGGCGTATTCCGCCGGGCTGGCATGTCGATGGCAGCTCGCATTCGCTCGGTGTTGCCGCCGCGGTCGCGCGGCTGATCGCGGGGCCACAACTTATCCAGGCAGCCATCGAAGCCGCCGCCTGTCAGATCCCCGCCAGCCTCTATCTGCCGATCACCGTCGGCTCGGTCCTGCGCAATACCTATCCCGCGCATGCCGTCTTGCTCGGCATGATGGCCGCGGCCGCGGCGGAAGCCGGCTTCGACATGCCGCGTGGCGCGCTGGAAGAAGGCCGCCGCCGTATCCTGCGCGACACGCGCGATGCCGCGCCGACACCGGCCGGGCAATGGACCATCCTCGACGGCTACCTCAAGCCGTTCGCCGCCGTGCGCCACACCCACTATGGCGTCGAAGCCGCGTTGCGCTTGCGCCGGCACCCAACATTTTCGTTGCAGAAGATCGGCGCCATCAGGCTGGGCATCTACGAAGAGGCCGTGCGCTATTGCGGCAATCGCGCGCCGCGTACCGCCATCCAAGCGCAGTTCAGCCTCTCCTACGCGATCGCCGCCGCACTCGTGCTCGGCGATCTCGGACCGGAGGCCTATGCGAACCTCGACGACCCGGCCATCAGGGAGCTGGAGCGCCGTGTCGTCGTCGACGTCGATCCGGGACGCGTGCAACGCGGCGCCACACTCATGATCGAAATCGCAGACACGCGCCTCTCGGAAACCGTCGACGCCGTCGCCGGCGATCCGACAATGCCGATGACGAACGACGACGTGATCAACAAATTTCATCGCTACGCCGGTCCGATCGTCGGCCGGTCCCAGGCGGAGGCCCTCGTCGCCTTCTGCCTTGAAGGAAACCCCGCCCTGCCCGCGCGCCAATGTTTCGCGTTCGGGCGCTAACGACAACACTTCGTCTCGTATCGGTCACAGTGAGGTAGATCATGAAGCGGCAAGACATGACGGCACTTGGATTGCGCTGGTCGCGGCGCGCCGTGCTCGGCGCGGCGCTGGGCGCGCCTTTCGTCCTGAGAGCACAGGCGCAAACCTATCCATCGCGTAACCCGCGCCTCATCGTTCCGTTCGCGGCAGGCGGCCCCACGGACACACTCACGCGCATTGCCGCCGAGCGTGTGAGCCCGCTTCTAGGTCAGCAGGCCGTCGTCGAGAACCGCGCCGGCGCCGGCGGCAACATTGCCGGTGAGCTCGTCGCGCGCACGGACGCCGACGGTTACACGTTGCTGGTTGCCGGTCAGGCGATCCTGGCGATCAACAAAGCGCTCTACAAGAAGATCTCGTACGATCCGGCAACCGATTTCACTTTCGTCGGCATGCTCGGCGTCATCGCCAACGTTCTGCTGGTCAATCCCAAGACCGTGCCGGTGAACTCGCTGGCCGAATTGTTCGCGCTGGCCAAGCAGAAGCCCGGCGAGATTTCGTATGGCTCGAACGGTCCCGGCTCGCTCACGCATCTGACGACCGCTATCATGGCACATCAGGCCGGTGTGCAGTTGCTGCACGTGCCGTACCAGGGCGCGGCACCTTTGACGACGGATCTTCTGGCCGGCCGCATCGGCATGACCTTCACCGCCGCCTCCACCGCGCTGCCGCTGGTGCAATCGGGCCAGCTGCGCGCCCTGGCCGTGACGACCGGAAAGCGCAGCCGCTTCAGCCCGGAGCTGCCGACCTTGGTCGAGAGCGGCTTTCCCACGCTCGATGCGCCGACATGGTTCGGCGTGGTCGCGCGCGCAAAGACACCGGCGCCGATTCTCGCGAAGCTGCGCACGGAGTTCGGCGCCGTCATCGCCAGCGAGGCCTACGCCAAGGCGCTGGAGAAGCAGTTCATGGAAGTGATGATCGTTCCACCCGAGACGTCGGACGAGTTCCTGGCAAAGGAGCGCAAGCTCTGGACCGATGCCGTCAAGGTGACGGGCGTCGCGCTCGACTGAGCGCGCATGAACGGCGCGACCGGGCGCGTAGTCCTAGCGCACGCTTTCAAAGCGCCGTCGCGGGAGATCGTCGTCGGGGCCGAAGAGATCGTCGAAGCCCACGGTGCGCGCGGGCCGCACGCGCCGGCTCACCTCGGGCAGCGGCGCTGGCCGGTCGCCGGTGACGATGATCACCGTATCGCGGCGATGCTCCTGCACCAGCGCGAACAGGATCGCGGCGTTGGTCGGGTGCAGGCGGATGCAGCCGTGCGAGGCCGGACGGCCGAGGCGCGAGACTTCATAGCTGCCGTGGATGGCATAGCCGCCGTTGAAGAAGATCGAGTACGGCATCGGCGACCAGTCGTACTTGCGCGAGAACCATTTGCGCTCCAGGCGCTCCGGCCGGTAGGTGCCGTTGGGCGTGCGATAGCCCCAGCGCGCCGTCGATACCGGCCAGTGATAGCGGGTAAAGCCGTCGATCTCGACCGTGAGGCGTTGCGTCGTCTTGTCGACCGTCACCACGACCCCAGCGCTCGCCTGCGCGGCACCAAATGCCAGGACGGCAAACGCGGCGAGAGCACGGACAAGACGCAACATTGCTTTTCTCCGTCGGCAACCATACTTGGCCACGACGGCAATTCCTTAATTTAGGTCAAAGCGCGCGGGCAACTGCGACTTACCGTATAGATTAACGCATCAGCGCGTGATGCCGTATTTGCGGTCGATGGCGCGCAGCCAGGCCTCGCGCTCGCGCAGCACCTGCGCCTCGCCGCCGACCGACACGCTCAAGCGCTCGACGGCCGCGACGCGCGTGCGGACCGGCCGCTTCACAGTGGGCTCGTCGTCATCGTCGACCGCGCGCGCCAACGCGCCGGTATGCGCCTTCGCGCTCAAGTGCTCGCTGTGATCCTTGGTTTCGGCTTTGGCGTTCGCTTGGGCACCATCGTCCGTGATTTCGGCCTTGGCCAGTTGCGGCGCGGCCGGCGCGTCCGCCATCGGCTGCGCGCCCGGCAGGCGCGGCAGGGGCCCGTCCATCACCACGACCTTGGTGCGCCTGGCGCCATGACGCCGCACCATCGAATAAAGAATCGACGCGTTGTCGGGCCGCAGGCGCACGCAGCCATGCGAGGCCGGCCGGCCGAGATTGGCGGCTTCCGTGGTGCCGTGCACGGCATAGCCGCGGTGGAAGAACACCGACCATGGCATCGGCGCCCAGTCGTATTTGCGCGAATACCAATGCCGTTCGAGCCGGGTCGGCCGGTACGTGCCGGACGGCGTCGTGTAGCCGCGCCGGCCCGTGGATACCGGCCAGCGATAGGCCTCCGCACCATCGACCGAAACCGACAGCCGCTGCTGCGACTTGCTGATGCTGACGAGCAGATCGGCCTGCGCGGGCGCCGCGACCAAGAGCGCGCCAAAGGCAGTCATCATGGCGATGTAACGCATGATTCAACCCTCCAGACCCAGGATCCCCGATTGTTAATCATTTTCGCCCGAGCAGGGTACCGTTGTAAAGAGTTTGTTAACCATAAAAGCCATTGGAAAATCTTGAAATTTTATCTGTGGCATTGGCCGGTATGAAGTTCCTGTCGCTCTAAACCATCGCCTGCAATTAACCTGACAGGCGCGCGCGGAAGCGCTAAATGCGAAATCGGCATGCTGACGCGCATCGCGACCTTCTCGATTTTGTCGCTGGTCTTCGTGGCTGGCACCTTCGCGCTCGCGCAACGCCTCACGGTTGCGCAGGCGCCGATCGCCGACACGCCGCCGGCGCAGACAACGGTTGCGCCGACTGCGGCGCAAGGCGACGCGCCGGCCGCACCTGCGGCACAGCCGACCACATCGCCGCCCGCGCCTGTCGCACCACCCGCCGAAACGCCGGCGCCAGTCGTGAGTGCGCCCCCTGCTCCGCAAAGCGCGCCCGAGATCGCGACCACCGCACCGCTGCCGCCGGAAAAGCCATCGATCGAAGGTTCGAAAGCGGTGGCCAAGATCTTGTTCGCATCGAAGCAACTGCCGTCTCTCGGGAAAGCGATGGCGATCGGCTATTATCCGCGCGGCTGTCTTTCGGGCGGCGTCGAGCTGCCGATCAACGGACCGAACTGGCAGGTGATGCGCGTCTCGCGCAACCGCAATTGGGGCCATCCGTCGCTCGTTCGCTTCCTTGAGCGTTTCGCACCGGCCGCCGCCAAGGCCACCGGCTGGAAGGGCATCCTCGTCGGCGATATGGCGCAGCCGCGCGGCGGGCCGCTGCCCTACGGCCACACCAGCCACCAGATCGGTCTCGACGTCGATATCTGGTTCATGCCCATGCCTGCCCACACGCTCTCGAACGACGAGCGTGAAAAGACGTCCGCGATCAATCTCGTGTCCGACGACTGGAAGAGTATCAATCCGAAAACCTGGTCGCCGCAGCAGATCGCCTTCATCCGCACCGCCGCCGAGCAGCCGGAAGTCGAGCGCGTGCTGGTCAATGCTGCGATCAAGAAGGAGATTTGCCGCGTCGAGGGCAAGAATGGTGGCAATTGGCTGAAGAAAGTGCGCCCGTGGTATTGGCATCACGACCACATCCACGTGCGATTGAAATGTCCGCCCGACTCGCCGAACTGCCGCGCGCAGCCGCCGGTTCCGGAAGACACCGGTTGCGACGACAAAGAGCTCGCCTTCTGGTTTTCGGACAAGGTCCTGAAACCGAGGAAAGACACCGGCGGCAAGCCGCCGAAGCCGCTGACCATGGCCGACCTGCCGGCAGCCTGCCAAACGGTGCTGAGCGCGCCCGCGCGCACGCCAAAGAACTAGCGCAACCGCGCAAAGTGTGAGAACTGATGCGCGGAAATTTGGTCGCGCACAGCAGGGTTGCATACGCTCATGAAAATCTGCCGCTACAATGATAATCGCTTGGGCTTGGTCGAAGGAAACGACATCAAGGACGTCACGGCCGCGCTCGATGTTCTGCCCGCCGCGCGCTATCCGTTTCCGACTCACGATCTCCTGATCGCGCATCTGCCCGAAGTACAAAAGGCCGCGGCGGCCGCAGCGAAAGGCGCCAAGAGCATTCCGCTGAGTGAAGCGAAACTGCTGAGCCCCGTCGCCAATCCCGGCAAGATCGTCGCCGCGCCGGTGAACTACAAGAAACATCTGGACGAAGCGCGCACCGATCCGCAGATCCACCATCAGAACCAAGTGGCGGAAATCCAGCGCGTTGGCCTGTTCCTGAAGGCGAACAGCTCGCTCGCGGGCGTCAGCGACGTGATCCCGATTCGTCATCCCGACCGCCGCACCGATCACGAGATCGAGCTGGTCGCCATCATCGGCACCAAGGCGGATCGCGTGAAGCGCGCGGACGCGCTCAAGTATGTTGCCGGCTATTGCATCGGCCTCGACATCACCGTGCGCGGGCCGGAAGAGCGGAGTTTGCGCAAATCGATCGACGGCTACTCCGTGCTCGGCCCCTATATGGTCACGGCCGACGAGCTCAGCGATCCGACGAACCTCGACCTTAAGCTCACGGTCAACGGCGAGCCACGCCAGATCGCCAATACGCGCGATCTCATTATCGGCGTCGCAGAACTGATCGAGTTCGCGACATCCTTCTATACGCTCCATCCCGGCGACGTTCTGTTCACCGGCACGCCCGAAGGCGTCGGTCCGATCAAGCCGGGCGAGACGATCGATGCATCGATCACCGGCCTCGGCGCGATGCAGGTGAAGGTGCGCTAAGATACTGAGTCCGCCATGCCCGGCTTTATGCTGGGCATGACGGAGGCCTACGCTACCGGCAGCACGTTCGTGTACTTCACCTGCTCCAGGGCGAAGCTCGACTCGATCGAGGCGATGCCTTCCAGCCGCGTCAGTTTTTGTTTGAGGAAGCGCTCGTAAGCCGGCAGGTCAGGCACCACCACGCGCAAGAGATAGTCGCGCGGGCCGGTCATCAGATAGCACTCCAAAACTTCCGGCCAACGCGCGATGGTCTTGGCGAAGCGGTCGAGGAACTCCTCGCGCTGCTTTTCCAGCTTGATCGAGATGAACACGCTGACCGGTAGACCGACGGCGCGCTGATCGAGCACCGCCACATAGCGCGATATCACGCCGGCTTTTTCCAGGATGCGCACACGGCGCAGACACGGCGACGCCGACAGGCCAACCTTCTGCGCCAGGTCCGCGAGACTCATGCGACCGTCGTCCTGCAGGTAGCGCAGGATTTTCAGGTCCACCGCGTCGAGGGCGATATTTGGCATATTCTGCCTCTTTATGCTTATTTTCTGATCGAAACGACCAGTATAGCTCTTCAAGATAGCGTGAATTGGCAAGCATCGCCACGGCCGAAAACCCATAATTGCGGCAAGACCGGGAGCCGCCACCATGGCCACGCAAAGCCGCTCGCAAGACACGTTGCCAATGCTCGCCGCGCTCGAGCGCAAGGTGCTTTGGCTCGCGAGCTTCATGATCCACAATGCCAATCATCTGCGCGAGAACACCGACGGGCTGAAGGTCGGCGGCCACCAGGCGTCGAGTGCGTCGCTCGCGACCATCATGACGGCGCTCTATTTCGACGTGCTCAAGCCCGCCGACCGCATCGCGGTCAAGCCGCATGCCTCGCCGATCTTCCACGCCATCCAGTACCTGCTCGGCAAGCAGACGCGCGAGCGGCTGGAGAACTTCCGCGCCTACAAGGGAGCGCAGAGCTATCCCTCTCGCACCAAGGACGCCGACGACGTCGACTTCTCCACCGGCTCGGTGGGCCTCGGCGTCGCGCAGACTTTGTTCTCGTCGCTCGTGCAGGACTACGTGCGCGCGCACGGCTGGGCCAAGGATCGGCCCGAAGGCCGCATGGTGGCACTCGTCGGCGACGCCGAGCTCGACGAAGGCAACATCTTCGAAGCGCTGCTGGAAGGCTGGAAGCAGGGCCTGCGCAATTGCTGGTGGATCATCGACTACAACCGCCAAAGCCTCGACGCCGTCGTGCGCGAGGGCCTGTGGGAACGCTACGAGCAACTGTTCAAGAACTTCGGCTGGAATGTTGTCATTGTGAAATACGGCTCGCTGCAGCAGGCGGCGTTCAAGGAGCCGGGCGGCGACAGACTGAAGGCATGGATCGACAACTGCCCGAACCCGCTCTATTCGGCGCTGGTGTTCGCCGGCGGCGCGGCCTGGCGCAAGCGACTCAATGACGAGATCGGCGATCAGGGCGACGTGTCGCGGCTGATCGCCAAGCGTTCGGATGCCGAATTGGCCGCGCTGATGAACAATCTCGGCGGCCACGATCTGCCGGCTTTGCTCGAAGCGTTTCATAACGCCAAGAGCGACAGGCCGACCTGCTTCATCTGCTACACGGTGAAGGGCTTCGGCCTGCCGATGGCCGGCCACAAGGACAATCATGCCGGCCTGATGACGCCGGCGCAGATGGACGTTTACCGCACGGCGCAGAGCGTGCGCGAAGGCCACGAATGGGACAAGTTCGAAGGACTGTCGTTGCCGGAAGCGCAGGTGCAGGCCTTCCTCGACGGCGTACCTTTCGCGGCCGCCGGCAATCGCCGGCTCGAAGCGCCGACGATTCCCGTGCCGGAAACGCTGAAGATCGCCATTCAGCCGACGATGTCGACGCAAGCCGGCTTCGGCGGCATCCTCAACGAGATCGGCCGCGGCGACGACGATTTCGCCAAGCGCATCGTCACCACCTCGCCGGACGTCACCGTCTCGACCAATCTCGGCCCATGGGTGAATCGGCGCGGCCTCTTCGCGCGCGAAAGCGTGGCCGACACTTTCAAGAGCGAGAGCATCCCGTCGACCTTCCATTGGGAGTTCTCGCCGAAGGGCCAGCACATCGAGCTCGGCATCGCGGAAGCGAACCTGTTCATCAACCTGTCGGCGCTCGGCCTGTCGCACACGATCAACGGCGTGCGCTTGCTGCCGGTCGGCACGCTGTACGATCCCTTCATCGCGCGCGGGCTCGATCAGTTGAATTACGCCTGCTACCAGGACGCCCGCTTCATGGTCGTGGCGACGCCGTCCGGCATCACGCTGGCCGGCGAAGGCGGCGCGCACCAGTCGATCGCTGAGCCGATGATCGGCATGGCGCAGGACGGTCTTGCGATGTTCGAGCCGGCCTATGTCGATGAGCTCGCCGTCATCATGCGCTGGGCCTTCGCCTATATGCAGAAGAGCGGCGGCGAGATTTCCGAGCGCAATTGGCTGCGCGACGAGACCGGCGGCTCGATTTACTTGCGGCTCTCGACACGACCGGTGGAGCAGATCCAGCGCCCGATCACGCCCGAACTGGCGCAGGACATCGTCGACGGTGCGTACTGGCTGCGCAAGCCCGGCCCGAACGCGCAGGTGATCGTGGCTTACACCGGCGCGATCGCGCCGGAGGCGATCGAGGCCGTCGGCCTGATGGCGGAAGACCGCCGCGACGTCGGCCTGCTTGCGATCACCTCGGCCGACCGGCTCAATGCTGGCTGGAGCGCGGCGCAGCGGGCACGCGAGCGTGGGCTCATTCATGCGCGCTCGCACATCGAGCGGTTGCTGACCGATGTGCAGCAACATTGCGGCATCGTCACAGTGATCGACGGCCATCCGGCGACGCTCGCCTGGCTCGGGGCGGTGAGCGGCCACCGCACGCGCGCGCTCGGCGTCGAGCACTTCGGCCAGACCGGTTCGCTGGCGGATTTGTACCGGCACTACGGCATCGATGCGAACTCGATCGTCGCCGCGGCGCAGGCCATCGCCCCCGGACGGCCGATCAGACATCTGCGCGCGTTGCCCTAACCCTTCGCGTCTTCGAGAATCATCGCGGCGCCTTTCTCGGCGATCATCATCGTCGGCGAGTTGGTGTTGCCGGAGGTGATCGACGGCATTACCGAGGCGTCGATCACGCGCAAACCTTCGAGACCGATGACGCGCAGACGCGCGTCGACCACGGCGCGGGCGTCGTCGTCGCGGCCCATGCGCGCGGTACCGACGGGGTGGAAGATGGTGGTGCCGATGTCGCCGGCGGCTTTGGCCAACGCTTCCTCGTCGTCGCCGACTTGTCCGCCGGGCAGATACTCGACGGGCGCATACTTTTTCAAAGCAGGCTGCGACACGATGCGGCGCGTGACGCGAATTGATTCCGCGGCGACGCGGCGGTCTTCCGGCGTGGCGAGATAATTCGGCCGGATCGCCGGCGCCTGCGTCGGATCGGCTGACTTGAGCGTGACGGTGCCGCGGCTGGTCGGCCGCAAGTTCGCGACGCTCGCCGTGAAGGCCGGGAACGGGTGCAGCGGCTCACCGAATTTTTCGAGCGACAAAGGCTGCACGTGATACTGGATGTTGGCGCGGTCCTGCGTCGAATCGGACTTGGTGAAGATGCCGAGTTGCGATGGCGCCATGGTCATCGGCCCACGCCGGCGCAACACGTAGTCGAGCCCCATGCCGGCGCGGCCGATGAGCGAGGCATACATGGCGTTGAGCGTCTTCACGCCCGACACCTTATAGATCGTCCGCAATTGCAGATGGTCCTGCAAATTCTGGCCGACGCCGGACTTGTCGAGCAGCAAATCGATGCCGTGCTGCTTCAGATGATCGGCGGGACCGACGCCCGACAGCATCAACAATTGCGGTGAGCCGATGGCGCCGGCAGCGAGGATCACCTCGCCGCGGCATCTGGCGCTGCGCGCTTGCCCGTCCTGCCGCCAGCGAACGCCGCTTACGCGCTTGCCCGTGAAGTCGAGGCCCTCGACGAGGCAGCCGGTTTCGAGCCGCAAATTCTGCCGATGCAAGACCGGCTTCAGGAATCCCCGCGCGGCGGACCAACGGCGGCCACGTCGCTGGTTCACATGGAAATAGCAGACGCCTTCGTTGTCGCCGGTATTGAAATCGGCAACCGCCGGAATGCCGTATTGGACGGCGGCCTCGCGGAAGGCTTCGAGGATCTCCCACGACAGCCGCTGCTCTTCGACGCGCCATTCGCCGCCTGCGGCGTGATGCTCGCTCTTGGTGAAATGATCGACGTGCTTGCGGAAGAAGGGCCGCACATCGTCCCACGACCAGCCGGGCAAGCCAAGCTGGCGCCAGTTGTCGTAATCGGCGGACTGGCCAAGCATGTAGATCATGCCGTTGATGGCCGAGCAGCCGCCGATCACCTTGCCGCGCGGATAATTGAGCGCGCGGCCGTTGAGGCCCGGCTCAGGCTCGGTCTTGAACAGCCAGTCAGCGCGCGGATTGCCGATGGCAAAGAGGTAGCCGACCGGAATGTGAAACCAGATCCAGTTGTCGCGCCCACCGGCCTCCAGCAACAGTACGCGCTTACCGGGATCGGCCGAGAGGCGGTTGGCCAGCACACAACCGGCCGAGCCCGCGCCGACGATGATGTAGTCGAATTCGCCTTCGAGAGGGGTCGCAGTCGCCATAGTCTTGGTCTCGTTTCTTCCCGCCTTCTTCTTATCAGACCAAGCGAATGCTCCGCGAGCGCCAGCGACGCAAGACTCGGGGATGACGGCCCCCGCACACCTTGTGACAACGGACCCGGGCCTCGGCGCGTGACAGAGGTATCGCCGCTTGCTAAGAGGTTCCCCAGACCCGCGCCGCACCGTGCGTGCAGGTGCGCGGCCGGAACGGCGGTTCCGACGATGTCTTCCCTCCCCGAACGGAATTGAGGGCGCCATATTGCGCCCGAGGAGAACCGCCATGGCCGCCCGGCTTTTCGTCTTTATCGCTCTCATGTTCGCTGTCACCGCCACACCGCAGATCGCCGCCGCGCAGGATACACTCACGGTGTTCGCCGCCGCGTCGATGAAGAACGCGCTCGACGAGGCCAATGCGGCTTTCGGCAAGGCGAACGGCGTCAAAGTCACGGCGAGCTATGCCGCCAGCTCCGCGCTCGCCAAGCAGATCGAGCAAGGCGCGCCGGCCGACGTGTTCGTCTCCGCCGACCTGCAATGGATGGATTACGTAACCGAGCGCAAGCTCATCAAGCCGGACACGCGCGTGAACCTGCTCGGCAATAAACTGGTGCTGATCGCGGGCAAGGACTCCAAGCTCGATCATGTCGCGATCGGCCAAGGCTTCGACATCGCCAAGCTCGCCGGCGACGGTCGCATCGCGGTCGCCGATGTGCGCGCCGTGCCGGCCGGGCTCTATGCCAAGGCCGCGCTGGAGAAGTTAGGGGCCTGGAAAGCGGCAGAGCCGAAGCTGGCAATGGCGGAGAACGTGCGCGCGACGCTCGCTTTCGTGGCGCGCGGCGAGACGCCCGTCGGCATCGTCTACGAGACCGACGCCAAGATCGAGCCGGGCGTGAAGATCGTCGGCACGTTTCCGGACGGCTCGCACCCGGCGGTGACCTATCCCGTGGCCGTGACGGCCTCGGCCAAGGGCGCACTGGCCGACCGCTATCTTTCGTTCCTGCGCAGTGCTACGGCCAAGGCGATCTTCGAGAAATACGGTTTCAGCTTTCTGGTGAAGCCGGTGTCGTGAGCCGAGCTTAAGTGTTCGACCTTTCCCCCGACGAATGGACCGCGGTCGCGCTGTCGCTGCGCATCGCGGTCGTGGCCACGGTGGTGTCGCTGCCGTTCGGCATCGCCATCGCCTATGCGCTGGCGCGCAAGGATTTCTGGGGCAAGGCGCTGGTCGACGCCGTCGTGCATCTGCCGCTGGTGTTGCCGCCCGTCGTCACCGGCTATCTGCTGCTCATTACGTTCGGCCGCAAGGCGCCGTTAGGGGCCTGGCTCGCCGACAATTTCGGCATCGTGTTTTCGTTCCGCTGGACCGGCGCCGCGCTCGCCTGCGGCGTGATGGCCTTCCCCTTGATGGTGCGGGCGATCAGGCTGTCGATCGAAGCCGTCGACCGGCGGCTCGAGCAGGCGGCCTCGACCTTGGGCGCGCGGCCACTGTGGGTGTTCTTCACGGTGACATTGCCTTTGACGCTGCCGGGCGTGATCGCCGGCATGATGCTCGCTTTCGCCAGAGCCTTGGGCGAGTTCGGCGCCACCATCACCTTCGTCTCCAACATTCCGGGCGAGACACAGACCATCTCGGCGGCGATCTACACCCTCACGCAGGTCCCCGGCGGCGATGCCGCGGCGCTGCGGCTGGTGGTCGTTTCGATCATCATCTCGCTCGCTGCGCTGATGGCCTCGGAATGGTTCGCGCGCCGCGCCGCCAGACGGTTGCATGGTGAGTGACATGCTGACCGTGACCGTCGAAAAACAACTGGGCGATTTCGCGCTGAACGCCGCCTTCACGAGCGAAAGTGGCGTGACGGCGCTGTTCGGCGCATCAGGCACCGGCAAGACCAGCATCATCAACATGATCGCCGGACTGCTCACGCCGGATCGCGGCGAGATCGCGCTCGACGGCGAGACATTGTTTGATGCCCCCGCGCGCGTGAACGTACCGGCCTGGCAACGCCGCATCGGCGTCGTGTTTCAGGAAGGCCGGCTGTTTCCGCATCTGTCGGTAAAGCACAATCTCGACTACGGGCGCTGGATGAGTGGGCTTGTTGCCGACCCAAAAGCCTTCGCGCATGTCGTGGAGCTGTTGGACATTGGCGCGCTCCTGGCGCGGCGGCCCGGCAAATTGTCGGGGGGCGAGCGCCAGCGCGTTGCCTTCGGACGCGCGCTGCTGATGAAACCGCGCCTGCTACTGCTCGACGAGCCGCTCGCCTCGCTCGATGCAGCGCGCAAAGAAGAGATTTTGCCATATCTGGAACGGTTGCGCGACGATGCGCGCGTGCCGATGATCTATGTCAGCCACGATGCCGGCGAAGTGACGCGCATTGCCAATCGCGTGGTGAAGTTGGAGGCGGGCAAAGTCGCGGCGACCGGCGGCGTCGAACTGCTGTAACGACGCCACCGATCGGCGTGAACGCTAGTTCTCCAGACCCGTCTTCACGTTCTTGTTCTCGGACGTGAGCTTCATGCCGGCGAGTTCCGCCATCGTCTCCGCCATCTTGGCGAAGTCCTGCGCGAGGATCTCCTTGCTGTTCGGCTGCGACAGCGCCTTGCCGATATGCTGCTGGATGACCTCGCGCGTCGCCGCCGTCACCGGCATTGGCACGTCCCATTCGCGGCCGAGCTCAAGACCGAGATCGAGGTCCTTGCGCAGCAGCTCCGGCGTGAACGTCGTCGTCCAATCGAGATTGACCAGCGCCGGCGTCTTGTAGGCGGTGAACATCGAGCCCATGACGCCGTTGTTCATGAAGGCGAGGAACGCCTCGCGCGGCACGCCCATCTTGTTGGCGAGCAGCGTGATCTCGATCAAATTTTCGATCACCACGCCGAGCATGACGTTGTGCGCGATCTTGCAGATACGCGCGAGCTCGCCGTCGCCGACGTAAGCTACGCCGCGCGGCGCGAACACCTCGATGACCGGCATGGCGGCCTTCGCCGACGCTTCCGGACCGGACACCACCGACGACAGCTTGCCGGCCTTGATGACCAGCGCGTTGCCCGACACCGGCGCGCACACGAAGTCGACGCCGTGTTCCTTCAGGCGGCCGCGAATGCGTGTCGAGTCGTCGACCGAGATCGAGGAGCAATCGACGAAAGTCTTGGGCAGCTTGCCTTTGGCGTTGGTGACGATGCCGTCCTTGCCGAAATAGACCTCCTCGAGATCTTTGCCTTCCGACACGATGGCGAACAGCATGTCGACGCCGGCGAGATCGGCCAGCTTGTCGACCACCTTGGCGCCGACCTTGGTCAGCGGTTCGGCCTTCGACTTGGTGCGGTTCCAGATGGAGATGTCGTAGCCCGCCTTCGCCAGGCGCTCCGCCATCTGGTAGCCCATGCGGCCGACGCCGATCCAGCCGATCTTCGCATTCTTCGACATCCCGAAACTCTCCCCTTGAAACTGTATGCGGCGCGCAGCCGACGCGGTTGCGCTTTAGCCGTTCCGCACGAAATCCGCCAGAGTGTGCCTGCTTCGCAGGTGCAGAACCATCTTTGCTTGTGGTCCGCGTTCAAAGGATTATCCTTGCTGCAAGGCCGGTCACAAGACCGGTGCGCGAATGGCCCCAATGCAAAGAGGCCAGCGGCATAAGGGAGGACGCGGGCACCGATGCAGGATGCCGTCAGCACCATTGCCGTTACCGCGGAAAGCGGGCTCGCGCGCCGCAGCGGCGAGCGCTTGCGCCTTATCTGGCGCAATGTGTTTCCCTTTCTGGTGGTGGGCGCGCTGTGGGAGATCGTGGCGCGCATGGGCGTGTTCCCGCATCGGCTGTTTCCGACGCTGGAGGAAGTCGCCGCCTCGTTCGTGCATCTCACGCTGTCGGGCATTTTGCCGCGGCATGCGATTGAGACCGTACTCCGGCTGCTATCGGGCTTCGCGCTGGCGGGCGTCTTCGGTACGCTCATCGGCGTGCTGATGGGCCGCTCGCGACGCGCCGAGGACATCATGCTGCCGCTGGTGTCGATCTGCGCACCGATCCCGGGACTCGCTTATGCACCGCTGTTCCTGCTGTGGTTCGGGCTCGGCAACTTCTCGGCGGTACTGCTG
>Ga0255338_1001168_pt1 | contig 54225 bp, 58 predicted proteins | sample MeOH1_35cm_T4_19_FD_203715 | JGI IMG/M metagenome (GOLD analysis project Ga0255338, IMG submission 203715) | Sandy soil microbial communities from University of British Columbia, Vancouver, Canada - MeOH1_35cm_T4_195 | ecosystem: Engineered > Artificial ecosystem > Sand microcosm > Unclassified ... | reverse complement strand
ACCGATCGGCTACATCCCGCCGGCGGAGGCTGAGGCAAACTATTACCGGCAACTCGCCAGTCAGGTCACCGCGGTGGTCGCCTGACTTAAACCAAAGGGCCTCCACGGAACCCGGGGCGATTCATTCGCTCGATGCTGGTCGAGCACAGAGATCGCACCGACAAGCATGGACAGCGCGCCACCCCGCGCCTCTAGCCGCTCGGCGAGTGCACGCCGCTCGATCTGCCCAACATCGTTCAGCTTTAGGCTACGAATTGTCCGTCGTCCTTCCGGAGACTGGCCTTCGAAAACCCAACCGCGCGTAAGTAGGATGTGCTGTGAGTAGCTGTGGAGGTGCGGATTCACCCAGCTGAAACTGGCCGGAGTTGCCGGGAAGGCATCGCCAGACTTCAGCGCAACGCTGAGTACAGGACAACGAGCAGGCATTGGCCCGACGAAGTTTCTCGTCAAGAACCTGTACCTGCGGTCCCAAGTCGAGAAGTACGCGTTCTTCCGGATATTGCAAGTTCCACAAGAGAGCGCAAGGTTCCTGATCTCGTACCCGAACTGGGGAAACGTGGCCTTGTCGACAAAATGCTCAAGGTGAGTCGCGTAGTCGTCGTAAAGCTGACGCCTGCAGAAGCAACAGCGTCCCAGCTGCGCTGCCCGGAGCGCAATCTTCAGCCCGGAGCGAAACGCGATTGCGACGTTCGCTCTGGATTCCCATGTCAGGCCGACCAGCCCGGCGGCTGTAGTCCCTGCAGGATAGCCAGGGGTCGGAATGATTCTCTCGAATCCGATGTTCACTGCTGAGGACCTTCGTCTAGAAGAGCATCAATGACATCGACCATTGGATCGTTCGGAGTGAGCGCGTCGCGGATTGACCGAAGCTCCGGCAACAATCCTTGGAACTCCGCATTCTCGAAGTCGCCTCGCTCTATCAAAGACACGGCTCGCTGAACCGTGTCCACGACGACTTTGTTCCTGCTGGAGCCCACGCCGAACTGAGAAAGAAGCAGCTCATCAGACGAAGCGCCGTAGGACGCCACGCTCGTTTGCGGCGCATCGCTGCTCATGTCAACAATAGAACTGCCCTCTGGAGCGGCCCCCACGATGAGTGGCGAGTGCGTACAGACGATGAGATGACCTTCCGTCTTCATCGCTCCCGTACACACATCTAATACTGTCGCCATTAGGTCGCGCTGCCATTGCGGATGGAGGTTGTTCTCAGGCTCGTCTATCAACAGTACCGCCTTGTCCTCAAGGCCGAAGCCGATTGCCAGGATGGTGGAGAACATGTGATATTCCCCCGAGCTCAATTCCATCGCCGAGAACACGAGGGCGGCCTTTGCCGATTTCACGGTCACATCCACTAAGCGTACGAGGTCGGTGAGCAATCCCAGTCGCAGCACGTTGGGCTCGATGCCTTGGCAGTGCGCCCCCGTGTCGTCAAGCGTGACCGCAACACGCCGCTTCCCTTTTTCCACAAAGAACTGCAGCGCCAAGAACTCGTCATAACTGAATTCTTCTAGCAGCCATTGCGCCGTGGCGTAGGAAATGTGCGGGCGGGCGGCCGCTGTCTTGCGAGTGCCGTCAGACTCAGGCCGTATGCCCTGCACGATTCCGAGCAAGTCGCCCATCGGGCCTCGTGCCTTCTTTGACGCATCACGCTGAGCCTCTAAAATGTACGTTGCAGTTGGTCGAATTCCCGCGTGCCCATGTGCGGTGCCAAAGAAATCCCATCTGCAACGCTCTGCCTTCGCAGGATCGAGCGCAAAAGCCAACATCGTCTCCAGCGGCGCCTTCTTGCTAAGCAGGTTGTTGATGACACGTTGACCAACGTAGGTGTAGTTGGGGACGTCAAACGGACTGCGAACTCCACCCGGCAGTTCCTTTTGCGGAAACCGGTCGGCAACAGAACCTGATACGCAAAGTACCTGATCGCGGTCCGGATTCTGTATGTACGACGGCGCCTCTTCACGAGTATTGCGTCCGACAACGGCCAACCCAGAGACAATCTCCTTTAGCAGCGTGCTCTTGTGTGAGCCATTGCGACCTGTAATGAAGGTTGTCGCAAAGCTGGTGGGCCTGGGTCGATCCGGCTCAAGCAGCAAGTCAACTGACCTGAACTGCTTGTCCCAAGCATGAAATCCCGCAGAGTAAATGACCGTCATGTTGCCCGCTCCGTTTATGCCAGTATGCCGCGAGCGCATGAACGGAAGCTTCTACGACGCTATAAGCCCTGGCCGTACGAAAGCACCCCCTTGGCGAGCTGATGACCGAGTGACAGAGGTGCTCTTCGTCGGCCGGCAGCAAAGTTTGACGCCGCTTTCGGGCATCGAGTTGCGCAAGTCGAAGGGCAGCAACCGCTGCAAAGTAGTCGTTCTTGTTGGCCGCTCGGAGCGGCAGCTAGAGGCCGTTGCTGCCTCAGTTGCAACGGAGCGGAAGGCTGCTCCCGGCCAGGAGCAGTCGACTTGCCCGACAGCAGTCACCCGCCCAGGATTTCGTACGGGCCGCCGCGTTGCAGCGCCTGCTGGTAGGCGGGCCGCGCGTGCACTCGCTCCAGCCATGCCATCAAGCGCGGCCATTGAGCATCGAGCCCGCCGCGGGCTCGCGCCGCTTCCAGCGGGAAACTCATTTGCACGTCGGCCGCGGAGAACGCCGGTCCGGCGAACCACTCGCGGCCGCGCAGTTCCTGCTCCAGGAAGTCCAGGTGCGTGCGCATGTTCGGAAGCACGAATGCCTTGCGCACCTTGTCGGCGATACCGCGCGCCACCGGCTTCACGAAAAACGGCATCGGGGCTGACTCCACCCGATCGAAGATCAGCTTGAGCAACTGCAGGGGCATGAGCGAGCCCTCGGCGTAATGCATCCAGTAGCTGTACTGCGCGCGCTCCGGGGTTGCCGGCAGCGGTGCGAGCCGACCGGGGCCGTAGCGGTCCGCCAGGTACTCCAGGATCGCGCCGGATTCGGCCAGAGTCAGGACGCCATCGGTGATGACCGGTGACTTGCCGAGTGGGTGCACCGCGCGCAGTTCGGGCGGTGCCAGCATCGTCTTCGGATCCCGTTCGTAGCGGCGAATCTCGTAGGGCAACTGCAGTTCCTCCAGTAGCCAGAGCACCCGTTGCGAGCGCGAGTTGTTCAGGTGGTGCACGACGATCATGGGGTCCCTCGGCAAAAGTGCGTGGTATGTCCTGGGTATGGCCGCGGCGAACGGCAGGCGGCGGGCGGCAGTGCGGCGGCAACCGCAGACTGCGGTGGCCAATCTACAGCAGATGATCCGTGGTGGCCTTTCGTTCCACCTCTCTCCCGCTGCGTGCCATTCTGCTCGTCGAGGTTGCGAGCTGCGCCGGAATGCTCATCGCGCTCTGCATCGCCCCAGCGGTTATCGGCGCTGCGGCGTTGCAGTCACACCGACCGAGGCGGCTTGAACGACCACGTGCGCCGCTACTCCCGGTACCAGCGGTCCGGCCCCAGCAGGACGCGGTGGTGCGCCTCGCCGGCCGGAATCATCGGATAGCAGTTCTCCTCGGCTGCCACTCGCACGTCCAGGAAGTACGGCCCATCGTGCGCCAGGCAGGCCTGCAGCGCGCCGCGCAGCTCGCCCGGGTCACCGATGCTGGCGCCGGCCCAGCCGAACGAGCGCGCCAGCGCCACGAAATCCGGCTGCGCCGCATGGGTGCTGTGGCTGAGCCGGTTGCCGTGCACCAGTTGCTGCCACTGCCGCACCATGCCCATGTGACCGTTGTTGACCAGCACCACCTTGACCGGCGCGTCGTGTTGGCGGGCGGTGGCCAGCTCCTGGATGTTCATCAGGATCGAGGCGTCGCCGCTGACGCACACGACCAGCCGGCCCGGATGCGCGATCTGCGCGCCGATCGCCGCCGGCAGGCCGTAGCCCATGGTGCCGGCTCCGCCCGAGGTGAGCCAGCGGCGCGGCGCCTCGATGCGCAGGTGCTGGGCGGCCCACATCTGATGCTGGCCCACGTCGGTCGCGACGATCGCGTCGCGGCCTGCCAGCAGCGACTGCAGCGTGCCCAGCAGCTGCTGCGGCAGGATTGAGTCGGCGCGCGGCGGGTACCCCAGGCAGTCGTGCGCGCGCCAGCCTTCGATGCGGCGCCACCACGCGTCCAGGCGGCCGCCGGGCGGCTGCCGCAGCAGCGGCTGCGCCAGCAACTGCGCCAGCACGTCGCCGCAGTCGCCGGCCAGCGCCAGGTCCACCGGCACGGTGCGATTGGACTGCGGCGCGACATCGACGTGGATCTTGCGCGCATGGGGACAGAAGCCGGCCACCTGGCCGGTCACGCGGTCGTCGAAGCGCGCGCCGACGCACAGCACCAGGTCGGCCTCGTGCATCGCCAGGTTGGCCTCCAGGGTGCCGTGCATGCCCAGCATGCCGAGGAACTGCGGGTCCGAGGCCGGAAAGGCGCCCAGGCCCATCAGCGTCAAGGTGCAGGGCGCGCCCAGTCGCTTGGCCAGCCGCCCGAACGCGGCGCAGGCGGCCGGCCCCGCGCTGATCAGGCCGCCGCCGCCGTACAGCACGGGGCGGCGCGCCTGCGCCAGCAGCGCTGCGGCCTGCTGGAGCTGGCCGGCGGTGGGCGGCGGCGGCGCCGTTGCCGCGGACGGCGCCGGCACCGGCACCGGCACGGCTGTCGTCGTGGCCTGCAGCTGCACGTCCTTGGGCATGTCCAGCAGCACCGGGCCGGGGCGGCCCGAGCGCGCAACCTGCAGTGCCTGGCGCACGGCGGCGGCCGCCTGGCTGGCGCTGCGGATCTGGAAGTTCCACTTGGTCACCGGCCGCGTCAGGGCCAGCGCGTCGCATTCCTGGAAGGCCTGCGTGCCGATCACGGGGGAGGGCACCTGCCCGGCGATGCACAGCACCGGGATCGAGTCGCTGATCGCGTCCAGCAGCCCGGTCACGGTGTTGCTCACGCCCGGCCCGGAGGTCACCAGCACCACGCCGATCCGCCCCGTGCTGCGCGCATAGCCTTCGGCTGCGTGGACGGCGGCCTGCTCGTGGCGCACCAGCACGTGGCGCAGGGCCGGCCGCGCGTGCAACGCGTCGTACAGCGGCAGCGCGGCCCCGCCCGGGTAGCCGAAGATGGTGTCGACGCCGCACTCGATCAGCGTGTCCAGCAGCACTTGCGCGCCGTTGGGCGCGTCGCTGGCGGCGCGAACGGGGCCGGCCGCCAGCATGGGATGATCGTCAACTTGTGCGTACATGTGGTCATTCTGGCCGCGATGCGGCAGAATGGGTTCGACATTTGTCGATCGAATTTGACCAGATGCCGAAAAAAAATCAGTCTTCGCCGCCAACGCACGAAAAGCCTACGCATGGCTACGACAAGTTCGATCTGGCCATCCTGCGCGAGCTGCTGGCCGATTCGCGCAAGACCCTGCAGCAGGTCGGCGCCGCGGTGAAGCTGTCGGCCACCACCTGCTGGAGCCGCATCAAGCGCCTGGAGAGCGACGGCGTCATCAAGCGCTACAGCCTCGAGCTGGACCGTGCCAAGCTGGGCTGGCAGGAGACGGTGATCGTGCAGCTCACGCTGGAGAGCCACACCGACGAGACGCTGTACCAGTTCGGCCGCGTGCTGGCCTCGATCCCGGAGGTGATGGACGCCTACCTGGTCTCGGGCGAGTACGACTACTACATCCGCATCGCCGTGCGCGACACGCGTGACTACGAGCGGCTGCTGCGCGAGCAGCTGTACAAGATCCCCGGCATCCGCCACAGCAAGTCGCATTTCGTGCTGCGCGTGCTCAAGGACGGCGGCCTGCCGCTGGCCTGAAGAAGCAGGAGTGCGATCCATGCCGACCGCCAATACCGCCCGCACGGCCGCCCGCCGGGTTCCCAAGCATGCGCTGCTGGCCGACACCCTGGCCGGCGACATCCGCCGCGGCCGCTACCAGGTGGGCGACCTGCTGCCCTCCGAGCCCGAGCTGAGCGCCAGCTTCGGCGTGAGCCGCCACACGGTGCGGGTGGCGCTGCAGTCGCTGCACGCGCTGGGACTGGTGGCAAGCCGGCAAGGCGTGGGCACCGAGGTGCGGCGCGAGCGGGTCGGCTCGCGCTACCAGTACGCCTTCAATTCCGCCAGCGACCTGATGCAGTATGCGACCGGCACCCGGGTGCGGGTGCTCGCCAAGGGCGAGGAAGCGGTGGCGCCGGCGCTGGCCGCCTACCTGGGCTGCCGGCCGGGCGAGCGCTGGTGGCGGGTGCGCACCGAGCGCGCCGACGCGGACAGCGGGGCGGTGATCGCCTCGTCCGACGTGTTCGTGCCGGCGGCCTTCGCCGGCGCGCTGGCGCATCTGGGCCGCAGCCGCAAGCCGATCTACTCGCTGGTCAGCGAAGCGTTCAACGAGCCGATCCTGGAGATCCGCCAGGACATCGCGGCGGTGGCCGTCACGGCCCAGGAAGGCCGCTCGCTGGGGCTGGCCGAGGGCGCACCGGGGCTGGAGATCACGCGCCGCTACGTCGGGCGCGGCCAGAAGATCCTGGAGGTGGCACGCTCGGTGCACCCGGCGGGCTCGTTCCGGTATTCGATGCACGTGCGGCTGGACCAGGACGGTTGAGGGGCCTCCCGGTTGACCGCCTCCGGCGAAGCCGCTACGCTTGTACGTACAAGGAGACATCGGGGCGGCCGCTGCCGCCCCGCGGCTCGTTGAGTTCCCACAGCCGACGAAAGAATCCATGAAGCAGGTTCCGCAATCCCGTTCCCGTTGCACCGGCGCGCCGCTGTCGCGGCGCCAGGTCCTGGCCGCCGGCAGCGGCCTGCTGCTGCCGGCGGCCCTCACGGCCCAGCCGCAGGCCTGGCCGAGCAAGCCGATCCGCATCGTCTGTGCCCAGGCGCCGGGCGCCTCCACCGACGCCACCTCGCGCGCCTACGCCGAGTACTTCAGCCAGCGCCTGAAGGTGCCGGTGGTGGTGGAGAACCGCCCGGGCGGCGTGGGCATGATCGCGGCCGAGACGGTGGCCCGCGCCGTGCCCGACGGCCACACGCTGCTGGTCACCCTGCAGAGCCAGCCGGCCCAGGCGCCGGTGCTGCTGAAGAAGACGCCGATCGACCCCGACAAGGACCTGGTGCCGGTCGCCGCCATCGGCGTCGGGCCGGTGGTCGGGGTGGTCCACAAGGACTTTCCGGTCAACAACCTCGCCGAGCTGATCGCCTACGCGAAGAAGAAGCCGGTCAACGTCGGCAACTATGCGATCGGCTCGGGCTGGCAGATGATGCTGGCGCAGCTGGTCAAGGACACCGGCGCCCAGTTCAACGTGGTCAACTACAAGGGCACCGGTGCCATGCTGATGGACCTGTACGGCGGCCAGATCGACCTGGGCGCGGGTTCGCTGGCCGGGCTGGGCGGCGGCCTGCAGAAGGGCAACGTGCGGCCCATGGTGATCGCGATCGGCCAACGCTCGTCGCGCCTGCCGGGCATCCCGACCTGGGCCGACGCGGGCTTCAAGGGCCCGGCCTACGAGGACCTGGCCGAAATGAACGTCCTGATGGTGCCGGCCGGCACCCCGGCCACCATCGTCGGCCAGCTGGCCAAGCTGGTCCAGGAATCGGTGCACGACTCGGCCAAGGTCAAGCAGGTGCGCGAGACGCTGTCGGCGGACGACACGCCGCTGACCGGGCAGGCCCTGCAGCAGTTCATCGGCCGCTCCTGGCCGACCTACCGGCGGCTGACCCGCGAGATGGGCATCGTGGCCGAGTGAGACGCGGCCGTGCGGCCCTATCGGCCGCGGCAGCGGGCGATTGCCGCTTTCCTCCTACAGGGAGCGCGGTGGCGGCCGCCCGAGACTGTTCGCCTCTGACCGCACCTGGAGGTGATCAGCATGCGCACTCCCGCAAACATCAAGGGCCACCCGATCCATCCGATGCTGGTGACCATCCCGATCGGCCTGTGGATCTTTTCGCTGGTGACCGACCTCGTTGGCCTGCGTTCGGCCGCGCCAGGGACCTGGCATGTGGTGGCGCTGTACGCGATGGTCGGCGGCATCGCGGGCGCGCTCGCCGCGGCGCTGCCGGGGCTGGTCGACCTGCTCTCGATCCAGGACCGCACCATCAAGCGCACCGGCATCGCCCACATGAGCCTGAACCTGACCATCGTCGCGCTGTACGCGGTGAACGCGTGGCTGCGCTGGAGCGGCGCGGCGGTGGCGGGGCTGCCGCTGGCGTTGTCGCTGATCGCCATCGCGATGCTGCTGGTGTCCGGCTGGCTGGGCGGCAAGATGGTCTACCTGGCCGGCGTCGGGGTCAGCAGCGAGTCGCCCGCCGCGGCGCCGCCGCTGCGGCGCATGGCCCAGCAGCAGCAGCAGCGGCCCGGCCAGCGGCAGCACGAGTGACGCGCCGGCCCCGGCGCGCCAGCCGCACGGGCGGCGGCTCTGGCGCGTCCCGGCCGAGATAGGATACAAAGGCGGGACATCCGCAACCAACGAAGGAGAAGAGCAATGATGAAGAAGCTTGTGATGGCATCGATGGTGGCTGTGGCCCTGGCCGGCTGCGCCGGCATGGGCGGCAGCGGCCCGCAGCGCACCGTCGGCGAAGCCGTCGACGACGCGACCATCGGTACCAAGCTGAAGGCTGCGCTGGCCGCCGATCCGCAGCTGAGCGCGCTGAAGATCAACGTCGACACCACGCAGGGCAACGTGCGCCTGAAGGGCGAGGTGAAGACCTTCGCGCTGCGCAAGAAGGCCGAGGAACTGGCCCGCTCGATCAAGGGCGTGAAGTCGGTCGACAACCAGCTGGTCATCACCGGCTGAGGGCCGCGTCCCACGGTCGCGGCGGCAGGACGCCCTGGCGGCGCCCTGCCGGCTTACGGCATGACCTCCACGTACTCGTAGACCTCGCAGTCGGTCACCTGGCGGCGCAGCGGCAGCGGCAGCCGCGCGAACCAGGCCTGCGGGTCGTGGCGGTCGATTTCGCGGCCCAGGAAGCGCAGCAGGCCGCAGATCGGGTCGACCACGTTGTCGCGGTAGCGCGCGTCGCCCTTCACGTAGCCCAGGTGCAGGTTCTTCATGCAGTTGCCGCGGCACCAGGTGAACGCCTCGCAGCCGCCGCACGGCATGGTGCCGGCCTGCTGCAGCGGACTGGCGCGCAGCCAGTTGTCCTGCACGCTCCCCATCAGCATGGTGGGCTCGTACAGCAGGTCCGGGCAGGGGAAGATGCGGCCGTCCGGCATCACGTTGAGCAGATGCGACGACGCGCGGCACTGTGAGCGGCCGGCATACAGCTCCTGGCCGCGGCCGGGCAGCAGCTTGTTGCGCACGATCCCCATGATCGGGATCAGCGGATACAGCGTGTCGGTGCTCGCGAAGAAGCGTTCGACCAGCCGGCGCAGCACTGCCTCGCGCCGCGCCACGGCGTCGCCGCCGTATTGCTCGTCGGCCACGAACTGCCAGTAGAGGTAATCGAACGGCGATTCTTCGGCCACCAGGGCGTCCAGCTCCTCGAAGGTCGTTGCCGGGTTGCTCCAGGTTACCCGCGCCGTGACGCTGCCGCCGATGAGGCCGCGCACCTGCGCCAGGTTCTTGAGCACCTGCCGGTAGATGCCGCGGCCGCGGTAGCCGTCGGTGATCGCCTGGCCGCCGTCGATCGAGACCAGCACGTTCGACAGCCGCTGCAGCATCGCCGCCGGCAGGTCGTCGATCAGCGTGCCGTTGGTCTGCAGCTGGAAGCGCCAGTGCGCGAAGCGCTCCATCACCTGCGCCATCATGGGCCGGTTGAGCGTGGGCTCGCCGCCGTAGAAGGTCACGTAGACCTCCTTGCCGGCCAGGTGCCGGTCGGCGAAGGCGGCCAGCTGGTCGATGTCGTAGGCGACCTGGGTCTGGGAGCCCAGCACCTCGCCGACCCCGAGCGAGCAGTAGCTGCACTTGAGGTTGCACTTGAGGGTCGTGAGCAGTTGCAGCTCCACCCGGTGGCCGGGGATCGGATCGAGCGCGGAGCGCGGCGTGAAGAGAACGGGGGATTCCATCAGGGCAGTAGGGACGGGACAAACGATGCGGGACCCGCGCTTATAAGACGTTCGGCTGCGGCAGGCCTTGATCTGCTGCAAGGATCGTGCGTCCGGCCGGCCGAGCAGGGGTTCATTATTGTTCCTTGCATCGAAACAGCGCATTCCAATCAAGCGGCTTCGTGCCGCAGAAGTACGCAATAGAATTTGCGCGTCCCCTGCAACCTCAGCCATCCCGGCGGGGCCCTGCACGGGCCTGCGATTCACCAACCAGACCTTTCCGACGGATTGACACCATGAGCATCACGCTGACCCGCCGCTCCATCCCGCTCGCGCTCGCCGCGGCCGGCCTGGCATTCTCCTCCGCCTCCTTCGCCGCCGCGCCCGCGCCGGCCGGCAACTACAAGATCGACTCGGTCCACTCGGTCGCCTACTTCGAGCTCGGCCACATGGGTGGCATCAGCCGCTTCATGGCCCGCTTCAACGACATCAGCGGCGACCTCGTGGTGGACGCCGCCCCCGAGAAGAGCAAGATCAAGGTTGACGTCAAGACCGACAGCGTCGACGCCAAGCACGAAGCCCTGGACAAGCACCTGAAGAGCCCGGACTTCTTCAACGCCGTCCAGTTTCCGACGATGAGCTTCACGTCCAGCGCCGTCACGCTCAACGCCGCCGGCGAAGGCACCGTGGCGGGCAACCTCAACCTGCACGGCGTGACCAAGCCGGTCACCTTCAAGCTCAAGCACATCGGCACCGGCAAGGGCATGAAGGGCGAGCAGCGCGTGGGCTACGTCGCCACGGCCACCGTCAAGCGCACCGATTTCGGCATGGGCTACGGCGTGCCGGGCGCGGCGACCGACGACGTCGACCTGCGCATCAACATCGAAGCCGTCAAGCAGTAAGGCTGCCGCCGGCCCGCCCGGGCCGGCCGCTTCCATCCGAGGAGAGCCCATGCCCGACATCTCGTTTGTCCTGCCACTGATTCTGCAAAGCGCCGTGCTGCCATTCGCGCTTGCGCTGGCGCTGCTGGCGGCCGGCCGGGCGCGGCTGGGCGCGGCCGCAGCGGTGGTCGCGATGGCGGCCGGCTTCCTGGCCTCCTATTTCGCCACCCTGCACGCGCAGTGGTCGCCGCTGCCGAAGGTGGCGCTGGACTGGGTGCCGCTGCTGGTGGTGGCGGGCGCCCTGGCCGCCGTGCTCACAGAGAACATCCGCAGCGCCGGCGCTCGCCGGCTGGCACGCCTGGCGGTCTCGCTGGCGGCCGCAGCCGTTGTCGTCGGGCCGGCCCTGGAGAGCCTGGGCGCCACCAAGGCCGCAGTGGCGGTGCTTGGCACCGGCCTGCTGGTCGCCATCGGCTGGACCGTGAAGGCCCACGCCGCGGCCCACCGCCCGACGCCGCCGCTGATGCTGGCCGTGGTGGCTGGCGGCACCGGCCTCGCGCTGATGCTCGACTCCAGCCAGTCGATCGGCCAGTTGAGCGGCGGCCTGGCCTCGGTGCTGGCCGCGTGCCTGGCGTTCAACCTGCCGCGGGTGCGCGCCGCGTTCGGTCCGGCGGCCGCGGGGTTCGCCGTCCTGCTGCTGGGCGTGCTGCTGGCCAACGCCCATCTGTATGCCGGGTTCTCGCTCGGCTACGTCGCCCTGCTGGCGATCGCGGTGGTGGCCGACCCGCTGTGGTCGTCGCTGCGCCGCACGCGTCCCCAGGGCGATGCCATCGCGGCCTGGGCCACCGCCGCCGTGCTCACCGCCATCCCGGTGGTGGCGACCATCGGGCTGGCCGTGAAGGCGGCCCATGACGCGGGCGGCTACTGAACCGCATCCAGGGAGTCACGCTCCGCAGAGGGCGTCACGCGGCCGGCAGCCCCGGCCGCACCATTCAGCCTCTTCACGACAGCAAGGATTCCCATGAGCGTAGGAAAAGCCATCATCGCCGCCAAGTCGCCGTTCGCGGCCGACGTCGAGGCCGGCAAGGACTATTACTGGTGCAGCTGCGGCCGCAGCGCCCAGCAGCCGTTCTGCGACGGCAGCCACCAGGGCACGCCCTTCACCCCGACCAAGTACACCGCCGAGGAGAACAAGACCGTGTACTTCTGCGGCTGCAAGCAAAGCGCCAGCGGCCAGTTCTGCGACGGCTCGCACCAGCGCCTCTGATCCCGTCCTTCAGGTTCCTGCTCCATTCGACCCCGCCCGGCGGGGTCTTTTTTTTTGGGACGCCCGTATCCCGTCAGGGCTGTATAGAAAATTCCCCGCCGCTTATATGTTCCAAGCCCTTGATCCGGCAGCACTTGCGGCCGGACACCGCGGCGCGCTGCCTGAAGGAAATGTACTTCGCGGCGCTGCGCGGAGCGAGCACGGGCCGGGCCGGTCGCGCCCAAGCCCTTGATCTGCAAGGGAGCGGGCCGCCGCGCCGCCGCGTGGCATGGCTGATGCTTCGTGAGGTGCAGAGCCGCGCCCCGCGCGGCCCACGCTTCCCCAGGCCATGTCGACAAGGAGGTCACGATGAAGGCCCATGCCAGGACCGCGGTTGCCGCGGTGATCGCCACCATGCTGCTGTGTCCGGCGCTGCTGCCGGGCGAGGTGGGCGGCGGGATCGCCGCAGCGCAGACCACGGCCGCGAAAGCCGGCTGGTACGCCCGGCAGGTGGACCTTGCCACGGTCCGGCAGTACGCAGTGCTGCCCAAGCGCGAGGACGTGGTCATCGTCGACGCGCGGCCCGCCGCGCGCAAGTACGACATCGGCCACATTCCGACGGCGGTGAACATCCCGGATTCGCAGTTCGACCAGCTCGCGGCCAGGCTGCTGCCGCAGGACAAGGCGCAGCTCGTGATCTTCTACTGCGACGGTCCCGAATGCATGCTGAGCCACAACTCGGCGTTCAAGGCCGAAAGGCTCGGCTACACCAACGTGCGCGTGTTCCCCGGCGGCTTCCCGGAATGGGTGCAGGGCGGCAACCTTGCGGCCATCAGCATCCCGCAGCTGAAGAAGCTGATGGACGCGCGCGAGCCGCTGACGCTGGTGGACGCGCGGCCCAGGGAGCGCAAGTACGACAAGGGTCACATCCCGGGCGCCATCAGCCTGCCGGACAGCCAGTTCGAGCAGCTCGCGGTGCAGCGGCTGCCGGCCGACAAGGCCGCGCCGCTGTACTTCTACTGCGACGGGCTCGCATGCAGGCTGAGCAACGACTCGGCCGCCAAGGCGATCAAGCTCGGCTACACCAACGTCAAGGTGGTGCCCGATGGCTGGCCCGGCTGGCAACAGGCTTACGGCGATGTCGTGGCTGCCGCGTCGGCCGCTCCCGCGGCTGCCGCGACGCCGGCCATCGTGGCCGGCAAGGAACCGGGCAGCATCGCCGTGCCTTCGTTCGAGCGCATCTACCGCGAGGCGCCGCAGACGGTGCACCTGATCGACGTGCGCGAGCCGCAGGAATTCGCTGCCGGCACCTTCAAGGGCGCGGTCAACATCCCGGTGGGCACGCTCGACAAGAACCTGGACAAGCTGCCGCAGGACCGGCCGATCGTGTTCTTCTGCGGCGCCGGCGGGCGCAGCGGCGAGGCCCACGACGTCGTCAAGGCGGCGCGTCCCGCGCTCAGGACGATGTTCCTGGACGCGACCATCAAGTGGAAGCCCGACGGGGAATACACCATCACCGCGAAGTAGGCGGCATGGTCGCGCCGGCCAGGGGTGCCGGCGCGGGCCGCGGCAGAGCTCGCGCCCCGCTGCGGCACAATCGCAGGCAAGAGGAGAAAACCCCATGCCCATCTACGAGTACGCCTGCGATCGCTGCGGCCATGAATTCGAGGCGCTGGTGCGCTCGGACACCGTGCCCGAGTGTCCGAGCTGCCACGCCACCGAGCTGACCAAGCAGCTCTCGGTGTTCGCCACCGCGACGACGGCCGAGCCGGCCCCGCTGCCGGCCGGCGGCTGCGGCGGTTGCAGCCAGTTCGACGGGCACGGCGGCTGCGCGCTGCACTGAGGTCGCCACTGCGCGCCGGTGCCGGTCAGCCGGCCTTGCGGAATTCGGTCAGCGGCACCAGACCGTGGTCGCCGTCTTCGTAGAGCAGGTGTGCCACCTCGCCCTGCACGGCCCAGCAGGCGCGAGACGATTGGCCGGCGATCGTCGCGACGGCCTCCTTGAGCTGCTCGCGGGCGGACTGGCCGGTCAGCGCCAGCAGCTGTTCGCTCGAGCATCGGGCGTCGGACAGGCGCACCGAATCGTCAATCGTCGATTCCGTCCGACAGACAGCCGCCGCCGCGCGGCGACAGTGGAGAGGGGCGGCGCCACCGCGGCCGCACGGCCGGGCCGGGCGCGCGCCCCAGGAGGCACTCATGAAGGACAAGTTTTCACTGCTGGCGGGCCTGCTGGCCGGCGCCCTGGCGATGTACTACCTGGATCCCCACGCCGGCCGGCGCAGGCGTGCGCTGGTGCGCGACCGGATGGTGGCCGCCGGCCACGACGCGTCGCATTTCGCGCAGCGCAAGGCCAGGCGCGTGGCCGGTCGCCTGAAAGGCTATCTGGTGGCGCACCGCCCGGCACGGCATGCGGCGCCGACCTCGGACCAGCAATTGCACGACCGCATCCGTGCGCGGCTGGGCCACCTCATGCACCACTCCCGCGCGGTCGAGATCGAGGTCCGGCAGGGCCGGGTCTTGCTGCGCGGCCATGTACTGCGCCATGAACTGGATCGCGTGCTGGCGGAGGTGCGGCGGATGGCCGGCGTCGGCGCGCTCGAACACCGGCTGGTCACGCACGAGAACGCGGCCGGCTTGCGGCAGGGCCCGACCGCCGGTGCGCGGCCGCCGGAGCGCAGCGCCGCCCAGGCCGGGCTGCATTGACCGGGCTACCGCCCGGAGCGGCGCGGGTCGCGCGCGCCCAGCGCGCTGGCCAGGGGATCGAGCGTCGGCGCCGGCTGAACGTGCTGGAACGTTTCGACGACCTGCCGCACGATCTGCTTCTGGTCGTCGGTCCAGCGCGCCAGGCGCTCCGACCCCAGCACCGCTTCCAGCGCCGACACCAGGTGCAGGTGCAACTGCTGCGGCTGGGGATGGGTGGCGACCAGCGAGGTGATCGCCAGGTAGGCAGCGGTGTTCATCGCGATCAGGTGCCGCACTTCCTGCTTCAGCAATTCGATGTCGTCGTCCATGAGCCCGCTCCTGCATGCCGGTCCCGCATGTTAGCGGCCGGGCACAATAGCGGGCCATGGACGACGCCACCCAACGACCGCCGCTGCCCGACCACCTGTCCGCCGATCCGCGCAGCCCGCACCACGCCGCCGCCGTGTTCGCCCACGAGGTGGGCATCCGCCTCAATGGTCAGGAGCGACACGACGTGGAGGAATACTGCATCAGCGAGGGCTGGGTGAAGGTCCCCGCCGGCAAGACGCTGGATCGCAGGGGCCAGCCCCTGATGCTCAAACTCAAGGGAAAGGTCGAGGCGTACTACCGCTGACCGGCGTGTCAGAGCAGGGGCGCGCCCTGCCGCTCGCTCGCCAGGTGCGACTGCAGCAGGCGCAGCAGCTCGCGGGCGCCGGCGCGCAGGCGCCTGGCTTCGGCGATGTCACGCAGGCCCGGCGCCGCGCCGATGCCGTCGCACCAGGCATCGAGCTGGCGCGACAGGCAGGCCTCGGCGCGCAGGGCCGCGTCCTCGGCCAGTTCCCACTGCTCGAAAAGAAGATCAAAGCTGTTCATCGCCGTGTCCATGCCCGCTCGCATGACGCGAAGGTAGCCAAGCAGGCGCGGCGCGTGCTTGCGCGAAGTCAACGCAGGCCGCGCCAACGGCGACTCTTACGCCCGGTAGCGACCTTGTCCTACACGGTGCCGAGTCGTCGGGCCGGGGCGTCGGCGCGCGCGCCTCAAGTGGTTCGGCCTTGTGTTGCGTCAAGCGCAGCGGCCGGGCGCGGCCTCATCATGAAACCGTTCCCATGGAACACCCCGAGCGCCGCCACGCGCGGCGCCCGCCCCCTGCGCCGGTGCGGTCGGGGGGCGCTTCATTTGCAGGCCGCGACGGCGGCCGGGTAGGACGGCACGAGACAGATGAAGCGAATCGTGGTCCTGTTGCTCCTGCTGGCCGGGCAGCCGTCCTGGGGTGCCGCGCCCGCGTCGGCCGCCGCCGAGGCGCCGCCGCCCCCGATCATCGTGCTGGGCGACCGCAACCTGCCGCCGTATGAATTCCTGGAGCAGGGCGTCGCCAAGGGCGCCAACGTCGACCTGCTGCGGGCCATCGGACGCGCGCTGGGCCGACCGGTGGAGATCCGGCTGATGGAGTGGCAGCAGGCGCAGGACGAGGCGCTGGCGCAGCGCGGCCGGGTCCTCACGATGCTGGGCCGCACCCCGGAGCGCGAGCAGAAATTCAGCTTCTCGCACGAGACCGTGCCGGTCAGCTTCGCGCTGTTCGTGCGCGCCGACGACGCGCAGCGGCTCTCGGCCTCGCTGGCCGGTCGCCGGGTGGGCGTCGCGCGCGGCGGCCTGGCGCGGCCGGCGCTGCTGGCGCGCCATCCCGAAGTGGTGCCGGTGGACATGGTGTCCAACCTCGAGGGCGTGCACATGCTGCTGCGGCACGAGGTCGATGCCATCGCCGCACAGGAGTGGAGCCTGTACTACCTGCTGGGGCAGCTGGGCACGAGCACGGTCACCGGGCTGCCGCCGTTCGATGCGCGCATGGGCACGATGGCGGTGGCGCGCGGCGACGAGGCGCTGCTGGCGGCGATCAACGAGGGGCTGGAGCGGATCAAGCGCAGCGGCGAACTGGAGCGCATCCTGGAAAGCTGGTCGGGCACGCGCATGCGCACCGTGTCGGAGTCGGCGCTATCGCTCGCGGCTGGCTCCGCGCTGGCCGGCGTGGCACTGCTGGCGGTGCTGGCGACCCTGACGCTGGCACTGCGGCGGCGCACCCGCGAGCTCGGACGCGAGATCGGCGAGCGGACCCGCGCCCAGGAGGAGCTGCTGCGCGCCAAGGCGCAGCTGGAAGAGGCCGATCGCAGCAAGGACCGGTTCCTGGCGACGCTCGGCCACGAACTGCGCAACCCGCTCGCGGCGGTGGCCAACGCGAACGCGGTGCTGGAACGCAGCGCCGCCGACCCGCAGCGCGTGCAGTGGGCGCAGAGCATCATCGGGCGCCAGCTGGACGTCGTGCGCCGTCTCACCGACGACCTGCAGGACGTGGCACGCATCAACAGCGGCCAGCTGGAACTGCGGCGCGAGCTGTTCGTGCTGCAGGACCTGGCGGCCGACGCGATCGAGTCGCTGCGCCCGGCACTGGCGCGGCGGCAGCAGCGGATCGAAACCGGATTTGCGCCGCAGCCGCTGCACGTGCATGCGGACCGCACTCGGCTGCACCAGATCGCCGTCAACCTGCTGGGCAACGCGATCCGCTACAGCCCGGAAGGCGGCGTGATCCGGGTGCACGTGCGGCGGGCCGGCCCGCTGGCGGAACTGGCGGTGCAGGACGGCGGCCAGGGCATCGCGCCCGACCGGCTGGAACGCGTGTTCGAACTGTTCTTCCGCGGCGGCGGGGCTGCCGAGCGCGCCCCCGGCGGCCTGGGGCTTGGCCTGTGGCTATGCCGGCGGCTGGCGGCGCTGCATGGCGGCACCGTGCGCGCCGAGAGCGGCGGCCCGGGCCTGGGGGCCACGTTCGTGGTGGCGTTGCCGGCGTCCGGCGACCTGCCGTCCCCATGAAAATGCCCCTGCGGCAAGCCGCAGGGGCGAAAAGGCCGGGATGAAGAAACTTGCAAAGACGGCCCGGCAACCCTCAGATTACCGCGAACTGCGCCAGCGCGGGTGGGATCTTTGCCCTCAGTGCGGCATCGTGAGCTGACGGTCGAGCTGCTGGCGCTGCAGCGTGCGCCAGGCGCTGGCGGCGCCCCGGCCCCAGCCGGCCGCGGGCCGCGGCGCCGTGCTCGTCCGGGACGGTGGCTCGCGCACGGCCGGCGCGGCGATCGGTTTCGTGGTGCCCATGGTCTGGCCCTCCGTTGCTGTTCAGTGCGCGCGCCCCGAGGCATGTTCGACGGCGGCGGCGAGCTGGTCGAATTCCGTGCTCTTGTCCAGGAAGCGCCTGGCGCCCTCGGACAGGTAGCGCTTGCGGTAGGCCGACTGGACGTTGTTGCTGAAAACCACGAACGCGACCTCCTGCGTGCCGCCGCGCAGCGCGCGCAGCGCGCGCAGCACTTCCAGGCCGGTGCCGCCTTCCAGCTGCACGTCCAGCACGACCACGTCGGGACGGGCGGCCCGGATGCCGTCGATCGAGCCCTGCGGCGTGGGCGCATGGCCGACCACGTCCATCGCCCGGGCGGCCAGCATGGCCGCGACCCGGTCGCGGATTGGCGCCGAGTCCTCGGCGATGAACACCTTCAGGGGAGCACTGCTTGTCTGCATGGAGTGACTGTCGCAGCCGGCGGCCTGCGCCGCCATCGGCCGGCGCTGAAACAGCACCTCGGCGCCGGCCTGAACCGGAGCCCTCGCGGGGCACCCGCGCAGCCTAGGAGTTTTCCGAGCCGGGCCGGCTCTCAGCGGCACTGCTGTGCGTGGCAGCGGCAGCATTGGGTTGCCTCGGGTGTATCCACATAGGCGTCGAAGTCATCCAGCGGTGCGGTCTCGGCCGCCTCCGGTTCGGCGGCCAGCGATCGAAGGGGCGCGGCGGCGACCGCGAGGACGACCAGGACCATGGTGAGCAACAGCGTGCCGATCAGCGAACCCATGCCGCCATGACACCAGCCGGCCGCTGCGCCGTCCTAGGGATTTGACCCGCACTTCGGTGGGGGATTTCCTAGGACGGCTCCTTCGGGTCGGCCGCACCGCTGGCGCCGTAGAGCGCGTCCAGCCGCTGCTCGAAGGCGTGGTAGCCGATGCGCTCGTACAGTTCCTCGCGCGTCTGCATCAGGTCCAGCACGCCGCGCTGGTGGCCGTCGCGCCGGATCGCCGTGTAGACCGCTTCGGCGGCCTTGTTCATCGCGCGGAACGCCGACAACGGATACAGCGCCATCGCCACGCCGGCATCGCGCAGCTCGTCCAGGCCGAACAGGGGGGTGCGGCCGAACTCGGTGAGGTTGGCCAGCAGCGGAGCGCCCACCGCGGCAGCGAACCGCCGGTAGGTCGCGAGGTCGTGCGCCGCCTCGGCGAACACCGCGTCGGCGCCGGCGGCCAGGCAGGCGCGGGCCCGCTCGATGGCGGCATCCACGCCCTCGACGGCGATGGCATCGGTGCGGGCGATCACGAAGAAGTTGCGGTCGGTGCGCGCGTCCACGGCCGCCTTCACCCGGTCGGCCATCTCCTGCACCGTGACGATGTCCTTGCCGGGCTGGTGCCCGCAACGCTTGGCGCCGGCCTGGTCCTCGATGTGGCAGGCCGCCGCGCCGGCCTGGATCAGGCTCTTCACGGTGCGGGCGATGTTGAAGGCGCTCGGGCCGAAGCCGGTGTCGATGTCCACCAGCAGCGGCAGGTCGCACACGTGGGTGATCCGGCGCACGTCGACCAGCACGTCTTCCAGCGCGATGATGCCCAGGTCGGGCAGGCCCAGCGAGCCGGCCGACACGCCGCCGCCGGACAGGTAGAGCGCACGGTAGCCGGCCCGCTGCGCCAGCAGGGCGTGGTTGGCGTTGATCGCGCCGACGATCTGCAGCGGCCGTTCGGCGGCGAGCGCGGCGCGAAAGCGCGCGCCCGCAGAGAGGGTGGCGCTCATGCCTGCCACACCCAGGGCCGGCTCGCGCGCTGGCGCGCCTGGAAGGTTTCGATGGCGGCCGCGCGCTGGAGCGTCACGCCGATCGGGTCCAGCCCTTGCAGCAGCGCTTCGCGGCGCAGCGGCTCCACCTCGAAGCGCACCGGTTCGCCCCACGGCGTCGTGATCAGCTGGCCGCGCAGGTCGACGGTGAGCGTGGCGCGTTCGGGCGCGTCGGCCGCCGCCCGCGCCAGCTCTTCCTGGAACCGGGCGACCACGGCCGCGGGCAGCCGGATCGGCAGCACGCCGTTCTGGAAACAGTTGCCGAAGAAGATCTCGCCGAACGACGGCGCGATGACGCAGCGGATGCCCAGGCCGGCCACCGCCCACACCGCCATCTCGCGCGAACTGCCGCAGCCGAAGTTGTCGTCCGCCACCAGGATGCCGGCGCCGCGGAACGGCGCGCGGTGCAGCACGAAGCCGGCCCGCTCGCTGCCGTCCGGGTGGAAGCGCTCCATCTCGAACGCCCATCGCCCCATCTCCTCGCGCGGCGTGCGGGCGCAGCGTTCGATGCGGATGATGCGGTCGGTGTCGACGTTGGCGAAGGGGTAGGGCGCCGCCACGGCGCGCAGCGTTTCGAATGTGCGCATTTCACCAGCTCCTGACGTCGACGATGGCGCCCGCGATGGCCGCCGCGGCCGCCATTTCGGGGCTGGCCAGGTGGGTGCGCGCGCCCGGACCCTGGCGGCCGACGAAGTTGCGGTTGGAGGTCGACACGCAGCGCTCGCCCGGTGCGACCAGTTCGCCGTTGGCGCCGACGCACAGCGAACACCCCGGTTCGCGCCACTGCAGCCCGGCCGCCAGGAACACCTCGTGCAGCCCTTCGGCCTCGCACTGGCGCTTCACCCGCTCGGAACCGGGCACCACCCAGGCCTGCACGTGGCCGGCCACGCGGCGGCCCTGCACGATCTTCGCCGCCCGGCGCAGGTCCGGCAGGCGCGAATTGGTGCACGAGCCGATGAAGACGCGGTCGATGCGGGTGCCGGCGATCGGCCGGCCGCCCTGCAGCCCCATGTAGTCCAGCGCCTCGCTCCAGGCCTTGCGGCGCACGGCATCGGGCGCATTGCGCGGGTCGGGGATGGCGCCGTCGACCCGCACCACCTGCTCCGGGCTGGTGCCCCAGGTGACGTGCGGCGCGAGCGCGCTGCAGTCGATGGCGATCTGGGCGTCATAGCCGGCGCCCGGATCGCTCGCCAGGGTGCGCCAGTGCGCCACGGCGGCGTCCCAGCGCGCCCCCGCCGGCGCGTGCGGCCGCCCGGCCAGCCAGGCGAAGGTGGTGTCGTCGGGCGCGACCATGCCGACCTTGGCGCCGGCCTCGACCGCCAGGTTGGACATCGTGAGACGCCCTTCCATGTCCAGGTCGTGCACGGCCTCGCCTGCGTATTCGAGCGCGTGGCCGGTCGCGCCGGCGGTGCCGATGCGGCCGATCAGCGCCAGGATCATGTCCTTGGCGGTGACGCCGGCCGGCCGGCGGCCGGTGAATTCGGCGCGCATGGTCTTCGGCCGGCGCTGCGGCAGCGTCTGCGTGGCCAGCACGTGCTGGATCTCGGTCGAGCCGATGCCGAAGGCGATCGCGCCGAGCGCGCCGTGGGTGCAGGTGTGGCTGTCGCCGCAGACGATGGTCAGGCCCGGCAGGGAAATGCCCAGCTCGGGGCCGATCACGTGGACGATGCCGTTGCCGTCCTGCCCGACGTCGTACAGGCGGATGCCGGCGCGTGCCGTCTCGTCGCGCAGCTCCTGCACCAGCCGGTCGGCCCAGGGCGCGGCGCCGCCGGTGCGGTGCGGCCGCGTGTCCAGCAGGTGGTCGGGCGTGGCGAAGTTCAGCTCGGGGTTGCGCACCGCCAGGCCGCGCCGCAGCACCTGCGCGATCGCGTCGCCGCCGTGCATGTCGTGCAGCAGGTGGCGGTCGACGTGCAGCAGGTCGATCCCGGGCGCGAGCGTGTCGACGACGTGCTCGTCCCAGACCTTGTCGAACAGCGTCTTCGCGCTCATCGTGCCCAGCGCTGCTCGAACGCCCAGACGTCCTCGAAGCCGACCAGCTCGTGCAGCTTCTTCATGTCGTACGAGGGCACCGGGCTGCCCGCGGTGGTGCCGTGCGCCGCCAGGTACGAGAGCGCGCTTTCCATGGCAGCGCAGGCCGACTGCATCAGCACGCCGGGCCAGATCGCCAGCGAGAAGCCGAGTTCCTTCAGGCGCGCGGCCGGGATTTCAGGGGAGCGGCCGGTCGGCACCATGTTCGCGATCAGCCAGGCGCCGCAGCCGGCCAGCTCCTGGCCGATGCGCGCGAACTCGTCCTCGCTTTCCGGCGACTCCACGAACACGATGTCGGCGCCGGCCTCGGCGAACGCACGGCCGCGGGCGATGGCCTCGTCCAGGCCCAGGCCGGTGCGCGCGTCGGTGCGCGCGACGATGAGGAAGTCGGCGCTGCGGCGCGATTCGACCGCCACCTCGACCCGCCGCACCGCCTCCTGCAGCGGCACGACGCGCCGGTTGGGCGTGTGGCCGCATTTCTTGGGCGACTCCTGGTCCTCCAGCTGGATCGCCTGGACGCCGGCCTCCTCGTAGCCGCGCACCGTGTGGCGGATGTTGATCAGGCCGCCGAAGCCGGTGTCGGCGTCGGCGATCAGCGGCTTGCCCACGCCGTGCGCGATGGTGCGCGCGCGGCCCTGCATGTCGGTGTAGCCGGCCAGGCCCGCATCGGGCTGGCCCAGGTGCGACGTCGACACGCCGTAGCCGGTCATGTACAGCGCCGGGAAGTCCATGCGGTCGGCGATCTTCGCGCCGAGCATCTCGTAGACGCCCGGGGCCACCACGAATTCGCCGCGCTGCAGCGTCGCGCGCAGCGTGCCGCGGGGGGAGGGGGACACACGATCGGTCATGAGGTTCCTGCTTCAGTTGACGACGGCGCCGGAGTCCTTCACGGCCTTGCCCCACTTGGGCACGTCGCGCTCCAGCACCCGGGTCAGTTCGGCGCCCGAGGAGGCCACCACCTCCAGTCCGCTCTTGGCCAGCCGCTCCGTCACCTCGGGCAGGCGCAGGGTCGCCGCGATCTCGGCATTGAGCTTCGCGGCGACGTCGGCCGGGATGCCGGCCGGGCCGACGATGGCCAGCCAGCTGTCGCCCTCGAATGCGATCCCGTTTTCGGCGAACGTCGGCACGTCCGGCAAGGCCGGCGAGCGCTTGCTCGACGCCAGCCCGAGCGCGCGCACCTTGCCCGACTGGATGTGCGGCAGGCCGGTGTTCACGCTGACGGCGGTGAGCTGGACCTCGCCGGCCAGCAGCGCCTGCACCGCCGGCGCGCCGCCCTTGTACGGCACGTGGACCATGTCCAGGCCGCCGGCGGCGGCGCGAAACAGCTCCAGCGTCAGGTGCGAGCCGTTGCCGGTGCCGGCCGACGAATAGGTGAACTTGCCGGGCTGGCTCTTGACCAGCGCGACGAACTCCTTGGGCGTCCTGGCCGGCACCGAGGGATGCATCATGATCACCGTCGGGAAGGTGGCGGCCAGCGTGACCGGCGTGAAGTCCCTGAACACGTCGTACTGCAGGGCCTTGCCGTACAGCGTCGGCGCGATCGCGTGGGTGCCGTTGTCGGCGACCACCAGCGTGTAGCCGTCCGGCGGCGCCTTGGCGATCAGCCCGCAGGCCAGCGTGCCGCCGGCGCCCGGCTTGTTCTCCACCACCACCTGCTGGCCGATGCGCTCGGACAGCTTCTGCGCCAGGATCCGGCCGAAGGCGTCCGAGTTGCCGCCGGCGGCATGCGGGACGACCAGCTTGATCGGCCGCGCCGGGAAGCCCTGGGCCCGTGCCGCCGACGGCAGCGCGGCGCCGGCGGCCAGCGCCGACAGGGTCTTGATCGCCTCGCGGCGGGTGGTCTGGGTCATGTCGTCTCCTGGTGCGGCCGGGCGTCCGGCTGGTCGTTATAAGAATATGATGACTTCATCATAGAAGTATGACGATAATCGTGTCAATCCAGTGAATCCCCCGTGCGCCACCAGACGTTCCAGCCGCCCGCCGGCCTGACCCGCTCGGGCACCTCCCTGCACCGGCAGGTGTACCTGGTGCTGCGCGACCGGCTGCTGGGCGGCGCCCTGGCTGCGCATGAGCAGCTGCCGCCCGAGCCCGTGCTGTGCGCGCAGTTCGGCGTGTCCCGGATCACGCTGCGGCGCGCCGTCGCCGACCTGGTGGCCGACGGGCTGGTCGAGCGCGTCCAGGGCCGCGGCACCTTCGTGACCGAGCGCGTGCAGGAACTGCGCGGCGCCGGCGCGGGCTACGTGGACGACGTGCGGCACATCTCGGCGGACACGACGCTCGAGGTGCTGGAGTTCGGCAACGTGGCCGCGCCGCCCTGGGTCGCGGCGCGCCTGGACATCCCGGCCGGCGAAATGGTGCAGCGCTCGGTGCGGCTGCGCTCGCGCCACGGCGTCCCGGTGGTGCTGCTCACGGCCTGGGTGCCGCGCCGCTGGTCGCAAACGATCACGCGCGCGCAACTCGCGCGGCGCTCGCTCAACGAACTGCTGGCCGACCGCGGGGTGCGCTTCGGCCGCGTGCTGCAGGAGATCGGCGCCGGGCTGGCCGACCCCTTGCAGGCGCAGCGGCTCGACGTCGCGGTGGGCGCCGCGCTGCTCGCGGTCGACCGCGTCATCCACGAGCATCAGGGGACACCGGTCGAATACGTGCACATGGCGCTGTCGCCGCAGCGCTCGCGCATGGTGATCGACACGCCGGCCGGCGCCAGCGGCCATGTCAGCACCGGACGCATCGTGCACGTGGCCGCGCCCGCTCCGCCGCCGCGGCGGCGCCGCGCCCCGCGCTGACTTTCCCTGCGGCGGGTGCGCGCGCGTCGGCCCCGCTTGCTGAATGTCAATACCTGCAATCCCTGGCGGGACGACACTGGTCGCGCATCACTGCGAAAGCGTCCCGCATGTATTACATCGTTCTTCTCGGTGCCGTCCTTTCCTTCATGGCCGTGGTCGCCCTGGTCGACCCGGCGCGGCGCCGCAAGGCGCGCATCGCGGCCAGCCGCGAGCGCTGACGCGGCCGCGGCGCGCGCCGCCTGATACCCGACCGGGACGTCGGCCCGACCGAGCGCGGGCATCGGTTCTTTGGCATCATGGGCAGGTTGTCACGACCGCAGGAAACGGCCATGCAGTTCACGCTCGATCCCGGATTCATGCGTCAACTGATGGCCCGCCGGCGTGCCGCCACCGACATGCAGCTGCCGATGAACGAGCGGGCGAAGGTCTACTTCATGACCTACCGCGCCCAGCTGCTGTCCAACTTCAGCCTCACGGCGGGGGCCTGGATGATGCTGCTGCACGGGTGCAGCGCCGAGGGCCCCGATTGCCGCGACCTGGAGCGGCTCAAGGCGGAAGTGCTCGATTTCAAGGAATGGGCCGAGGAGGGGCTGCAGGCGCTGCGGCGCATGGGCCTGCAGGAAACCATCGAGGACGGCGACACCGAGATGCCCGACGACCCCGAACTGGCGGCGGCCTTGCGCCGGATGTTCGACGCGGCGCCGCGCCTGCCCGGGCAGGCGCCGCCCGCGTCCTGAGCGCCCGCGGGGCGGCGGCAGGCCTTACCATGGCGGGTCCGGCGCGCCGCGCCAGCCGCTTCCTTCCTGCCATGAAGTTCAAGTCCATCGCCAGTTCGCTGCTGCTGGCAGCCGCCACGGTCCAGTGGGCCGCCGCCCAGCCGGCCAAGACCCAGCAGCCGGTCACGCGCGACGAACTGCGCGCCTGCATGAATGCCGAAGCCGAACTGGCCGGCCGGCGCCAGGCACTGGAGGCGCAGAACCGCCGCAACGGCGAGGAGACGGCGGCGATCCGCAGCGAGGCGCAGGAACTGCAGGACGAGCGCAAGCGGGTGGAGCAGGAGCCGTCGCGCACCGAGCGCTTCGAGCGCCGGGTGCGGGCGCACAACGTCAAGGTCGAAGCCGCGCGGGGCCGGGAGGCGTCGCTGCGGTCCGGCGTGGACGGCCTGAACCAGGCGGTGGCGGCCCACAACGAGCGCTGCGGCGGCATCGCGTTCCGGCCCGAGGACAAGGAAGCCATCCTGCAGGAGCGCGCCGCCGCCGGCAAGTAGGGAAGCTGGACGAATCCCGCCGCGCGCGCCGGCGCCGGCCTGCGCGTACCATGTGCCCTGAACCAGAGACCATGGCAGGCCCGGCCTCTTCCACCGACGACCACCGTGCGCGGGCGCCGCTCGTCGGGCGCGACTGGACGCGCTCCCGCCTCTGGCCCTGGGCCGTGCTGGCGATCGCCCTGGGTGCGACCCTGGTCGCGTCGGTGCGGGTGGCCCAGCTGGGGGCCGCGCGCAGCGCCGCGGCGACCGAGGCCGAGGTCGCCGACCAGGCGGCGGCGGTCGAGTCGCGCCTGGCCGCCTACCTGGCCCTGCTGCGGGCGACCCGCGCTTTCGTCAGCGCGCAGGGCGGCGCGCTGACGGCCCGCTCGTTCCGCGACTTCGTCGCCGGGATCGAGGTGGCCCGGCACTATCCGGGCATCCAGGGTATCGGCTACAGCCCGCGGGTCGAGACCGGCCGGACGGCCGAGTTCGAGGGATCGGCACGGCGCGAGGGGCTGGCCAGCTTCCAGCTGTTCCCGCCGGGGCGGCGCGAATGGACCTTCAGCATCCGCTACCTGGAGCCGCTGGACAAGCGCAACCTGGCCGCACTGGGCTACGACATGTATTCCGAACCGGTGCGCGCCGAGGCGATGGCGCGGGCCCGCGACGCCGGCGAGCCGGCCATGACCGGCCGCGTGGTCCTCAAGCAGGAGATCGAGGAGCAGAAGGCCGGGGGTTTCCTGCTCTACGTGCCGTACTACGGTGCCGGCCCGGAACCGCGCACGGTGGCCGAGCGGCGCCGGCGGCTGCAGGCCTTCGTGTACGCGCCCTTCCGCGCACCCGATTTCTTCCGGGGCAACAACCCGGGGGTCCACCGGCGCGCGACGCTGCAGCGGGTGTACGCCGCGCCGCTGGCGCAACCCGAGCACCTGCTGTACGCGGCGCCGGGCGCGTCGGCCGACCGGCCGGTGCTGGACCGCCGGCTGTCGCTGAATGGGCAGACCTGGCTGCTGGAGTTCGCCGTCGAGCCGCCGCGGGCGTCCGACCGCGCCCAGACGCTGGGCACCGCCGCGGGCGGACTGGCCATCAGCGTGCTGCTGTTCCTGCTGGTGCGCGCGCTGCGCAACGCCCGCGCGGCGACCGAGCACTCGGCACGCGCCGAACGGGGCCAGCGCGAGCTGGCCGAATCGCTGCTGGCCAGCGAACGGGCGGCGCGCGCGGGCGCCGAGGAGCAGCACGCGCTGATGGCGCGGCAGGTGCAGTTCGGCGAGATGCTGGTGGGCATCGTCTCGCACGACCTGCGCAATCCGCTCAATGTCATCACGCTCAACGCCGAACTGCTGCGGCGCGGGCCGCTGCCGCCGGCGCTGGGCGGCAGCGTGACCCGCATCCGGGACGCCTGCCGCATGTCGCAGGCCCTGATCGGCGACCTGCTGGATTTCACCCAGGCCCGGCTCGGCCCCGGCATCCGGGTGGCGCGCACGCGCGGCGACCTGATGGCGATCGCGGGCAAGGCGGTGGCCGAACTGCAGGCGCTGCATCCTTCGCATCCCGTCGTGCTGCACACGAGCGGCGACGGCAGCGGCGACTGGGACGCCGACCGCATCACCCAGCTGGTCGTCAACCTCGTCACCAACGCGCTGGTCTACGGCCGCCCCGGCGCGGCGGTGACGGTGGGCGTGGCCGGCGAGGCGCAGCAGGTGGTGCTGAGCGTGCACAACGCCGGCGAACCCATCCCGCCCGAACTGCATGGCTCGATCTTCGAGCCGCTGCGCCAGGGGCGCGGCCGGCAGGGCGGCCGTGCGCGCAACATCGGCCTGGGGCTGTACATCGTGCGTGAGATCGCCAAGGCGCACGGCGGAAGGGTCGAGGTGGCGTCGTCGGCCGCCGTCGGCACCACCTTCCGGGTCGAACTGGCGCGGTCGGCCGCCTGACGGGCGGCGCCGCAGCGAAAGGAACACGGCAGATGGAGCAGGCATTGCGGTTCGGGGCGGTGACGGTCCACCTGGGCGACAAGGCGGGCAAGTATCCGGACGGCAACCAGGTGATCGTGCGCGGCAGCGCGCTGCGGGTGGCGTTCGACACGCCGCTGGTGGCCAACCGCATCGGCGCCGACTTCGACGGCGTCGATCTGGTGATCCTGGGCCACGTGCACGAGGACCACATGGCCGGCCTGCACCGGGTGCCGCGCGCGCGGGTGCAGGCGCACGAGGCCGACCTGGGCGCGCTGCAGTCCTGGGACGGGCTGGCGCGGCATTACGGCTACCCGCCGCCGGTGCTGGCGCAGGTGCGGGACATGATCGAGCGCGATTTCCATTACCGGCCGCGGCCCGACGCGACGGGCTACGCCGACGGCGCCGTCTGGGACCTGGGCGGCGGCGTGCGCATCCGCGCGCACCACCTGCCGGGCCACACCGCCGGACATTGCGCGCTGGTGGTGGAAAGCGAGGGCCTGGCCTTCATCGGCGACATCGACCTGACCGGCTTCGGGCCGTACTACGGAGACGCCACCTCCAGCCTGGCCGGCTTCAGGCAGAGCCTGCGCGAGGTCGCCGGGCTCGACGCGAAGGTATGGGTCACCTCGCACCACCGCGCCGTGCTGACCGACCGCGCGCAGTTCGAGGCCGACCTGGCGCGCTTTGCCGCCAGGATCGACGAGCGCGCCGACAGGCTCCTGGGCCATCTGCGCGAGCGGCCGCACACGCTGGACCAGCTGGTGGGGCGGCGGCTGCTCTATCCGCCCGGGTACAGCGTGCCTTATGTCGAAAGCGCGGAGCGGCGCTCGATCGGCCTGCACCTGGACGAGCTGGTCGCGCAGGGCGTGGTGCGGGCTGCCGGCGACACCTTCGAGCCCGCCTGAGTTCCGGCGCCCGGGCGCCGGCCGCGCCTCACTCGGCCTTGACGCCGGCGGTCGAGATCACCTTGGCCCACTTGGCGATCTCCTCGTCCAGGAACTTCGCCGCCTGCGCCGGGCTGTTGCCCACCGGCTCGATGCCCAGGGCCTCGAAGCGCTTCGTGATGTCGGGCGAGGCCACGGCCTTGGCCACTTCGGCCGACATGCGGGCGACGATGTCGCGCGGCACCGCCGCGGGCGCCAGGAACATCACCCAGGTGGACGACTGCAGCGGCGGGCCGCCCGCCTCGGCGAACGTGGGCACCTCGGCGGCGCCGGGCAGCCGCTTGGCCGAGAACATTCCCAGCGCCTTGATCTTGCCGGCGCGCACGTGCGGCATCAGCGAGCTGGGCGTGTCCACCAGGATCTGCAGGTTGCCGCCGATCAGGTCCTGCGTGGCCGGCGCCGTGCCCTTGTAGGGAACGTGCACCATGTCGATGCCGGCGGTCTGCTTCAGCAGCTCGGTGGTCAGGTGCGCCGCGGCGCCCACGCCCGAGGAGCCGAAGGAGACCTTGCCCGGATTGGCCTTGGCGTAGGCGATGAGCTCCTTCGCGTCCCTGGGCGCGAAGGCGTTGCTGGCCGTCAGGATCAGCGGGGCCACGCCGACCAGCGAGACCGGCGCGAAGCTCCTGACCGGGTCGAACGGCATGCGGCCCGCATACAGCGTCGCGTTGGCGGCATGGGCCGCGATCACGGTGAGGAAGGTGCTGCCGTCGGGTGCCGCCTTGGCGGCAATGTCGGCGCCCAGCAGCGAATTGGCGCCCGGCTTGTTCTCGATCACGATGGTCCAGCCGGTCTGCTCCTGCACCTTCTGCAGCACCATGCGGGTGGCGTTGTCGGTGATCCCGCCCGGCGGGTAGGGCACGATCCACTTGATCGGCTTGGCCGGCCAGGCTGCGCCGCCGCTGCCCTGGGCCAGCGCGCCGGCGCAGGCCAGCGACAGTGCCAGTCCTGCCAGGTGTGCGATGCGGGGAAATCTCATGATGACGTGGTCCTCTGGTTGCGGCGGCCCGCGTGGCCGCACGCGCCGGCGGCGCGGGTGCGGGCGACTATACGCCCGCACCCGCACGGCCCGGCCCCGTGGTTTTCCTCAGCCCGTGCCGCTCGGCCGGCGGACCGGATTGACGCTGCGCGGTGCTTGCCTGTACCCTGTGCCGCCGCACGCAGGGAGACAAGCGATGAAGAGACGAGCGTTCGCCGGGGCGATGGCCCTGGCCGGGCTGGGCCTGGGCGCGCAGGCGCAGGGCACCGCGTACCCGGGCGCGAAGCCGGTGCGGCTGGTCGTGGGGTTCACGCCCGGCGGCGCCGCCGACTACGTGGCCCGCTCGATCAGCGACACGCTGGCCCGCAACCTGGGGCAGACCGTGGTGGTCGAGAACCGCCCCGGCGCCGGCGCCAGCATCGCCACCGACCTGGTCGCCAAGGCGGCGCCGGACGGCTACACCGTGCTGCTGGCCAGCCCCGGCAGCATCCTGGTCAACCCGGCGCTCAACCCCAGGCTGCCGTACACGCTGCGCGACCTGGCCCCGGTGGCGAAGCTGACCAGCTCGCCGCTGGTGATCGCCGCCAATCCCGCCAGCGGCATCCAGTCGATCCAGGACCTGATCGCCCGCGCCAGGAAGGCGCCGGGCCAGGTCAACTGCGCCACCGCCGGCAACGGCAGCGCGCCGCACCTGGGAGCGGCGCTGTTCTCGCAGGTGACGGGCACGCAGATGACGCTGGTGCCGTTTCGCGGCGGCGCGCCGGCGATCCAGTCGGTGGTGGCCGGCGACACGCATGTCACGTTCGGCACGCCGCCGTCGGTGCTGCCCATGATCCAGCAGGGCCGGCTCAAGGGCCTGGCGGTGAGCGCCCGCGAGAGTTCGCCCATGTTCCCGGGCCTGCCCGGCATGGCCGAGGCCGGCCTGCCCGAGTACGGCATCGACTTCTGGTACGGCCTGTTCGTGCCGGCCGGCACGCCCGAGGCCGTCATCCGCAGGATCTTCGACGCCGCGGCGCTGGCCGTGGAGCAGCCCGGCGTCAAGGCGGCGCTGGCGCGCGAGGGCACCGCCGTCGACCTGTCGCGTTCGCCCGAGCAGTTCGCGGCCTTCCTCGAAGGCGACGCGAAGTTCTGGGTCAAGCTGGTCAGGGACGCCGGCGTGAAGCTCGACTGACATGCCATCGGAGACCTCCATGACCGAGCACGGCGCCGCGGGCGCCCCGTGGATCGACCTGATCCGCCGCTACTACGAAGGCTGCAGCGCCGGCGACGCGCAGCGGATCGCGGCGACGCTGCATCCCGAGGTGGTGCACTGGTTCCTGGCCCCCAACAAGGGGTCGGCACCGGTGCGCGGCGCCGAGCACCTGGCGCGCTACTGGCGCAAGGTCCAGGGCATGATCCAGGCGCGCTGGGTGGTCGACCAGGTCTGTGCCAGCGGGCCGCAGGCGGTGATCGAGTGGACCATGTTCTGGCGGCCCGAGGGCGGCACGGCGCGCGTGGCCACGCGCGGCGCCGAGTGGTTCGTGATCGAGGACGGCCTGATCCGCGAGATCCGCTCCTACTACCAGATGCAGCCGCACACCAGCGAGCTGGACGGCTTCCCGTACGCCCAGCGCGGCTACTCGGTGCCGGGCGCGGAGCGCAGCCTGCTGCATCCCGGCGCCTGAAGCAGGCTCGTGATAATCGCAATGCCCTGCGTGCCCGCCCGATGCTGTTTGCCAATCCCCACGCTGTCCGCACCCCGTACCCGGCCGACCTGCGGCGGATCCTGAACATGGACCGGGCGCGGGCGGCCCGCGCCAGCCTCGCGCGCTGGGACCTGCTGGCACCCGGCCCGACGCCGGTGTGGCCGTGGCCGCGGCTGGCGCGCGCCCTCGGGCTGGCGGCGATCGGGATCAAGGACGAATCGGTGCGCTCGGCGCTGGGCAGCTTCAAGGTGCTGGGCGCGCCGGTCGCGCTGTGGCGGCTGGTGCGCCGGCGCTGGCCCGAGTGGGACGAGGGCGACCTGCAGGCCGGGCGGCATGCCGGCGCGTTGCGCGACCTGGTTGTCATCAGCGCCACCGACGGCAACCATGGGCGGGCGCTGGCGGCGGCGGCGCGCGGCATCGGCTGCCGCTGCGTGATCGTGCTGCATGCCCAGGTGAGTGCCGAGCGCGAACAGGCGATCGCCGCGCTGGGCGCGCAGATCGTGCGCATCGCCGGCGACTACGACCAGTCAGTGCTCGAGGCCGAGCGGCTGGCGCGCGCGAACGGCTGGCAGGTGGTGTCCGACACCTCCTACGACGGCTACGAGGAGATCCCGCGCGACGTGATGCAGGGCTACGCCGTGCTGGCCGACGAAGTGATGGAGCAGTTGCCGGCGCGCGCGCCCTGTCCATACACCCACGTGTTCCTGCAAGGCGGGGTCGGCGGCCTGGCGGCCGGCGTCGTGAGCTGGTGCTGGGAGCGCTTCGGCGCCGCCTGCCCGGCCTTCATCGTCGTCGAGCCCGCGCAGGCGGACTGCCTGCTGCAGAGCGCGCGGCACGGCGCACCGGCGCGCGCCAGCGGTGCCGTGGATTCGGTGATGGCGGGCCTGGCCTGCGGCGAAGCCTCGCCACTCGCCTGGCGCTTCCTGCAGCCGGCCGTCGACTGCTTCCAGACCGTGAGCGACGAGCAGGCGATCGATGCGCTGCGGCTGCTGGCCGCGGGCGGCGAGGGCGACGTGCCGATCGTGGCCGGCGAGTCGGGTGCGGCCGGCCTCGCGGGCCTGCTGGCGCTGGCCGGCGATCCGGCCGCCCGGGCGCAGGCGCGGCTGGACGCCGGCTCGCGGGTGCTGCTGGTCAACACCGAAGGCGCGACGGCGCCGTCGCTGTACCGGTCGCTGGCGGGCCGCAGCGCCGCCCAGGTGCTGCAGGCACAGCGCGAATGGCTGGGCCGGACAGAGGCATAGCGCACCGCCCGTTATGCTCCGTGCCTTGCAGCCGCGCCCGAGCCGCGTGCTGCGCCAACCACCAGCCACGCCGATGCAGTTCACCCGCACCACCTTGCTCCTGAACGTCGCCCACGCGGTGGACCACATGTTCCTGCTGATCTTCGCGGCGGCGGTCGCCGGCATCGCGGCCGATTTCGGGATGGCGCGCTGGGAGGACCTGATGCCCTACGGCACCGGCGCCTTCCTGCTGTACGGCCTGGGCGCGCTGCCGGCCGGGCGGCTGGGCGACCTGTGGGGCCGGCGCTCGATGATGGTGCTGTTCTTCTTCGGCATGGGCGCCGCGGCGCTGCTGTGCGCGGCCAGCCGCACGCCCTGGGAACTGGCCGGCGCGCTGGCGCTGGTGGGCGTGTTCGCGGCGATCTACCACCCGGTGGGCATTCCCATGCTGCTGCAGCACGCGCAGCGGCCGGGCGCCACCATCGGGTTGAACGGACTGGCGGGCAACCTCGGCATCGCGGTGGCAGCCCTGCTCTCAGGGTTCCTGACCGAATGGCTGGGGTGGCGCGCCGCGTTTGCGGTGCCGGGGCTGGTCTGCATCGCCCTGGGGCTGGTGTTCCTGCGGGTGGTGCCGCGCGAGACCGAGGCGCCGACGCGCCGCCGCAGCGGCACGGCGCCGGTGCAGCTGCCCGCCGGGATGCTGGCGCGCGCGCTGGCAGTGATGACGGCCGCCTCGGTCACCGGCAGCCTGCTGTTCAACTTCACGACCAACGGCAACCCGCAGGTGCTCGGCGAACGCCTGCGCGGCATCGTCGAAGAGCCAGCCTTGGTGGGCGCGCTGCTGGCGGCGGTGTACGCGACGGCATCGCTGGCCCAGTTGGTGGTGGGGGCGCTGATCGACCGGTTCGCGCTCAAGCCGCTGTACCTGGCGATCACCCTGGCCCAGGTGCCGATCATGCTCGCGGCCGCGCGCGCCGAAGGCTGGGCCTTCTACGCGCTGCTGGTGGCGGCGATGGTGTTCGTGTTCGGCGCGATTCCGTTCGCCGACTCCATGATCGCGCGCTACGTGGACGACCGCATCCGCTCCAGCGTGGCCGGCGTGCGCTTCACGATCTCGCTGGGCGTGAGCTCGCTGGCGGTGTGGCTGCTCGGTCCGGTGGTGAAGGCGGCCGGCTTCGCCAGCCTGTTCACGGCGATGGCGGTGATCGCCCTGTGCACCTCGTGCGCGGTGCTGCTGCTGCCGTCGGAGCGGCGGCAGTCGGCCTCCGCGTAGCGCGCCCGCGCGGGGCGCGTCAGGAGAAGTGCAGGTTGCCGATGCGCAGCGATAGCAGCAGCCAGCCTCCCCCGCCCTCAGCGCCGCCGCGCGGTCGCTTCGGCCACCTCCGGCGGCAGCCGCTGCAGCAGCCAGCGCAGCGCCAGCGGCACCAGCACCAGGTCGTCGACCACGCCGATGAACGGCAGCCAGTCGGGGATCAGGTCGACCGGCGACAGCAGGTAGAGCGCGACCAGCGCGACCCCGGCCTTGAACCACGCCGGCGACCCCGGATGGCGCAGCGCGAACCACAGCTGCCGCGCGTCGCCGCGCAGCACGGTCCACAACAGGGCGAGATGTTTCCACATGGCGCGGTTCCTGCAGGCGCGGTCGCCGGCGCCTTCAGCCCCGCACATGGGCTCGCGGCCCACCGAGCACAAGAGCGCCGTGCCGGACGTTACATCCCGATGCGCGGCGCTCGCGATGGACTCTCTCGCGCTTGACCAGCGTCAGCAACTGTCCTCGGCAAGCGTGGCGTTCGGAAAGCCAACAGCCGAACGCAGAAGTCACCACGACTCAGGCGCATGTACGGGAGTGCATCCGCGGGGGGAGAAGCCATCGCTCCTGGTACATCGCCAAGCAAGGCGCTCCGTGAACCCGGCTCCGCGTTTTTCCAAATCTGGCGGTGTGTTGCGTGTTCCGGTGGCAGCTTTGCGCGCGCCGGGGAAACCCAGCAGCCGAACGCAGAAGCATTCAAGAAAAACAAGTTTGTTTTCCTTCCTGCATTCTTCTGCGTCGTCTGCGTCCTTTCGCGCCCTCTGCGTTCGGCTGTTGGGTTTGGCTCCGGACCTCAGAGCCCCGCGGTCGACGCCAGGTAGCGCTCCAGCACCTGCATCTCGGCCGGCGTCGGCACGCCCTTGCCGGTGATGCACGAGTAGATGTTGCCGCCAAAGCCCGCGCGCGGGTAGCTGCTGAGAAAGCCCCAGCCCAGCATCAGCTGGTCGTTGCCGAACTCCGAATGCGCGAAGCTGGCGGCGCCCGAGCCCTGCACCGCGCCGTTGATGCGCAGCTGCTGCGCGCCGGCGGTGGAGGTGAGCGACACCACCGCCGGCACCCCGGGCGCCAGCGCGGCTGCACCGGTCAAGGTCACGGCGTTGCCCATGGAGTCGACCCATTTCGCCTGGGGCCGGCTGGCATCGAACGCCAGCTCGGTGGCGAACGCACCGTCGGCGCTGGACGCCTGGAACACGATGCCGGTGTTGCCGGCACCGGGCACGCTCACCGCCGCGATCGCGAAGTGCGGATCGTCGATGTGGTACGGGATGCGGTTGCGCGGGTTCGGCTGCAGGCCGGGCACGGCCCAGGGCTTGCGGCACCAGAAGCCGTGGCAGTCGAAGTGGCTGTGGTCGGAGTTCTTGCGCCCGTTGGTGACCCGCATCACCGGCGGCGTCATGGTGCCCATCGCGGCGCCGCCTTCCGTGTTGGTCCAGTTGATCATCTCCATCGCGTTGCCCGGACCCGATCCGTAGCCCGAATCGGAGATGGCCCGCACCACCTGGCCGTCGCCGGCCGGAGCGCCCTGCAGCGCGTCGGTGTAGCCGTCGGCCAGCTCCCATTTGCAGGCCGAGTACTTGGCCAGGATTGCCAGCGCCGCGTCGGGCAGGCTGGTGGCGGCGTAGGCCACCGGATCGGCCAGCGAGAACACCTTGCGCGGCGGCGGCAGGTTGGGCGCGCCGGCGCCCGCGTAGGTGAGGGTGGCCACGCCGTTGGCCGGCGGGGTGAAGGTGAACGAATCCTGGCCGTTGGCGCCTTCGGGGATGGTCAGCGTGGTCTTGCTGAACGAGCCGCCGTTGCTCGACGCCACGGTGAGGGTCAGCGGCGCGGCCAGGTAGCCGCGCGCGAACACCGTGATCGTGACCGGCGCTCCGCCCGCCGCCCAACCGGGACCGGCGTCGAAGATGGTGGCCCGGGCCACCCCGGCCGCGGCCTTCATCGGCCCGGACATGGCCGGCTCCAGCGTGCGGTTCTGGTACCAGCCCGGGATGTGGTTGATGCCGCGGTTGCGGTAGTACCAGTGGTTGCCGCCGGCCCAGCTGTAGACCTCGGTGCCGGTCTGCCGCGCGTAATTCATCATCCGGCTGTATGCCTCCTGCCAGCGCGGGTCGTCCGCGGGCATGCCGGTTTCGGTCAGTGCCAGCTTCGCGCCGTGCTTCTGCACGAAGTCCACCGCCTGCTTGAGGCGGTCGACGCCGGTGTTGTAGTTCACCGGAACGGCGCCGATGCCGGACGTGAAGTTGCGCGCCACCTCCAGGTCCCAGTCCAGCCCGTTGCCGTTGCTGAACGCGTCCAGGTAGCCGTGCACGTCGTAGATGATGTTGGGCGCGGCCACCGGGAAGCCGGGGTTGTCGGTGGCGAGGTTCCAGGCCCCGCTCCAGTTGTTGCCGGGCAGGTAGATCGGCGTGGCCTGGTCGATCCCGCGGATCGACTCGACCGCCGCCTTGGCGAAGGTCGGCCAGATTGTCAGGTCCTGGTCCCAGCCTTCGAAGGCTTCCACGATCTGCCCCGGCTTGGGCATGTAGTAGGGCTCGTTCATCAGGCCGTAGCCGCCCAGGCCCGGGTGGCCGGCCCAGCGCCGCGCGATGCGCGCCCAGATGTCCATGAAGTGCGCGATGCGCAGCGTCGCGCCGGGGGCCAGCGCCATGATGCGGGTGCGCACCTGCGTGCTGTCCGTGGTGAACGGATGGATCAGCGGGTTCGGCGGCTTGACCAGCCCGCGGACCGAGCCGTCCGGCTGGTACACGAAGTCGAGGTAGCGGCAGTAATTGTGCAGGTCGATCATGCACTTGATGCCGGCCGCGGCGTGCGCGTCGAGCACCTGGGTGATGTACGACTCGTAGCCGGGATGGAACGCGCCCGGTTCGCCCAGCGCCGCCCGTGTGGCCGCATTGGCGTTGGCGTCGTACAGCATCGGCTGCAGCAACTCCCAGCGCACCGGCAGCCGCGTCTTGGCGTAGCCGTTGGCCGCCAGCCAGGCGACGTCCTCGCGCCGCGGGACCGTGAAGTTGATGTTGGGCACCGTGCTGCCGCCGAAGCGCAGGCCCGGCCCGGCCGCCTCCATGCTGGCGAGGTTGACCCCGATGACGAACGGGCCGGCCGGAGCCGCCTGCGCGGTTGGCGGCGCGGCGGCCGCATCGGCGGCCGGCGGCGGCGCGCTGCCGGCCGGTGCCTGCGGTTCAGTGGCGCCGGGTGCCGTTGCCACGGGCGCGCCCGCAGGTCCGTCGCCGCCGCCCCCGCCACAGCCGGTCAGGATCGCGGCCGCCGCGGCCGCCGTCTTGTTGAAATCACGTCGCTGCATCTTGCCCTTCCCTTGTCGGTGGCCCCCGCTGCGGCGGCACGCCGCGCAGTATGAAAGGCGGAGCCTGCCCCGTGGGGGGCCCGAACGGGCCATGCCCATGGAATTGGATGCGCTCCTACAGTGCGGACGGTCGCCGTCCGACAGGATGCCAGCCAAGCCGCGCCGCCGTCCTACAAGGGTGCGGCTGAGCCGCGTCAATCATCACGGCTTTGGAACCCGCGCCGCGCGCGGCCGCCAGTACAGGCAAGGGAGAACATGGCAAGCTTCGACAACAGCCCCTGGGTCGGTTCCGGCGACGCCCGTGTGACCGGTGAAGGACAGCAGACGGCGCCGGCCGTGGCGGCGCTGGCTGGCGGCGGCTACGTGATCGCGTGGCTGGTCAACGGTACGGTCAACGGGGTCGACTTCTCGGGCGTGCGGGCCCAGCGCTTCGACGCCGCCGGCGTCAAGCTGGGCGCCGAGCTGGTGGTGAGCGGCGGCCCGGCGGCCGGCGTGCCGGAGCTGGCGGCGCTGGCCGACGGCGGATTCGTCGCCACCTGGGACGCGCGGCCCGACCCGACCGGCCCGACCAGCACCGTCGCGCGCCGCTTCGATGCCATCGGCAACCCGGTCGGCGGCGAGTTTGCGGTGAGCGCCGCCCCCAACCCGGACCAGGTCGTGTCGGCCGAGACCACCGCGCTGGCCGGCGGCGGCTTCCTGGTGCAGTGGTGGGCCGACCTCGGGCTGGGCTGGGGTCCGGCCGTGCAGCTGTACGGCGCCGGCGGCGCATCGCTGGGCGGCAACACGGCGCTGGGTTTCGAGGCGCCCGGCAATCCCTTCGGCGTGGGCACGTACATCCATGCTGCCGCCACCGCGCCCACCGCCGACGGCGGCTGGCTGGCCCTGTGGTCGACGTCCACCGCCTACCTGCCGGGCAGCGGGACGATCGATCACGTCTACGCCCAGCCGTTCAACGCCGGCGGCGCCGCTCTGGCCGGCCCGGTGGAGCTGATCACTTCTGCCAGCAGCACGCTGCTGGTGCAGGGGGCGGAACTGGCAGTGCTGGCCAGCGGCGAGGTGGCGGTGTCGCTGCGCGGCCTGCTGCCCGACGGGCGCAGCGAGATCACGGCGCAGCGCTTCGACGCCGCCGGCCGGCCGCTGGGCGCCGCGCAGGTGCTGGACTTCGCCACCGTCGTGCTCGATTCGAAGATGACGGCACTGGCCGACGGCGGCTTCGTGGTGTCGTGGCTGCATGCTGAGCCGCAGCAGCAGACGCTGTATGCCCAGCGTTTCGACCCGGCGGGCGCGCCGCTGGGGGCATCCGTGCTGGTGGGCAGTGGCAAGGCCCTGTACGCGCATTACGACGTGGCCGCGACGCCCAACGGCGGCGCGGTGTTCACCTGGGACGATGGCCGGCTCGACCTGGGCGACGTGTACGCCGAGCGCTTTGCGCCGAGCGGCGCGGCCGGCGGCGACAGCGCGCCGCCGGTGGTGGTCGGGTTCTCGCCCGCCGACGAGGCGGTGTCGGTGCCGGTCACCACCAACGTCCAGGTGACCTTCGGAGAAACCGTGCAGCGCGGCACCGGCGCCATTGTGCTGAAGACAGCGGCCGGCACGGTGGTGGAGAGCTTCGACGCCGCCAGCAGCGCGGGCCTCACGGTGAGCGGCAACATCGTCACCGTCGACCCCAGCTTCGACCTTGCCTACAACACCGGCTATTCGCTCGAATTCGCGCCGGGCAGCGTGCGCGACCTGGCCGGCAACGGCTATGCCGGCACCAGCACCTACAACTTCACCACCGGCGGTCCGGCGACGGGGCCGGCGCCGGCGCCCGTGGTGCAGGGCACCGGCGGCCCGGACGTCCTGTTCGGCTCGACCGGCGACGACACGATCAACGGCGGCGGCGGCAACGACGTCATCAACGGCCGCGGCGGCAACGACCGCATCGACGGCGGCGACGGCACCGACACGGTGGTGATCGAGACCACCCTGGGCGGCGTGCTGTCCTGGTCCTGGGTGAACGGCGTCATCAGCGTGACCACCGCGCTGGGCACGCAGGCGCTGGTCAACGTGGAGCGGGTGCGGCTGGCCGACGGCCTGTTCGCCTTCGACACGCAGGCCGGCGGCGAGGCCTGGCAGGCCGCTGCGATCTTCCATGCGGGGTTCGGGCAACTGCCCGGGATCACCGACCTGAGCCGCTGGACGGCGGCGGCCGACGCCGCGCCGACCATGGGTGCGCTGGCCCAGCAGATGATCGACCACTATGCGCCGGGCGTGTCCTCGCACGACCTGGTGGCGTACGTCTACGCCCAGCTGGTGCACCAGGTGCCGAGCGAGCAGGTGGTGCAGGGCTATGTCGACCAGATCGGGCCGGGCCGGGCGTTCGCGACCCAGGGCGACCTGCTGGCGTTCGCCGCCGCGCTGCCGCTCAACACCGACCCGATCGCCGGCTTCACGGGCAGCGTCCAGCGGCTGGATCCCGGCTGGTTCTGACCGCGCGGCGGCCGGCTACGGGTCCAGCAGTCCGTGCCGCACGGCGTAGAGCGTGAGGCTCGCCGCGTCCGACAGCTGCAGCTTCTCCATGATGCGCGCCCGGTGCGCGTCGACGGTCTTGGAGCTCAGGCCCAGCGCGAACGCGATCTCCTTGGCCGCCTCGCCGCGCGCCAGCCGCTTGAGCACGTCCAGCTGGCGCTCGCTGAGCTTCTCGTGCAGCGCGGTGCGCGAATATGCGTCAAGCAGCTCGCGCACCTGCGGACTGCGGTATTCGCCGCGCCACATGACGCCGCGCACGGCCTCCTCCAGCTCGATCGAGGTGGCGCCCTTCATGATGTAGCCGTGGGCGCCGCTGGTCACCGCGCGCTTGACCACGTGCGGCTGCTCGCTCATGGACAGGATCAGCACGTGGACCCCGGGGTGGTGCGCCCGGATGTGGGCGGTGGCCGCGATGCCGTCCATGCCGGGCATCGCGATGTCGGTCAGGACGATGTCGGGCTTCAGGCGCTCGACCTGGTCGATCAGTTCCGCTCCGTCCGACGCTTCTCCGACCACCTCGACGCCGTCGATGCGGGAGAGCAGCGCCGAGATGGCGGCGCGCACGACATGGTGGTCGTCGGCGATGACGATCCGGGCGTGCAGGGAATCACTGGTCATGAGGCTGTCGAAAACTGGCTTTGATGGAACAGACCCGAGTATCGCGGCTCCCCGCGCGACCGTGATGCCCCTGCTGGTCTTGCGGATGAGCTTGACAGCGATCGGCGGCCACCCCGGCGCAGGTCGGCCGCGGCCGATGGTGCATGATCGGGGCAGCCAGAAGGAGTGAACATGGAACACCCGCAACCCGAAGCGCCGGCGAGCGCGACCGCCACGGCCGAGCCGCGCAATGCCTTCCTCGAGGAGAAGGTCTTCAAGTCCCGCACCGTGCTGATTTTCGGGGAGATCACCGACACCTCGGCCGGCGACATCGCGCGCCGGCTGATCGCCCTGGACGCCGACAGCCCGGCGCCGATCGACCTGCTGGTCAGTTCGCCGGGCGGCCACCTCGAGTCCGGCGACGCGATCCACGACATCGTCCGATTCATCGCCGCGCCGGTGAACATGATCGGCACCGGCTGGGTCGGCAGCGCGGCCACCCATCTGTACCTCTCGGTGCCACGGGAGCGGCGCTTCTGCCTGCCCAACACGCGCTTCCTGATCCACCAGCCGTCCGGCGGCGCCGGCGGGCCGGCCAGCGACATCGCGATCCACGCCCAGGAGATCATCAAGGCGCGCGAACGGGTGGCGCGCATCATCTCGCGCGAGACCGGCCGGCCGCTGGACGGCGTGCTGGCGGACATCGAGCGCGACCGCTGGATGTCGGCCGAGGAAGCGATCGAGTACGGCCTGGTCGGCCGCATCATCGAGCACAAGAGCGACCTCAAGCGCTGACCGGCGCGCGCCAGCGCGCGGCCTCACCACCAGGGCGTCTGCCCCGGCTGCGCCACGCTGTGGCAGCGCTCGCAGCTGTACATGGCGTTGAACGCCACCGTGGTGTGGCAGACGCCGCAGGCCTGCCCCTGCAGGATCAGGCTCATGTTCATGGCGTTGGCGCCGGCCTTGGGCACGAACAGGCCGTCATGGCAATTGGCGCAGGCCAGCCAGTCGGTGTGGGCGCGGTGCGGGAATTTCACGTAGGGCATCTGGGCCGTGTTCTTCATCACGATGTCCAGGTCCAGCGCCTGCAGCGGCTCGCCGCGGCCGGTCAGGGCGGTGCGCGGCCCGATCGCGTCCTCGCGCAGCGCGCGCGACCAGTCGGGCTTGCCGCGGGCGTCCTGCGGCAGCACCGAGAACGCTTCCTGCGGCGACTGCAGCCGGCGAGCGTCCGGATTGGCCGGATCATGGACCGGTGCCGGTGCGTGCTCGGTCGGCGGCTCGGGATCGGCGCCGAACAGGGCGGCGGGGGCCGGCTCGGCAGTGACCTGCGGCTGCGCCAGCGCCGGGCCGAGCAGGCAGGGCAGGGCCACCGCCAAGGCGGCGAACGCCGCCCGTGCCGGTTGCCGCCATGGGTCGTGCGCTCGGTCCTGCATAACTACTGTCCAGCGCCAATGCTAGCGCAGCGGCCGCGCCGCGCGGACGAAAGACCTCGGCGGGGCAACGGCTGGTGACAAATCCGGGAGTTCTGCCCCTCGCCGACTGCTGTGCCAGCGGGTTCAATGATCTGGCGGACTGGTGACAGCGCCGAGCCAGGGAGGCTGCGATGTGGCAAGCGGAAGAACGACTGAAGGCGTGGCGAGCCTTGTACCGGGAGTGGTCCGACGTCGAGCATCGCCTGTATTCGGGCGAGATCCGCGACGGCGGTGCGGCGGCCACGGAAATGCGGGCGCGCTCGCGCGTCCTGCAGCAGCGTTGCGCCACGGCGCTGCACGCGTTCGACTCGGCCGTGGACGAGATCCGGCAGCACCACCGCGACCGCGAGGGCCTGTCCTGAACAGGCCCTAACCCGAGAAGCCGCCGCCTGCCAGGAATTCGAGCTCGGCCTGCGTGCCGGCACGGCCCAGCAGCGCGTTGCGGTGCGGGAAGCGGCCGAAGCGTCGGATCAGCTCGCGGTGGTGCAGCGCGAAGCGGTGCGACTCGCCGCCCAGCGGCGCCGTCGCAGCCACCGACAACTCCTGGTCCGCGAGATCCTCCGAATGCATCAGCGGCAGGTACATGAAGTTGCGCAGGTCCGGCGGCACCTGCAGGTCCAGCCCGGCCCGGCGCGCCGCGCGGGCCACGTCGCGCGCCGGCGCGTCGGTCGCGTACATGCGCGGCGAGCCGCGGAAAGCGTTGCGTGGAAACTGGTCCAGCAGGATCAGCAGCGCCAGCGCCGCTTCGGACCCGGCCGCCGGCCAGTGGTGGAGTTCGCCGGCGGCGGCACGCTCGTGCAGCGCCAGGAAGCGCTCGCGGAACTGCGCGTCGAACGCCTCGTCCTTGCGGAACCAGCGCGCCGGGCCGGCCTCGCGCCAGAAGCGCAGCACGGCCGCGGCCTCGGGAAGATGATCCATGCCCGCATTGTGCGGGGCCGGGCGGTTCAGCGCCGCCGGTAGGGTTCCAGCGCGGCGCGGTGGAACGCCACGCCGTGGCCCGGCGCATCGGGCGCTACCGCCTTGCCGTCCACGATCCGCATCGGGCTTTCGATGAAGCGGTTCAGGTCGAAGCCGTGCACTTCCAGGAACGAGCGGTTGGGCGCCGCCGCCAGCAGGTGCACCGTGATGTCGTGCGCGCCGTGCGAGGTGACCGGCAGGTTGAAGGCCTCGGCCAGGGCAGCGACCTTCATGAACACCGTCACCCCGCCGCAGGTGGTGACGTCCGGCTCCGGGAAGGTGACGCCGCCCTGCGCCACCAGCTCGCGGAATTCGTACAGCGAGTGCAGGTTCTCGCCGGCGGCGATCGGGTGGCCGCCCTCGCGCACGATGCGCGCATGGCCGGCGAAGTCGTCGGGGATGGTCGGCTCCTCCAGCCAGACCAGGTCGAACGGGGCGAGGGCGCGTGCCGCCCGGATCGCCTGGTCGGCCGACCAGCGCATGTTGGCGTCGGCCATCAGCGGGAAGGCGTCGCCCAGGTGCCGGCGCAGCGCCTGCACCCGTTCCACGTCCTCGGCCAGCCGGGGCCGCCCGACCTTCATCTTGATCGCCCGAAAGCCGCGCTCCCGGAACCGGTCGGCCTGGTGCAGCAGCTCGTCGATGCCCAGGTGCAAATCGACCCCGCCGGCATAGCACGGCACCGCGGGATCGAAGCCGCCCAGGTACTGCCACAACGGCGCGCCGGCCCGCCGGGCCGCGAGGTCCCACAAGGCGATGTCCAGCGCCGCGATGGCCAGGCTGGTCTGGCCGCCGCGGCCGCCGTAGTGCAGCGCCCACCACATCTGCTGCCACAGCGCGCCGATGCGGGCCGCGTCCTGGCCCAGCAGGCGCGGCGCCAGGTCGTCGCGCACCAGTGCCTCGATCGCGCTGCCGCCGGAGTCCACGGTGCAGGTGTAGCCGACGCCCTGCTGGCCGTCGGCGTCGTGCACGGCGGTGGTCACCAGTTCGAAGTGGCTGATGGTGTTGTGGGTGCTGTCGGCCAGCAGTTCGGCCAGCGGGATGCGGTACAGCGCGCTCTCGATGCGGGTGATCGTGGACATGATCGGAAGGTCAGCGGTCGGCGAGGCTCAGCACGGCGCGCCGGGTGCCGCCGTCGCCGACCGGCACGCCCAGTGCGACCAGGGCAGCCTCCACGCCGGCGATCGCGCCCAGGATGGTCGCGTCGTTGCAGTCGCCCAGGTGCCCGATGCGGAAGGCCCGGCCGGCCAGCGGCCCCAGGCCGCCCGCCAGCGCCACCTGGAAGCGGTCGCGCGCCAGGTCGCGCACCTGCTCGACGTCGATGCCCGGCCGCACCGCGATGGTGGTGACCGCCGCCGAGCGGCTGGCCGGGTCGCGGGCGAAGAAGTCCAGCGCGCCGCCGGCACGCCAGCCGTCCAGCGCGGCGTGCACCGCGCGGGCCAGCCGCGCGTGGCGCCGCCACACGGCTTCCACCCCCTCGCCGAAGATCAGGCCGAGCGCGGCTTCCACGGCCAGCAGCAGGTTCTGCGGCGGGGTGCCGCACAGCTTGCGGTAGGACAGGTCGTGCTTGCGGCGCACCCAGTCCCAGTAGAAGCGCGGTGCCGGGTTGCGCTGCGCGGCGGCAAAGGCGGCGCCGTTGACGGCCATGAACGCCACGCCGGCCGGGCACATCAGGCCCTTCTGCGACGCGCCGACGGCCACGTCCACGCCCAGGTCGTCCATCGCGAACGGCAGCGCGGCCAGCGTCGACACCACGTCGGCGACCAGCAGCGCCGGATGGCCGGCCGCGTCGATCGCGCGCCGCAGCGCCGCCAGGTCGTTGGTCACGCCGGTCGCGGTGTCGGAGTGGACGGCGAACACGGCCTTGATCGCGTGGGCACGGTCCTCGCGCAAGGCCTGCTCCACCGCCGCCGGGTCCACCGGCCAGCCTTCGCGCCAGGGCGTGCGCAGCGCGCGCCGTCCCAGGGCCTCGGCCTGCTGGGCCCAGGACTCGCTGAAGTGCCCGGTGGCCGGCACCAGCGCCGTCTCGCCCGGCGCCAGCAGGTTCTCCACCACCGCCTCCCAGCCGCCGTGGCCGTTGGCCGCGTACAGGAAGATGTCGGCCCCGCGCGCGCGAAACAGCTGCCGCAGGCCGTCCTCGCAGGCCGCCAGGTTGGCGCCGACGCGCGCGTCGCCCAGGTCCATCGGCTGCACGCTCATCGCGTGCAGCACCTCGTCGGGCAGCGGGGTGGGACCCGGCGAGTGCAGCAGGCGGCGGCCGGGGATGCGGGTGTGGGTCATGCGTTCGCTGCCAGTGGGCCAGCAGGCATGGTACCCGCGCGCGATCCGGCCGCCCGAGCTTCGCACTGCTTCACGCGGGAATTGCCGCGCGGCGCTGACTACACTTGGTGCTTTCCCGGCATCACGCAGCAATGGATCTGTTTTTCGCGGCCGCGCTGGCCGCGGTGGCCTTCTGGACCTTGCGGTCGCAGGAGCAGGGCCGCCGCATCGCGCTCCTGGGGCGGCACCTGGCCCGCTACCGGATCGAACGGCACATGGAGACCCTGACGCAGGGCTACCTGCGGGCGCTGGGTGACGACGACCCGCAGCGGCGCGAGCAGATCTGGGGACTGCTGCAGTCCGCCGAGCAGACCCTGTGCGACGAGTTCAACCGCCTGGTGGCCGAGTTCGCCGACGCCGACCCGGTGCGCTGCCGCGTCAGCAAGCTGCCGGTGTACCTGCCGTTCGCGACCCGCCTGGGGCCGGCCACCTTCGACATGCGCAAGGCGCTGGCGCTGCACGCGCATGGCATCGCCCGCGCGATCCAGGCCGAGGGCGGCTCGCGGCGCGACCGGGCCTTCACCATCTCGGCCGAGGTGCTGCTGATGCAGCACACCTGCCACTGGTTCTGCCGCTCGCGCGCCGTGGCCTCGGCGCGCATGCTGGCGCGCCACCAGACGCCCTACCGCCAGCTGCTGGCGTCGGTGTCGCCGCAGACGCGCGAGGCCTACCTGGCGCTGACCGGCTGGGGCGGTGCGCGGGCACGCTGAACGGCGCTCGCGCGGCCGTCGGGCCGTGCTCAGGCGGCAGGCGCCGTGGTCGGCCAGCGGCAGCTTGCGCTATTCGATGGTGACGCCGGTGGCCTTGACCAGGCCGGCCCAGCGCGCCAGTTCCTTGCGCACGTAGGCGGCGTATTCGTCGGGCGTCGAGCCCAGCGGCTCGGCGCCCTGCGCCGCCAGCTTGCTGCGCACGTCGGGGCTTTGCAGCGCCTTGACGATCTCGGCGTTCAATCGCTCGACCACCGCCTTGGGCGTGGCGGCCGGAGCCATGATGCCCTGCCAGGCGCCCACCTCGAAGCCGGGCATGCCGGATTCGGCCAGCGTCGGCACGTCCGGGAACAGCGACATGCGTCTGGCGGTCGTCACCGCCAGCATCTTCATGCGCTTGTCCTTCACGAACCCCATCACCGAGTTGACGGTGTCGGTCATGAACTGGGTATCGCCGGCCGCCAGCCCCAGGTCGGCCGGCGCGCTGCCCTTGTACGGCACGTGCACCGCGTTGATGCCGTTGGCCTGCAGGAACTGGAACGCGCCCAGGTGCGTCACGTTGCCGTTGCCGGCCGAGCCGTAGGACAGCTTGCCCGGGTTGGCCTTGGCGTGGGCGATGAACTCCTTGACGTTGCTGGCCGGCACGCCGGGATGCACCACCAGCGCCAGCGGCACCACGGCCGTCAGCGCCACCGGCGCGAAGTCCCTCTGCACGTCGTAGGCCAGCGTCTTGTACAGCGCCGGGCTGAGTGTGATCGACGAGGTGTTGTACAGGATGGTGTAGCCGTCGGCCGGGGCGCGCGCCACCGCCACCGCCGCGATGTTGCCGTTGGCGCCGGGCTTGTTGTCGATCACCACGTTCTGGCCGAGCTGCTCGCCGAGCTTTTGCGCCAGCACCCGCGCCACCAGGTCGGTGGGGCCGCCCGGCGGGAACGGCACCAGCATGGTGATCGGCCTGGCGGGCCAGGCCTGGGCGAAGGCAGCGGGCGCGGCGCCGCAGGCAAGGGCGGCCATGGCGAGGGCCGCCATGGCGCGGCGGCGAGTGGAAGCTGGCACGGCGTGTCTCCTGGAAATCGTTGTGGGCGCACTATCGGGCAGAGCCCGGCGCCTGTCCAATAGCGATTGCACGCGGACCGATTCGCCGCCGCTATCGGGGTCGCTTGCGCGACAGCGTCATCCGATCGGAAATTCGAGCGCCGCCAGCGCGCGCAGGCGCGCCACCATGGCATTCGCCGGCTCGGGATGGAAGGCCAGCGCGAAGCCGATCACGCTCTCGTGCGAGAGGTCGGTGAGGGGCCGGCACACCACCTCGTCGCCGGCCACGCGCTGCGTCATCGCCGGCACCAGCGCGATCCCCAGGCCGCTTTCGACCAGCGCCAGCACCGTCTTGATCTGGATCGCCTCCTGCGCCGAGCGCGGCACGAAGCCGGCGCGCTGGCAGGCCATCATGCAGACGCTGCGCATGCCTTCGGCCTGCAGCGCGTCGTACATGACGAAGGTCTCGCCGGCCAGGTCGGCCAGGCTCAGGCGTTCGCGCGCGGCCAGCCGGTGCCCGCGCGGCAGCGCCGCCACCAGCGTGTCGCGCTGCACGATCTGGAACTGCGCGCCCAGCGGCCGCAGCACCGGCGTCCACAGCAGCCCGGCGTCGAGCTCGCCGGTGGCCAGCGACTGCACGATGCTCATCGACGAGCCTTCGCGCAGCAGCAGTTCGACCCGGGGGTACTCGGCCCGGAACCGGGGAATCAGCCGCTGCAGCACGCCGTAGGTGGCCGAGCCGGTGAAGCCGACGCGCAGCAGTCCGGCCATGCCGCTTTCGGCCAGCGAGGCCATCTCGGCGAACGACTCGGCGTGGTGCAGGATCTGCCGCGCGTCGGCCAACGCCGCCTGGCCGCTGGCCGTCAGCTGCACGCCCTTCGCGTCGCGCTCGAACAGGCGGATGCCCAGCTCGGCCTCCAGCTTCTGGATCGAGACCGTGAGCGGCGGCTGCGTCATGTGCAGCAGCTGCGACGCCTTGCGGTAGTTCAGGGTCTCGGCCAGCACCACGAAATGCCGGATGCGGCGCAGGTCGAGCGTTCGCAGCGTTGCCTTGGTCATTCGGGGTGGCGATTCGAGCTGGCTATCGGGCGGCCGACATTCGGTATTGGACGGCGTCATGCGCGGTGCGTATCTTCCGGCCCCAGGCGCCCGCCTGTCCTTCCCAACAATGGAGACGCACATGATACTTTCCACCCACCGCCTGGTCCGTTCGCTGCTGGTGGCGCTGGCCATCGCGCCCGCCGCGGCCTTCGCGCAGGGGCCGGACTTCCCGAACAAGCCGATCAGGTTCGTCGTGCCGTTCGGGCCCGGCAGCGGCACCGACACCTCGGCCCGCTACTTCGGCAAGAAACTGTCGGAGCTCACGGGCCAGCCCGTGGTGGTGGAGAACAAGCCGGGCGCCAACGGTTTCCTGGCCGTCAAGCAGGTGCTGTCCGCGCCGGCCGACGGCTATACCGTCTTCATCGGCAGCAATTCGACGCTGGCCGTCAACGTGGCGCTGTTCAAGTCGCTGCCCTACGACCCGGTGGCCGAACTCGCGCCGCTGACCATGATGATGCGTTCGCCGGCGCTGCTGATCGTGCCGGGCGCGTCGCCCAGCAAGACCCTCACCGAACTGGTGGCCGCCGCCAAGGCGCAGCCCGACCAGCTCAATTACGGCGCCGGCTCCGCCGGCTACCAGTTGATGGCGGAGCTGTTCAACGACGCCGCGAAGGTGCAGACCCACCACGTGCCGTTCAAGGGCGCGGGGGAGGCCGTCACGGCAGTCGCCTCCGGCACGGTGGACCTGGCCTTCGCCGAGATGACCAGCGCGCAGGAACTGGTCAAGGGCGGCAAGCTGCGGGCACTGGCCGTCGCCTCGGACAAGCGCGTGCCGGCGCTGTCGTCGGTGCCCACCGCCGCCGAGGCCGGCCTGCCCGGCTTCACCGCCTACACCTGGGTCGCCTCGATGGTGCCGGTGAAAACGCCCAAGCCGGTGGCCAGCAAGCTGGCCGAGCTGATGACGAAGATCGAGCAGCTGCCCGAGACGCGCGAGTTCTACGAACGCATCGGCGCCGAGGTGATGCGCGGCGGCCCGGAGGAGATGCGAGCCTTCCAGAACGCCGAGATCGCGCTGTGGAAGCGCATCGCCGCCAAGGCGAAGGTCGAGCAGCAGTGATGGCCGCCGCACCCGTCCCCGGGGCGCTCGCAGGCATCCGCATCCTGGACCTGTCGCGGGTGCTGGCCGGGCCCTGGGCCAGCCAGACGCTGGGCGACCTGGGCGCCGAGGTGATCAAGGTGGAGCGCCCCGGCACCGGCGACGACACGCGGCTGTGGGGCCCGCCCTACCTGAAGGACCGCGAAGGCCGCGACACGCGCGACGCCGCCTACTACCTGTGCGCCAACCGCAACAAGAAGTCGGTCGCGATCGACTTCACCAAGCCGGCCGGCCAGCAGCTGGTGCGCGACCTCGCCCTGCACTGCGACGTGCTGGTGGAGAACTTCAAGGTTGGCGGCCTGAAGCAGTACGGGCTGGACTACGAGTCGCTGCAGGCGATCAACCCGCGGCTGGTCTACTGCTCGATCACCGGCTTCGGCCAGGACGGGCCGTACGCGCACCGCGCCGGCTACGACTTCCTGATGCAGGGCATGGGCGGCCTGATGAGCATCACCGGCCGGCCCGACGGCGAGGAGGGCGCCGGCCCGATGAAGGTGGGCGTGGCGCTGACCGACATCCTTACCGGCCTGTACGCCAGCACGGCGATCCTGGCGGCGCTGCAGGCGCGCGAACGCACCGGCGCCGGCCAGCAAATCGACCTGGCATTGCTGGACGTGCAGGTGGCCTGCCTGGCCAATCAATCGATGAACCACCTGTACGGCCAGGCGCCGCGGCGCATGGGCAACGCGCATCCCAACACCGTGCCGTACCAGGACTTCCCGACGGCCGACGGCTACATGATCCTGGCGATCGGCAACGACGGCCAGTTCGCCTCGTTCTGCCGCGCCGTGGGCAAGCCGGAGTGGTCGCAGGACGAGCGCTTCAGAACCAACACCGGCCGGGTGCAGCATCGCGCCACGCTGATTCCGCTGATGAAGCAGATCACGGTCACGCGCGGCACGAAGGAGTGGATCGCGTTGTTCGAGCAGGTGGGCGTGCCCTGCGGGCCGATCAACACCATCGCCGACGTGTTCGACGATCCGCAGGTGCGGCACCGCGGCGACCGCGTCGAGATGACGCATCCGGTGGCCGGCGACATCCCGCTGGTGGCCAGCCCGATCCGCCTGTCGGCCACGCCGGTGCAGTACCGTGCCGCGCCGCCGACGCTGGGACAGGACACGCAGGCGGTGCTGCGCGAGACGCTGGGACTGCCCGAGGACAGCATCCGGGCCATGACCGAGGAAGGAATCCTGCAATGAGTGCCCTCGATTCGCTTTCGCTCACCGCCATCCCGCCCGAGGACGAGGCGCTGCGCGGCCCGGTGCGCGAGTTCCTGGCCGAGGCGATGAAGAGCGTGCCGGCCCATGTGCGGGCCAAGTCCTGGTCCGGCTACGACAGCCACTTCAGTCGTGAGCTGGGACGCCGCGGCTGGCTGGGCCTGACCTTGCCGCGCGAATACGGCGGCGGCGGGCGCAGCCCGCATGCGCGGTACGTGCTGGTGGAAGAGTTCCTCAACTGGGGCGCGCCGGTCGGATCGCACTGGATCGCCGACCGCCAGAGCGCGCCGCTGATCCTGAAGTACGGCACCGAAGCGCAGAAGCGCTTGCACATCCCGCCGATCTGCCGCGGCGAATCGTTCTTCTGCATCGGCATGAGCGAGCCCAACGCCGGCTCCGACCTCGCCAGCGTCAAGACCCGCGCCACCCGCAACGACGCGGGCTGGCTGTTGAACGGCCAGAAGATCTGGACCACCAACGCGCACCACTGCCACTACATGATCGCGCTGGTGCGCACCTCGGGCAGCGCGGAGGACCGGCACAAGGGCCTGTCGCAGGTGATCGTCGACCTGAAGCTGCCCGGCGTCACGGTGCGGCCGATCAAGGACCTGTCGGGCGACTCGCATTTCTGCGAGGTGTTCTTCGACAACGTGCAGCTGGCCGCCGACGCGCTGATCGGCGACGAGGGCAAGGGCTGGGAGCAGGTGACGGCCGAACTGGCGTTCGAGCGCAGCGGCCCCGAGCGTCTGTATTCCAGCATCGTGCTGTTCGACGAATGGCTGGCCTTCGTGCGCACGCCGGCCGGGCGCACGCCCGAGTCGGTGCAACTGGCCGGGCGGATCATGGCCCAACTGGCGCCGCTGCGCGCCATGTCGATCGCCGTCACCGACAAGCTGGCGCGCGGCGAGAGCCCGATTGTGGAGGCCGCGCTGGTGAAGGACCTGGGCACCGGCGTCGAGCAGCTGATCCCGGCCGCCATTGCCGACGACCTGTACCGGCGCGACGCCGCCGGCGTGCCGCTGGAGCTGTTGCACACGCTGGACTACGTGGCGCAGGTGGCGCCGTCGTTCTCGCTGCGCGGCGGCACGCGCGACATCCTGCGCGGCATGATCGCCCGCGGCCTTGGCCTGCGCTGAAAGGACACACCATGGACGATCTTCTGTCCCACGCGCTGCGCCAGCTGCTGCAAGACCAGTGCACGCCGGCGCTGGTGCGCGCCGTCGAGCGCGGCGAATCGCCGGCCGCCTTCTGGGGCAAGCTGGAGGAATCGGGCTTTGCCGACGCGCTGGTGCCCGAGGAGCAGGGCGGCGCGGGCCTGCCCCTGGCCGACGTGTTCCCGCTGCTGGAGCTGTGCGGCAGCCATGCGGTGCCGGTGCCGCTGGCCGAGACCATGCTGGCGCGGGCGTTGCTGGCCCATGCCGGCGTCGAGCGGCCAGCCGGCAGTATCGCGCTGGCGCAGGGTGCCACGGCGCCGGGCGGCGGCCTGCGCTGCGCCGCCGTGACCTTCGGGCGCGTGGCCGACTGGGCGCTGGTGCGCCACGGCGCGCAGTGCCTGCTGCTGCCTGTGGCGCATGCCGAGCGCGGCAAGGCGGTATTCCCGCTGGACGCCGCGCTGACCTGGGGCTCGGCAGCGCTGGCGGCAGCCAAGCGCGTGGCCGGCGACCACGACCTGCACGCCTTGCAGGCCTGTGCCGGCGCCGCGCAACTGGCCGGCACACTGATGGCCGTGTTCACGCGAACGCTGCAGTACGCCAACGACCGCAACCAGTTCGGCCGGCCGATCGGCAAGTTCCAGGCGATCCAGCACCAGCTCGCCGTGCTGTCGGAGCACGCGTTCGCGGCGCGCATGGCGGCGCAGATCGGCTGCCATGCAGCGGGCGCCGTGCCGCAACGGCTTCGCGTCGCGGTCGCCAAGGCGCGCACCAGCGAGGCGGCCCTGGAAGTGGCGGCGCTGGCCCACTCGATCCACGGCGCGATCGGCTTCACCGAGGAGTTCGACCTGCAGCTGTACACGCGCCGGTTGCACGCCTGGCGGCAGGCCGCCGGTTCCGAGTCGTACTGGCACGAGGTGCTGGGCGAAGACCTGGTGGACCGTCGCGACGGGCTGGCGCTGGACCTGCTGCGCGAAGTGACCGACCTGCATTGAACGAACAACGAGGAGATCGACCCATGGCATTCCTGAAGACCAGCCGCGACGGCACGGTGCTGACGCTGACGATGAGCCAGCCGGAAACGCGCAACGCGCTGACCGGCAACACCGCGGTGGAAGAGTTCGTGCAGGCCTGCGACCAGATCAGACGCGACCGCAGCGTGCGCGCGGTGATCCTGACCGGCGAGGGGCCGGTGTTCAGTTCCGGCGGCAACGTCAAGGACATGCAGCGCTTCTTCCAGCAGCAGCTCGCGCCCGAGACCATCCGCGAGGAATACCGCAACGGCATCCAGCGCCTGCCCAAGGCGCTGTACAACCTGGACGTGCCGGTGATCGCCGCCGTCAACGGCCCGGCCATCGGCGCCGGGCTGGACCTGACCTGCATGTGCGACATCCGCATCGCCAGCGACAAGGCCACCTTCGCCGAGAGCTTCGTGCGCGTGGGCATCGTCCCCGGCGACGGCGGCGCCTGGCTGCTGCCGCGCGCCGTCGGTCGCGCCAAGGCGGCCGAGATGGCGTTCACCGGCGAGGCCATCACGGCGCAGGAAGCGCTGGAATGCGGCCTGGTCTCGCGCGTGGTCGCGCCCGAGGCGCTGATGGAGACGGCCATGACGCTGGCCCGCAAGATCGCCGCCAACCCCGCCGGCGTGCTGCGCATGACCAAGCGGCTGCTGCGCGAAGGCGAGAGCGCGTCGCTCGAATCGCTATTGGAAATCTCCGCGTCCTACCAGGCCATCGCCCACATGGAGCCCGACCACCACGAGGCCGTGCGCGCGTTCGTGGAGAAGCGGGCACCGAAGTTTTCGTGACTCGCGTCCTCTCGCTGGTGGGGTGCGCATCGGCGCCGACGGCTCGCAGCAATCGGGCTCGGAGCGGAATTCAGGACGCGCGAGAGCAATCGCGGTCGGATCGGAATTCAGGACGATGCTGTCGTCGGAGCGCGCGATGCCGGTCGAAATTCCGCTCCGACCCCGATTGCGGTGGTGGAGCAGCGAGGGATCGAGCTGGGGTGAGGGGCATCACGGCAAGGAGCGAATCAGAGCACCGCGTCCAGCGGGCTCATGGTGCCGCCCGCGGCGATCTTGAGCACGTGCGTGTAGATCATCGTGGTGCTGACGTCGCTGTGGCCGAGGAGCTCCTGCACTGTCCGGATGTCGGTGCCCGCCTGCAGCAGATGCGTGGCAAAGCTGTGACGCAGCGTGTGCGCCGTCACGTGCTTTTCGATGCCGGCCAAGGTTGCGGCACGCCGCAGCGCCCGCGACAGGCGCTCCTCGAACAGGTGGTGGCGGCGTCGCGCGCCGGTACGTGGATCGACGGCAAGGCTCGGCGAGGGGAACACCCAGTGCCATGACCACGACTCGCCGGCGCGCGGGTACTTCGCCGCGAGCGCGTCGGGCATGAAGACGCCGGGAAGCTGCGCGAGGCGGTCGGCTTCCCACAGCCGGCGCGAGCGTGCCAGCTGTTCGTGCAAAGGCTGATCGAGGGTTCGCGGCAGCATCACGACACGGTCCTTGGCGCCCTTGCCTTCGCGCACGACGATCACGCGGCGTTCGAAGTCGAGGTCCTTCACGCGCAGCGACAGCCCCTCGGCCAGGCGCATGCCGGTCCCGTACAGCAGGCGCGCGAGCAGTCCCGCGTCGCCTTCCATGGCCGACAGGAGCCGCTGGCATTCGAGGACGCTCAGGACGGCGGGAATGCGCCGCTTGCGCACCGGGCGGCCAATTTCCTGCAGCCAGGGTAGTTCACTGGCGAGCACCTCCTTGTACAGGAACAGTAGCGCGCTCAGTGCCTGGCGGTGGGTGGACACGGAGACCTTGCGCTCGGTGGCCAGCATGGTCAGGAACGCCTCGACCTGCGGCTTGCCAAGGTCGCGCGGATGCTTCAGGCCGTGGAAGTGGACGAAGAATTTCGTCCAGTACACGTAGCTCTGTTCAGTGCGCAGGCTGTAGTGCAGGTAGCGCAGGCGCTCCCGCAACTGGCCGAGCAGGCG
>Ga0255338_1001167_pt1 | contig 54272 bp, 54 predicted proteins | sample MeOH1_35cm_T4_19_FD_203715 | JGI IMG/M metagenome (GOLD analysis project Ga0255338, IMG submission 203715) | Sandy soil microbial communities from University of British Columbia, Vancouver, Canada - MeOH1_35cm_T4_195 | ecosystem: Engineered > Artificial ecosystem > Sand microcosm > Unclassified ... | reverse complement strand
GCTGGCAGCCCCAGGTGACGATGGAGCAGGCGCTGCGCCGCATCTTCGAGGCATACCGCGACAAGGTGGTGGACGCCCGCACGCTGGTCGACGCCGGCAACTGAGCCCCGACATGGCACGCATTGCCCTGAAAGTGGACGTGGACACGCTGCGCGGCACGCGCGAAGGCGTGCCCAGGTTGCTGTCGATGCTGTCCGCCGTGCAGGCGGAGGCCACGTTCCTGTTCAGCCTGGGGCCCGACCACACCGGCTGGGCGTTGCGGCGCGTGTTCCGGCCCGGCTTCCTGAAGAAGGTGTCGCGCACGTCGGTGGTGTCCAACTACGGCTTGCGCACGCTGATGTATGGCGTGCTGCTGCCGGGGCCCGACATCGGCCGCAAGGGCGCCGCGGCGATGCGCGCGGCTGCCGCGGCCGGGCACGAGTGCGGCATCCACACGTGGGACCACGTCTACTGGCAGGACAACGTGCGCACGCGCGACGCGGCCTGGACGCGCCGGCAGATGCAGCACGCGCACCGCCGCTTCGTCGAGATCTTCGGCCCGCCGCCCACCACGCACGGCGCGGCGGGCTGGCAGATGAACGACGCCGCGTTCCTGCAGATCGACGACTGGGGCATGGCCTACGCGTCGGACGGCCGGGGCACGGCGCCGTACATCCCCACTGTGGCGGGCAAGCCGTGCCGCCACGTGCAGTTGCCCACCACGCTGCCCACGCTCGACGAACTGATCGGCGTGGATGGCCTGACCGAGGACAACGTCCACCATGCGGTGCTGCGCCTGACCGAAGGGCCGGGCGACCACGTCTTCACGCTGCATACGGAACTGGAGGGCGGCAAGCTTGCCCCGGTGTTCGAGCGCCTGCTGGCCGGCTGGCGCGCGCAGGGGCACGACCTGGTGTCGATGGCAACGTACTATCGCCACCTCGATCGCACCGGCCTGCCGCAACTGCCCGTCACGTGGGGCGAGATCGCCGGCCGCAGCGGCGAGCTGATCATCCAGCCGTAAATCGGCGCGCCCGCAGCGTCGTTGCGGGGAATACACCTCTTTATCTCCGCAAGATGTGCGGCGAATAACTTGCGCATGCGGAGAATCGCCGCCATAATCTCCGCATGAATAGCGGAGATTACACCTACATCTGGCAGGCCGCCGACTGGCCGGCATGGCGCTTCGACCTTGCGGCGTTGGCGGCACCCATGGCCGAAGTCAGTCGTGCGCAGGGGCTCCTGATGGGCCGGCTGGCGGACGTCGGGATGGCGCTTCGCGATCAGGCCAGCCTGGCGGCATTGACCGAGGACGTGGTCAAGACCAGTGAAATCGAAGGCGAACAGCTCAGGGTGGAATCCGTGCGGTCGTCTATCGCCCGCCGCCTGGGTGTCGATATCGGCGCATTGGCGCCCGTGGATCGCCACGTCGAGGGCGTGGTCGAAATGGTGCTCGACGCCACGGCCAACAGCCAGGCAACGGTGACCCGGGAACGCCTGTTCGGCTGGCACGCCGCATTATTCCCGACAGGTTTCTCCGGTCTGTCCAGGATCACCACAGGTCGCTGGCGCGACGATGCCAGCGGCCCGATGCAGGTGGTATCCGGCCCCGTGGGCCGTCAGCGCGTCCATTTCGAGGCGCCGCCAGCGGACCGGCTGGAAGCCGAGACGCGCCGCTTCATCGAATGGGTCAACGCCCGCCCCGAAGCGCCGCCCCTGATCCGGGCCGGGCTTGGCCACCTGTGGTTCGTCACCTTGCACCCGTTCGATGACGGCAACGGCCGCATCGCACGTGCCATCGGCGACCTGCTGCTGGCTCGCGCAGACGGAAGTTCGCAGCGCTTTTACAGCCTGTCGGCGCAGATCCAGCGCGAGCGCAAGGACTACTACGACATCCTGGAACGCACACAGAAGCGGTCGATGGACGTCACGTCGTGGCTGGCCTGGTTCCTGAACGCCCTGCATCGCGCCGTCGATCAGGCGCACCTCACGCTCGATGCCGTGCTGGCCAAGGCACGCTTCTGGCGTCACTGGGCCATGCTGCCGTTGAACGAGCGGCAGGTGAAGGTGCTCAACAAACTGCTTGATGGGTTCGATGGCAAGCTCACCAGCAGCAAGTGGGCCGCCATCGCCAAATGCTCCCCCGATACGGCACTGCGCGACATCAACGATCTGCTGGCGCGCGGCGCGCTGAGGAAAACGGAAGGCGGCGGACGCAGTACCGGCTACGAACTGAACGATACCTTCAAGCCCTGACGCCGCGCGCCAGCCTCAGCCCGTTGAACACCACCAGCAGGCTCGCCCCCATGTCGGCGAACACCGCCATCCACATCGTGCCCATGCCCATCACGGTCAGCACGAGGAACACGGCCTTGATGCCCAGCGCCAACGCGATGTTCTGCTTCAGGATGGCCGCCGTGCGCCGCGACAGCCGCACGAACGCGGGAATCTTGCGCAGGTCGTCGTCCATCAGCGCCACGTCGGCGGTTTCGATGGCCGTGTCGGTGCCGGCGGCACCCATCGCAAAGCCGATGTCGGCGCGCGCCAGCGCCGGCGCATCGTTGATGCCGTCACCCACCATGCCCACCCCGCCCGCATGCGTGTGGACCTGCCCCGCCAGCGCGGCAATCGCGTCGGCCTTGTCCTGCGGCAACTGATTGCCGCGCACCTCGTCGATGCCCACCTCGGCGCCAATCGCCTGCGCCGTGTGCGGATTGTCGCCGGACAGCATCAGCGTCTTTACACCCAGCGCATGCAACGCCTCGATGGCCTGCCGGCTGGTCTCGCGCACCGTATCGGCCACGCCGAACAGCGCCAGCGCGCGCGGCTTGCCGCCGTTGGCAACGTCCACGCCGGCCAGCATGACGATGGTCTTGCCTTGCCGCTCGATGGCCTCGAGCCGCGCCTCCAGCGCCGGCGAGCACGCGCCGAGGTCGTGGATCATCCGATGATTGCCGAGGCAGTACGCCACGCCATCGACGCTGCCGCGCACGCCCTGCCCCGGCAGCGCCGCGAAGCCGGTCACCTCCAGATGCGCGATGCCGTCCGCATCGGCCGCCACGGCCACGGCGCGCGAGACCGGGTGGTCGGATCGCGCGGCCAGGCTCGCGGCAATCGCGCGCGCCTGCGGCAGTTCATCGGCCAGTAACGCGAAATCGGTCTGCGCCGGCTTGCCGTGCGTGAGCGTGCCGGTCTTGTCCAGCGCGAGCCACGCCAGGTGCCGGCCCTGCTCCAGGTAGACCCCGCCCTTGATCAGGATGCCGCGCCGCGCGGCGGCGGCCAGCCCGCTGACGATGGTCACCGGCGTGGAGATCACCAGCGCGCACGGGCAGGCAATCACCAGCAGCACCAGCGCCTTGTAGATCCAGCCGAGCCATGCGCCATCGAGGAACAGCGGCGGCACCACCGCCACGCCCACGGCCAGCGCAAAGACCACCGGGGTGTAGATGCGCGCGAACTGGTCGACGAACCGCTGCGTGGGCGCACGGCTGCCCTGCGCGGCCTCCACGGCGTGGATGATCCGCGCCAGCGTGGAATCGCTGGCCGGGGCCGTGACCGCATACTCGAGTTCGCCGGACTGGTTGATCGAGCCGGCATAAAGCGGATCGCCCTCGGCCTTGTCCACGGGCACGCTCTCGCCCGTGATGGGCGCCTGATCCAGCGCGGACCGGCCACGCAGCACGCGGCCGTCGAGGGCCACGCGCTCGCCGGGGCGCAGCCGCACCACGGCACCCATGGCGACAGCGCGTGCCGCCACGGCCTGCCACGTGCCATCCGGCTGCCGCACCGTGGCCTGCTCGGGCGCCATCGCCATCAGTCCGCGCACCGCGTTGCGGGCGCGGTCCAGCGACGCGGCCTCGATGCGTTCGGCCAGCGCGAACAGCACCATCACCATCGCGGCCTCGGGCCACTGGCCAATCAGCATCGCGCCGGTCACCGCGATGCTCATCAGCGCATTGATATTGAGGTTGCCATGGCGGATGGCGATCCAGCCCTTGCGGTAGACGCCGAGCCCGCACAGCAGCACGGCGGCCAGCGCCAGCACGGGCGGTGCGTACGGCACGCCCCAGCCGAGCCAGTCCACGGCCTCGGCCCCCAGCGCCGCCACGCCGGCCAGCGCGAGCGGCCACCAGGGCCGGGGCGCTTCGGGGGCCGCCGCCGGCGCATCGGCAGCCAGCGGTTGCGCGTGCATGCCGAGCGCCGCAATCGCCTTGACCACGGCGTCTGGCGAATCCATCGTGTGATGCACGGTCAACACGCGCTGCATCAGGTTGAAGTCGAGCGCGGCCACGCCGGCCATGCCGCCGAGCTTGTTGCGGATCAGCGTCTCCTCGGTCGGGCAGTCCATGGCCTCGATGCGGTACGCCGCGGCACGGGTACCGGCCGGCGCCGACACGGGCTCCCATACCGGCGTCGCCGCGGTGCCGCATGCCGCGCCGCAGCACGCGTGTTCGGCCGCGTGTTCGGCCTCCTGGCCGTGGCGATGATCGCCGTGGTCGTGGTCATGGTCGTGGGCATGCCCATGACCGTGCGCGGCCGACGCGGGCGGCAGGACGTCTTCAGGGATGTGGCGGGCCATATCGGGTGTTGGTTGGTCTGGTCTGATGGCTATTGAAGACCCTGTAGCGGCTACAGGGTCAAGCGGTGTGATGGATTCCGCGCCCATGACAAGGTTGTAACGATCGCCGGCGCGCACCGCCCGTATAATCGCCGCCATGCGCCGCCTGCTGCTCGTCTTTCTCGCCATTTTGTTGCCAATCCAGTTCGCCTGGGCCGGCGCTGCGGCGTATTGCGCACATGAAGATGGCAACCAGCCTGTGAGCGCCACCCGGTGGCACATTGGCCACCACGCCCACGGGCATGGCTCGGCAGACGCCCGGCAGGACACTGCCAAGCCGGCCAAGGCACTGCCCGATGCCGACTGCGCCGCCTGCCACTTTCCCGGCTCGCACGGTGTGATCGCCCAGGCGATCCTGCCCGGCAGCCATCACTTCGCCACCCTGCGCTACCCGCCGCGCGAAGCGGGCTTCGGCTCGATTCCCGCGCGCGTCCCAGATCGCCCGCAGTGGCCGCATCCCGCCTGAGCGGCGAGACGCGGACCTTCTCTTTCTTTCCCTGACCGCCTGACGTCTCGCCGATTTTCCCTGTTCGCAACGGTGAAATTCGATGAGAAGACTTGTATTGCCACTGGCAATGGCCGCCGCATGGCTCGGCCCGATGCCGATTGCCGCCGCGCAGGACGCGGCGCCCGAGCCACCCGGCGCGATCTCGCTGGACGCCGCACTGGCGCTGGCCAGCGCGCACAACCCCACGCTATCGGCGGCGCGCCACGCGCTTGACGCGGCCGAGGGCGGCATCACGCAGGCCCGCGTGATACCGAACCCCGAGGTCGCGGTATTGGTGGAGGACACCCGCCAGGCCACCCGGACCACCACGGCGCAGATGAACCTGCCTGTGGAACTGGGGGGCAAGCGCGCCGCGCGCATCGGCGCCGCCCAGCGCGGGCGGGAACTGGCCCAGGCGCAGCTTCGCGCCACCGAGTCCGACCTGCGCGCAAGCGTGATCGGCGCATTCTTCAACGTGCTGGTGGCGCAGGAGCGCGTGCGGCTGGCGGCCTCCTCCGCCGGGATTGCCGCGCGCGGCGCCAGCGTGGCCGCGCGCCGCGTGGCCGCCGGCAAGATCTCGCCGGTGGAGGAAACCAAGGCCGGGGTCGAACTGGCCAACGCCGAACTGGAGCGTGCCGAGGCCGACGCCGCGCTGGTTGGCGCGCGGCACGCGCTCTCCACCCTCTGGGGCAACCCGTCGCCGCGCTTCGCCGAGGCGGATGGCAGCCTGGACACACTGTCCGCCCTGCCCGCCCGCCCCGATGCCGCGCTGCTGCGCGATGGCCTTGATGCGGCCCCCGCCGCCGTGGCGAGCCAGCGCGAACTCGCGCGCCGCCAGGCCGAGATCAACGTGCAGCGCAGCCAGCAATATCCCGACGTGACCCTGAGCGTGGGCGCCAAGCGCGAAAACGCCGGCGACCGTGGCTATTACCCCGTGCTGGGCGTGGCAATTCCGCTGCCGCTGTTCGACCGCAACCAGGGCAACCTGTACACCGCGATCCGGCAGGCCGACAAGGCCGCCGACGAATATCGCGCCACCCGGCTCCGCCTGGACCACGACCTGCAACAGGCCACCAGCCAGCTCGCGGTGTCGCGCAGCTCGGCGCAGGCGCTGCGCGACACCGTGCTGCCCGCCGCCCAGCACGCGTACCAGGCCGCCACGCAAGGCTTCGAGGCCGGCAAATTCAGCTACCTGGAGGTGCTGGACGCCCAGCGCACGCTGTTCCAGGTCCGCATCCGCTATCTGGGGGTCGTTGCCAGCGCCTGGCAGGCCGCCACCACCATCGACCGCATTCTTGGCCGCTGACGCGCCCGGGACTTTCATCATGACCCTTACGAAGAAACAAGGTATCGCCATCGCCGCCATCGTCGTCGCCGGCCTGATCGGCGCGCTGGCGCTGGTGCTGGCCGGACGCGACGCCGGCACGCGGGACGACGACGGCCACGACGACCACGCGCCCGGCGAGCATGCCGCCGCCGATGCCAAGGCGCCGGGCACGGACACCCCGCCCGACCACATCGCCATGACACCGGAGCAGGTCCGCAACGCCGGCCTGGTGCTGCGCGCGGCGGGGCCGGGCCGCATCCGCAGCACCGCGCAGTTTCCCGGCGAAATCCGCTTCAACGCGGACCGCACCGCGCACGTGGTGCCGCGCGTGGCTGGCGTGGCCGAGTCGGTCGCGGCCAACCTGGGCCAGCGCGTGAAGAAAGGCGACCTGCTGGCCGTGTTCGCCAGCACGCAACTGTCCGATCAGCGCAGCGAACTGCTGGCCGCGCAGCGGCGGCTGGAACTGGCGCGCACCACCTTCGCGCGGGAGAAGCGGCTCTGGGAGGACAGGATTTCCGCCGAGCAGGACTACCTGGCCGCGCGCACCGCGCTGCAGGAGGCGGAGATCGCCGTCCGGAACGCGTCGCAGAAGCTGACCGCGATTGGCGCAACACCCGCCGCGGGCGCCATCAACCGCTTCGCGCTGCGCGCCCCGTTCGACGGCATCGTCGTCGAGAAGCACCTCGCGCTGGGCGAAGCCGTGGCGGCGGACACCAGCGTCTTCACCATCTCGGACCTCGCCACCGTATGGGCCGAGTTCGTGATCGCCCCGAAGGACCTGGGCAACGTGCGGCTGGGCGAAGCGGTGCGCGTGGCTTCCACGGCGTTCGACGGCACGGCCGACGGCAAGGTGTCCTACGTGGGCGCCCTGCTCGGCCAGCAGACGCGCACGGCCACGGCGCGCGTGACGCTGTCCAATCCCGACATGGCCTGGCGCCCCGGACTCTTCGTCACGGTCAGCGTGAACACGGGCGAGGTCGATGCGCCCGTGGTGATCGACGTGGATGCCGTGCAGACAGAGGCCGGACAGCCCCAGGTCTTCGTGGAAGTCCCCGGCGGCTTTGCGGCCCGCGCGATCAGGACCGGCCGCAGTGACGGCCAGCGCATCGAGATTACCGACGGGCTGGCGCCCGGCACGCGCTACGTGGCCGCCAACAGCTTCGTGCTGAAGGCGGAACAGGGCAAGGCCGGCGCCGAGCACGCGCACTGAGCGGAGCCATCATGTTCGAACGCATTCTCCGCTTTGCCATCGCGCAGCGCTGGCTGGTCATGCTGGCCGTGCTCGGCATGGCCGCGCTGGGCCTCTACAACTATGGCCGGCTGCCCATCGACGCGGTGCCGGACATCACCAACGTCCAGGTGCAGGTCAACACGTCGGCGCCGGGCTACTCGCCGCTGGAAGCCGAACAGCGCGTCACCTATCCCATCGAGACCGCCATGGCCGGCCTGCCCGGCCTGGTGCAGACGCGCTCGCTGTCGCGCTACGGACTGTCGCAGGTGACGGCGATCTTCCGCGACGGCACCGATATCCACTTCGCGCGGCAGCTGGTCAGCCAGCGCATCCAGGAGGCGCGCGCGCAGTTGCCGGCCGGCGTGGCGCCGCAGATGGGGCCGATCTCCACCGGCCTTGGCGAGATCTACCTGTGGACCGTGGAGGCCGACGCCGGGGCGCGCAAGCCCGACGGCAGCGCCTACACGGCGACGGACCTGCGCGAGATCCAGGACTGGGTCATCAAGCCGCAGTTGCGTACGGTACCCGGCGTGACCGAGATCAACACGATCGGCGGCTTTGCCCGGGAATACCTTGTGGCGCCGAGCCCCGAGAAACTGGCCTCGTACGGGCTGTCGCTGCAGCACGTGGTGGCGGCGCTGGAGCGCAACAACAGCAATGTCGGCGCCGGCTACATCGAGCGGCGTGGCGAGCAGTACCTGGTGCGGGCGCCGGGCCAGGTGAAGTCGATCGACGACATCCGCGAGGTGATCGTGGGCACCGCGCAGGGCCAGCCCATCCGCATCCGCGACCTGGCCGACGTGAGCCTGGGCCGCGAACTGCGCACCGGCGCCGCCACCGACAACGGCCGCGAGGTAGTGCTCGGCACCGTGTTCATGCTGATCGGCGAAAACAGCCGCGCGGTCTCGCGCGCCGTGGATGCGCGCATGGCCACGATCAACAAGTCGCTGCCGGCCGGCGTGCGCGCGGTCACGGTCTACGACCGCACGGTGCTCGTGGACAAGGCCATCGCCACCGTCAAGAAGAACCTGCTGGAGGGGGCCGCGCTGGTGGTGGCCGTGCTGTTCCTGTTCCTCGGCAACCTGCGCGCGGCGTTGATTACCGCGATGGTCATTCCGCTGTCGATGCTGTTCACGTTCACCGGCATGGTGACTTACAAGATCAGTGCCAACCTGATGAGCCTGGGCGCGCTGGACTTCGGCATCATCGTCGATGGCGCGGTGGTCATCGTCGAGAACTGCGTGCGGCGCCTGTCCCACGCGCGGGAGCGCCTGGGCCGGCCGCTGACGCGCGCGGAGCGGTTCGAGGAAGTGTTCGCCGCGGCGCACGAGGCGCGCCGGCCGCTCGTCTTCGGCCAGCTGATCATCATGGTCGTGTACGTGCCGATCTTTGCGCTGACCGGGGTGGAGGGCAAGATGTTCCATCCGATGGCGACCACGGTGGTGCTGGCGCTGCTGGGCGCGCTGATCCTGTCGGTCACCTTCGTCCCGGCGGCCGTGGCGCTGTGCATTGGCGACCGGGTTGCCGAGAAGGAGAACCGGCTGATGGCCTGGGCGCGCCGCTGGTATGCGCCCGCGCTGTCGCGCGCGCTGGCCAACACACCGGTGGTGCTCACCGCCGCCGTGGTGGCGGTGCTGCTGAGCGGACTGGTGGCCACGCGGCTGGGCAGCGAGTTCATCCCGAACCTGAACGAGGGCGACTTCGCGGTGCAGGCGCTGCGCATTCCCGGCACCAGCCTCACGCAATCGGTGGCGATGCAGCAGCAGGTTGAAGCGCGGCTGAAGGCGAAGTTCCCCGAGGTCGAGCGCGTGTTCGCGCGCACGGGCACCGCCGAGATCGCCGCCGATCCGATGCCGCCCAACGTGTCCGACGGCTACATCATGCTCAAGCCGCGCGGCCAGTGGCCCGATCCGGCGCGCACGTACGATTCGCTGCGCGCGGCGATGGCGGCCGAACTCGAGCAGTTGCCCGGCAACCGCTACGAGTTCTCGCAGCCGATCCAGCTCCGGTTCAACGAGCTGATCTCGGGCGTGCGCAGCGACGTGGCCGTGAAGCTGTATGGCGACGACAATGCGGTGCTCGAGGCCACCGCGCAGCGCATCGCCCAGGTCCTGCAACGCGTGCCCGGCGCCGCCGAGGTCAAGGTGGAGCAGACCACGGGGCTGCCGGTGCTGACGGTGGACATCGACCGCTCGCGCGCCGCGCGCTACGGGCTGAACATGGTCGACGTGCAAGACACCGTGGCGATTGCCGTGGGCGGGCGCGACACCGGCGTGCTCTACCAGGGCGACCGCCGCTTCAATATCGGCGTGCGGCTGCCGGAAGGCATTCGAGCCGATGTGGAGGCGCTGCGCCGGCTGCCGATCCCGCTGCCGAGGGACGCGGGCGGCGCGGAGGCGCGCACGAGCTACATCCCGCTCGGCGAGATCGCCACGCTGGAACTGGCGCCGGGACCGAACCAGGTATCGCGCGAGAACGGCAAGCGCCGCATCGTGGTGAGCGCCAACGTGCGGGGACGCGACGTGGGCAGTTTCGTGCCGGAAGCCATGGCCGCGATCGACCGTGGCGTGACCGTGCCCGCCGGCTACTGGATCGCGTGGGGCGGCACGTTCGAGCAATTGCAGTCGGCGACCCAGCGGTTGCAGGTGGTGGTCCCGATGGCGTTGCTGCTGGTGTTCGTGCTCCTGTTCATCATGTTCGGCAACGTGCGCGACGGCCTGCTGGTCTTCACCGGCATCCCGTTTGCGCTCACGGGCGGCGTGCTGGCGTTGTGGTGCCGGGGCATGCCGTTGTCGATCTCCGCGGCGGTGGGATTCATCGCGCTGTCGGGCGTGGCGGTGCTGAACGGGCTGGTGATGCTGTCGTTCATCCGCGGCCTGCGCGAAGCGGGCCATGGGCTGGAAGAGGCGGTGCGGACCGGTGCGCTGACACGATTGCGGCCGGTGCTGATGACGGCGCTGGTGGCATCGCTGGGATTCGTGCCGATGGCGATTGCCACGGGCACGGGTGCCGAAGTCCAGCGCCCGCTGGCCACGGTGGTGATCGGCGGCATCCTGTCATCGACGGCGCTGACGCTGCTGGTGCTGCCGGTGTTGTACCGGTGGGCGAATCGGCGTGGCTGAGGGCTGTTTTACTCCCCTCTCCCAAAGGGAGAGGGGAAAAAACCACGGGCATTCGAGATCTCGGTGCCCATCAACGCATCGGGAAACATCAGCTCGAATTCGGTCTGGCCCGCCTCGCTGCGCACCGTGACGCTGCCGCCATGCAGCTGCATGATGGTGTCGACGATGGCCAGCCCCAGCCCGGTGGAGGTGGCGGAATTGCGGCGCGACGGATCGGCGCGATAGAAACGCCCGAACAGGTGCGGCAATGCCTCCGGCGCGATCGCCGGCCCCGCATTGGCCACGCGGATGCCGGTATGCCCCGGCTGGCCGTGTTCCACCGCCATGCGCACCGTGCTGCCGGCCGGCGCATGGCGCAGCGCATTGTCGAGCAGATTGATGATGGCGCGCCGCAGCAACGTCTGGTCGGCCATGACCGTGGCCGCGCCCGATACCGTCAGCGTGAGGTCGCGGTCGGCGGCCACCGCCTCGAAGTACTCGGCCACCTTGTCCAGTTCCGCGCGGGCATCAAGCTCGCGCGCGCCAAGCGCCACCTGCGCATTGTCGGCGCGCGCCAGGAACAGCATGTTCTCGATCATCCGCGACAGCCGCTCGTACTCCTCGAGGTTCGATTCGAGCAGCGCCTCGTATTCGGCCGGATGGCGGCGCTGCGTCAGCGTGACCTGCGTCTGACCCACGAGATTGCTGATGGGCGTGCGGAGATCGTGCGCCAGGTCGGCCGAGAACGCCGATAGCCGCGTGAAGCTGTCCTGCAGCCGCGCCAGCATGCCGTTGAGCGCGCCGGCGAGTTCGCGCAGTTCCTCGGGCGCGCCGCCCACGTCAAGCCGCGTGGCCAGCCGGCTCGTGGTGACCGCCGCCGCATCGCCGGCCATGCGCCGCAGCGGACGCAGCCCGCGCCGTGCCAGCAGGAAGCCGAGCCCCGCCGCCACGATGGCGCCGCAGAGCACCGCGCCGAGCAGCTCGCCGCGATACTCACGCATCAGCGCCACGTGATAGCCGGCATCGCCGAGCACCACGATTTCCACCGCGCGGCCGGTGCCGCCAACCTGGCCCAGCGCCGCCATGCCGCGCGACGGCACGCCGTTGCGCGGATACCAGGTCTGCAGCTGCGCCTTGTCCGGCGTGGCCGTGACCGGCAGCACGCGCAGCGGCGGCACGGACTCGTTACGCGGATTCAGCATGATCAGCGGCTCGCCCTGGCGCGTGCGCACCACGAGGATCATGCCCTCATGGCCCATCGCGATATCGGCAAAGCGGTGCTTGTCGGCAAGGATCTCGGCCTCGTCGCGCACCTCGCGCAGCAGGTGGCGTGCCAGCAACACCTCGCCGACCAGCTCGGTCTCGTCGCGTGCCTGCAACTGGCTGCCGAGCGCGCTGGACAAGTACGCCGCCACGCCCACCAGGATGCCGGCCGTGGTCAGCCCATAGGCCAGCGCGAGCCGCGTGGTCAGTGAAGAGGTGATGGCGCGCGACACGCGCCGCAGGCATCGCCGCATGCCCGGTACCCTATGCGTCGTCCGATTCGTCGAGCACATAGCCCATGCCGCGGCGCGTATGGATCAGCTTGCGTGGAAACGGGTCGTCCACCTTGGCACGCAGGCGGCGAATCGACACATCCACCACATTGGTGTTGCTGTCGAAGTTCATGTCCCACACCTGCGAGGCAATCAGCGAGCGCGACAGCACCTCGCCCCGGCGCCGCGCCAGCAGTTGCAGCAACGCGAATTCCTTCGAGGTCAGGTCGATCTTCTGCCCGGCGCGCGACACGCGGCGCCGGATGGTGTCGATCTGCAGATCGGCCACTTCCATGAATTCGCTCTCGCGCAGCGGCCCGCGCCGCAGGATCGTGCGGATGCGCGCCACGAGCTCCGCAAACGCGAACGGCTTGACCAGGTAGTCGTCGGCGCCCAGTTCCAGGCCCTTGAGGCGGTCGGACAGGTCATCGCGCGCGGTCAGGCACAGCACCGGCGTGTCCTTCTCGCGCCGCAACTCGCGCAGCACCTGCCAGCCGTCCATGCCAGGCAGCATCACATCCAGCACGATCAGGTCATAGTGCTGCTGGCGTGCGTGAGCCAGGCCATCCACGCCGTCACGGGCCAGGTCCGCCACGAAGCCGGACTCGGTCAGGCCCTTGAGCAGATAGTCGCCGGCCTTCGGCTCGTCTTCCACAATCAGGATGCGCATGGTATGTCACTTGCGGGGGGGCGTCGCGCCTGCCGCGCTTGTCGTCGGGTTGTTGGCAGAACCCAAGACACTAGCCGAGGTTGGCGCGCGATGGGCGAAGATTGCACGAATGTCATGTTCGCGCGCGCGCCCACCCATGCGGCATCGCCGTCACCCGGCGTGCGGCCGTGTCAGTCCACGCGATAGAAATCGATGGACTGGCCCGCATTGACCGCGCGCTGGAGCCAGTCGGGATATTCGCCGGTGCCATCCCAGGTTTGCCCCATGGCATTGCGGTACAACACGCGGACGGCGGCATTTGGCGTGCCGGCGGACACCGCGGCCGGCTCGGCGGAATCTTCCGCGGCGGCGTCGCCGTCGGGGCTATCGGCAAAACAACCTGCCTCGACCAGAACGTCGAACGTCAGGCCATGGCGATCCATTTGCTCGCGGATCCACGCTATCGCGGCTTGTTTGGCTGCATCAGACTCGGACATGACTATGGTGCGCGCCCGCCGCCAAGCGGGCGGGCTGGTGAAAAAACTTTTTGGGGGAAGGGCCCTGAAATGCCGGGGCAGCAGGGATTCTACAGGGTGTTTGGCCTCCCCTCCCCGCATTCGCGCACATGGCATGCCGCGGCGGGCGTTCATCGCGCCGGAATTGCTGCATGACAGCATTGTCATGCCGGGGTCATGTTGCCGTTGGCGACCGGACTCTAGACTGCCTTCCATGGTCGCCATGACGGCCGTCACAAGTGGCGGCCCGCACCGCGCGGCCCAACGCCGTCGCCAGTCTCTGGCGCAAGCATGAAGGAGTCCAAATGCCATCCATCCGCAACGTCCTGCTCTCCACCGCCCTGACCGCCACGCTCGCCGGCGCCACCGGGCTGGCCAATGCCGCGCCGCGCGCCGCCGATCCGTTCACCGACGGCGCCCGTGTCGGCACCCGCGACGTCTACACCGACGGCGCCCGCGTTGGCACCCGCGACGTCTATACCGACGGCGCCCGTGTGGGGGCACGCGATCCGTTCACCGACGGCAGCCGCGCGGTGCATGACGCTCGCAATCCGTTTGCCGACGGCGCCTGATCACGCCTGAACCGCCTCGGGAGGGCGGTCCTCGCTCCAGCCATCCTGGCCTGGCTGCTCCGCCCCCGGGAACTGCGACGCGGGCATCGGCCGGCCCAGCAGGTAGCCTTGCAGCGTGTCGCAGCCCAGGTCGGCCAGGAATGTCCGCTGCGCCGCCGTCTCCACCCCTTCCGCCACCACCTGCAGCTTCAGCGTCCGCCCCAGCGCCACGATGGCCGAGACAATGGCGGCATCCTCGGAATCCTCGGCCAGGTCGCGCACGAAGCCGCGATCGATCTTCAGCTCGCTGGCCGGTATGCGCTTGAGGTGCAGCAGGCTGGAATAGCCGGTCCCGAAATCGTCGATGGCAATCCGCACGCCCAGCCCGTCCAGTTGCGTGAGGATGGCCAGGCTGGCCTCGACGTCGCGCATGGCCGTGGATTCCGTGATCTCCAGCGTCAGGCAGCCGGGCGGCACGCCGTGGCGCGCCAGCGCCTTCGCCACCAGATCGACCATGCCGGCCTGGCAGAACTGCAGGGCCGACAGGTTCACCGCCATCGACCATGCCGTGCGCCCCATGGCGTGCCACACGGCCAGTTGCCGGCACGCCTCGTCAAGCACCCAGGCCCCGATCGGCAGGATCGCGCCTGTCTTCTCCGCCAGCGCAATGAACTGGTCGGGCATCAGCTGGCCCTGTACCGGATGATTCCAGCGCAGCAGCGCCTCGGCGCCCAGGAGCCGGTTGTCCGCCGCGCCATACTTGGGCTGGTAGTGCAACTGCAACTGGCCATGCCTGAGCGCGCCGCGCAGGTCCTGGATCAGCGTCTGCTGCGCGCGCGCCTGGTGATTCATGGATCGCTCGAAGAAGCAGTACGCATTGCGGCCCGCCGCCTTGGCGTGATACATCGCCGCGTCCGCGTTGGACATCAGCGTGTTCTGCTCCAGCCCATCGGCCGGATGCACGGCAATGCCGATGCTGCCCGTGATATGCAGCGCATGGCCACCCACGTGCACCGTTTCGCGCAGCGACTCGAGCAGCGACTCGGCAATCACGCCGGCATCCTCGGGATCGTCCACACGCGCCAGCAGCACGAATTCGTCGCCGCCCACGCGGGAGACCGTGTCCTCCGAGCGCACCGCCGCGCGCAGCCGCCGTGCAATGGCCACCAGCAGGCCATCGCCCACATGATGGCCGTAGGTGTCGTTGATCCCCTTGAACCCGTCCAGGTCGACAAACAGCACGGCAAAGCGCCCGTGCCGCCGCGCGCTGGCGTGGATTGCCTGCGCGAAGCGGTCGTCGAGCAGCGCGCGATTGGGCAGGCGGGTCAGCTTGTCATGCAGCGCGAGGAATTCCAGCTCCTCGTTGGCAACGCCCAGCGCCTCGGCCAGCACCGCCGTGCGTATTTCCAGCCGCATGTCGAGCACCGACGTCACCAGCGCCACGGCCAGCACGCAGACCGTGATGACCAGGATGGGCAACGCCAGCGCACCGTCGTGCACGCCCGTGCGCGCGGCACCGCACACGCTGCCCAACGGAAACCGTGCGGCGGCCATGCCGGTGTAGTGCATCGCGGCGATCGCGCCGCCCATCACCACGGCCGCGCCCAGGCGTAGCTGGTGGATGCGCGGCATGTTCCGGCGCAGCCGGAAGGCAATCCACAGCGCCGCCCCCGAGGCGGCCACGGCAATCGCGACCGATAGCGCGAACAGCCACGGCACATAGCGGATGCCAGGCGCCATCCGCATGGCCGCCATGCCCGTGTAATGCATGCTGGCGATGGCGCCGCCCAGCACCAGCGCGCCGACGGCCAGGCGCCGCGTGGGCAGGTGTTCCCGGCTGACCAGCCGCAGCGCGAAGGCGGACGCGATGATCGCCATCAACAGCGAACTGGCCGTGATGGCCGGATCGTAGCCAAGCGGGATCGGCAGCTCGAACGCCAGCATGCCCACGAAATGCATGGACCAGATGCCCAGGCCCATGGCAACCGCGCCGCCGGCCAGCCACATGTGCGCGTAGCGGCCACGCGCGGTGGCAATGCGGCCGGCCAGATCCAGCGCGGTATAGGACGCGAGGATGGCGACCAGCAATGAAAACAGGACGAGTGGTGCGTCGTAGGTCGGAGACAACATAGGGGGGGCGCGTGACGAGGCAGCGGTTTCCGGCTGTCAGTCAGCTTTATCGGCATATGCAGCCCGGACTGTAGCGGGATTGCCTTATGCCCGCAGGCCGGCGTACGCGGATCGAAACCGGGCCTATACTCTTGCCTTTCCCGCATAGCGGTGCGCAGACAGGCACGCCCGCCGCACGCGTCACCGAACCTCATCTATACATTGGAGCAGCTGTCATGCGTGTCGCATTCCTCGGGCTGGGCGTCATGGGTTTCCACATGGCCGGCCACCTGGCGGCCAAGGGCCATGAAGTCACCGTCTACAACCGCACCGCCGCCAAGGCGGCGCGCTGGGTGGCGACCTTCGGCCAGCATGGCGGCAAGTCCGCGCCCACGCCGGCGCTGGCCGCAAAGGATGCCGAGATCGTCTGCGCCTGCGTGGGCAACGACAACGACCTGCGCGAAGTCATGACCGGCCCGGATGGCGCGTTCAGCCAGGCGGCGCCCGGCACGATCTTCGTGGACCACACCACGGCCAGCGCCGCAGTGGCGCGCGAACTCTACGCCGCCGCCCGGGAGCGCGGCCTGCACTTCATCGACGGCCCGGTCTCGGGCGGTGAAGTGGGTGCGGAGAAAGGCATCCTGACGATCATGTGCGGCGGCGATGCCGAGCCCTTCACGCGCGCCGAGCCCGTGATTGCCGCCTATGGCCGCGCCGTCACGCGCATCGGCGAATCGGGCGCCGGCCAGTTGGCCAAGATGGTCAACCAGATCAGCATCGCCGGCCTGGTCCAGGCGTTGTCGGAAGCCATCGCGTTCGGCGAGCGTGCCGGACTGCACATGCCGCTGGTGCTGGACGTCATCAGCAAGGGCGCCGCCGGATCGTGGCAGCTCGAGCACCGCGGCCCGACCATGGTTCAGGACAAGTTCGACTTCGGCTTCGCCGTGGACTGGATGCGCAAGGACCTGGGCCTGTGCCTGGACGAAGCGCGCCGCAACGGCGCCACGCTGCCCGTGACGGCCATGGTGGACCAGTTCTACGCCGACCTGCAGCGCATGGGCTACTCGCGTGCCGATACGTCGTCGCTGATCAAGCGCCTGCGCGACTGACCTGGGCGCCCTCGTCCCGGGGGCGCTCCATGCGGACGGCACGGCACCGCTGCCGTCCGACAATTCCTACATCCCAATCGGCGCACGCCGGAATGGCCGCGCATTCGGCCCCGGCTATCCTTGAGTTGTGGCGGGCCAGTCGCATGCGGTCGCTGAATCTCTGGCGGCGGCCCGGGATGCAGGAGATCGATCATGTGGAAATCACTGGCTGGCGCACTTGCCATTGGCGCATGTTGCTGGGCCCTGTCGGGCTGCACGGCAACCGGCGCGGTCGCGGGCGGCGTGGTCGGGCATGAAGTGACTCACGGCAGCACGGCCGGCACCATCGGCGGTGCCGTGGTGGGTGGCGTCATCGGCCACGAACTTGGCAAGTAATGACCTGCGGATCAACCATGGAGTGACGTTTTCCGCGGCCTGGATGGCGGGCAGGGCCGTCCAGGCTTGCGCGGCATACGCCTGACGATGGGAAGGGTATGCCGCCGCGCGCCGCGCCATGTGCATCGGCTAACGTCAACGATGGCATGGCGCGGCCCGTGGGAAACCTGCAACGAGACCGCCCCGAGGCATTGGCTTCGGGGCGGTTTCGTTTCTTGCGGGCGCCGTTCAATAGGACTTCGGCAGCCCCAGCACGCGCTCGGCAATGTGGCACATGATCAGTTGGGCGCTGACCGGGGCGATGCGCGGAATGTACGACTCGCGCAGATAGCGCTCCACGTGGTACTCGCGCGCATAGCCCATGCCGCCCAGTGTGAGCACGGCGGTCTGGCACGCCTGGTGCGCGGCCTCGGCGGCCAGGTACTTCGCGGCATTGGCCTCGGCGCCGCACGGCTTGCCGTTGTCATAGAGCCAGGCCGCCTTCCACACCATCATGTCGGCGGCCTCCAGCGCCATCCACGCCTGCGCCAGCGGGTGCTGGATGCCCTGGTTCTGGCCGATGGGCCGGCCGAACACGGTGCGCTCGCGGGCATAGCGGGTAGCGGCCTCCAGCGCGGCGCGGCCCAGCCCCACGGCCTCGGCGGCAATCAGGATGCGCTCCGGATTCAGCCCGTGCAGGATGTACTCGAAGCCCCTGCCCTCCTCGCCAATGCGGTCGGCGGCCGGCACCATCAGGCCATCGATGAAGAGCATGTTCGAATCCACCGCGCCACGGCCCATCTTGTCGATCTCGCGCACTTCGATGTGGTCGCGGTCCAGCGCGGTGTAGAACAGGCTCAGCCCCTGCGTGGGCTTGGCCACGGCCTCGAGCGGCGTGGTGCGCGCCAGCAGCAGCATGCGCGAGGCCACCTGCGCCGTGGAAATCCAGATCTTGCGGCCGTCCACGCGATACGCGCTGCCATCGGCGGTGCGCACCGCCTGGGTTTTCAGGTGCGTGGTGTCCAGCCCGGCGTCGGGCTCGGTCACGGCAAAGCATGCCTTGTCGCTGCCCGCGATCAGCGGCGGCAGTGCCGCGGCCTGCTGGGCCTCGGTGCCGAACACCACCACCGGGTTCAGGCCAAACACATTCATGTGGATGGCCGACGCCCCCGAGAAACCCGCCCCCGAGGCCGAGACGGTCTGCATGATCAGCGCCGCCTCGGTAATGCCCAGCCCCGCCCCGCCATACTGCTCCGGCATGGCGATGCCCAGCCAGCCCGCGCCGGCCATGGCCTGGTGAAATGCCTCGGGAAACGCATGGCGCTGGTCCAGGCCGGCCCAGTAGTCGGGGCCGAAGTCGCCGCACAGCTGGGTGACGGCCTCGACAATCGCGTTCTGTTCAGGTGTCCGCTCGAAATGCATGGGTGCCTCGCTTCACTCAGGCTGGATGCCGGCGTCTTTCACCAGCTTCGTCCATTTGACCAGTTCGCCCGCGACAAAGCCGGCAAACTGCTGCGGATTCTGGCCAAAAGCCTCGAAGCCCAGCGCCTCGAAGCGCGGCGCAACGTCCTTGCTCGACGCGATGCGCGACAGTTCGCGGTTCAGCCGCTCGACGATCGGCTGCGGCGTCCTGGCCGGCGCGAACACGCCGTTCCACGAGGTGATATCGAACCCCTTCATCCCGGGCGTATCGGCAATCGGCGGCAGGTCCGGCAGCAGGCGGCTGCGCTGCGCGGTGGTGACGGCCAGCGCGCGCATCTTGCCGGCCTTGACGTTGGCGATGCCGGCGGCCACGTCGACAAACATCATCGGCACCTGGCCCGCAATCACGTCAGTCATGGCCGGCGGCGTGCTCTTGTACGGCACGTGCAGCAGGTCGAGACCGGCCAGGCGCGAGAACGTGGCGCCCGACACAATGCCGGTGCTATTGCCGCTGGCGTAAGACATGCCCGGATGCGCCTTGGCATAGGCGATCAGCTCCGGCACGGTCTTGACCGGCAGCCTGGGATTGATCACCAGCATGAACGGCAGGTTGCCCATGCGTCCGACCGGCGTGAAATCCTTGATCGGGTCGTAGGGCAGCTTCTTCATCAACGACGGATTGGCCGAATGCGTGGTGTTGGTCGTCATGAAGAGCGTGTAGCCATCGGGCGCGGCCTGCGCCACCAGTTCCGCCGCGATGGCGCCGTTGGCGCCGGGGCGGTTGTCCACCACCACGTTCTGGCCGATTGCATCGCCCAGCTCCTTGGCCGTGATGCGCGCCACGGCGTCAGTGCCGCTGCCGGCGGCAAACGGCACCACCAGGCGGAGCGGCCGGCTGGGCCAGGCATCGGCGGCGTGGGCGTGGGGCATGGCTGCCAGGGCGGGCAACGCCAGGATGGCGGCGGCAAGCGCGCGCCGCGCACGGAAGTGCTGCATGGTGGTCTCCTCTCTGTTTCTTTTAGGTGGCGCGCGGGGTCAGGCCGGACGGATGACGCGGTCCGGCGATTCCTCGTAAGGCGGGGCGTAGATGACGAGCAGCTTCACCGGCTCATCGCTGATGACCGTGAATACGTGCATGGCCTCGGACGGGAAGAAGCAGCAATCGCCGGGGCCTAGCTCCTGCGACTGGCCATTCACCTCGGCGCGCGCGCGGCCTTCCAGCACATAGCAGACCTGCTCGATACCCGGGTGCGCATGCGGCAGCGCGCCCTTGCCACGCTCGATGGTGCCGTGGATGACCTCGAGCTGCGTGGCGCCGACGTTCTCGCGTCCGATAATGCGGCGGTTCAGCGTGCCGACGTGGTTGGCGGGGTGGTAACCGGCTACGTCCTCGGTACGGACGAAGTAGACGGGTGCTGCTGCGGTCATCGGGCTGTCTCCAACAAGTGGGCGCCGTTGAGATCACGCGCCTCGTTTTCATGTTTGTGAAACAGATTTTATACCCATGAAAAACGCCGTCAACTAGGGGGTTGTCCGGGGGTCTGCCCTCAAGGGCGGGCTCAGCCCAAGAAAAACGGCCGCCCACTACAATGTGGCGCGTCGCCCGGCCTTCCTGCCGGGCCGTACCGGGGGAGTCGGACATGCGAATTCTGGTAGTCGGGGCGGGTGCCATTGGCGGGTACTTCGGGGCGAGGCTGTTGCAGGCCGGGCGTGACGTGACATTCCTGGTGCGCCCCCGGCGCGCCGACCAGCTGGCCGAGCATGGCCTGCGCGTCATGAGCCCGCACGGCGACGTGCATATTGCCGATCCGCAGCGCGTACTGTCCGATCAGATCGCGGAACCGTATGACGTGGTGCTGCTCAGTTGCAAGGCGTATGACCTCGACAGCGCCATGGAGAGCTTTGCGCCCGCCATGGGCCCCGGCACCGTCGTCATTCCCATGCTCAACGGCATGCAGCACCTGGACAAGCTCGATGCCCGCTTCGGCGCCGAGCGGGTGATGGGCGGCCGCTGCATGATCTCCAGCACGCTGGACGAGCACGGCACGATCCTCCATCTGTCGGCCTTCCATGTGCTGTCGTTTGGCGAACGCCCGTCCGGCGGCAGTGACCGCGCGCTGGCGCTGGCTGCCATGCTGGAGGGTGCCGGCTTCGACGTGCAGCGCAGCGAAACCATCCTGCAGGACATGTGGGAGAAATGGCTGTTCCTGGCCACGCTCGCGTCATCCACCGGCCTGATGCGGGCGGCGGTTGGCGATATCCTGGCCGCCCCGCGCGGGCGCGAGACCATCGCCGCGCTGCTGGACGAATGCACGGCCATCGCGGCCGCCAACGGCTATCCGGCGCGGGCTCCGGCACTGGAGCAGGCCAGGGCCACCCTGTTTGCCGAAGGCTCGCCGCTGATGGCGTCGATGCTGCGCGATCTGGAACGTGGCGCGGCCATCGAGTCCGACCAGATCGTGGGCGACCTGCTGGCGCGCCGCGGCCAGACGGCAGCCCCGACGCTCGGCCTGGCGCTGACCAGCCTGAAAGCCTACGAAGCCCGCCGCGCGCGCGGAGGCTGAGCCGGCATTTCCGTGACGGTTGCCTGGGGGCTCCGTCATCGCTGAAATCATGAAAAAAGCGACTTCACGGCATCACGATAAGTCGCTTTAAGCATTGTTGATGGGCGCATAGACTGTGTGAACCATAACAACCGAACCCCCCATGAAACCCCTGATCCTGGTAGCCGCCGGCCTGATGGCTATCTCCTGCTCCGTCTCCGCACTGGCTGGCCCCGACTTCTACGTCATTGAAAAGGCCCGCGCGGCAAAGCGCGCCGAGCCACACCCCGCCCCGGCCAGCAGCGCGGCCGCAGACAAGAAGCCCGAATCCGTCAGCACGGCCACGCCGCGCGGCGTGATCTATCCACATAGTTGAGAGACTGGCCGGCGGAGGGCAAGCCTGAGGCGCTGAAAAACTGCCGCCCCCTCCCCGGCGGGCCGTCATACCTGTACGGCCAACCAGGATGCCCGTCGCTGCCCGGCGACGGTCGCCGATGCATGGCACATCACACCAGGGACGATGTAGCGCCGAGGATCCCGCGCGCAGCGTCTCTCACAGGCATGGGGATGCCTATAATGCACACCAGCCGGCACCGCCCGCGATGGTGGCGCCCGGCCCGCCGAAACCTCCCCATTCTTCCATCCGCCCCGCCATGCGCCTTCCTCGCCATCGTCTTGCCCAGGCCACGTTATCGCTTGCGATAATCGCCGGCCTTGCCGTCGCCACCCCTGCCCTGCTCGCGCCCGTTGCCCATGCGCAGGCCGCGCCAGTGGTCTGGCAGATGGCCACCGAATACCCCGCGACGTCGATGCCGGGTGAGGGACTGGCCACGTTTGCGCAGGAGGTTGCCGCCCGTACGCAGGGCGCGATGGCCCCGCAACCGACCTTCGATGCCAGCGCGGGCTTCAAGTCCGCGCAGATGCCAGCCGCGATCCGCGACGGCAAGCTGCAAGCCGGCGACGCGTTCGGCGGTGCGCTGGGCGAGGTCGACCCGATTTTCCTGCTGTCGTCGCTGCCGTTCGTGGCAACGTCCGTCGACAAGGCGCGCCGCCTGGCCGACCTGGCGCGCGCGGACTACGCACGCGCCTTCGAGAAACAGGGCCTGCATCTGCTCTATGTCACGCCCTGGCCGCCTACAGGGTTGTGGTCGCGCCATCCCGTGGGTACCCTTGACGATCTGCACGCGCTGTCAGTGCGCGCCTATGACGAGACTTCCGCCGAGGTCATGCGGGCGGCGGGGGCGAAGGCGCAGAACCTGTCGTTTGCCGACGCCATGCCGCGCCTGAAGGATGGCTCGGTGAACGCCGTGCTGTCGTCGGGCGATGGCGGTGCCGGCCGCAAGCTGTGGGACTACCTGCCCAACTTCACGGCCATCGGCTATGCCATGCCGTTGTCGTTCACGACCGTCAACGCCGCCACATGGCAGGCCCTGACGCCGGCCCAGCGAGATGCCGTGACCGGCGCGGCCAGGGCAACCGAAGACAAGCAGTGGGCGCGGCTGAACACGCGGCTGGCTGAGAATACCGCCCGCATGCGCGCCAACGGCGTAACGATTCAGGACAATCCGGCGCCGGCCGTGCAGCAGGCGTTGCGCGAGGCGGGCCTGAGCGCGGTGGCGATCTGGCAATCGCGCGTGGGCGAGCGCGGGGCGGCACTGCTGAAGACCTACCTCAGCGCGGAAGCCGGGCTTCGCTAACCACGGGCTGCCTGCGGCACGTATCGCCGGAACCAGGGCTATCCCATTCATTTTTCAGGAGTCAGATTCCATGAAGAAACTTCTTCTCACCACGGCCTTGCTGGCAATCGGCGTCACGGCGCATGCGGGCTCGCCGTCCCTGGTGGTGTACAAGGACCCCAATTGCGGCTGCTGTGAAGCCTGGGTTCAGCATCTGAACGAGGCCGGTATCCGCACCCGGGTCGTCAATTCGAACGATGTCCCGGCCATCAAGGCCAAGCTGGGCGTTCCGGAGCAACTGGGCTCGTGCCATACCGCGGTGATCGAAGGTACCGGCCAGGTCGTCGAGGGGCACGTGCCCGCGGCCGCAGTGAGGAAACTGGCTGCGAGCCCGGCCGTGAAAGGCGTGGCGGTGCCTGGTATGCCGGCAAATTCACCCGGCATGGGCAAGATGGACGGCAACCTTGTGACGGTCGATTTCGGCGGCAAGCCGTTCTCAAGGAACTAAGGCCGCCAGGATCACATTCTCCGGCGCTGCCGTGTAAAGGACATGTAAGGCGGGTGCCGCAAGCTAGCGATATGGCGTCTTCATCGATGTCACCTTCAGGTGTTTAGGGATAGTTTCATGGCGTGACCATTTCGATCCGCGCGACAGACCGCGGGCGACTGACGCAGGAGACAACAGCATGACCATCACCACGGCCGCCGGCCCGCTCTCCCCTGGCTCCCGTCAGGCAGCGGTGCCCGCTTTGGCCCACGCACTGGACAACAGCCAGCCGGAAGTGATTGCCCAGGCACACCAGCGCTCCGCCGCCTATGGCTTGCGCTCGTACGAGGCGCCGGACTTCTGCCCGGTCCTGCAAAGCGAGCTGAAATCGCAGATCGAGCGCAGCCAGTCGCTGTTCACGCACGCGCTGCCGGTGATGGAGACGCTCTACGGCCAGATCGTCAACACGCAGAGCATGGTGATCCTGACCGACGCCGCCGGACTGATCCTGCATTCGCTCGGCGACGACGACTTCCTCACCCAGGCCGACAAGGTGGCCCTGCGGCCGGGTGCCGTCTGGTCCGAAGCGAGCCGTGGCACCAACGCCATCGGCACCGCGCTGGCCGAGAACAAGGCCACGCTGGTCCATGGCGCCGAGCACTTCCTGGAGGCCAACCAGTTCCTGACCTGCTCCTGCATGCCGATCCTCGATCCATACGGCAAGACCGTCGGCACGCTGGACGTGACCGGGGACCACCGGGGCTTTCACAAGCACACGATGGCGCTGGTGCGGATGTCGGCGCAGATGATCGAGAATCAGCTGTTCTCCAACGCCTTCCAGGACGTGGTCTGCATCCGCTTTCATGCGCGCCCCGAGTTCATCGGCACGCTGATGGAAGGGATGGCGTCGTTCACGCCCGCGGGCCGCTTCCTGGCGGCCAACCGCAGCGGACAGTTCCAGCTCGGCCTGTCGATCGGCGCGCTCCAGGCGCACACGTTTTCCTCGCTGTTCGGGCTCTCGATGTCGCAACTGTTTGACACCGAACGCGCCGCGCCGGGTGGCATCGTCGCCCTGCAACTGCCGAGCGGCGTCAAGGTCTGCGCCTGCATGGCGTGGAAACGCCGCGGCGCGCTGGCGGATGGCGCCGACGCCGGCCCGGCGCGCGCCGGGCGCATGCCGGGGCTGTCCGCCGTGGTCGCGCGGCCTTCCGCGGATCGGCCGCAATACCCCGCCGGCCTGGGCGAGTTGGACACCGGCGATGCGCAGATCCAGGCGGTCATCGCCAAGCTGCGCAAGGTGATCGGCAAGGACATCCCGGTGATGGTGCTGGGCGAGACCGGCACCGGCAAGGAACTGCTGGCGCGCGCGATCCATGCGGAGGGGCCGCGCCGCGCCGGGCCGTTCATCGCCGTGAACTGCGCGTCGATCCCGGAGAACCTGATCGAGTCCGAGTTGTTCGGCTACGAGGAAGGCGCCTTCACCGGCGCCCGCAAGAAGGGCGGCATCGGCAAGATGCCGATGGCCAACGGCGGCACGTTGTTCCTGGACGAAATCGGCGACATGCCGCTGCACCTGCAGGCCCGGCTGCTACGGGCGCTGCAGGAGCGTGCCGTGTCGCCGCTGGGCAGCAGCAAGGTCATCCACATCGATGTCTCGGTCGTCTGCGCCACCCACCGCAACATGCGCGAGCTGGTGGCGAACGGCCAGTTCCGGGAAGATCTCTACTACCGCCTGAACGGTCTCGTGGTGCGCCTGCCGGCGCTGCGCGAGCGCAGCGACCTTGCCGTGGTGGCGGACAAGCTGCTGCGCCAGGAACAGGCCGAGGCCGCGCCCGGCATCGGCGAGGCGGTGATGGCGATGTTCAGCGCCTATCACTGGCCGGGCAACCTGCGCCAGCTCGCCAACCTGCTGCGCACCGCGCGGTTGATGGCCGAGGGCGAGCCCGAGATCACCGAAGATCACCTGCCCGACGACTTCCTGGAGGATCTGCGCGCGCGCCAGGCCGGCCACGCGCAGGCCCCTGCCGGCACGGCGGCCGGCCTGCCGCCCACGCGGCTCGCCGACGTGGAAGCGCAGGCGATCCTGGCTGCGGTCAAGGCGCATCGCGGCAACATCTCCGCCGCCGCCAAGGCCCTTGGCATCTCGCGCAATACGATCTACCGGAAGATGGAAGAGGCCGAGGGTCAGGCGCCGCGCGGCTGAAGCGCCCGCCGCCCCCGGGGCAGTGGGCAGTGTCCCGTTTTGTGACACGCGTACCGGATTGGAACACCCATGCAACACTCGGCAGGCGGGCTGGCGGGCCGGCTTCCTGCCCAATGCGCCCCGCCGCCGGGCACAGGTATTGCGGTAGCTCCGCCGTACCGGCCGGTTTTCTACCGGACCGGTACCAAAGTTCACAAAACGGAGCGAGACATGAACATGGCGGAAATCGCCCAACTGGGCGTCACCAATCCCTACAAGGAACAGTACGGCAACTTCATCGGCGGTGCGTGGGTGCCGCCGGCGGACGGCCAGTATTTCGAGGCCATCACGCCGATCAGCGGCAAGCCGTTCACGCGCGTGCCGCGCTCCACCCAGAAGGACGTGGACGCCGCCCTCGACGCCGCGCACAGCGCGAAAGCGGCCTGGGGCCGCACGTCCACGACCGAGCGCGCGCGCGTTCTTAGCCGCATCGCCGACCGCATCGAAGCCAACCTGACGCTGCTGGCCGTGGCGGAAACGATCGACAACGGCAAGCCGGTGCGCGAGACCATGGCGGCCGACCTCCCGCTGGCCGTAGACCACTTCCGCTACTTCGCCGGCTGCATCCGCGCGCAGGAGGGCGGCATCTCCGAGATCGACGCCGAGACCGTGGCCTATCACTTTCACGAGCCGCTCGGCGTGGTCGGCCAGATCATCCCGTGGAACTTCCCGCTGCTGATGGCCACCTGGAAGCTCGCGCCGGCGCTGGCCGCCGGCAACTGTGTGGTGCTGAAGCCGGCCGAGCAGACGCCGGCCTCGATCCTGGTGCTGATGGAGCTGATCGGCGACCTGCTGCCGCCGGGCGTCCTCAATGTGATCAACGGCTTCGGGCTCGAGGCCGGCAAGCCGCTGGCCTCCAGCCCGCGCATCGCCAAGATTGCCTTCACCGGCGAGACCACGACCGGCCGGCTGATCATGCAGTACGCATCGCAGAACCTGATCCCGGTCACGCTCGAACTGGGCGGCAAATCGCCCAACATCTTCTTCGAGGACGTGATGTCCGCCGACGACGCCTATTTCGACAAGGCACTCGAAGGCTTCGCGATGTTCGCGCTGAACCAGGGCGAGGTCTGCACCTGCCCGTCGCGCGCGCTGATCCAGGCGTCGATCTACGATCGCTTCATGGAGCGCGCGCTGAAGCGCGTGGCGGCCATCAAGCAAGGCAACCCGCTCGACCGCACGACCATGATCGGCGCCCAGGCCTCGGCAGAGCAGCTCGAGAAGATCCTGTCGTACATCGACCTCGGCAAGCAGGAAGGCGCGCAGTGCCTGGCGGGCGGCGAACGCAACACACTGTCCGGCGAACTGTCGGCCGGCTACTATGTCCAGCCGACCGTGTTCGCGGGCCACAACAAGATGCGCATCTTCCAGGAGGAGATCTTCGGGCCGGTGGTGTCGGTCACCACTTTCCGCGACGAAGAGGAGGCGCTGGAGATCGCCAACGACACGCTCTACGGCCTTGGCGCCGGGGTGTGGACGCGCGACGGCGCGCGCGCGTTCCGCATGGGCCGCGGCATCCAGGCCGGCCGCGTGTGGACCAACTGCTACCACGCCTATCCCGCACATGCGGCGTTCGGCGGCTACAAGCAGTCCGGCATCGGCCGCGAGAACCATCGGATGATGCTCGACCATTACCAGCAGACCAAGAACCTGCTCGTCAGCTATAGTCCTAACGCGCTCGGGTTCTTCTGAGCCTGCGCACCCGCGCGCGGCTGCCGCCCGTGCCGCGGCCCGCGCGTGACATGATCGACGATGTGCCCCGGACATCCGCCACCTGCGCGTGGATGTTTCGGGGACTGTCAACCCAGACAAGGAGTTCCCCCATGCCAACCCTGATGAAAGCCGCCGTGGTGCGCGAGTTTGGTGCGCCGCTGACGATCGACGAAGTCCCGGTGCCGCAACCCGGCCCGGGCCAGATCCAGGTCAAGATCGAGGCCTCGGGCGTGTGCCACACCGACCTGCACGCCGCCGAGGGCGACTGGCCGGTCAAACCGACGCTACCGTTCATTCCCGGCCACGAGGGCGTGGGTTATGTCTCGGGCGTTGGCGCGGGCGTCACGCGCGTGAAGGAAGGCGATCGTGTCGGCGTGCCCTGGCTCTACAGCGCCTGCGGCTACTGCGAGCATTGCCTGCTGGGCTGGGAAACGCTGTGCGAGAAACAGCAGAACACCGGCTACTCCGTCAACGGCGGCTATGGCGAGTACGTGGTGGCCGATCCGAATTACGTCGGCCTGCTGCCGGACAACGTCGGCTTTGTCGAGATCGCCCCGATCCTCTGCGCCGGCGTTACGGTCTACAAGGGGCTGAAGGTGACCGATACACGCCCCGGCCAATGGGTGGTCATCTCCGGCATCGGCGGCCTGGGCCACGTGGCCGTGCAGTATGCGCGCGCGATGGGGCTGCGCGTGGCGGCCGTGGATATCGACGACAAGAAACTTGAGCTCGCCCGCAAGCTCGGCGCCGAGGTCGCGGTCAACGCGCGCAAGACTGACCCCGCGGCCTGGCTGCAGAAGGAAATCGGCGGCGCGCACGGCGTGCTGGTCACGGCGGTCTCGCCGCAGGCGTTCGGGCAGGCCATCGGCATGGTCCGGCGCGGCGGCACCATCGCGCTGAACGGCCTGCCGCCGGGCAACTTCCCAACGCCGATCTTCGACGTCGTGCTCAAGGGCATCACCATCCGCGGCTCCATCGTCGGCACGCGCGCCGACCTGCAGGAGGCAATGGACTTCGCGGGCCACGGCCAGGTCAAGGCGACGGTGTCGACGGCGCCGCTGGACGACATCAACAAGATCTTCACGCGCATGCGCGAGGGCGATATCGAGGGCCGCGTGGTACTCGACTTCTCGCACTGACAAAAAAATGGTTTATCGCCGATTTCCGGGGAAGCCCCGGATCGGCGAGCATCCGGCCGAGATCGGCTGCAGATTCAACCGTTCGCGATCCGCCGAAGACGATCCGCGGATCGCGAGGTCGAGACTGCCATCTGGAAACGGCGCGACCCTACGCCTTGAGATATGTTGCCGCGAGTTCCTGAACTTCTCTTGGCCGAAGGATTTTTTCAACGAGCCGAGCCGACATCTGGCGGCTCAGTAGTCTCTGCAAGTTCGCCAGCAGTCGATTTCGCACCCCCACAACCCAATAGCTCAGATTGCGATCGAGCGCCCACAAGGCATCCCGCACCACGTTCGCGACCGGCATCGGCACGCCGACAGCAGCCTCCTTCGCGCCAACAACGTCGAAAAAGGCCGTTTGCGTCGCGCCAGGACATAGCGCGACGACCCGGATGCCCCGATGCCGGTTCTCAGCCCAAACAGCTTCCGAAAATGACAGGAGAAAGGCCTTCGTCGCGCCGTAGACGGCCATATACGGATCGGGCTGGAATGCCGCGGTTGACGCGACGTTGATGACTGCGCCATCGGATCGCGCTTGCATCCCCGGCAGCAGAAGATGAGTCAGCTCGATCGCGGCGATACAATTCACCAGAACTTCATCGCGCTGGCACATCAACGGAATCGTTTCAAAGCGCCCGTAAGCTGCGAAGCCCGCATTGTTGATTAGCACATCGACTAACGTGCCGGTCTCCTTCAGATGACGATCGATCGTGTCAACGGCGTCGGCCGCGCTCAGGTCGACCGTCAGAAAATCGGCGTCGCACGCATAGTCGCGTCGCAGTTCCGCGGCCAGATCGCGCAGCTTGTCGTGAGAGCGTGCGACCAGCAGGAGTCTCGCACCGCGTTCGGCCAACGCATAGGCAAACGCGCGCCCGATACCCGACGATGCACCGGTGACGAGTGCTGTTTTTCCGCCAAAATCGAAAGATTTGCTCATAGCTTGCTGATGGAGTGGAACGGGAGTTGCACTCTAAACCGTTGACTATAGGCAACGGTCAAGCGTAAATGTCGTTCCACGACATTGATTGGAGGCAGCATGCGCATCGGCGAGCTATGCAAGCGGGCGGGTGTATCGCGCGACACCGTCCGTTACTACGAACGTATGGGTCTGCTGGACAAACCAACACAACCTAACGCGACGAACACTTACAAACGCTATTCCGAACTTTCGTTACAGCGGATACGGCTGATCGTCCACGCGAAGGCGTTGGGCTTCACGCTGGCGGAAATTGGCGACGTTGTCCATGTTTGGGAAAGTCCGACGTTCGACGTTGACCAAAAGGTCGCGTGCCTGCAAGCAAAACTCGCCGAACTCGACGCAAAGAGTCTTGCGTTGATCACGCTGCGAACAGGGTTGCTGAATGCGTTGGCCAAAGTTGGCGGCGATTGTGTCGAAGAAGAAATAGCGTGATGAGTCGCGGCCGTGCAAGTGTCATGCTGCCTCGAACAGGAGCGTCAATGGCCGCTTTGGGTCGGTCGTTCTGCGACCCCCAGTCGCCCCGCAGATCGCCGATGAACAAAAAAAAATGGCCAGTGCGAACTGGCCATTTCTTCTGACTTCAGGTTGAAGACAACCTGAGTGCCCTGCTCAAACACCAAATCCCGGCGCCCCGAACTTCGACAGCAATTGCTCGATCAGCGCCATGTCTTCCGTGCGTGGCGTGCGGTCCTCGATGACGCGTGACGGGCCGTTATAGGCGGCGCTCACGTGGCGACGCACGGTCAGCACGTCATCGGCCGGCGGCGCGATGGCAACGGCGTCGCCCGGCTCGTGCCGGTAGCTGCCGTCCTTCCAGCCCTCCGGCGTCAGGTGCATGATTTCCCATTCTTCGCAAACGGACATCGTATTTCCTTGAGAATCGCCGGATTCAGTTCTTGTGCCGGTAGTTGATGCGGCCCTTGGTCAGGTCATAGGGCGACATTTCCAGCGTGACCCGGTCACCGGCCAGAATCCGGATGCGATTCTTCTTCATGCGGCCCGACGAGTAGGCCCAGACCTGGAATCCATTCTCCAGCACAACGCGAAAACGGTTGTCAGGCAGCACTTCCGAAACGTGACCACCGAATTCGACGAGATCTTCCTTAGCCATGACGGGCTCCTTGAGTTGTCTGGGCAGTCGCGCCCGTGTTGTAGTGACGCGCGGCCAGGCGCGCGATGGCACCCTCGCCGGCGCAGCGGGCCGCGTGCTTGGCCTTGGCTGCGGTGCGATGGGTGTCGTGCCGCATGGCGACATTGGCCACCACGCGTTCCATGCCGTCCTTGTATTCGCTGATCAGATAGGCCGCGAACCAGACGCCGGGTTGTTGTTCAATGGGGTACACGGCAACCGTGTACGGGGATGGGATCGATTGCATTAAATTGTGATGTCTCTGTTCGCGGGAACGTGCGCGCGGGAGCCAGGGGCACCGATGTGCGCCGCTGCTTGCCGGCCGGGTTCAACGCGATTGGAATGAGGGTCAACAGTCCGCGACATGCACTGAGGCGCATGCCGCCGCGATTGACGCGGAGGTGACCGTGCTTGCGTAGGCTGGCGCGCTGGTACAGGACGTGCCGGATACGGAGCGGACTTGCCGCCGGTCAGGTAGGTGATGGGCCACATGGCCCGGGTCGATTCGGGTGTACGCCCGAAGGGCGCCGCGACTGAGTCATTGTAGTGATGTCGGCACCCAGCCCGGTCTGTTTGACACCGAGCGGTGCAGCACTATACCAGATCCGGGCGGTCCGTGCCGGGCCACCGCTACCCCAGCCGCCTCTGTTGCGCCCGGATTCCCTCGAATACCGCCTCGGCCACGTCTTGCGGAAATGCCTCCGGCAACCGGGCCGACACCGCCGCAATCGCCGGTTCCACGCCGGCCACCAGTTCCGCGACCATCGCCTCGACTGCCTCCTCCGGCACCCCGACCTGCCGCCCCTGAGCAATCCAGTGCCGCCGCTGGATCTGCGCCAGCCGGTAATAGTTCTGCGAACCGCGCACGGCCATCGCCATGCGGGCCTTTTGCAGGGCCAGCTGGTTTGCGCCGCCACCGAGAATCGGATGTGCCGACAACACGTCATAGAGCGGCGTGGCCCGGTACCGCCCGCCCGGCCCGATGGTCAGGCTGAAGTTCTTCGCATGCCCGTCCGTCGCCGCCAGCATCCAGAACAGGATCTGGGTCTTGAAGAAATGCCGGCGATCCACCTCGCGCGCGTCGGAGCCGGCCAGTATCGCCATGATGTCCGCGATGCCCGGCCCGCCATCGGCCTGGTACTTGACCAGCGGCGAGATCCCCATCGCCTGGCAGAAGTCTTCCTGCGGCAAGCGGAGAATCCACTGCCCGTCCGGCGCCAGGCGGCGATCGAAACGCTCCACCACCAGCGCCTTCTGGTCGCCGAACGTGGCGATCTCGCACGCCGCGATGGGCAGGCCGAACTCGCGCACCAGCGCCGCGCAGAGCCATTCGTTCTCCACGGACGTGCGCATGTCCGCGCGCATGTTGCCCACCAGCCCCAGCGGCAGCTTGAGGATATGGGTCGTCGGCGTACTGGCCTGCGGAACGAGCCATTGACCGTCGTGACGCAGCAGCGCGGTCTTTTCCTGCGCCCCGGCGATCGACAGGCGCAGATCGGCATCGTCGCCGTGCTGGCCCAGCGCCGACGGGCTCGTGGTCTCGCGCAGCAGCCGCGCGATGTGGGCGGTATCGGCGGGCGTGCCGCGGATGCTGCGCAGGTCTTCGGGGCCCTCGCCTTCCGGCAACAGCTGCAGCGCCCCCACGCAGTCGCGGCCCAGCGCCGTCAGCAGGTCGAACGGCCCCGTGCCGCGCGTGCGATAGCGTTGCGCCAGCCGGCGGCGGATGGCGTCGCTGTCCGGTAGCAGATTGTCGAAATAGTCGGTGACCACGCGGCCGCGATACGGTGCGTTGTCTGAGCGGAACGGCATGGACAGCGACAGCGGCCGGCCCTGCGGGTCGGCGGCCCAGCCAGGATCGTAGGTGAACGACTCGCCGTCGGTTGCCTGCTCCCAGGTGCCTGTGAAGCGGCCATTCATCCAGACGCCGAGCCGGCGCCGCAGCGGTCGGCGCCCCATTACCAGGGCTCGCGCGGCTGGCGCACCGCAACCGGGCCGCCGTGGTAATCGTCGTCACCCTGTGGCGATAGCTGTATCTCCACGTCCAGGGCCTGCAACACCGCATGCAGCCGCTCCACGCTCACGCGCCCCGGATTGGCCTCCAGCCTTGCATAGGTCTGCTGGCTCACGCCGAGCCGCGCCGCCAGTTCCGCCTGGGTCAGGCCGCGCGACTTGCGGAACCCCTGCAGGATCGGCCGCAACTGACTGATGATGCGAATCGGATACATGGTGGATACGAGCGATGAATGAATGGAGGTCCACAGCCAATCGGCTGTAAAACCGTTTTACTACATGTGTGCTGTATTTTCAAGATACAGCTTATCTGGCGTAAAACCTATTTACAACCTATAAGCTGTGAGCATTCGGCGCATGATACACGCCGTGGTACATTCCGGCCCCATAGCCCACTGACTCCATGCCACGCCTGATGCCCGCGCGCCCCGATCCGTCCGCCGCCAAGCCGCCCTCGATGAACGTCAAAACCGCATTGCGCGTGATCGAGATCATCGAGACGTTCGCCCGCGAGCGCCGCGCGCTGTCGCTGTCCGAACTGTCCCGGCTGCTGGCCGTGCCGGCGTCCAGTTGCCTGGCGTTGATCCGTACGCTGACGTCGCTCGGCTACCTCTACGAAACCGCGCGCCGCCAGGGCTACTACCCCACTGGCCGGCTGCTGGCCATGGCGCAGCAGATCGCGCGCCATGATCCCGTGCTGGACCGCGTGCACGACACCATGAGCGAATTGCGCGAAGCTACCGGCGAGACCATCGTCATCGGCAAGCTGTACGAGGGCCGCGCGGTGGTCTATCTGGATGTGCTGGAATCACCACATGCGATCCGCTACATCGCCACCGCCGGCGAGCGGCGCGAGTTGCACGCCAACTCCATCGGCAAGGCACTGCTGGCCGCCATGGACGACGCCGAGCGCGCCGCCCTGCTGCCGCAACTGGCGTTCCAGCCGTTTACGGCGCGCACGCTGTCCACGCCCGCGGCGCTGGAAGACGACCTCCGGCAGTCGCGCCAGCGCGGCGCGTTTGTGAATCTGAGCGAATCGATGCCCGATGTGGGCGCGCTGGCCTGGCCGGTGCGGCTCTCGGGCGAGAGCTACGCGATCTCGATCGCCGGGCCGGTCTACCGGATCGAGCCGCAACTGGAACGCTACGCCGCCATGCTGCGCGCGGCCTGCGCCGCGCTGGAGAAGTTCTAACCGGCGCCGCTAGCCGGCAACTTCCCGCGCGCGCAGGCGCCATCCGGCGGCATCGGGCACGATCACCGCATCCATCGGCGCCGACGCCGTCAGCGCCAGCACCGCGTCATTGCGCCGCCACGTCAAGCCATTGGCGTGCGCCAGCGGCGCCGGCACGGCCTCCACCACATGGCCCATCATGGTCTGGAACAGGTTGCCGCCGTGGCACTTGATCCACGCTTCCTTGAGCGTCCAGAGCTGGAAGAACGCCTCGAGCCGCGCCGGTTCACCCCCGGCGTGATCGGCCAGCAGGCCGGGCAGCGCGGCGCGCTCGGCCTCGGTCGTGGTGGCTTCGATCAGCGTGTCCAGATGCTTGCGCGGCTGGATTTCCTCGATATCGACGCCCACGGGCAGGTCTGACACCGCGCAGGCCACGTGGTCGCCCGAGTGGGCAATCGACAGGAATACCGGCGTGCCGACGGCGCCGCCGGCATGGGTGGCCAGCGGCGGGGTGTCTTCCGCGGCGGAAAGCGCCCATTCCGCGGCCTCGCCGCCAAACGTCACCGCCAGCAGCCGGCGGGCCAGCCAGCGGCCCGCGGCAAACTGCTCGGCACGCGCCCGGGCGCGCATGGCGGCCAGGCGCGACAGCTCATCCGGTGACATCCAGCGGCTGACGGGCGGCGCCATGGCCGCGAATGCCATGACCGATCCGGTACGTAGCGCAAGCGGCATGGCAATCGTCCCCGTTATCCCCTGGCGCCTAGTTGGCCACCCTGGCGTAGGTGCCCTTCAGCGTCACGCCCGCCACCACGGCGCCGGCGTGGCACTCGTACTCGGTGGCACTGGCGTTGGTGTCCTTCCTGTAATAGCTGACCATGTCCACCACGGCGTTGACGCCCATCGACTTGGCCTTTTCCTGGAACGAAATCAGCGCCGACAGCGCGGCCCAGCGGCACGCGTCCTCGTCGTCCTTGCCAAAGCTGTTGGTCTTCTTGTTGGAAACGTCGCTGTCCTTCTTCTCCAGCACCTTGGGCGTGCGCTGGCCCGAAAGATAGAACTTGACCGAGCCGTCGAGCTTTTCCTTGGCTTCGGGCATGTCCAGTACTTCCTGCAACGGCAGCATGTACTTGGTATCGCGCGCGGCGGCGGGCGTGGAGAGCAGCGTGCCGGCACAGGCGAGGGCGACCAGCGGGAGAGCGAGTTTCATGGACCTTCCTTGTTCTGATTGTTGATTGTTGAAAAGTATGAAAAGACAGCGGTACAGCTAACGGCCAGGCGAGACGCCGGCTCAGGCGTCCCAGCGGCGGAACACCAGCGAGGTGTTGATGCCGCCAAACGCAAAATTGTTGCTCATCACATACGGGGTGTCGAGCCGGCGCGCATCGCCCATGATGTAGTCCAGCGGCGCGCAGCGCGGGTCCGGGTCGACCAGGTTCACCGTGGGCGCGAACCAGCCATCGCGCATCATCTCGATGGTCATCCACGCCTCCAGCGCCCCGCACGCGCCCAGCGTATGGCCCAGGTAGCTCTTCAGCGAACTCAGCGGCACGCCCGCCCCCAGCACCGCATGCGTGGCATGGGACTCGGCAATGTCGCCATGGTCGGTGGCCGTGCCATGCGCATTGACATAGCCGATGCGCGCCGGCGCCAGCCCGGCGTCTTCCAGCGCGAGCCGCATCGCCACGGCCATCGTGCCGGCCTGCGGCTGGGTCACGTGCGCGCCGTCGCTGTTGGTGCCATAGCCCACGATCTCCGCCAGGATGCGCGCGCCGCGCGCCTGGGCGTGCTCCAGTTCCTCGAGCACCAGCGTGCCGGCGCCCTCGCCCAGCACCAGGCCGTCGCGCGCCGCATCGAACGGGCGCGGCGTGGTCTCCGGCGCCTCGTTGCGCGTGCTGGTGGCAAACAGCGTGTCGAAGACGGCGGCCTCGGTGGCGTCCAGTTCCTCGCCGCCGCCAGCCAGCATCGCCACCTGGCGGCCCGCGCGGATCGTCTCGTAGGCGTAGCCGATGCCCTGGCTGCCCGACGTGCACGCGCTGGACGTGGTCAGGATGCGTCCCGTGATGCCAAAGAACACGCCGATATTGACGGCCGTGGTGTGCGGCATCATGCGGATGTAGGTCGTGGCGCTGATGTCCTCGGTGGTGCGCGCGGTCATCATCCGGCCGAAATCCTGTATCGCCGACGGCGTACCCGTGGACGAGCCATAGGCGATGCCCATCTGCCCGCCCGTGACGATGGGATGGCCGGTGAGGCCGGCATCGGCCAGCGCCGCCTCGCTGGCCAGCACGGCCATCACCGAAACGCGGCCCATCGAGCGCGTGGCCTTGCGCGTGTAGTGCGCCGGCAAGGCAAATGGCGGCACCGGCGCGGCCAGCTGCGTGTTGAGACCCTTGATATCCGCCCAATCCGGCATCCGCACCACCGCATTGCGGCCGCTGGCCAGGCGCCCGCGCACCGTGGCCCAGTCATTGCCCAATGCGCTGACGGCCCCTGCGCCGGTTACGACAACCCGCTTCATCCGAACATCCCCCCGTTCACCGAAATCACCTGCCGTGTAATGTAACCGGCATCTGGCGACAGCAGAAAGGCCACCGTGGCCGCCACTTCATCCGGCGTGCCCATGCGCCGCGCGGGAATCATCTTCAGCGCTTCCTCGCGCACGTGTTCCTCGACCATCTCCGTGTCGATCAGCCCCGGCGCCACGCAGTTGACCGTGATGTTGCGTTTGGCCAGTTCGATGGCGAGCGCCTTGGTGGCGCCGATGATGCCGGCCTTGGCCGCGCTGTAGTTGGTCTGGCCGCGGTTGCCCACCAGCCCCGACACCGACGACAGCGTGACGATGCGCCCCGGCTGGCGGCGCTGCACCATCGGCAGCACCACCGGATTCAGCACGTTATAGAAGGCGTCCAGGTTGGTATGTATCACCTCGTCCCATTCCTCCCCACTCATGGCCGGGAACGCCGCATCGCGCGCCAGGCCCGCGTTGCACACCACGCCGTAGTAGGTGCCGTGTTCCTCGATGTCGGCCAGCAGCGCCCTGGCGGTAGCCTCGCGCTGGCTGATGTCGAAGGCCAGCACGCGCGCGTTGCGCCCGAACGCGCGCACGGCATCGGCCACGGAATCCGCGTCGTCGCGGCGCGCGCGGCAATGCACCACCAGGTCGTAGCCGTCGCGCGCCAGCCGCAGCGCAATAGCGCGGCCAATGCCGCGCGAGGACCCTGTGACCAGCACGGTCTTGTTCGTCATGCTTGCTGCCCCTGGAGAAACGCCTGCGCGTCGGCAGGCTGGAAAACGGAAACGTTGGCGCGCGCCACCTCGTGGCCATCCATGTCCAGCGTGCAGGCGAACATGCCGAGGCCCTGGTCCCCGATCAGTTCCACCTGCGTGCGGATGGTCAGCACGCTGCCCACCGGAAACGCGGGCACGTCGCACGCATAGCGGCGGGAGCCGAGCAGGAATCCGAGGCCCGGCTTGCCACCCGCCGCGCGGTCGCGCGTGCCGGCCCACGCGGCAATGGTCTGCGCCATGTATTCGATGCCCACCCAGCCGGGCATGCCGGCGTCGTCCACGAACAACTGCGTGGCGCGCACCGTGGCGCGGGCCACGCATTGCTCGGCGTCGGCGTGAACCAGTTCATCGATCAGCCGCATGGCGCCCGCGTGCGGCATCACGTCGGCCACCGGCGGAAGCGGCGGCTGCGGATCGGCCATCGCCATGTCAGCCCTCCCCCAGCACGAGCACGCTGTTGCTGCCGCCAAACGCGAACGAATTGCTCATCACGTAGCGCGGCGCCCGGCCCAGCGATTCATCGGCACCCACCACCTGCAGCGGCGGCAGCGACGGATCGGCCGCGCCGTCCCACCAGTGCGCCGGCAGCCGGCCGCGCGGGTTATCGGTCAGCGTCAGGAACATCAGCGCGGCCTCCACGGCACCGGCCGCGCCGAGCGTGTGGCCGGTCTGCGGCTTGGTGGAGCTGACCGGCACGTCATGGCCCAGCAGGTCCGCCACGGCGCGCGATTCCATCGCGTCGTTCTGTTCCGTGGCGGTGCCATGCAGGTTCAGGTAGTCGATATCGGCCGGCTGCACGCCCGCGCGCGCCATGGCCTGCTGCATGGCCGTGCGCGCGCCCACGCCGGCGGGATCGGGCGCGGACATGTGGTGCGCGTCCGAGGTCTCCCCCCAGCCCGCCAGCCGCACCGGGCCGGCCTCGCGCGAGATCAGGAACAGCGCGGCGCCCTCGCCCAGGTTGATGCCGTGGCGGTGCGCCGAGAGCGGATTGCAGCGTTCGGCGCTGACCGAATCGAGCGAGCGGAAGCCGGCGATCGTGAACGCGCACAGCGTGTCCACGCCGCCCGCGATGGCCACGTCGGCCAGGCCGTGCTCCAGCAGCCGGCCGGCGGCGGCCATGGCCTTGGCGCTGGACGAGCACGCCGTGGAGATCGTATAGGCCGGCCCGGCCGTGCCCAGCGCCAGCGCCAGATACTGCGCGGGCGAACCCAGCTCCTGCTGGCCATAGTGAAAGGCCGGCGGCCAGGCGCCCGAGGCGGCCCGCGCACGCACGGCCAGCTCGCCGTCGCTGATGCCCGAGGTACTGGTGCCCAGCACGATGGCCACGCGCGCCGGCCCCACGCGGGCGATCGCGGCGGCCACGGCCGGGCGCAGCACGTCCAGCGTCCGGTCCAGCATCGCGTTGTTGCGGCTGACCAGCGCCGGCGCGATGCCTTCGCGCAGATCGGCGGCGGCTATCGGCTCGCGCACCGTGCCCAGGTGCAGCGGCGTGCCCGGCGTGTAGCGGTCCGTGACTTCGCCGCCCGCGGGGCCGTCGGTGCGCCACAGCGCCGCGCGCACGGCGTCGTTGCCGCTGCCCAGCGCGCAGATCACGTTCATTGCATTGAGGTAGATCGTCATGGCCGTGTTCCTTCGCCCTGCAGCGTGCGGATGGTGAGCCGATAGCCGTCGCGGCGTTGCTCGAACTCCGTGGTGGCGGCATCCGGGTAGCGGATCTCGGCCACCAGCTCGTCACCAGCCAGCAGTTGGCGCATGCCCGGCATGGCTTCGATGTGCCACCCCGGCGGCAGCGCCGCCCGAATGGCCGCCACGGGCCAGAGCGACAACTGCAGATCACTGAGGATACGCTCCGGCACCAGTTCCGCGGGGGCCCACGGCGCGCGCGTCACTTGCAGGTCACTGCCGTCCCAGTCCAGCCGCGCCAGCACCTGTCCCCCGGCCACGGCGGCCAGCCGCGTATGGCCGGCATCGGCCTCGAGCAACGCGAGGATGTCGCGCGTCTGCTCGCCCTGGGGCGACGGATACCGCACCGTGATCTGCTGCTGCAGGCTCAGCGTGCGGCCCAGCGATGCCGGCGGCAGGCGCAACAGCGGCACCGCCGGGCGCTCGGCCTCGGCGGCGGCCGGCGCCTGCGGCGACGGGGGCGCACCGGCACAGCCGGCCAGCGCGAATAGCGCCGCGCAGGCCGCCAGCGAAAGCGTCTTGCTCAGGCCGCGCAAAGCTGCTCCAGCACATTCAGGCGCCGCCGCGGCTCGGTGACGAACGGGTTGGTGCGATCCCACGCGTAGCCGGCCAGGATGGCCGAGATCATCCGGCGAATCTCCGGCGTCGCGTCCGGATGGAAGATCAGCGTCTGGAAACGGCCTTCGTACCAGGCTTCCACGAATGTGCGGAAGCAATCCACGCCGGCCTTCAGCGGCCTGGCGTAGTCGGCCTCCCAGTCCACGGACTCGCCGGCCAGCTGGCGCGCCAGGCACGCGGTGGCCAGGCTGGCGGACTTGAACGCGATGGTCACGCCCGACGAGAACACCGGGTCCAGGAATTCGCCGGCATTGCCCAGCAGCGCGTAGCCGTTGCCCCACAGCGAACTGACATTGGCCGAATAGCCGACGATCTGCCGCGCCGGGGTGTCCCAGTTGGCATCGCGCAGCAGGCTCGCCAGGCCCGGCTCCTCGCTCACCAGTTGCCTGAGCTTGGCCATCTCGTCGCCGGGGTAGCGGTCCAGGAACGTCTTCTCGGCCACCACGCCCTGCGAGCAGCGGCCATTCGAGAACGGAATCGTCCAGTACCAGACATCCACATGCTCCGGGTGCACGCCGATGCGGATCTTGTTGCGGTCGAACGTGCCGGGCGCGACGCGGTCTTCCACGTGCGTGAAAATGGCCGCGCGCACCGGGAAGCTCGACGGCGACTCCAGGTTCAGCAGGCGCGGCAGGATGCGGCCGAAGCCCGAGGCGTCGAGCAGGAACTTCGCCTGCACGGCGTATAGCTGCCCCTCGGGGTCGCGCACGGTGACCACCGGCTGCGCGCCGGACACGTCAACGGCCTCCACCACGTGGCGGAAGCGCACCTCGGTGCCCTGCTTCTCGGCCTCGCGGATCAGCACGTCGTCGAAGTGCGCGCGCTGCACCTGGTACGTGGTGCCCCAGCCCTGCGAGAACTTGTCGCGGAAATCGAAGGCGGTGTAGCGGTCGCCGCGCGCGAAGGCGGCGCCGTTCTTGTACTGGAACCCGGCCTCCACCACGGCCTGCAGCATGCCGGCTTCCTCGATGTATTCCATGCTCTGCGGCAGCAGGCTCTCGCCGATCGAGAAGCGCGGAAACGCCTCCTTCTCGATCACCAGCACCTGGATGCCGCGCTTGCGCAGCAGGCCAGCTGCCACCGAGCCCGAGGGCCCCGCACCAACGATCAGTACCTCGACTTGTTCCGTTCTCATGTGAATCAACCCTGGTCAGTTTGTTGTTGTGAAGCTTGCCGGTCCGACGGCCGGAACCACGGCGACAGCCCCCATACCGCGCCCACGCCCGAAAGCATGGTCATGCCGAACGCATGCAGCGCCGGCGTAGAAGACAATGCAAGCAGCCCGAACGCCAGCAGCGTGCTGGCCGCGCCAAGCACGATGGCTGTCCAGGACACGCCATCGCCGGGATGCTCGAGCAGGAAGATGCCATAGTCCACACCCACGCCCAGCAGCAGCGCCAGCGCCAGCACCGAGAACAGTTGCAGCGGCACGCCCAGCCAGCCCAGCACGGCCACGCTGAACGCGGCGGCCAGCAGCGTGGGCGCCAGCGCACGCCACCCCTGGCGCCCATAGCGCCACGCCAGCAGCACGGCCACGCCCACGGCGCCGGCCAGCAACAGCCAGCTCATCAGCACGCGGTAATGGCGCAGCAGGAAAGAGAGATCGGCGATCCGGTCGGCCCACTCGGCGCCCTGCACCTGGCCAACGGCGGCGCCGATGCCGGGCATGGCCGCCGGATTCTCCAGCCCGCGCAGCAGCATCACGCTGGCGTAGCCGCTGCCTTCGCGGTCCAGCCACAGGTGGCGCAGCGTGCCGGACACCGGGCTGGCGAGCCAGGCGGAGAGCGTGAGCACGGCGTTGGGCGAGGTGGGCGCCGGCGTGGCGATCGGTCCGCCCAGCGCGCGGGCCACGCGCGCTCGCACGGCGGCCTCCTGCCGGTTCGCCAGCGCGGCATCGGCACGCTGGCGGGCGGCGGATGGCACCCAGTCGGAGATCGACAGGAACCCCTCCAGGTCGCCCCGCCGCACCGCCGGGGCCAGCGCCGCCTTGACGGCTTCCTCGCGTGCCAGCACCTCGTCCGGCGTGGCGCCGCGCACCAGCACGAACTGCGCGGGGCTCGGCGTGCCCAGCAGGCGGCCAGCCGTGCGTTGCGCATCGACCAGGGCCGGCGGCGAACTCTGCAGCTGGCGCACGTCATCCACGATCCACACCTGCCAGATGCCCGGCACGATGAACAGCGCCAGCGCACCCAGCGCCAGCGCGGTGCGGCGGTCGGCGCGCACGCGCGGCCAGCGGGCCAGGCTGTTGGTCAGCCACGTGGAGACGCGCGTGGGACGCGGCGCGCCGCGATCGAGCATCGGGAACCACAGCACCACGGTCAGGAACGCGGACACGAGCCCCACGGCGGAGAACAGCGCCATCTGCCGCAGCCCCGGGAACGGCGCGATGCCCAGCGCCAGGTAGGCCACCACGCTCGTCGCCAGCGCCAGCGCCATGCCCGGCAGCAGGTGGCGCATCACCGATGGCGGCGTGGCGCGCGGCAGCGCCTGCCGCGACACGAAGTAGTGGATGCCGAAGTCCTCGGCCACGCCGACCAGGCTGGCGCCGAACACCAGCGTGATCAGATGGACGCGATCGAACACGATGGCCGTGGCGGAAACCGCCGCCGCCGTGCCGATCAGCAGCGACAGCCCCACCAGCAGGATCGGCCGCAGCGAGCGGAACGCGAGCCACACCAGCATCAGTACCGCCGCCAGCGAGCCCCAGCCAATCACGTTCACCTCGCGGTTGGCCTGGGCGGCCGCGGCCTCGGCGTGGAGCGGAATGCCGGCCGCCACCACGCGCACGTCGGCATCGCCCTGCCGCGCGGCGGTCTCGGCGGCGCGCAGCAGATCGCTGTAGCCGGTGCTGCCGCTGACCGAGAACGCCGGCCTGGTGGTCTGGTACGTCAGCAGCACCCATTCCCTGCCGTCGCCAGACAGCGCGGCCAGGCCGTCGCGCTCATGCACGCGCGTGGCGGCGGCGCGAGACAGCCACCAGTCCTGCCAGAGCCCGAGCGGGTCCGCCGCCCAGTCCGTCAGGCGCGGCCCCGTGGCCAGTTGGTAGAGCCGCGTCAGGGCCTGCCGGGACAGCAGGTCCGGATCGGCCTGCTGCAACTGCTGGCGTTGCGCATCGGTCAGCAGCCGGTCACGCCACGGGCGGTAGAAATCCAGCGCCGCGTCCACATCGAACGTGGCGATCTTGTCCACGGGCCGCAGCAGCTCATCGCCCTTGGCGGTGGCCTGCCGGAAGCGCTGCGCGGCGGCACGCGTGCGCGCCCAGTCGGGGCTGCCCACCAGCACCACCACCTCCTGCGCCACGCCGTCGGCCAGCCGGCGCAGCACGCGGTCCGCCGCGGCGGTGCGCTCGCTCGTGGGCAGCAGCGCCATGACATCGGTATCGACCCGCGACCCGCGCCAGAACTGCACCTGGTGCACGCTCATCGCCAGCACCAGCAGCAGCCAGCCGATGGCCAGCGCGCGCTCGAGCCGGGTCAGGCCGCCTGGCGTGGCCACGCCACCTGCCGCGTTACTCAAAGCGCTGCTCCTCGGCAGGGGTCAGCTTGGCGGCGGCCACGGGGTCGATCATCCTGACCACGGTGCTGTCGCCGCTGCCCTCTTCCAGCCGCACGTCGCGCACGAACTTGTCGCCCGCCAGCACGATCCGCGTGAAGACGCGCCGCATGCCGGCATCGGTGGGGGTCAGCGTGAGCGTCCAGCCAGCCTTGCCGACCAGCCTGCCCGTCACGTCGAAGCGCGTGGACAGCGCGCGCAGGTCGCCCCGCAGCACGGCGATCATCGACTCGCCAACCACGCGCATCGCGGGCTGGGCGTCGGCCTGCATCTGCTGCTGCACGCTGCCGTCGGCGCCGCGCACGACCAGCTTGTCCGGCGTGACCAGCAGGCTCGACGGAAACGGCTCGCGCGTCTGCCAGACCACGCCACGGCCGCGCGCGAGCACAAAGTCGCCGCGCGACACCAGCGGATTGCTGAAGCCGGACAGGCGGCGCGTCTGCTCGAACCGGCCCCGGATCACCGGCGCATCGGCCAGCCGCGCGGCCACCGATGCCAGCAGGTCTTCGGCGTGGGCGGGCACTGGCGGCAGCGCGGCCAGCAACGCCAGCGCCGCGGCGGCGCCCAGGACGCGGCGGCGCGTCATGACTGCACCCCGAGCTTCTCCAGCAGCACCGGCGGACAGACGTAGAGCATTTCCTGCGAGGCCATGTCCACGGCCACCTGGATCGAATAGCCCTTGGTCAGCCGCTGCCCCGACGCCGCGTCGCGGATCTCGTAGTCGATCTTGAGCCGGTTCTCCCATTCGACGATGCTGGCGCGCACGATCATCGACTGGCCATAGACCAGCGGCCGCACGTACTTGACGCGCAGGTCCACCACGGGCCAGGCGTAGCCCGAATCGCGCATCTGCGGGTAGTCGTAGTCGATCTGTTGCAGCAGCGCGCAGCGCGCTACCTCGAAGTAGCGCACGTAGTTGCCGTGCCAGACCACGTTCATCGGATCGAGGTCGTGGAAGGCCGGCGTGAGGGTGATCTCGTGGCTGATAGCGTTTGGCATGGGTTTCCGGTGGGCGGGGCGCCTAGCGCGCGTCCTGGCGACCGGTGCGGACCGGATCGTCCGCCCAGAAGTCGTAGAAGTTGAACCAGTCGTATGGCGAGCGCACCAGCAGCGCCTCAAGCCATGCGGCGTAGGCCGTGGCCAGCGCGGTCAGCGCTGCGTCCCGGCTGGCGCGTGGGAGCACGACGTGGCGCGTGATTTCCGTGAATCGCAGCAGGTGGCCGTCGCCATGCCGCACGCAGCCCATGGCGAACAGCGGGCAGCGCATCAGCGACGCCAGCACGTACGGTCCCACCGGAAAGCGCGCCGGCGTACCCAGGAACGGCACGCGCACCGCCCGGCCGCCATGCGCCGGGGCGCGGTCGCCGGCAATCGCCACGAACTCGCCCGCCTGCACCCTGGCGGCCAGGTCCAGCGCCGTGGCCGGCGAGATATCGTCCACCTGGTAAAGCTGCAGGCCCGATTTCGGGTCCAGCCGCGACAGGATGCGATTGAACCTCTCGGCATGCGCGGTATGCACCAGCACCGTCAGGCGCAAGCCCTGGCGCTGGTTGGCCAGCACGCGGCACAGTTCCAGGCAGCCCATGTGCGCGGTCATGATGATGCCGCCCTGCCCGCTGGCGATCTGGTCCAGCAGCACCTGGTGCCCTTCGCGGATGACATTGCCGAAGCGGTACTGGCCGCCGATGGCCAGCAGCTTGTCCAGCAGCGTATCGGCGAACGAGAACAGATGGCGCAGCGTATGGCGCCACGTTGGCCGCGCGCCCGCCGCGCCCACAGCGTCCATGCGGATGAGGTAGTCCATCGACGCCCGGCGCGCCAGCGGGTGCGTGATCCAGTAGTACGTGACCACGGGATACAGCACCGCGCGGAACAGCGCGCGGCCGAACACGCGATAGAGGCCGTACAGGCACCAGACGCCCCAGACGCACGTGGCCTCGCCGATCGTGCTCCAGTGGCGCGACGGCGCGCGCCGCGCGGCGCCGCTGCCGGCCCCGGCCCGATCCGGCGTGTGCGGGTTCGCCGCGCTCACGCGGGCCTCGCCTTGCGCCAGAGCAGGCGCGGCAGCCGCCAGACCATGCCGAGGAACAGCCGCGCGTGCATGCGCGAGATCAGCACGTTGTCCCGCCACGCCTGGAAGTGCGAGACGCCGTCGGACGGATAGGTGACGCGCGTCGGCACGTTGACGATGCGCACGCCGCGCCAGACCAGGTGCACCAGCACCTCGGTATCGAATTCCATGCGCCGGCCCAGTGGCGTCCCGCGCATCAGCGCGGTCACTGCGGCCAGCGGATAGACGCGCAGCCCGCACATGGAATCGCGGATCTGGAACGACAGCGTGTTGATCCAGACCCAGACATGGGTGAGATAGCGCGCGTAGAGCCGCAGCCGTGGCACCGAATCGTCGTAGACCGGATGGCCGCAGATCATCGCGTCGGGGTCGGCCTGGGCCAGCGCGACGAACTGCGGAATGCAGCCCGCGTCGTGCTGGCCATCGGCATCGATCTGCAATGCATGCGTGTAGCCCAGCCGCGCGGCTTCCTCGAAACCGGCCATGATGGCCCCGCCCTTGCCCTGGTTGACCGGCAGCCGCACCAGGCGGATGCGCGCGGGGTGCGCGGCGGCGATCTCGCGCAGCACGGCGGCGCAGGCCGGGCTGCTGCCGTCGTCCACGAGCAGGCACGGCAGCGGATGCGCGAGGATCGCATCGACCATGGCGCCGATGGCGCCCTCGTGGTCATAGACCGGCACCAGGACAACCGGATGGAAGGCGGGACGGGTGGCAGGCTGGATGGCGGCGGCGGTCATGGCGCGTCGGGATGAAAGACGATCTTGCCGCTGGCGTGCGGGCCGGCGTCGGACGTCAGGCGGAAGCCCAGCGCGCGGGTATCCGCCTGCCAGGCGAGCGCCAGCCGCACGGTGCTGCCGGGCCGGATCACGGCCTGGAACTTGAGCGTGTCCAGCCGCGCAAAGCGGTCGCGCGCGGGCACCGGCAGCCGTTGCGGCGCGAGGGCCATGACCCAATCGACCTGCGCCACGCCGGGCACGATCGGCGTGCCCGGGAAATGGCCGTCGAAGATCGCCAGGTCGCCGGTGACATCCAGCGTGGCGGTGGCTGTGGTGGCATCGGTCTCGAGCCAGCGCGCGGCGGGCACCGTGCGGCGGAAGACATCGCGCAGCATGGCCTCGGTGGTCTTGCCCTGCGCGTTGCACGGCAGCGCGGCCACGAACGCCCAGCGGCGCGGCAACGCCACCGGGTCCACGGCATCGGCCAGCGCCGCGCGCAGCGCGGCGGTCAGCGCGGCACGGCCATCGGTGTCCAGCAGCGCCTGGCCGGCGTCGGCGGGCACCACGGCGGCGGCCACGCGCGTGCCGACGTCCAGTTCCACCATGACCACGCGCGCCTCGCGCACCAGCGGCGACGCCGCCAGCCGTTGCTCGATCTGCGTCAGCGAGACGCGTTTCTCCTCGATCTTGACGATGCGGTCGGCACGGCCGGCCAGCACGAAGCTGTCGGCACCGGCGGGCAGCGCGCGGTCGGCGCAGACGTACCAGTCGTCATTGGGCAGGTGCGGCGAGCGCACGGCCAGGAAACCATCGCGCAATTGCCACGCGATGCCGGGCAGCGCGGTCCAGCGGTCGGCCTGCACGGCGCGCTGGCGCCAGGCAATGCCGCCGGTCTCGGAACTGCCGAAAACCTCGATCGGCGAGCGGCCGGTGTGGCGCAGCGCGTCGGCGGCGGCCTCGGGCGGCAGCGGCCCGCCCGACGAAAACACCGCATGCAGCACCGCGCGCGTGGCGGGCCAGTCCAGCGCATCGGGCATCCGCTTCAGGTGCGCGGGGCTGCTGACCAGCACCGCCGGGCGCGGATCGGCGGCGCAGGCGCGCACCAGTTCCTCGTGAAAGGCGAGCCGCGCGCCGGGCATCGGACGCCCGGCCGCGAGCGGCCAGAGCACCGTGAACAGCAGGCCGTAGATGTGCTGGTGCGAGACGGTGCTCAGCACGCGCACGCCGGCGGGCAGCATGGCGCCGAATGCCTGCTGCAGCGTGTGGACCTCGGCATCGAGCTGGGCCAGGCGCTTGTCGATGGCGCCGGGCACGCCGGTGGAACCGGACGTGAACAACGTGACCCAGGTGTCGTGCGTGTTCAGCGGCGGCCAGTCGCCGATGGCCCCGTTGTCGGCCCCGTTGTCCGCCGGCAGCAGGCCGCCGGGCAGCTCGCCCGCCCAGCCATCGGCGTGGCCGCGCAGCGCGGCAAGGGTCTCGGCGCGCGTATCGCCGGGCAGCACCACGTGCTTGCCGGCGTGCCACGCACCCATCAGCGCGGCGGCGAAATCAGCCGTGCCTTCGATGTACAGCGCCCAGCGCCGGCCCGGTGCCGCCGCAAAGGCGCGGCGCCAGGCATCCGTGCGGGCCACGAAGGCGGCCGCGCCGCCATCGCCCTGCGCGGCGCGTGCCGCCTGGGCGGCCATCGCGCCGCCTACCCCGCTGAAACCACTGAGCGCCGGCTCAGCCATGACGTTTCTCCGCATTGCGCGCCATCACGCGCTGCCGCACCAGCCATTCACCCGCGAACATCGCGCCGATCAGCCCGTAGGCGATGGCGCCGTTATACAAGGCCCAGATCCGGTCGCTGGCCGCCAGCGCGGTCACGGCGGCCACGGTGCCGTTGCAGACAAAGAAGACGCACCACGCCTGCGTCACGCGGCGGGTGTAGGCCACGCCGCTGGGCGGCAGGTCGGGCTGGCGCAGGCGGGCCACACGCTCCACCAGCGTGGGCGGATGCCGCAGGCTCCAGCCGAACACGCCGAGCATGGCCACGTTCACGAGTACCGGATAGAGCTTCAGCGGCAGCGCATGGTCAGACGCCAGCACCACGGCGGCCAGGCCGGCCGCCAGCAGCGCCATCGCGCGCCAGCCCGCCTGCCGGCTCGTGCCGGCGCGCAGCAGCGCCAGCGCGACCAGCGCCAGCGCCATCACGCGCGGCGGGAAATGCTGCAGCCCCAGGTAGACCACCACCGGGTACGACAGCGTCAGCAGCCCCAGCCCCCATTTGCGCCAACTGATGCGCCCACTCATGCGGCGGTCAGGCGGTAGCCGGCGAATCGATCAGCAGCGCAAGCGCCCGCACCACGTCCTGCACGGTGCGCACGGACTTGAACTGCTCGGGCTTGAGCGGCTTGTTCAGCATCGGCTTCAGCTTGACCAGCAGGTCAACGGCATCGATGCTGTCGATGTCGAGGTCGTCGTACAGCCGCGCCTCGGGCGTGATGCGTTCCGGGGCGATCTCGAAGGTGTCTTCAAGAACCGCCGCCACGCGCGCGAAGATTTCGTCGTGAGTCATGATCTGGCTCCGTATGGCCTGTTGCGTGTTGCCTGTTACCTGTGCTGCGACGCCACGAACGCCGCCAGCGCCGAGACGCTGGCAAAGCGCGCGCGGATCTCTTCCTTGTCGCCGTTCATGGTGATGCCATAGCGCTTCTGCAGCGCCAGGCCCAGTTCCAGGGCGTCGATGGAATCGAGGCCCAGGCCCTCGATGAACAACGGCGCCGTGGCGTCGATATCGTCAGCCGCCACGTCCTCTAAGGACAACGACGAAATAATCAATTCCTTGATTTCTTGCTCAAGCGCCTGCACGGCGGATCTCCCTGGAGAAAAACTCGGATAGTGAGTGGGTCAGCTGGCGCACGGCCATGGCGTCGTCCGTGCCCGGCGTCACCCATTCGGCGGGCGGCACGTCGGGGCGTACGTCGATCACGAAGCGCGGGCGGCGCACCGGCACGTGGTACCACTTCTCGCCCTTGGTCAGCGTGGGCGGTTCGCAGCGGATGACCACCGGCGTCAGCGCAAAGCCGCCGCGCACGGCCACGTTGGCCGCGCCGCGTTGCAGTTGCAGCGGCTGGCCGGGGCGCGTGCGGGTGCCTTCCGGAAAAATAATGAGATTGTTGCCGGCGCGCAGCGACGCGATGCAGTCGTCCACCATGGCCGCGCCGCCGTCGTTGCGCACCCAGCCCGTGGCCAGCACCGGCCCGCGCGTGAACGGATTGCGCGCGAGCCCCGACTTGACCACGCAATCGGCGCGGCGCGCCAGCGCCATCAGGAATACCACATCGATCAGCGACGGGTGGTTCGCCACGATCAGCAGCCCGTGGCGCCGCAGCCGTTCCGCATGGCGGATCTCGTAGCGGATCACCCCCACGGTGCGCATCAGCCAGAGAAACAGCCGGAATGCATGATGGATGACATCGCGGCACACGCGCTGGCGCGTCGGCTCGGACCACGGCAGCAGCGCGAGGACCGGAAACACCAGCACGCGCAGCAACAGGCCGCCCACGCCGAAGCTGGAGAAGCAGAAACCGGTGGCGCACACGCGCCAGGCGCGATCGATCCGTTCAACCACGGCGTTGCCACCTCCAGATCGCCCGTTCGCCGCGATGGGTCAGCACGGCCTCGCCGGCCAGCATGAATCGTAAAACGTCCAATGCATGCGGCAGCACGGGATGGGCGGTGTCGGGGTCGCCCTGGTCCCCGGCAAGTGGACGAACCACGTCCAGGCGCCAGACCGGCTCCCCCGCGCGCGGCTTGCCGATGCGCCAGGCCCAGCCGAACAGGCAGCCGGGCTCGTCGGCGAACTCGGCATAGGCTTCGGGCAAGGGGGCGTCGTAGCAGACCAGCAGCACCTCGTCGGCGCCATCGGCCAGCAGGCCACAGGCTTCCACCACGGCGGTCTCTACGGTATCGCGGCCCGCGGCCACGGCCAGGAGGTTCGAGGCGTCGCCACGGTCGATGGTGAACATGGCGCCAATCGCGTTGTGGACCGAGAGGCCGAATGCGGTGGGCGAGAGCGGCTCGCCGGCAGCCAGCGCGCTCAGCATCTCGAACGCGCGGCGCGTATCGCCGTGACGCGAAGCGAACACCGTGGCCGCCGCGGTGTCGGGCGCGATGTCGTAGGCAGGATGCAGCGCCGCGCGGCCGATGGCGTTGACGCGCCGGCGCAACATCGGGGCCATGGCCGCAAGCGTCGGCAGGTCCGATCCCTCGGGCAGCCAAGGCGCCTGGCTCCATGCCTGCCAGGCTTCCCGGGACTGCAATGCCGGCGCACAGGCCGCCCATGCGCGAATTCCGAATTCAATTGCCATGCCGTGCGCGTTGGGTGAAATGTGAACCCCGCGTCCCCGCGATACCCTGGACGCTCCGGCCGGGCGCGTAGGCGCCGGCCCGCGCGCGACCATCGCACCCGGGAACAGATTCCGTTTTTTCCCTGAAATTGGAAGCAAAATCCGCAGATTTCGCCGAACTTAATTATTTATTTGACAACGCGACCCTCGAAGGCTGCCATGGCCATGGCGCGATGTCCCGGACTGGGCCGGTCCGCCGACTAACGGCCGATATCAGATAAATCTGAGCCGCCTGATCGAGGGGTTGTCCGTGGGGCGCGATCCGGCCGGCCACCCCGTCAAAGCCGGGGAAAATGCCAGCGCGGCGAACTTCGCCTCACTTTTTTTGTCAGGGGCGAATTCTCGCATAAAGCGGCACCGGCAGGCTATGGCCGAACCGTAACCGACCTTCGCAAATGTAACGAGGGCGGCGCGGCTTTTCAGCCGCCCCGCCCTCTGTGAGCCGCCCCCTCCCAGGGGGCTTGTTGCGGTCAGGCCGCCGGCAGGATCGTGCCGGAGACCTCGCCAAAGCCCACGCGGTAGCCGTCGCCCTGGCACCAGCCGGTCATGACCACCGTGTCGCCGTCTTCCAGAAAGCCCCGGCGGGTGCCGTCGGCCAGCGCCACGGGCTCGGCGCCGTTGCGCGTGGCCTCCAGCAGGCTGCCGTAGGAATCGGCGGTGGTGCCGCTGATCGTGCCGGAGCCCATCAGGTCGCCCACGCGCACATTGCAGCCGGACACCGTGTGATGGGCCAGCTGCTGCGCCATGGTCCAGTACATCGCCTTGAAGTTGGTGCGGCAGACCGTGCTGGCGGCCGGGACGCCGGCCGGTTGCAGCGCCACTTCCAGCGCGATGTCATAGGCGTTCTGGCCCGGCTGCCGCAGGTACGGCAGCGGTTCCGGCGACTGCGCCGGATTGTCGCGGCGGAACGGCTCCAGCGCCTCCATCGTCACCACCCAGGGCGAAATCGAGGTGCCAAACGTCTTGCTGTTGAACGGGCCCAGCGGCACGTATTCCCATTGCTGGATGTCGCGCGCGCTCCAGTCGTTGAGGATGACCATGCCGAACATATGCGCCGGCGCGTCGGCAGTGCTGACCGGCTCGCCCAGCGCCGTGGGCTTGCCCACGATGAACGCCATCTCCAGCTCGTAGTCGAGCTTGCGGCACGGGCCGAACGTCGGGCGCGCCTCGTTGGGCAGCTTGATCTGGCCATTGGGGCGGCGCAGCGCCGTGCCGCTGACCACCACCGAACTGGCGCGGCCGTTATAGCCGATGGGAATCTCGAGCCAGTTGGGCAGCAGCGCGTTCTCGGGGTCGCGGAACATGCGGCCCACGTTGGTCGCGTGCTCGCGCGACGAATAGAAGTCCGTATAACCGGGGATCTCCACGGGCAGGTGCAGCGTCACGCCCGCCATCGGCACCAGCGCCCTGGCGCGCAGCGCGGCATTGCCGGCCAGCGTGGCATCGCCGGCAGACAGCAGCGCGGTCAGCCGGGCGCGGGTCTCCTTCCACACGGGCTGGCCCAGCGCGATGAACCGGTTGAGGCTGGCCGAGGCGAACGCACCCTTGGCCACCGCCGGCAGCAGGCCGGCATCGTCGAGCACGGCAAGGTCCAGCACCTGGTTGCCAATCGCCACGCCCACGCGGGGGGCCTGGCCGTTTGCCGAGAAAATGCCGTATGGCAGGTTCTGCAGCGGGAAATGGGTCTGGCCGTCGTTGGCCGATTCGACCCAGCTGGTCAAGGAAGTCTTGGGGGCAGTCATCGTATTGGTCCGAAAATCAGCGCACGTTCGGGTTGAAGTGTTTCTTCAGACCCTGCCAGCACGTGTAGTAGTCATGTTGCAGCAGCGCCGACTGCGCCGCGTACGGCGTGGGCCGGATCACGCCCGGGGTCTCGAACATGAACGCCATGGTGTCGGTGATGTGGTGCGGCGTGCTGGTATCGGCCACCGTGGCGCGCTCGAACGTCTCCGCATCGGGGCCATGGCCGCTCATGCAGTTGTGCAGGCTGGCGCCGCCCGGCGCAAAGCCCTCGGCCTTGGCATCGTAAACACCCGAGACCAGGCCCATGAACTCGCTCGCCACGTTGCGGTGGAACCAGGGCGGGCGGAACGTATCCTGCGCGGCCAGCCAGCGCGGGCCGAAGATCACGAAGTCGATGGTGTCCACGCCCGGCGTGTCCGATGGCGACTGAAGCACGAGGAAAATCGACGGATCAGGATGATCGAAGCTGATGGAGCCAATCGTGTTGAAGCGGCGCAGATCGTATTTGTACGGGGCGTAGTTGCCGTGCCAGGCCACCACGTCGAGCGGTGAATGGCCGATCTCGGCCCGCCACAGGTTGCCCTGGAACTTGGCCACCAGCTCGAACTGGCCCTCGCGGTCCTCGTAGCTGGCCACTGGGGTCAGGAAGTCGCGCGGGTTGGCAAGGCCGTTCGAACCGATCACGCCGAGGTCCGGCAGCTTGAACAAGGCGCCGTAGTTCTCGCAGATATAGCCGCGCGCCTCGCCGTCGGGCAGTTCCACGCGGAAACGCACGCCGCGCGGAATGACCGCGATCTCCTGCGGCTCCACCGCCAGCCGGCCCATCTCGGTGGCCAGCAACAACCGCCCCTGCTGCGGCACGATCAGCATCTCGCCGTCGGCATTGTAGAAGTAGCGGTCCTGCATCGACTGGTTGGCCAGGTACAGGTGGATGCCGCAGCCGTTCAGCGCCTCGGGGCTGCCGTTGCCGGCCATCGTGACGATGCCGTCGACAAAGTCCGTGGGCGCCGTGGGCATGGCCGGCGGGTTCCAGCGCATCTGGTTGGGGGATGGCGGCACCGCGTCGAAGCGGCTCAGCCAGCGGCCCTGCTCGATCAGGCTGAACGGCTTGTGCATCGCCGCCGGGCGGATCCGGTACAGCCACGCGCGGCGGTTGTAGGCGCGCGGCGCCGTGAACGCGGAGCCGGACAACTGCTCGGCATACAAGCCGTACGGCGCGCGCTGGGGCGAGTTCTGCCCCACGGGCAGCGCGCCCGGCAGCGCCTCGGTAGCGAATTCGTTGGCAAAGCCGGACAGATAGCCGGCCGTGGTGTCCGCCACAGCCAAGTGGGTCTGGGTCATGAAGTCTCCTCTCACGTGCCCTGAAACCGTAACTCGATGAGAATTACGAATTGGGGAATGAATTTACCATATCGTAATCTCGGCTGCAGGACGTGTCAAACCGAAGATCGTGTAGGACGACTGTAGGACGACAACAGACGAACCGAAGCCGCCGGGAAGGCAAAGGGGCGAAGAAGGGGGATGGGGAGAACGGCGGAAAGGGACTGCGGCGGCGATCGCAATGTCATCGCACAATGGAGGACCGGACACGTCAGGCGCGGCGGATGAAATGCCGCGCCTGGCGTGTCCGGCGGTCATGCACTTTCCAGCCTGGCGGGCGGGTGCCCGTCAGGCTGGAAAGCCAGCGGTGTTACATGGGCTTGTGGCCCTCCCCCGGGGTGGGGCCGGAACCGAACCCACCCGACGCCTGCGTCCCGGAGGACGCAGGTGCCGCGCCGGCCGGCTGACCGGCCATCGAGGCTGCTGTAACGCCGCCATTACGGCTGGCGATGAATGCGTTGACGTCAGCGGCAAGATGCTGCGGAGCCAGCACCACTTCCAGCCCCAGCGCCTCGCAGGCCGCCAGGAACGTGGACATACGTGGATCGGCCTGCCCTGATTCCGCCCGCAGATAGGCTTCTCGGGAAATCCCAGCCTTACGGGCGACGTCCTCCTGCTTGAGCTTGCGCGCTCGACGCAACGCCCGCAGTTGCCGGAACGGTTCGCTAGCGCCTCGTGGCACGGCTGTACTGTTCATGTCGGTCTCCAGTCACCA
>Ga0255338_1001166_pt1 | contig 54350 bp, 52 predicted proteins | sample MeOH1_35cm_T4_19_FD_203715 | JGI IMG/M metagenome (GOLD analysis project Ga0255338, IMG submission 203715) | Sandy soil microbial communities from University of British Columbia, Vancouver, Canada - MeOH1_35cm_T4_195 | ecosystem: Engineered > Artificial ecosystem > Sand microcosm > Unclassified ... | reverse complement strand
TGACGATCACCGAAATGTTCGAACGCTATGGCGAGGCTTATTTCCGCGACGGCGAGCGGCGGGTGATCGCCCGGCTGATGGACGGCGCGCCCAAGGTCATCGCGACGGGCGGCGGCGCCTTCATGCAGGAAGAGACGCGGTTGCTGATCCTGGAGCATGCGCTGGCGATCTGGCTCAATGCCGATATCGATACGCTGGTCGATCGGGTGTCGCGCCGCGAGGGACGGCCGCTGCTGAAGGGCAAGGACCCGCGCGCGGTGCTGACCGAACTCGCCGCCATCCGCAATCCGGTTTACGCGCTCTGCCCCATTCATGTGAAAAGCGCCGCCGCGCCGCATGATGTGGCGGTCGACAACATCATGGAGCAGCTTTCCCAATGGCAATAGTCCACGTCGCGCTGGATGCGCGCAGTTACGATATCGTGATCGAGCAGGGCGCGCTTGCCCAAGCCGGCGCGCATCTGGCGGGCTATGCGCGGAAGGGCCGGCTGGTGGTCGTCAGCGACGCGCATGTCGCCAAGGCGCAACTGCCCCGGCTGGAGGCCAGCCTGCGCACCGCCAATGTCGCGGTCGAGCCGGTCATCCTGCCGCCGGGCGAGCAGACCAAGAGCTGGCGCCATCTGGAGGAACTGCTCGACGCCCTGCTGGCGCTGGAGATCGAGCGCGGCGACCATGTGGTGGCGCTGGGCGGCGGCGTGATCGGGGATCTGGTCGGCTTTGCCGCCTCGATCCTGAAGCGCGGCTGCCATTTCATCCAGGTGCCGACCACGCTGCTGGCGCAGGTCGACAGCTCGGTCGGCGGCAAGACCGCGATCAATGCGCGGGCGGGCAAGAATCTGATCGGCAGCTTCTATCAGCCTGCGCTGGTGCTGATCGATCCGTCGACGCTGGATACGCTGCCGGCGCGCGAGACGCGGGCGGGCTATGCCGAGGTCGTGAAATATGGGCTGATCGACGATCCCGACTTCTTCGCCTGGTGCGAGGTGGAGGGGCATAAGCTGCTCTCCGGCGACGCACGGGCGCGTGAATATGCGATCGAGCGCAGCGTGGCCGCCAAGGCGAAGATCGTGGGCGAGGATGAGCGCGAAACCTCCGGCCGCCGGGCGCTGCTGAACCTGGGGCATACTTTCGGCCATGCGCTGGAGGCGGCTACCGGCTTTTCCGAAACCCTGCTTCATGGCGAGGGAGTCGCCGCAGGAATGGCGCTGGCCTTCCGCTATTCGGCGCGGCTGGGGCTGTGCACGGCGGAAGAGGCGGAACGGGTCACGGCGCATCTGAAAGCCGTTGGCTTGCCCTATGATCTCGCCAGCGCGCACGTCACGGCGGACGGCGCGGCGCTGGTCGCGCATATGCTGCACGACAAGAAGATGGCGGCGGGCACCCTGCCCTTCCTGCTGGCGCGGGGAATCGGCAAGACCTTCCTGTCGAAGGATGTGGCGCTCGACGATGTCGCCGCATTCCTGGACGAGGATCGGGCGGCGGCTTAAGGTAGAAGGCGGACATTCCACCTTCGTCTTTCCCGCGAAGGCGGGAACCCATCTCCCGGTGTTGCATCAAGATGTTAGGTCAGGAGATGGATTCCCGCCTCCGCGGGGATGACTAAGTTCGGAAATGTCCGCAATTGGCCAAAGACCGAACAATAGCGATCGCTGTGCGATTCAACCAAAAAGGGCGCCGCCAACTGGCCGCGCCCTCCTGCATCTCGCTGATCCGACCTTAAGCCCCTGCGGGCGAAGGATCGCCAAATGGCCCCTTGCGACGCCGGGTCTTCGGGATGGAAGACCCGGCCGCCGGAATCGTCGATGGCTTGATCGTCGTGCCGTCGTCGCGGGTGATCTCGCCCTTCTCGAGCAGCGTCTTGATCTCCTCGCCGGACAGCGTCTCATATTCCAGCATCGCATTGGCGAGCAGGTGCAGCTGGTCCTCATGACCCTTCAGCACCTCCTGCGCCCGCGCATAGCCCTGTTCGACCAGCCCGCGAATTTCCTTGTCGATCAGCTTCGCCGTCTCGTCCGACATGTGGACGCGCTGGCTCTGCGAATAGCCGAGGAACGTCTCGCCCTGCTGCTCTTCATATTGCAGCGGACCCAGCTTGTCGGACATGCCCCATTGCGTGACCATGTCGCGCGCCAGCTTGGTCGCATACTGGATGTCGCCCGAAGCGCCGCTCGACACCTTGTCATAGCCGAAGATGATCTCCTCGGCGACGCGCCCGCCCATGGCGACGGCCATGTTCGCGTGCATCTTATCGCGATGATAGCTGTAGCTGTCCCGCTCCGGCAGGCGCATCACCATGCCCAGCGCCCGGCCGCGCGGAATGATCGTCGCCTTGTGGATCGGGTCCGACGCCGGTTCATGGACCGCGACGATGGCATGGCCCGCCTCATGATAGGCGGTCATCTTCTTCTCATCGTCGGTCATGACCATGGAGCGGCGCTCGCTGCCCATCATGACCTTGTCCTTGGCCGCCTCGAACTCGTCCATCGCGACCAGCCGCTTGCCCCGGCGAGCGGCCATCAGCGCCGCCTCGTTGACGAGGTTGGCCAAGTCGGCGCCGGAGAAGCCCGGCGTGCCCCGCGCAATGGTGCGCGGATTGACGTCCGGCGCCAGCGGCACCTTCTTCATGTGCACGGCCAGGATCTTCTCGCGGCCCTCGATGTCCGGACGCGGCACCACGACCTGACGGTCGAAGCGGCCCGGACGCAGCAGCGCGGGGTCCAGCACGTCGGGACGATTGGTCGCCGCAACGATGATGATGCCCTCATTCGCCTCAAAGCCGTCCATCTCCACCAGAAGCTGGTTCAGCGTCTGCTCGCGCTCGTCATTGCCGTTGCCGAGGCCCGCGCCGCGATGACGGCCGACCGCGTCGATTTCGTCGATGAAGACGATGCAGGGCGCGTTCTTCTTCGCCTGCTCGAACATGTCGCGCACGCGGCTGGCGCCGACGCCGACGAACATCTCGACGAAGTCCGAACCCGAAATGGTGAAGAAAGGCACGCCCGCCTCACCCGCGATCGCGCGGGCCAGCAGCGTCTTGCCGGTGCCGGGCGAACCGACCAGCAGCGCGCCCTTGGGAATCTTGCCGCCCAGCCGCGCGAATTTGGTCGGGTCCTTCAGAAATTCGACGATTTCCTGCAATTCCTCGCGGGCTTCATCGATGCCCGCGACGTCATCGAAGGTCACTTTGCCATGCTTTTCGGTCAGCAGCTTGGCCTTGGACTTGCCAAAGCCCATGGCGCCGCCTGCGCCGCCGCCCTTCTGCATCTGGCGCAACACGAAGAAGGCAATGCCCAGGATCAACAGGAACGGCAGCGACTGGTAGATGAGGATCATCCAAAAGCTCGGCTGCTCCTCCGCCTGGCCGGAATATTTGACATTATAGTCGTCCAGCAGGCCCGTGAGGCCCGGATCGTTCACAGGAACAGTGCTGAACTTCTGCCCGCTGCTCAGCGTGCCGGTGATCCGGTCGGTGGCGACCGCAACGTCCTTGACCTGCCCTTCCTGCACCTTCGCGCGGAATTCGGAATAGGCGATGCCCGTCCCCGCGCTGGACGCCGTGCGGCTGTCGAACATCGAGACGAACAGGAGCAGAGCGACAATCACCCCCGCCCATATCATCGCGCTCTTGATCCAGGGATTACCCTGCGGGTCCTTCTCGTCGTTCATTCAGCACTCTCTTTCACCCGGCAAGATAGGGTGCCGCAGCAAAATCGCAAGCGCGCTGCCGTTGCGGCGGCTCAGCTTGTTTACCGCGATTTCTTGAGCAGCGGTCTTGATCGCTTCAAAATCGCTCACCCGCCAACAAATTGCGACAGGGCGATATAGGCCAGGATCACCGAGACCCCCGCCGACAGACCGCAGAGCATATAGCCCGTATAAAGCAGCATCGGCGGATGGGGTCTTTCCATCCTGTGATTGCGCTGCGCCGCCGAAAGAATGACACTGGCCAGCAGGCCATAGGTCACTGCCGCAAATTCAAACATGAATCGAAAATTCCCACGCTCAACTCAGCTTCATTAACCAGCATAGGCGTTAAGGAAAGGTCATTGCGCGCCCTCAAATCGACGGATTGTGGGAGTCCCGCGCCAGACCGTGGAACCTTTCCGTAACGATCCTTCACTGCCACCTGCGCTGCGGCGCCACTTTCAGGGTCCAGCGGTCCCCGCCCTTCAAAACGAGACGACCGATGCTCATCTTCTCCCCCCGGCGCGCCGCCGCGATCAGCCTGTCGATCGCCTCCCCACGCGGCGGCGCCGCATCAGGCTGCAATCGGGCCACCATCCGCAGGAGCAACCGGCGCAGCAGTTCACGCGGCAAGTCCGTCCGATCCAGCACCAGTCCACCCCCGTCCGGCAGGACATGGCGCACCTCAAGGCCATCGGCCATCCACTCCAGCGATTCCTCCGCCTCCGCCAGCGCCGCCGCGCTGCGCCCCGCGGCGGCCACGTCGATCCAGTCCACCCCGCTCAGCGCCGTACGCAACGCGGCCCTGTCGAAACGCGGATCGCTGTTCGAGGGATCGTCTACATACGGCAGGTCGCGCTCCAGCGCATAGGCAAGCAGGTCCGCCTTGCGCATCCCCAGCAAAGGCCGGAGCGCCACCCCCTGCCGCGCCCGCACCCCCGCCAGCCCGCCGACGCCAGCGCCACGGTTAAGCCGCATCAGCAGCGTTTCCAACTGGTCGTCGGCATGATGCGCCGTCAGCAGCCAGTTCAGCCCGCGCTCGACCCGCCACCGTTCCAGCACCGCATAGCGCTGCGCCCGCGCCCAGCTTTGCACATTGCCCCGAACTGCGCCGTCGGGATGCAGCGTCGCGTGCGCGATCCCGGCCTGCCCGCACCAGTCCGCCACCATCGCAGCCTCGGCGGCAGAAGCGTCCCGCAGACCATGATCGACCGTCGCCGCCTCGACCCGTCCCGGAAAGGCCCGCGCCGCCAGATCGAGCAAAGCCATGCTGTCCGGCCCGCCGGAAACCGCTACGCCGAAGCAGGCGCCGCCGACATCGTCCACCAGCGCGCCGACCGCGCGGCTCAGTTCCGCTGCCAGATCGACCTCAGCCATGCGGGCTTCAGGCGGTGCACTTGGCCCTGGTCCGGCCCTGGTCCATCATGCCACGCAGGCCGGTCGACAAGCTGCCGCCATAGACCTGCTCCAGTTCCGCATAGACCTTGCAGGCATCGGCGGGCTTCTTGAGCTGGATCAGCGCCTCTCCCAGATAGGCCAGGCTGTCGGCCGCGCGGTCGCCCTTGGGCCGCTTCTGGTAATTTTCATAAAAAGCGACCGAGGCCAGGGCAGGCTTGCCATCGTCCAGATAGGCGCGGCCCAGCAGGTTCGCCGCCTTGCTGGCGATCGGGCTGCTGCCATATTTGTCGACGGTCGCCTTGAGCTGCGCCTGCGCCTCAGGATAGAATTTCGCGCCCCAAAGGCGGAAACCGTAGGTATAGTCGTCATCCGCCTCATTACCCGTCGACGGCCGCTCGATCGCGGCGACGGCAGCCTTGCGCTCCTCGCTCGCGCCATTGACGGCGGGACGGGGCGCCGCCGGCCGCGCTGGCGCGGGAGCGGCGGATGCCGAGGGACCAATGGCGGGCGGCGGCACCACGGCGGGCGCGGCCTGTTCGGCCTTGTAGCGGTTGAAGGCCTCTTCCAGCTGCTTCAATTTGAAGCTGTTTTCCTCGACCTGCCCGGTGATGGAGGCGAGCTGCGATTCCAGTGCATTGACCCGCGCCGTCAGATCAGCGACCGGCGTCGAGGATGGCGACCCCGGCACCACCGCGGGCGCTGCCGGACGGGTGATCTCCGCCTCCAGCGGCGCGCCGGCGGGAAAGACCTTGCGCTGCACGGCGCGCATTTCCTTTTCCAGCCGGTCGACCCGCACATCGACGCTGACATTCTGGGCCGCTACCGGCGGCGCGAGCGCGACCAGCGCCAGTGCTGCCGTCGCGAAAAAAGCGTTACGCATGATGATCCCCGACTTGAAATTCGGTCTTAACCATAGGGCGATAATCCGCCCGGTAAAGCGCGACTTTGCGCCAAATTCCGCTGAATCGCCCCTGAACGGATCAGTCGGCTGCGGCAGGCGCAGGCGTGACCGGCGCGGTGGAAGCCGGGGCTGGAGGAACTCCCGCCTGCCCAATCCCCGACTGCCCAATCCCCGCCTGTCCTGCCCCCGCCTGTCCTGCCCCCGCCGCAGCGGGCGCCGCGCGCGCCAGCAGCGCCTCGGCATTGACCGGCACGTCGGCAATGGTGCGATCCGGCGGCCCCAGCGGCGCGATCGCCTTGCCCCCGACCGTGACGGTCAATGCCTGCGGCCGTCCGGTCAGGATCATCGGATTGCGTGCATTGGCGGGAAGCGTGAAGCTTTCGCCCTTCTTCATCAGCCCGTCCTTCAGCCGCTCGCCCGCCTCATCATAGATGCGCAGCCAGACATCGTCATTGGCGGTGAACACGACCGTCTGCACCGCCGGCGCGGCAGGACGCGCGCCCGCCGCCGGTTTCGCGGTGGCGGGGGTCGGCGCCGCCTGCTGCGCGGCAATCTGCTCCCCGGTCGGCGGGGTCATCACCTGCGTGCGCCACACGGCAAAGCCCGCCACCAGGATCACGACGATGGCCGCTGCCGTCCAGGCCAGCGCGCGCGAGGGCACGCGTGCCGGATCGGCCGGTTCGAACGCTTCATAGCGGTTGCTGCCCAGTTCGGAATTATGCACGGCATTGCGCACGTCGGCGGCAATCGCCACCTCATCGACATCGATGGCGCGCGCATAGGCGCGGGCAAAGCCTACCGCATAGGGAATGCCGGGCAGGGCGGCATAATCGTCTCGCTCGATCGCCTCCAACTGCCGTTGGGCTATGCGCGTGCGGGTGGCGACATCCTGTATCGACAGCCCTTGCGCCTCCCGCGCGGCACGCAAACGTGCGCCCGGAGTGTTGGGCTGCTGTTCCGACGCCGCGACGCCGGGTTCCTGTTCAGCTTCTTCTGCCATGCTGCTCCGTGACTTTTGAAGGCCGGCCTTGTCTCATTGCGGGACAGGGATTGTCAACGCCGCGTCGGACCGATCGGGCCGGATGCGCCGCCGCAATCCCATTGGGTCTGCACCTTAATTCAATTCAATAGCATGTTCACTGGCCCAGTCGACCAGGGCCGAACGAATATCCGTAACCCCCTTGTCCAGCAGGTCGCGCATGACCTTGCGCAGTTCCGCCGCGTCGAGCGTGCGGATCATCGCCTTGACCGGCCCGACCGAGGCGGGGGTGATCGACAGACGGCGCACGCCCAGACCGATCAGCGCCATCGCCTCCAGCGTGCGACCGCCCATCTCGCCGCAGACGCCGACCGGCACATCATAGGCCTCGCAGGCGCGCACCACGCGGTCGAGGAAGCGCAATATGGCGATGCTGAGCCAGTCATAGCGCTCCGCCAGGCGTGGATGCGCGCGATCGGCGGCGAACAGGAACTGCGTCAGGTCGTTGGTGCCGATGGACAGGAAATCGAGCTTGGGCAGCAGCAGGTCGAGCACTTCCGCCAGAGCCGGCACCTCCAGCATCGCGCCATAGCGTATCGCGACCGGCAGCTTCTTCTTCTGCGCCACCAGCCATTCGCGCTGATGCTCCACCAGCGCGCGCGCCTGCTCATATTCCCAGGGTTCCGACACCATCGGGAACATGACATGCAGCACCTTGCCAGCTGCCGCCTCCAGCAGGGCGCGGGCCTGCGCCTTCATCAACCCGTCGCGGTCCAGCGCCAGCCGCAGCGCGCGCCAGCCCATGGCGGGATTATCCTCCAGCTCCTCATCGTCGTCGCGCTGCATATAGGGCAGCGCCTTGTCACCACCGATGTCGACCGTACGGAAGATCACCGGCCGGTCGCCCGCCGCATCCAGCACATCGCGATAGAGCCGCTGCTGCTTCTCCCGCTGCGGCAAGGTCGCGGACACGAGGAACTGGAACTCGGTACGGAACAGGCCGATTCCATCCGCGCCGACAATGTCCAGCGCCTGCGCATCCTCCCGCAGCCCCGCATTGACCATCAGCTCGATCCGCTGCCCGTCGGTGGTGACGGACGGCAGGTCGCGCATGGCGACGAATTCGGCCCGGCGCTTCTGCGTCACATGCAGCTTGTTCTCGAACGCCTCTTCCATGTCGGGCGTCGGGCGGATCAGCAGATTGTTGTCCGCCACATCCATCAGGATCAGGTCGCCTTCATTCAACAGATGGCGAACATCCCGCACGCGGCCCAGCACCGGCACGCCCATGGCCCGCGCGACGATGGTGACATGGGCGGTCAGCGACCCTTCCTCCAGGATGACGCCCTTCAGGCGCCGCCGGTCATATTCCAGCAGTTCCGCCGGCCCCAGATTGCGCGCAATGAGGATGGCATCCTGCCGCAGGCCCAGTTGCGCTGCCGTCCCGAGCTGCCCCGACACGATGCGCAGCAACCGGTTCGCCATATCTTCCAGATCGTGCATGCGGTCCTGCAGCAGCGGATCGTCGATCTGCCGCATGCGCATGCGGGTGCGCTGCTGCACGCGCTCGATGGCGGCTTCGGCGGTCAGGCCGCTGTCGATCGCCTCGTTGATCCGCCTGATCCACCCCTCGTCATAGGCGAACATCTTATAGGTTTCGAGCACCTCCTGATGCTCGCCCTCCATGCCGAACTCGGCCGTGCCGGTCATCCGGTCGATCTGTTCGCGCATCTTGGCGAAGGCGGAAATGACGCGCTGGCGTTCGGCTTCCGTATCCTCCGCGACGGTATGTTCGATATGGACGCGCGGCTGGTGGAACACCGCATGGCCGCGCGCCATGCCCATCACCAGTTGCAGCCCGTGCAGGATCGACGTGCCCGTATCCTGCACCCGCGAATCCGCCGGTCCGTCATCGGCCAGTTCGGCATTGGCGATCAGTTCGGACAACACCATCGCCACGGTCTGCAGCGCCTCGATCTCCACTTCCTCATAGCGGCGCGGCTCGACATGCTGGACGCAAAGCACGCCGATGGCGCGTTCCCGCCGCACGATGGGCACGCCCGCGAAGCTGTGGAACAGTTCCTCTCCCGTTTCCGGGCGATAGCTATAGTCGGGGTGAGAGGCCGCTTCGTCCAGGTTCAGCGTCTCGACATTGGTGGCGATCATGCCGACCAGCCCTTCGCCCATCGCCATGCGGGTGACGTGAACGGCTTCCTGCTTCAATCCCCGGGTGGCGAACAGCTCCAGCACCCCCTCGCGCACCAGATAGATGGAGCAGACCTCGCTCGACAGCGACTTCCCGATAATCTCGACCACCTTGTTGAGCTTCGCCTGCGCGCTGGTGCGCGCAGCCATGACTTCCTGCAGGCGGATGAGGATCTGGCGGGCGGCGGCGGCGGGCGTGCTGGGCATGTGCCAAGCGCTAACAGATCGCGTGTCCGCTTTCCAAGGCGAATATGTGCGGCTTCGGCGGATTTTCCTCCTTATGCATGGCGGAATTGGACCGCAGTTTCGTTTACAGCCGTAAAATCCCGAAAGTCAGCGAGTCAGGGAGACGAGCATATGGCAGAAATCGACAATGAGGCGTTCGAACAGGATCTGATCGACCGCGGCTATTCCCGCCGTCAGATGGGCAAGGTCGCGGCCTTGCTGGGCGCCGGCGCCGCTGCCCTGCGGGTCACCGGCGTCATGGCGCAGCAAGCCGCCAAGCCGGTCGAGGGCGCGGTCCGCATCGGCGCCAATGAATGCTGGACCGGCCCCTTCCCGGTCGCCGCGCAAGCCGCCTTCAAGCTGGTGCAGGAGGGCAATCGCTACGAACCCAATGACGAACATGCCAAGCTGTTCGCCGCTGTCGCCGCAGTGGAAGGCATCCCGGCCGAGCGCATCACCGCCTGGCCCGGCTCCAGCGACCCGCTGAGCCGCGTCGCCGTAGCCTATGCCTCGCCCACGCGGGGCATCGTCACCGGCAATCCCGCCTATGAAGCGATCTGGCGCACGGGCGACTGGCTGGGCGCCAAGGTGACGAAGGTGCCGCTCACCAAGGATTATGCCCATGATGTGAAAGCGATGCTGGCGGCCGATCCCAATGCGGGCGTCTATTATATCTGCTCGCCCAACAACCCGACCGGCACGATGACGCCGCTGGCAGACATCCAGTGGCTGGCCGACAACAAGCCCAAGGACGCGATTCTGGTCGTCGATGAAGCCTATATCCACTGGTTTGACGGCCCGAACGCCGCGAAGATGGCTGCGACCCGTGACGATGTCCTCATCCTGCGCACCTTCTCCAAACTGTTCGGCATGGCGGGCATGCGGCTGGGCCTCACCTTCTCCAGCCCCGCGATCATGGAAAAGATGATGCGCTATGACGGCGGACAGGTGACGGCGATGCTGCCGATGACCGCCGTCGCCTGCGGCACGGTGTCGGTGGCCCAGGCCGATCTCATCAAGCAGCGCCGCGCCGAAATGGTCGCCGCCCGCGAAATGGCGATCACCCATCTCAAGAAGAAGGGAATCAAGGTCATTCCCGGCAGCCAGGCGAATATGTTCATGATCGATTGGGGCAAGCCCGCCAAGGACATGCAGGCCGCGATCCTTGCGGAAAAGGTGCAGATCGGGCGCAACTGGCCGATCTGGCCCAATGTGTCCCGCGTGTCGGTAGGATCGGCGGAAGAAATGAAGGCCTTCTGCGAGGCGATCGACAAGGTATGGAAGGCCTGACCGGTTACTTTTGCCGCATTCTGCGAGCCGTCCGCTATCCAGCCGACTTCAGAACGCCCGGCAAGCGCATAAATTTTCGAAATCCGGGGGCGGCGCATTGTGGAAATGCGCCGCCCTTTTCGTTTCTCCCCATGGAATATGCGCAGTTGTGGAACAACAAGGGGAACAGACGACATGACCATGATGTTGGAAAAGCACGCCCGCGAAGACCTGATCGAACGGGGCTATTCCCGCCGCACGATCGGCAAGATTTCGGCGCTGATGGCGGCAGGAGCGGCAACCGGCAATCTGCTGATCCAGCCCGCCTTCGCCCAGCAGCAGGCCGCCCGCGGGATCAAGGGCGCGGTCCGCATCGGCTCCAACGAATGCTGGACCGGTCCGTTCGAACCCGGCGTCCAGGCCGCCGCCAGGGCCGCGGCTGTCGGCAACTGGTATGACCCGGACAATTACAAGGGCGACCTGATCGCCACGGTCGCCAGGGTTGAGGGCATTCCGGAATCGCACGTCATGCTCTGGCCGGGTTCTGGCGGTCCGCTGGTCAGCACGGTCGCGGCTTTCTGTTCCCCGACCAAGGGTCTGGTCACCGCCGATCCGACCTTCGAATCCGCCTGGCGCACCGCCGATTATCTGAAGGCGCCCATCGCCAAGGCGCCGCAGGCCATCGGCAAGGGCCATGACGTCAAGGCAATGCTGGCAGCCAACCCCAATGCCGGGCTCTATTATATCTGCACGCCCAACAATCCGACGGGCACCGTGACGCCGCTGGCAGACATCGAATGGCTGCTCGCCAACAAGCCCAAGGATTCGATCCTGCTGGTCGACGAAGCCTATATCCATTTCTCCGAAGCGCCGAGCACGGCGAAGCTGGTGGCGGGCCGCAAGGACCTGATCGTCATGCGGACCTTCTCGAAGCTGTTCGGCATGGCGGGCGTGCGCCTGGGGCTCACCTTCGCGGACCCGGAAATCCAGAAGCGCATCGGCCTGTTCGGACCCACGGCGGGCGGCCTGTCGATCACGGCCATGGCCTGCGGCAACGCTGTCTATCCCGAAGCCGGCCTGATCAAGGCCCGCCGCGCAGAGATGATCGCCAACCGCGAGGAAACCATCGCCTGGCTCACCAAGAAGGGGATCGAGGTGCATCCGGGCAGCCAGGCCAATATGTTCATGGTGAACTGGAAGACCAAGCCCGCCAAGGAGATGCAGGCCGCCCTCCTCGCCGCGCCGGAAAAGGTGCAGATCGGCCGCGCCTGGCCGATCTGGCCCACCGTTTCGCGCGTCACCGTCGGGTCGGCGGATGACATGGCGAAGTTCCGCGCTGCCGTGGAGAAGGTTTACAAGGCGTAACGGCCCAAAGGCGCGCTGCCCTTTACCGTCATTCCCGCGAAAGCGGGGATGACGAAAGGGGCGGGCGAGGACGAGATCAGGCGCTCGCCGCCGAAGTCTCGCACAGCGCCTTGAACTGCGCCGCCATCTGGTCCCAGCCGGGATGGAATCCCATTTCCTTGTGCTTCTCCAGCGCCTCGGCATCCCAATGGCGCGCGGTCGCGGTAAAGCGCGTCCCTTCGCCCTCATCGGCAAAGCTCCAGATCGCCGTCATGAAGGGCTGTTGCGGAATCCATCCCGAAGCATAGGCATCGGTCGTCACGACCTTCTCCTGCGGCACCACCTCCAGGATGATCCCCTCCATCGGTCCCGTATCCTCGCCATCGGGACCGAACATGCGCACCGCGCTGCGTCCGCCGGGCCGCAGATCCTCCTCTATCACCTCGGCGCGCCAGGGCTTGGGACAGAACCATTCGTCCTTCAGGTCCGTCCACACCTTCCACGCGATCCCGCGCGGCGCGGCGATATGGCAAGTCACCGACAGTTCGAACGCCGCCCCGCTCATTGCGCCGCTCCCTCGAAAGCCGCCTTCATCCTGGCGGTATCCAGCTTCTGCATGGTCATCATCTCCGTCATCATCCGCTGGATGCCCGGCCCGTCGCCGGTCTTGTAGAGGTCCATGATCTCCTGGGTCACCAACTGCCATGACAGGCCATATTTGTCCTTCAGCCAACCGCATGGCCCCGGCGAACCGCCATCGGCGGTCAAGGCCTCGAAATAACGGTCGATCTCCGCCTGATCCTTGCAGGAGACGGACAGCGACACCGCCTCGGTAAAGCCGAATTTCGGCCCGCCGTTCAACGCCTGATAGCTGTCCCCGAACAGGGTGAATTCGACCATCAGCACATCTCCTCCATTGAACGGAGCCGGCGTGGGCTGATTGTCCGGAAAGCGGTTGATGAAATCCACCGACCCGCCGAAGATCGAGACATAGAAGCGCGCGGCTTCCTCTGCCTGCCCGTCATACCACAGGCAGGGTGAAATGCTGGACATCCTTCCTCTCCTTATCTCTCGGCCGAACGCATGCCCACCAGCGCGAACATCGCGCCCTGCGGATCGGTTGCCTGGATGATCCAGGCCCCGCCCGGCACTTCCATCGGCCCGTTCAGCACGGTACCGCCGCCGGCCTTCACCTTCTCTGTCGCGGCGTCGATATCCGGCACGGCGAAATAGAAGAGCCACGCCGGAACGGGCATTTCCTTGGGACGCGGCATGATGCCGCCGGTCATGCTCTGGAAATCGGTGCCGCCGGTCTGGGAGACAAGCTGATAGCTGCCCATCTCGCCCATATCCATGGCCTCGCCCTTCGCCCAGCCGAACTGCCCCGTGTAAAAGGCCAGATCGGCGTCGAAATCGCCGCTATACAGCTCATGCCAGCCGACATGCCCGTCCGCCATGGGTGACGGCGCGTCCATCCCGTCGGGGCTGGAACCCCTGAGCAGCATGAACGCGGCTCCGCCCGGATCGGCCATCACCGCGAAACGCCCGACGCCCGGAATATCCTCCGGCGCGCGCTTCACGGTTCCGCCAGCCTCGGCCAGCCGCTTCGCATCGGCGTCCACATCGGCGGACCCGACATAGCCGCCCCACCAGGGCGACATGCCGCACTCCCTGGCTTCCGCCGGGATCGCCATGATCCCGCCCATCGGCCCGGCGCTGCCCGAAATCACCTGATAGTCATGACCCCCGCCGAAGGCCTGCGCGGTCCAGCCGACGATTTCGCCATAAAAGGCGATCGCCGCCTGGGGATCGCTGGTCATGAGTTCATACCAGAAGAATTTGCCGTTCAGATCGGTCATCCCATCCTCCTCACGCCTTGGCGTCCAGCAGCACCTCAAACCCGCCATAGATCAGCCGCGCACCGGAAAAGGGCATGTCCTCCCCTTCCTTGGGCTGCATCCGCGGGTCGTTCATGACCTTTTCCGCGCCTGCGTCACGCGTTTCCTTGTCGGGCCATTCGATCCAGGAAAAGACCACGTCCTCATCCTCCTCCGCAATGACGGCGGTACGGAAATCATTGACCTTCCCCGGCTTGATGTCGTTCGCCCAGCATTCGACGATGCGCAGCGCGCCATGTTCGATGAAGATCGGCGCGGCATAGGCCGCCACTTCCCTGTACCGCTCCTTGTTCCCCTTGGGAACCGGGATCACGAAACCGTCCATATAGCTCATCGCATCTCTCCTCGGAAAAGGGCGGGGCTCAGGCTACCGCTTCCTTGTTGGCCGCCAGCGCCGCTTCCATATCCATCCACGCCACTTCCCAGATATGGCCGTCCAGATCGGCAAAGTTGCGGCCATACATGAAACCATGGTCCTGCCGCGGATTGGGTTCCGTCCCGCCCGCCGCCAGCGCCCTGTCCGCCGTCGCATCGACATCGGCCCGGCTCGCTTCGCTCAACGCCAGCAGCACCTGCGCGGTTTCATGCGCATTGGGAATCTTGCGCGGCGTGAAGCTCGCGAACCGCTCGTGCGTCAGCAGCATGACATGGATGCTTTCCGAAAAGCTCAACATCTGCGCGCTGTCATCGGCAAAATCATTGTTCCGGATCGCGCCCACCGCCTCATAGAAGGCGATAGAGACAGGCAGATCCTTCACCGGCAGGTTCACGAAAATCATCTTCGGAGCGGGGGCGTTCGACATCACACTTCTCCTCGGGATTATCTGTTGCAGGGTCGCCCGGGCGACTCACTGGCTTGAACTTCATGCACTCGCAAATTATATTATACAACTTATAAGTTATAAAAAATAACTAAAGGCGCAGGCAATTGAAAAAACGGGCATATCAGGATGGCTGCGCGACGGCCCATGCGCTGGATCTGATCGGGGACCGATGGGCTCTGCCCATCATGCGGGAATTGATGCTCGGTCCCAAGCGCTTCACGGATCTGCGCGCCAGCCTGCCCGGAATCAGCGCCAATGTGCTGACGCAAAGGCTGGAGGAGCTGGAGGCCGCCAGCATCCTCATCCGCCGCCGCCTGCCCCCACCCGCCGCCAGCCAGATCTATGAACTGACCGACTGGGGCCGCGAGTCGGAAATCCTGTTCCAGGTGCTGGGCCGCTGGGCTTCTCGCTCGCCCACGATGCAGCCGGGCATGCCCATGAGCAAGGTTTCGGTGATCCTGTCGATGCGCACCATGATCGACCGCAGCCGCATCGGTGATTTGAACGCCACCGTCGGCCTTCGCTTCGCGGAGGAGGAGTTCCGCCTGGTCCTGAAGGACGGCGATTTCACCGCCGACCGCGGCGAAGCGGCCGGTGCGGACGTGATCCTGTCCGGCGACCAGAATGCGCTGGCCGCTATAATCTATGGCGGTCTCGCCTTCGAGGATGTCGCGGACGCGCTTCAGGTGGAGGGGGACAAGGCGTTGGCGAGACGCTTCGTCCGCCTCTTTCCCCTGCCGCCCAAGGCTCCCTCGACGGTCATGCCAGCTTCATGAAGAGCGGGATCGTCGGCCTAGAGCGTTTTCGAGGCAGATGGCATCATTTGCTGGCTCGGAAAACGCGGAAAACAAAAGACAAATAGAGCATGATCCGATCCAGTCTGATCGGATCATGCTCTAGTCGACGGTGGAGCGAAAAATGCGCAGCACCGTCCATTCGGTGACGCCGCCTTTTGCGGCGTCTGGGTCCGGGCAGAGCGCAATCTGGAAGCGGTGGAGGAATCCCGCCGCAGTTTCGACGCATGCGCCTGACGGGCTATTGCACGGGAATGAAGGTTTCCCGCATCGGCGTCAGCGGGAAGGTCGGCACCTCGACCCGTACCGGCGCACCCGGCACCATGGCCGAAGGCGGCGTCACCGGGGCAGCGGGGATGAAGCCGGAAGCCACTTCCCTGGGCGGCGCAGGCGGCGGCGGCAGCGGCGTGGGCGACACCACCACGGTCACCGTGCCGCCGAAGCGCGACTGCCACTCGGCCAGGCGCCGCAGATAATCGGCATAGGCCGCATAGAAATCCTGGAACGGCTTTTCGAGCGCCGCGAGCGCCTCCGGCGCATAGGCCAGCAACTGGTTCGACGGCATCGCCAGCACCTTCGCCCCCACTTCGATCGCGACGGCGCAGAAACTCTTCGTCACAGGCGGCAGGGCGAAAAAATTATAGACGACGGTATTCAGCAACTCCCGCGCCTTGAGCCCGCCCGTGCCGTAAGCAACCAGATAATTGCGGTCGACGGCCGCATTCGCCTCCCGCAGCGCTGCCTCATGCACATGCAATATCTGATTATACTGAATGCGCGCCGGCTCGTTGACGCCATGGCAGGAAAGCGCCGCGACGTTCAGCGCCATGCGCACATGCCAAAGCGCCGTATTCGCGGTCACGCCCCGGTTCGGCGTCAGATATTTGCCGTCGTCGCCCACCTCGGGAATGCTCATTTCCTCGACCGCGCCCATGGGCGGCAGAGGCTTGATCGTCGGCACCACCGGCGGCGGCGGCGCGGGCGGCGCCTTCTCGGGCGTGGAACAGCCTGCGATCAGCGCGAGCGCCGTGACTGATGCAACCTCATGAAAACGGCGAACGACGGTACGCGGCGGCACCCTTAAATCCCTCTGGTCATTATCCGGACAGGACAAACTCATGGCAAAGCCATGCGTTCCTGACGACCGGGACGGGCCTCGGTCCATCCGGCCAGGGATTCATTCCATCCCGTTTACCTGTGCAGGACCATCTAGAGCATGATCCGATCGGACTGGATCGGATCATGCTCTATTGGTCTTTTGTTTTCCGCGTTTTCCGAGCCAGCAGATAATGCCATCTGCTTCGAAAACGCTCTAGCCGCGCCGCTCCAGCGCCACCGCCGCTTCGTCCATCAACTGGGCGATGATGTCGGTCACAGATTCTTCCTTCGACACCATGCCGACCGACTGGCCCGCCATCAGCGAACCGCCCTCTACATCGCCGTCGATCACCGCGCGGCGCAACGCACCCGCCCAATAATGTTCGATCTGGAGCTGCGCCTCACCCATGTCGACCACGCCGCTGTCGAGCAGATTGGCGACCTCGCGCTGCTTGGCGGTAAAGGCTTCCGTCCCGGCATTTTTGAGCGCGCGCACCGGGATGACCGGCAGGCGCGGATCGATCTGCACGCTGGCGATCGCATCTCGCGCCGAAGCGCGGAAAAAGGCCTTTTTGAAATTGGGATGGGCGATGCTCTCGCTCGCGCAGGCAAAGCGGGTGCCAAGCTGCACGCCCGCCGCGCCCATTTCCAGATAGCCCGCGACCAACTCGCCGCGCCCGATGCCGCCCGCGACGAAGACCGGAAGCTGCGAGGCCATTTCGGGCAGGATTTCCTGCGCCAGCACGCTGGTGGACACCGGACCGATATGGCCGCCCGCCTCCATGCCCTCGATCACCAGCGCATCGACGCCCGACCGCGCCAGCTTCTTCGCCAGCGCCAATGCGGGGGCGAAACAGATCAGCCTGGCGCCCTTTTGCTTGATGGCTTCGATGCTGCCCTTGGGCGGCAGACCGCCAGCCAGAACCACATGCCCGACCTCATGCTTCGCGCAAACATCGATCAGCTCGAACAATTGCGGGTGCATGGTGATGAGGTTGACGCCAAAAGGCCTGGAGGTGAGCGCCTTGGTCGCCGCAATCTCCTTGTCGAGCAGGTCAGGCGTCATCGCACCGCAGGCGATCACGCCAAAGCCGCCCGCATTGGAAATCGCCGCCACCAGGTTCCGCTCCGAAACCCAGCTCATCGCCCCGCACATGATCGCCACGTCGCAACCCAGAAATTCGGTGCCGCGAGCCATCAGGGAAGCGAGTTTGGCGTTCGTCATAATAACTCCGTCATTCCCTGAAAGGCGGGAACCATCTCAATCCACCCCCCAATGCAATGTCCGGAGATGGACCCCCGCCTTCGCGGGGATGACGAGATTAGTAAAGAGGAAAGGCACGCAACCGAGGACTGATCGCCGTTTGGCTCAGGCCGCAGCGAAAATGGTGCATTTCGAGAACCGGCGCACAGCCTATTTCAGCAGGTGAGCACCGGAAGCGCAGAAATGCGCCGTTTGCAGCCCGGCATGGGTCGAACGGCGGCCGGTCCTCAAGCGACCGGCGCGTCCAGCCCGTAAGCCGTGTGCAGCACGCGCACCGCCAGTTCCGTCTCATCCTCGTCGATCAGCACCGACACCTTGATCTCGCTGGTCGAGATGGCGAGGATATTGATCCCGCGATCCGCCAGCGCCTGGAACATCGCCGATGCCACGCCCGCATGGCTCTTCATGCCGACGCCGACCACGGAAACCTTCGCCACCTTCGTATCGGGGATCACCCGGTTGAAGCCGATCACGTCCTTCTGGCTCTCCAGCACGTCCAGAGCGCGGGCCAGGTCGGCGCCCGGTACGGTGAAGGTCACGTCCGTCTCGCCCTTGTCGCGGCCGACATTCTGGATGATCATGTCGACATTGATCGCGGCATCGGCCAGCGGCCCGAAGATGTGCGCCACGGCGCCCGGCCGATCCGGCACGCGGGTCAGGGTGATCTTCGCCTCATTTTTGTCATGGGCGATGCCGGTGATGAGCTGACGTTCCATCTTGTCTTCCTTGAGCTTGGCTTCCAGTTCCTCTTCGCTGACGATCAGCGTGCCGGGGAGGTCGTCCTGGGTGGGATCATCGAAGGAGGAAAGCACCTGCACGACCACGCCTTCCTTCATGGCGAGGCCGACCGAGCGGGTCTGCAGCACCTTGGCGCCGACCGAAGCCAGTTCCAGCATTTCCTCATAGGTGACGAGGTCGAGCTTGCGCGCCCGCGCCACGATGCGGGGATCGGTGGTGTAGACGCCGTCCACGTCGGTATAGATGTCACAGCGGTCCGCCTTCAGCGCAGCCGCCACCGCGACCGCGGACGTATCCGACCCGCCACGGCCCAGAGTCGAGATGCGGCCATCCTCCATCATGCCCTGGAAGCCGGGAATCACCGCCACCGTGCCCGAACGCATGGAAGCGAGCAGATCGTTCGTGTCGATCTCCCCGATCCGCGCCTTGGAATGCGCCTCATTGGTGCGGATCGGCAACTGCCAGCCCAGCCAGCTGCGCGCGTCCACACCCATCGCCTTCAGCGTCATGGCGAGCAGGCCGCTCGTCACCTGCTCGCCGCTGGCGACCACGACATCATATTCCGCCGGATCGTAAAGCGGCGAGGCCTCTTTGCAGAAGCCGACCAGCCGGTCCGTATCGCCCGCCATGGCGGAGACCACGACGGCGACTTCATGCCCCTGCTCGACCACATGCTTGACGCGCGCGGCCACATTGCGAATTCGTTCCATCCCCGCCATGGAGGTGCCGCCGAATTTCATCACGATGCGCGCCATTTGCTTGTCGAACCCGCCTGCTGAAAAGAAAGAAAATGCCCCATATGGGCACAAAAACGGCGCTCCTATTAGCAGCAGCGGCGAATATGGCAACCTCCCAGCCCCGACCCCGGCAAGCACAGGTGGCGCGGACGCGCGGACGCTGGTAGCAGGGAACCATGGCGAACACAGTTTCCAGCACTATCGATCCCCGCGAAGCCGCGCATTTCGGCAGCATGGCCGCCGACTGGTGGAACCCCAAGGGCAGCAGCGCCATGCTGCACAAGCTCAATCCCGTGCGCCTGCGCTATATTCGCGACGCCATCGACAGGCACTGGCCGGGGCATAGCCATAGCTTTCGACCGCTCGCGGATCGGCGGGCGCTGGACGTCGGCTGCGGCGCGGGGCTGCTGGCCGAGCCGCTGGCGCGCATGGGCGCGACGCTGACGGCGCTCGACGCGGCAGAGGAGAATATCGCCGTGGCGCGCAGCCATGCGGAGGGGCAAGGCCTCGCCATCGACTATCGCGCCACCCCGGTGGAGCAGTTGGAGGAAGGCGGCTTCGACCTCGTCACGTCGATGGAAGTGATCGAACATGTCGCGGACCCTGCCGCCTTCGTCGCCGCGCTGGCGGAAAAGCTGGCGCCGGAGGGCCTGCTGATCCTTTCGACGCCCAACCGCACGCCGCTCTCCCGCCTCGCCATGATCACCATTGGCGAAAGCATCGGCGGCATCCCCAAGGGCACCCATGACTGGCACAAATTCCTGAACCCCGGCGAATTGACGAAGCTGCTGGAGGACGCCGGCCTGGAAGTCACCGACAGCGCCGGGCTCAGCTTCACGCCCGCAAGGGGCTTCATCCTTTCGTCCAACAAGGCGATCGACTATCTGCTGACCGCCCGCCACCGGCAGGGGTGATCAACGCAGCGCAGCCCAAGGCCCGCCACCTTCATGACCGGCAAGCCGGAGTTGGAATCAAGGGAACGCAGCGGGGACTAAAAAGCGCTCCGGGGCCTGAACACCCCCCATGCCGCGCTCCCCCAATGGCGCGGCACCTCTCCAACTCTCAGCTTACAGGCTTTGCCACAGCCACCAGCGTCGGCTGAGCATCCGACGTGGCGTCCTTCTGCGCCCCGTTGGCCGGCGCGCCGGACTGGGTCTTGATACTCGCCGCAGCCGACTGAAGCGCGACCGCAGCCGCCTCCAGCGCCGCAGCGGCGGATTGCGGCGTGACCGGCGGCGGCGCTGCCGTCTCTGCCACTGTCGCTGTCGCTGTCACCGGATCACTGACTGGCGCCGCCGCTTTCACTGCATCCGTAGCGACCACGGCCGGAGCCGCCGCAGCGGTCTTCAGTTCACAGACATCGCCAACCCCCGCCGGTTTTTCCGAGAAATTCCGAGCCAGCATCGGAAGTTCATTCTCACCGGCATTCGTCGCCAAGGTCAGCAACGTGTCGGCCATTTGACAGAAACCTGCGGATTGGACGCCATCGTTATGACTATTGGCTAGCCTGGTTATAAAATCATCATAAGCACGCTGCCCGTCAGATATGCCATTTTCTTGCATGAAGTGCAGCTTCAACGCACTATTATATTTATCGGCACTTTCCATTCTCTCATTAAATTTGTCGTACTTCGCCGTTATTTCACTATTGGTCGACCGGCATTTCAGCGACCCCAGCATCAACATGATCTGTAAATCCCTGACTCGTGCCGCTTCGACTTCATAAGGCTGCCAGCACTGTGCCTCCCCCGCGGACGCAGCACCGCCCAAAAAAAGCGCGACGAAACAACTGGCGGCACCCGCCGCCATCCTCAACCTAGACATGATGGACCTCGCAGAATCGGCTGGACCCCGCAGAACAAACATTAACATTTTGCCATAAAAATGCCATTAATTTTTAATTGACAGTGACATTTATGACGCATCCGGAAGCATCGCGGAATTACGTCCTTTCCCCTATTCCAGCGCCCCAAAAGGCTATTATCCATCCGGATATTTTCATCGCCCCACGGCGCGGCTACGCCACCACCACCTCGGCGCGGGCGATCAGCGCCTTGGCTTCCTCGACATGCATGCTTTCGATCATACGGCCCTCGAAACGCTCGGCGCCGCCCCTGGCAGCCTCGATCAGCCGTCGCGCATCCGCCACGGCCTGGGGATCGGGACCGAACACCTGATTGGCGACGGGCACCTGGCTTGGATGAATCAGTGTCTTGCCGTCAAAGCCCAGAATGTGCCCGGCCGCACATTCGCTTTCGAATCCGGTCTCGTCGTCCAGCCGGTTGAACACCCCGTCGAACACCGCGATCCGGGCCGCCCGCGCCGCCAGGATGACCGATTGCAGCGACAGCGCCAGACCGTCTCGCCCGGCCGACAGCGGAATGCCCAGATCCTGCCGCAGATCGTTATTCCCCATGAACAGCCCCTCGCAGCCCTTCGCGGCCGCGATCGCCTGGGCCGCGACGACGCCCGCGGCGCTCTCGATCATCGCGATCACCGGCTTCTGGCAGACGCTGAACACGTCCTTCACCTGGCGGGGATTTTCCACCTTGGGCAGCACCACATAGTCGGCGGCGGACGCCTTGAGCGCCACCATTTCCCGCCCATGCGATGGCGTATCCTCGACATTGATTCGCACCGCGCAGAGCCGTCCGCCAAAGCCCTCCGCCACGGCTTCGAGCGCATTGGCCAGCGCCTCTTCCTTCCGGTCGTCCGGCACCGCATCCTCCAGATCCAGGATCACCATGTCGCAGGGCAGGGTCCGCGCCTTGGCGATGGCGCGCGGGTTCGACGCGGGCAGGAACAGCAGCGAACGGGCGTGGCGCAACAACATGATGAAACTCCTATCACTTTGCCTTTTCCCATTCATGATTTCGCGTCATAGTCCAAGCGGATTTCAGGGGGGAAGCAGCGATGCTGACGACATTCGCACTGACGGTGACATTCCTGGTGCTGTTTTACCTGGCGGTGAGCGTCAAGGTCGTGCGCCAGGGCTATCAATATACCATCGAACGGTTCGGCCGCTTCACGGAAGTCGCGCGCCCCGGCCTCAATTTCTATCCCGCCTTCTTCTATGCGGTGGGGCGCAAGATCAACATGATGGAACAGGTGGTGGACATTCCGGGGCAGGAGATCATCACCAAGGACAACGCCATGGTCTCGGTCGACGGCGTGGTGTTCTTCCAGGTGCTGGACGCGGCCAAGGCGGCCTATGAAGTGTCGGAACTCTATGTCGCGATCATGCAGCTCGCCACCACCAACCTGCGCACCGTGATGGGGTCGATGGACCTCGACGAAACCCTGTCCAAGCGCGACGAGATCAATGCCCGGCTGCTGTCGGTGGTCGACCACGCGACCAACGCCTGGGGCATCAAGATCACCCGCGTCGAACTGAAGGACATTCGCCCGCCCGCCGACATCGTCAATGCCATGGGCCGCCAGATGAAGGCCGAGCGTGAGAAGCGCGCCCTCATTCTGGAATCGGAAGGCCTGCGGGCATCGGAAATCCTGAAGGCCGAAGGACAGAAGCAAAGCCAGATACTGGAAGCGGAAGGCCGCCGCGAAGCCGCCTTCCGCGATGCCGAAGCCCGCGAGCGCGAGGCGGAAGCCGAAGCCAAGGCGACGCAGATGGTGTCCGATGCCATCGCGAACGGCAATGCGCAGGCGATCAACTATTTCGTCGCCCAGAAATATGTCGAGGCAGTGAGCCAGTTCGCCACCTCGCCCAATGCCAAGACGATCCTCTTCCCCGTGGAGGCGACCCAGTTGATCGGCACTTTGGGCGGCATCGGCGCGCTGGCGAAGGAGGCATTGGGCGAAGTCACGCCGCCTCCGCCCCCCGCCGCGCCGCGCCGCGGCCCGTTCGGACAGGGACAGGCATGACGGACTGGCTCGCCATGCTGGACGATCATTGGGGCTGGCTGGTTTTCGCCGCGCTACTCGGCGTAGCCGAGGTTTTGATCCCCGGCGTGTTCCTGATCTGGGTCGCGCTGGCCGCCGCGGTGACGGGCCTCGTCGCCCTCGCCTTCCCGATATCCGTGCCTCTCCAGCTCCTGCTTTTCGCGGGCCTTTGCCTGGTCTCGGTATGGGGCGGGCGACGCTGGTACACCGCCAATCCGGTGGCTTCGCAAGACCCGCTGCTCAACGACCGCACGGCGCGGCTGATAGGAGAGATCGTCACCGTCGTCGAACCGATCGACAATGGCCACGGGCGGGTGAAGGTGGGCGACAGCGTCTGGTCCTGCCGCGGCCCCGACGCGCCGGTCGGGACAAGGGTCAGGGTGATCGGCGCAGATGCCTCGGAGTTGAAGGTGGAGCTGGCCTGAGGGCAGGCTGGGATGACGATATTATCGAACATCCGCTCCCGGCCGAACTCCGCCATCCCTCCCGCTACCCCACCCGATACCATCCCGCCACCCGATCCAGCGCCAGCGTCAGCACCAGCTTGCCCGCACGGCTCGGCCAGCCCAGCGCCTTTTCCGCCGCGACCAGCCCTTCGCCCGCGCAAACGACGCGCCACAGCACATCGGCCAATCCCGGCCCCGCCGCGCGGATCGCGCCATCGAACCGTTCCCGCGCAGAGAGTTGCGCAAGGCCCGGTTCAACCGTCGCGCCGCTTCTGCCCTGCCGCTGCCCCGGCGCTGCATCCCAGCGCATGGTGATTCGCGACGCCAAGCCCGCCTTTTCCCAGTCAGCGCGCAGCCTGTCCCCGGCCAGATAATGCCGTTCGCTCACATGCCCTCGCGCAAGCAGCCAGGCGAGCGGCGATTCATGCAGATTGACCGCCACCTTCTGCGCCCGGCCGAAGGGGTCCTCTATGATCTGTTCGACAAATTGCATGGCCATGGCGCATCTCCCCACAGGAATCGGATGCAAGGGGACTTGCCACGCCCGTCAGTTTGTAGGAAAGCATAAAAAACCAAATAGGTAAAAAGCAGGACGAAATATGATAACCCGCATCAGGGAGGTACGCAAAGCCAAGGGACTGACGCTGGAACAGGTCGGCGCGTTATGCGTCCCCCCGACCACGGCCCAGACCATCGGCCGGCTAGAAACCGGGACCCGAACCGTATCGGTCAACTGGCTGAACCGCATCGCCAAGGCATTGGGCGTCGCCTCTTCCGAACTGGTCGCCTTGCCCGGCCAGAATGTCGTGCCGGTCGCCGCGCTGCTGGGGCCGGAGGGCGCCCGCGCGCCGACCCGTCCGCTCTCCCTTCCCCCGCCGGCCCCCGTCGACGCGATGGTCGGCGTGCAGGTTTCCGGCAGCATCGGGGATTACCGCAGCGGTGATGAAATCTGGTGCCGCCGCATCCTGCCAGACGAATTTTCCAGTGTGCTCAACCGCGACCTGCTGCTGCCGCGCCATGCCGGACGTTTCCTGTTCGGGCGGCTGATCGGGCGCGAGGATGACCGGCTGCACATCCTTCCTTTGGGCAGCGGCACGCGCCAGCAGGTGATAAGTGACCCACCTTGGGGCGCCGTCGCCGTTCAGCTTGTGAGACGACTGTAGACAAAGGCGATTTCATCCTTAACCCTGCCTTGACCATGGTTGACGCAAAGGTGCCCGTTAGGAAGATGCGATGACGCTGAACGTCCTGATGTTGTCGACCCTGTTCCCGGACATGAGCCGTCCCAATTTCGGCGTCTTCGTCGAACGGCAGGCGCGGGAACTGGCGAGCCGGGACGAGGTTCAGGTCACGGTCGTCGCGCCGCTGGGCATCCCGCCCTGGCCATTGTCGAAGGCGAAGCGCTATGCCGCCCTGCGCGCCTTGCCCGCCAAGGAACGATGGAAGGACCTGACCGTCCACCGCCCGGTATTTCCCATCGTCCCCAAATTCGGCGGACGCTTCAACGTCCACAGCATGACCCGCGCGATCCTGCCGCTGGTCAGGCGGCTGCATGCGCAGCGGCCCTTCGACGTCATCGACGCCAGCTTCTTCTTCCCCGACGGCCCGGTGGCGCGGCGGCTCTCCCGCGCACTCGGCATTCCCTATTCGGTGAAGGCCCGCGGCGCCGACATCCACTATTGGGGCATGCGCAGGGGCACGCGGAAAATGGTGCAGCGCGCAGCCGAAGACGCCGCCGGGCTGCTCTCCGTGTCCGACGCGATGCGCCGGTCGATGGCGCGCATGGGCATCGATGCGGACAAGATCCGTGTCCATTATACCGGCGTCGACCTCGACCGCTTCGAGCTGGCCGACCGGGCGGCGGCGAAGGAAAGCCTGGGCTTCGAAGGGCCGGTGGTACTGTGCGTCGGAGCGCTCATCCCGCGCAAGGGGCAGGAATTGCTGGTGCAGGCGCTGCCGCAATTGCCCGGCGTCACGCTGCTGTTCGCCGGACAGGGGCAATATCGCCGTGCGCTGGAGAAACAGGCCGAAGAGTTGGGGGTCGACCGGCGCATCGGCTTCCTGGGGTCCGTGCCGCACGACCGCTTGCCGCGCATCTACGCCGCCGCCGACGTCATGGCGCTGCCATCCTCATCCGAAGGCCTCGCCAATGCCTGGGTGGAGGCGCTGGCCTGCGGCACGCCGATCGTGATCAGCGATGTCGGCGGCGCGCGGGAACTGCTCGACCGGCCCGAAGCGGGGCAGATCGTCGCCCGCGAACCGGAAGCGCTGGCCGCCGCCATCAGCGACATATTGATCAACCCGCCCGAGCGCGAAGCGGTGCGCGAAACCGCGCTGCGCTTCACCTGGGCCGCCAATGGCGACGCGCTGCTGGAGCATCTTCGCACGATCGCCGGTCAGGAGTCCTGATCCCAGAAGGCGACCAGCCGCGCTTTGCCGTCCGGCGTGGGAAAGCGCCCTTCGTCGAACGGCACTTCTCCCCAGCGCCACGGCGTCAGTTCGTCATAAGCGGGGTTGGAAATGGGCGCATGCCGCCTGAGGTTCAGCAGCCGCGTCCCTTCGTTGCGATAGGCGGTCAGCCGCACATGCTCGCGATAGATTTCCGCAGGCCGCTCATAATGAAAGGCATCCCGCCAGCCCATGGCCTGGGCGATCCGGGTCATGATCCACCAGTCGGGCCTGGCCTCTCCGGGCAGCGGAAACAGCCATCGCTGCCGGCTGATCAGCCGATCAGCGCCGGTCAACGTGCCGTCCTTTTCGATCCATACCGGGGACGGAAGCGCGATCAGGCGCAGCGTCTCCACTTCCGGCTCGCTCCACGGCGTGGTCAGGATGATGAGCGGCGCCTGCTCCAACAGGCCACGGATCGGATGCGAAGCCGACGGCAAGCCACCCGGCAACAGCAACGCCTTGATGCGTCCAGTCTCGATCGCGGCGGCCAGCGCGGCGCCCGACAATCCCGGCCTGTCCGCCAGCGCGGCCGCCCCCCAGAAGCGGCCGACATGCGCCAGGGCATCGGCCGAAAAGTCCCGGTGCGCGGCCAATTCGCCGGCCCGGCATCCGACTTCGCGCGCGCCCATGCCATTGCCGGCATCCGTCACCGCAAAGGGCGCCGCGCCCGGCTTGCCGATCCGGCCGGTCGCCAGATGGAAATTGAGGATGGCGGCCGACAGACGCTGCCCTCCCTTCCCCGCGCCATGCGGGCCGAACAGCGTCACCAGCCGGGGCGCAGCCGCCACCCGCTCATAAAAGCCGCGCACTTCCCCCGGCGCCAGCCCGCAGGCCCGCGCCACCGACCAGAGATCATGCCCCCGGCGCAGCCCCACCCAAAAATTCTGCGGCACGAGCAGGTTCCGGTCCAGAAAATCCCGATCCAGCACGCCATGATCGTGGCAATGCAGCAGCAGCCCGCTCAGCAGCGCCGCCTCGCTGCCCGGCGTGACGGTCAGGCGCTCATCGGCTTCGACTTCCTGCCCCTCGTCCCCGCGCGCAATCAGGACAAGGCGCGCGCCCTGTTCCGCCCGCGCCTCGGCAATGCGCTCATGCAGCACCGGATGACGGCGCGCAGTCGCCTCGCCCACCAGCAGCAGCATGTCCGCCTGCGCCAGATCCTCATAAGCGGCGGGCATCACATCCTCGCCAAAGGCGGCGCGCTGCGCCGCCGCCATGCCGCCCGCCTCGCTGCCAGGCGCATCGACATGGGCGGAGCCGATGAAGCCCTTCATCAGCTTGTTGGCGACATAATAATCCTCGGTCAGCAGGCCGCCCGGCACATGCATCGCCACGCTGCCGGGGCCATGACGGGCGATGATGGCGGACAGACGGCGCGCCGCCTGATCGACGGCCCGATCCCAGCTCACCGCCCGGCCATCCACCATCGGCCGCAGCAACCGGCCCTCCAGAGCGAGCATATCCTTCAGCGCCTCGCTGCGGGTGCAGAGCAAGCCACTATTGGCAGGATGCACGGGATCGCCTTCGATGCGGGCCTCGCGCCCCTCGCCGGTCACGGCCCGGATGCCGCACCCCACGCCGCATTGGCCGCAAAGCGAACGAACGACCGCCACGATGCGATCAGGCCAGGGCCGGCGGGGTCGGACGAAAATTCATATACCGCGCTTAACCGATGGCGGACCAAGACAAAAGGGTGCGGAACTGGCAGAGGAATGTTCATGCTGAAACTGATTCTCCGCCTTGCCGCGTCCCTCGCTATATTCCTTCAAATACTGCCCGCTCCGGCCATGGCGCAGCAGCGCGGCCCGCTGGTGCTCGCCGCCGCCAGCATGCAGGAGGCGATGAACGCCGCCGCCGATGCCTGGACGGCGCAGCGCCATGCCCGGCCGGTCCTGTCCTTCGCCGCTTCCTCCGCCCTTGCCCGCCAGATCAGGAGCGGCGCCCCGGCCGACCTGTTCGTGTCCGCCGATGAAGACTGGATGGACGATGTCGAAAAGGCGGGATTGCTCCAGCGCGGCACCAGGGCCGACATGGCGGGTAACCGGCTGGTGCTGGTCGCCCCGGCGCGGACGCCGCTTCGGCTCCGCATCGCGCGCGGCATGCCGATCGCCAGGGCGCTGGGCGATTCCCGGCTCGCCATGGCCAATCCCGACAGCGTGCCCGCGGGCAAATATGGCAAGGCGGCGCTCACCGCGCTGGGCGTCTGGCCCAGCGTCGCGAACCGTCTGGCGCTGGGCGACAATGTCCGATCGGCCCTGACCCTGGTGGAACGCGGCGAGGCCCGGCTGGGCATCGTCTATGCGACGGACGCCGGCGCATCGAAGGATGTGGTCGTGGTCGGGGCTTTCCCGGCGGGCAGCCATGCGCCGATCCGCTATCCCATCGCCCGCCTGAGCGCGAGCCGGAACCCGGAGGCCGAAGGTTTCCGCCGCTTCCTGCTGTCACGATCCGGACAGAGCATCCTCGCCCGCTACGGTTTCAGCCGGCCTTGATTTGCTTTATTTCTGACAGGCCACAATCGCATCGATCACCGCCAGCGTCTCCTGCGGATCGCGCACCCGTACCGTGTCCAGCCCAAGCTGCTTCGCCGGATAATCATTGCCGCCGGGGAAGATCGCATCCCCGATGAACATCATCGCGTCCAGAGCGATCCCGCTCGCATCGCGCAGCTTCCGAAGGCCATAGGCCTTGTCCACCCCCTCCCGCGTGATGTCGATGGAGGTCGCCCCCCCCATGTTGATCGACAGTCCCGGCAACCGATCCCGCAGATCCGCCTGAATCACCTTGCGCTTGGCGAAATCCGGGTCCCACACCTCCTTGGCGTGGATCGGCGCCTGCTGCCCGAGGGCGGAGAAGGTGATCTGACTCCCGCGATCCTCGATCCGTTCGCCCCACACCTGTTCCGGCACGAATCCGGTCGCTTCCAGCGAGGCGTCGAACGCCGCGAAGATCGCCTGTTTCTGCCCCTCATCGAACAATTCGGCATAGACCGGCGTCCAACCGCCCTCGCCATAAGTATAGAGCTTCGTCCCCGTCGTCGGCATCAGCCACAGGCGCGAGCGGTCCGCCCATTCCGGCAAGCGGCTCGCCACCTGCTTGTCGAACTGCGGCCAGTCGCCGCCGGAAATCACCGCGACATGCGCGACCTCCAGCAATCTTGCCAACGCGTCTCCCATCGCCTCGCCCAACGGCTGCTTGCTCTCGGCAAGGGTTCCATCAAGATCGAAGGCAATCAAGGATTTCATGCGGGAAGCTCCGGAAGCGACAGGCTGCGGCTTTGCCCTGTGAGCCGGAACGATGCAATGCCCATGACGAAGGCTGGTATTTTCCATTATCCTGCTAGAAAGAGGGCGACATGATCCTGTCTCCCGAAGAATGGGGCATCGTTACGCTGTCGCTTCAGGTCAGCCTGGTGGCGGTCGGGCTGATGCTGCCGGTCGCCTTCGCGCTGGCCTGGCTGCTCGCCCGGTCGCGCTTTCCCGGCAAGCTGATCGTCGATGCCCTCGTCCACCTGCCGCTGGTCGTGCCGCCGGTCGTGACCGGATGGCTGCTGCTGCTGCTGTTCGGCGCGAACGGGCCGCTTGGCAGGCTGTTCGAACAGGCGCTGGGCGTCAGCTTCATGTTCCGCTGGACCGGCGCCGCGCTCGCCTCCGCGATCATGGCGATGCCGCTGATGGTGCGCGCCATGCGGCTGTCGATCGAGGGCATCGACCGGCGGCTGGAGCAGGCCGCCCAGACCCTGGGAGCGAAACGCCGGCGCGTCTTCTTCACCATTTCCCTGCCCCTGGCGCTGCCGGGGGTGCTGGCCGGACTGGTGCTCGGCTTTGCCCGTTCCATTGGGGAATTCGGGGCGACGATCACCTTCGTGTCCGATGTTCCCGGCGAAACCCGCACCTTGCCCATCGCCATCTATTCCGCCCTGCAAATGCCCGGCGCGGAAACGGCGGTGACGCGCCTTGCCATCATCTCGATCCTGCTCTCGCTGGCCGCGCTGGTCGCCTCCGAAGCGCTCGCCCGCCGGGCCGGCGGCGGAAGGACCAACCATGTCCTTTGATATCGAGATCGACCACCGCATCGGTGAACGCCATATCGCCCTGCATGCCCATGCGGGCGCGGGCCTCGTCGCCCTATTCGGCCCGTCCGGCACGGGCAAGACCAGCATCCTCAACATGGTCGCGGGCATCATCACGCCGGATCGGGGCAGGATCGCAGTCGCGGGCGAAACGCTGTTCGACAGCAGCGCCGCCATCAATGTCCCTGCCGCCCAGCGGCGGGCGGGCTATGTCTTCCAGGACGGGCGCCTCTTCCCGCATATGCGGGTGCGGGCCAATCTGCTGTACGGACGGCATGGCGATGCGCCCTTGTCCTTCGACTCCGTGCTCGATTTCCTCGGCATCGGCCATTTGCTCGACCGCTGGCCCGCCACCCTATCCGGGGGCGAAGCGCAACGCGTCGCGATCGGGCGAGCATTGCTGTCCGGCCCCGGATTTCTGCTGCTGGACGAACCGCTTTCCTCGCTCGACCCGGCCCGGCGGGAGGAAATACTGATCGTCATCGAGCGGATGAAGCACGACCTGGCCATGCCGATGCTCTATGTCAGCCACGACCGTGCGGAGGTCGAAAGGCTGGCCGATCATATCATCCCGCTATGAGGGGCAAGTCCACCGCCGCCAGCGCGCGATTGAGATAATCCAGAAACGCCTTCTGCCGCACCGGCGCCCGGGCGCGCAGCCAGGCCAGCCCAACCACGGCCCGCCACTCCGCCATTTGGGCAAAATGACCGGGCGCGATGCCGCGATAATGATCCGCATAGCAGCGCGCCGCCCAGTCCCGCGCCCGGTTGGTCAGCCAATCCTGCGGACCCTCGCCAAAGCGCATCAGCATTTCCGTGCGCAATATATCCGGCGTGACCGGCCCCCGCGCCGCCTTTGACCAGTCGATCGCGACCGGCTCGCCATGCGCCATCAGGATATTCTTCACGTGGAAATCGCCATGCAGCAGCCGGTCGCCATCGGGCAGACCGTCCAGCAGGCGAAGCGCCGCCTGCTGCAAGGCCGGATTCGCAGGACCATAGATGATGTCCGTTCGCAACACGGCCCGCAGCGAGCGCAACCCCGGCGCCGGGCAGTCGTGAATCCGCCGATGGAATGCCGCCATGTCGCGCAGCATCGCGCCGCTGCGCAGCGGGCGCATGCGCAGTTGGCGCATCATCGTCGGCCCTTCGATCTCCGGATAGAGGATCGCCCGCCCCGCCCTGAGCCGCAAGGACTCGACCGGCCGGGCGACGGCGATGCCGCAATCCGCCGCCAGCGTCGCAGCGGCAAACTCGCGGTCGATCATCTCCTCCGACACGGCGGCGTGGAAGATCTTGACGACAAAACGCTCCCCAACGCGACAGACTCGCGCGCTGGCGCCGGACGCCAGGGTCGCAAGATTGTCTTCCACTATCCCGGAAAGCGCCGGCGGCGTCCCCGCCATGCTAACGAACGGCAGTGCGGGCGCTGTTCAGATCATGGACCACTGGCCCTCGACGGACGGGCGCCTGCGCCGGCGGCCTGCGGGTCAGCCGCTCGACCGCATTCTCGACCAGCAGGCGCAGCCCTTCCTCGCTCAGCAAACCGCCCCGGATCAGGCAGCGGTCGATCAGCACCCGGCGGAAGGCCGAATAAAGCGCCATGTCGGGCGCTCCCGGCGCGGACCAGAATTCGTCCAGCGACCGTTTGTGCACCACGCCCGGCACCTTGTAGACCGCATGACCCAGCACGACGACGGGCTTGCCCGCATTGAGCGCCAGCGTCCCCACCGTGCTGTTGACCGTCACCACGCCCAGCGAATGGCCGACCACCTCGGCAATGTCCCAGTCCGCCAGGTAGAGGACACGGTCGCTGACGCCATATTGCGCCGCCAGCCGCCGCGTCAGCCGCCCCCAGGCCACCAGTCCCGGATCGAGCGGATGGCGCTTCACCACCAACGCGGTATTGGCCGGGGCATGGGCGGCGAAGCTCTTTATCACGAAACGCAGCGCCGCCCGCATCGTGCCGAAGGGCGAATGGACCCGGATCTGATAATCGGAATCCAGTTGCAGCGGCAAAGTGAAATAGGGCCGGTCCTTGACCTTCGCCCATTCCTCCCGCGACTTGCGACGCTCGGCCTGACGCAGGTTCAGCTTCTTGAACCAGCCCACCGTTTCCCAGAGGAAGCTGTTGGGCCGGTGCGTCCGGTAGAAGGGAAAGGCCGGCCGCATCAAAGCCGACGCCATGCCGTTGCGCCCGGTGTTGAAGGCGCGCTGGCGGAAGGTGGATGGGATTTGCGGCTCCAGCCCATTCTGCTCGGGCGGCAAGTTCTTCGCCTGCTCCAGAAACCATTCGGGATCGAGCGGCAGGGTCGAATTGCCGTTCACCCCATCTTCCTGAAGGGTCAGGAAATCCGGGCGGATATAGCCTTCCTCCACCACATGGACGCGCAGGTTGCGCAGCCGCGCCATCTTGTGCGCGGAGTCATGATAGGGTCGGCAGTCGCCGTAGAGGATCAGGTCGGTCACGCCATGGTTGACGATATGATCGTCGAAGAAGAGCGGCCAGTTGCGGAACGTGCCCCGATAGTCGGTCGCGCCTTCGCCCGGCCAGTCCACCTTGTCGCCGCCATTGATGTTGATCCGCAGCGCCCGGTGCCCCCGCGCCCGCAGCGCATCGGCCAGCATCGCGAAATAGGGGCCATGCGGTCCCTGGAGAAACAGGAAGGTTTTGGCGGACGCGTCAACCATGAAAATACTCGGCGGACAATGTCATAAATCTCTGCAACTTCCCCTGTAAAGTGCGCAGCCGGATCAACCATGACACCGGCCATGACATTGGCGACCGCGCCCCGCTTGCCAAACGCTCCACCATGATTTCAGGTCCGCAAGGCAGGCGAGTGACCGGGTCCAGATATCGTGGATAGAGAATCAAGGCGCCCGCGACAAGCTGATCCAGGGTGAGTTGACGCCCGCGCCGTCCATTGGGGGGCGCCAGATCCCTGGTCAGCCCCCAGCCCGCATAAAAAGGCATGCCATGGACCGTCACCGGCCGGTCTCGCATCAACGCCTCGAACCCGGTGAGGGAGGACAGCACATGCACCTCGTCCACCGTCCGGACGAGCGCCATCAGCGGCGATCCGGTGTCGATGGCGTCCGCCAGGGCGAGTATCGTGGCCTCGCCCAGATGCCCCTTGCGCAGCCCCGCCTGCACATCGGGATGAGGGCGATAGACGATGAAGGCATCCGGTTCGGCGGCGCGGACCCGCTGCAGCAGGTCCAGATTGCCCGTCACGCCCGCGCCGCCATATTCGACCGACAGATCATCCTCGACCTGCCCAACCGCCAATACCGTCCTGCGCCCCTGGGGCAGATCGATCATCTGCCCCATATCCTTGCCATATTTGGTGACGCCCGAAGCCCGGATCATGGCCCGCAGGCGCGCCGCCCGCCGCTCCAGCGCCGGGGTAAAGCCATGGGTCGCCAGCAGCTTTTCCATGTCGCTGGGAAAGCGCGCATCATAATAGATGCCCGACCGGTCGACCACCACCGACCCCGGCGGATGCAGCGCCGCGCCCAGTCCGCTGGAGCGCAGAAAGCCGTCCTCGACCTTGGCGATAGTCACGCCCTGCCGCCGCGCTTCGTCCATCGCGGCGGAGGGCACGCGTGAGGGCCAGACCGCCAGCGCGCCGCCACGCCGGATCGCCCGCCGCGCGCCCTTCTCCACCGGCAGGAAAGGCGGCGAGCGAACCCCGTCCCAGAGGAAATGACGGATCGCCTCGCGCTTCCAGAAGGCCATGCCGCTGGCCGCCGCAATGCCGTGATTGCCGTCCAGATGCCGCCGCCAGTCGGCAAGCTGCGCCACGGCATGCAGCGCGTCGACCGGCTCGCCGCTGAAACAGTCGCGATAGCGGGCCGCCGCCACCGCCGAACGGGCGGCCTCCCGCAGCGTCTCCGCCGCGACCGGACGCAAGTCTGCCCCATAGACCGGCACGCCCAGCAAGCCGCCGATGATCGCCAGCTCATCGTCCGCCGCCGCATGCACAGACCGCGCACCGGCAATCACTGTCCAAAGGTCGACGGGCCACGGCAGGTCGCGCCCCGCGACGCCATGCCCGTGCCAGCCGCCGCCAACCATGCCGATTTCCTGCGGGGAAAGACCTGCCAGCGCGTCCGGCGGCACGGCTATTCCGGCCCGCGCCACCAGCCTGATTCCTTCCGGCCTGTGGCCCCAGAAAGCGCCGCCCACCCGCGCCTCGGCAATGGCCTCCAGCACGGCGTCGGCCACTGCGACAGGCGCATCCCCGGCCTGCCGCGCATGGCTGATCGCGGCCGTCGAGGACTTGATTCCCGGAAAGGGTGGAGAGCGCAGAAAAGCTGGCGCGTTCACGTAAAAAGCCGTCCCCTGCCCCGTCCAGTCCCTGCGCGCATGGAGCGATGCTTTCAGCCGCCAAAAAACGCAATCACATCAGCTTCTTGCTCGCCCGACGGGAAGACGTCAAGCGAAGGCCGAAGCCGTCATCTCCCGCAGCATGTCGGCCACATTATCGAAATAGGCTTCCCATGTCGGCGGCCGCCAGCCCGCGATCCGCGCCAGTTGCGCCGCCCGTTCCGGCGAATCCGGCTTGCCGTAAGCCTCGATAGCTCTCAGCCAGCCCAGGCCATCCAGCGGATCGAGATAATCCGGCGCATCGCCGCCAACCTCCCGGTGGGCGACGATATCGCTGCAAATCACCGGCACGCCTGCCGATAAAGTCTCGATCACCGGCATGCCATAGCCTTCCTCGAAGGAGGGCATCAGCATCGCCCGCGCCCCCGCGACCAGCGCGTTCATTTCATTGTCCGGCACGCTGCCCGCTTCGATCACATGGCCGCGCAGGATTTCGGCGCGCTCCAGCATGTCGACGACATTCTCATTCTCCCAGCCGCGCCGCCCGATCAGCACCAGCACCGGCGCCCTGTCGCCCAGCCGTTCCACCAGCCGCCGCCAGATGTTCAGCAGCAACAGATGGTTCTTTCGCGGCTCGATGGTCGAGATATAGACGAAATAGGGCCGCTCCGGCACGGCATGATTGCCCTCCACCACCATGTCCGGCGCATCGGCGCCGAAATGCGCCACCCGGATCACACGCCCGTCCAGACCTCGCGTCAGATGCGGCGCCAGCGCGTCGATCGTCGCCTGGCTGTTGCCGATGATGCCGTCGGCATAGCGGTCGATCGTCCGCACTCGCTTCAGATGCTCCTCCGCGCCCTGAGGCCGGGCGAATTCCGGATGGGTGAGCGGGATCACGTCATGCACCAGCGTCACGAAGCGCGCGCCCTCCGCCCGCAGGATCGCGCCGACCTGATCGGCGTCGTCCAGATGATGGGGCGACACCTGCAAATAGATGCGCGGCCCCTGCGCCACCGGCACCGGGCGGGGCCGCAGCGCGATCAGATGGCGGATGACGGCGGCCTTGCTTTCCTTGTCGTCGACCGGCCCTGTATTGCGCCAGCGCGCCGCGGTGAACGCCAGGAACTGGCGCACCGCCGCATCCTTCAACCGCCCATAATAGCCGCCCGCCGGATGCACGGCGGCAAAGGCCAGCCGGTCCGGCATCCGATCCAGCAATTCGCGGGCATAGATATATTCGACCCGGTCGATGCCGGTCGGCGCGGCATGGAAGCTGCGCGAGAGCAGGCGGGAGATGTCGAGGATGATCTCGGCCGGCTGGCTGCCGCCGGCAAAGCGCCGGCTTTCCCGCTTGGAACGCAGCGCCAGCCGCGCACCGGGAGCCTTGAAGGGCTTGAGCGCCATGTCAGAGCGCTTTTACAGGGGTTTGGCGCATCAGAACTGGGCGCGAATCTCTTCGGCCAGCTTCTGCAATGCCGCCGGATCGGCAAAATCGCCCTGCGCATGGGCGACGAAGTTGCGCGACTGCCCCTCCCAGCGCGGCACGATATGGAAGTGCAGGTGGAACACGGTCTGCCCGGCGGGCGCGCCGTTGAACTGTGCGACATGGATGCCGTCGGGGTCCAGCGCCTTGCGGATGGCGCCCGCAACCTTCTTCACCGTCGCCATGACCTGCGCCAGGGCTTCGTCCTCGACGTCCAGAATGTTGCGCGCCTTGGACCATTTGGAAATGACCAGGCTATGCCCCTTGGACTGCGGCTGGATGTCGAGGAAAGCATATGTATGCTCATCCTCATAAAGCTTGGTCGAGGGGATTTTCCCCTGCAGGATCAGGGCAAAGACATTGCCCTCGTCATAGGTGCCCTCAAGGCTCATCGCGCTTCCTTAAGCCGTATAATGCGCGCTTGTCTTAGCGGCGACTTCCTCCGCCGTCACGCCCGGAGCGCGTTCGACGTTTCTAGATCAACCCGGCCAAGGGACTCGACGGATCGGCATACATCCGCTTGCCCATGCGCCCGGCACGATAGGCCATGCGCCCGGCCTCGACCCCCGCCTTCATCGCGGCGGCCATCAACACCGGATTCTTCGCCTCGGCAATCGCCGTGTTCATGAGGACGCCGGTGCAGCCCAGCTCCATCGCCTGCGCCGCTTCCGAAGCGGTCCCCACGCCCGCGTCGACCAGCACCGGCAGCTTGGTGCCCTCGACGATCAGGCGGATGGTCACGCGATTCTGGATGCCCAGCCCCGACCCGATCGGCGCGCCCAGCGGCATGATCGCCACCGCTCCCGCATCCTCCAGCCGCTTGGCCGCGATCGGATCGTCCACGCAATAGACCATCGGCTTGAAGCCTTCCTTGGCAAGAATCTCCGTCGCCCGCAGCGTCTCCACCATGTCGGGATAGAGCGTCCGCGCCTCGCCCAGCACTTCCAGCTTCACCAGGTCCCAGCCGCCCGCCTCACGCGCCAGACGCAGCGTGCGGATCGCCTCCTCACCCGTATAGCAACCCGCCGTATTGGGCAGATAAGTGATCTTCTTCGGATCGATGAAGTCGGTCAGCATCGGCGCGTTCGGGTCCGACACATTGACGCGCCGCACCGCCACGGTGACGATCTCCGCTCCCGACGCAGCGACGGCGGCCGCATTCTGCTCGAAATCCTTGTACTTGCCGGTGCCGACGATCAGCCGTGACCGGAAGGTCTTGCCTGCGACGGTCCAGCTATCCTCATCCACCGCCGCAACATCGCCGCCGCCAACGAAATGCACGATCTCCAGCTCGTCGCCATCCTCTACGCACACCTGCGCCAGCGTCGAGCGCGGCACCACCTCCAGATTGCGCTCCACCGCCACCTTTTCCGGCACGAAGCCCAGTTCGCTCGCCAGTTCCGCCAGCGTCAATCCGGCGCGCACGCGGCGATGCTCGCCATTGATATGGATGGAGATGGTTCCGTCGACACGCAATGCTCTGTCCTGTCAAACAAGGTGTCTCGACTTGGCGCGACACGAAGGGCTAAAGATCAGCGCGCATATAGGGGCGTCCATGCCCCGCTCGCAACCATAAGGGGGACCGCCATGGCCGAAACGCGCAAAATCTATGTTCTGAACGGCCCCAATCTCAATATGCTCGGCACGCGCGAGCCCGAAATCTATGGCTATGACACGCTGGACGACATAGCCGAACGCATGGAGGACGCCGCGGGCCGCGCCCATGTCGAGATCGACTTCCGCCAGTCCAACCATGAAGGGCACCTGATCGACTGGTTGCAGGAGGCGCATGCGGAGGGCGCCCATGCCGTCCTCCTCAATCCCGGCGGCCTGACCCACACGTCGATCGCGCTGCACGACGCGATCAAGGGCATCGCTGTCCCGGTGATCGAAATCCACCTCTCCAACCCCCACGCCCGCGAGCCTTTCCGCCACAAAAGCTATGTCGGCATGGCGGCGAAAGGCACCATCGCGGGCTTCGGCGCCATGTCCTACATGCTCGCCCTCGAAGCTGCCCTGGAACTTTAACTCGACGCACATAAGTTGCGCTCCGGCGCAAATGCGCATAGGCGCGGGCATCGGAAACGAAATTCACGGTCCAGGGACTGAAAATGAACGACAAGGCTGAAAAGGGCGCAATGCAGGTGGATGTACAACTGGTGCGCGATCTCGCCGCCCTTCTCGATGACACCAATCTGACGGAAATCGAGGTGGAAGACGGCGACCGCAAGATCCGTGTCGCCCGGAAGGTCGGCAGCGCTGCCGTCACCTATGCCGCCGCGCCCGCTCCGGTTGCCGCCGCCGCGCCTGCCGCCGCTGCCGCCCCGGCGGCAGCCCCGGTCGAAGCGGCCATCAACGCCGTGCGCTCGCCCATCGTCGGCACCGCCTATCTCGCCGCAGAGCCGGGCGCCGCGCCCTTCGCGCCCGTCGGCTCGACCGTGAAGGCGGGCGACACCGTCGTCATCGTCGAAGCGATGAAGGTCATGAACGCGATCACCGCACCGACCGCCGGCACGGTCAAGGCCGTGCTGGTCGATAACGGCCAGCCGGTCGAATATGACCAGCCGCTGATCGTCATCGAATAAGGCCGCGCAACTTATGGCCATCGAAAAGCTGCTGATCGCGAACCGGGGCGAAATTGCCCTGCGCATCCATCGCGCCTGCCATGAAATGGGCATCAAGACGGTGGCGGTGCATTCCACCGCCGACGCCGACGCCATGCATGTGCGCCTTGCGGACGAAGCGATCTGCATCGGGCCGCCTGCCGCCAAGGACAGCTATCTCAACATCGCCGCGATCATCTCCGCCGCCGAAATCTCCGGCGCGGACGCGATCCATCCGGGCTACGGCTTCCTGTCGGAAAACGCCCAGTTCGCGGAAATCGTGGAAGCGCACAACCTCGCCTTCGTCGGCCCCAAGCCCGAACATATCCGCATCATGGGCGACAAGGTGGAGGCGAAGCGCACCGCCGGCGCGCTCGGCCTGCCGCTGGTCCCCGGTTCCGACGGCGCGCTCTCCAGCGTCGAGGAAGCGAAGGAAGTGGCCGCGAAGATCGGCTATCCCGTCCTCATCAAGGCGGCATCGGGCGGCGGCGGGCGCGGCATGAAGGTCGTGCCCAGCGAAGAGCTGCTCGAAACGTCGATGAAGCAGGCGGGTTCGGAGGCGAAGGCCGCCTTTGGCGACGACACCGTTTACATGGAAAAATATCTGGGCAACCCCCGGCATATCGAATTCCAGGTCTTCGGGGACGGCAACGGCAACGCCATTCACCTGGGCGAGCGCGACTGCTCGCTCCAGCGCCGCCACCAGAAGGTGCTGGAGGAAGCCCCCTCCCCCGTCCTCTCCACCGCCGAGCGCGACCGGATGGGCGAAGTGGTGCGCAAGGCGATGGCCGACATGGGCTATCGCGGCGCGGGCACGATCGAATTCCTGTGGGAAGACGGCGAATTCTACTTCATCGAGATGAACACCCGTCTTCAGGTGGAACATCCGGTGACGGAGATGATCACCGGCGTCGACCTTGTCCGCGAACAAATCCGCGTGGCGGAGGGCAAGCCGCTCTCGGTCGCTCAGGAAGACATCGAATTCCACGGCCACGCCATCGAATGCCGCATCAACGCCGAAGACCCCCGGACCTTCGCGCCGTCGCCGGGCACCGTCACCAGCTATCATGTGCCGGGCGGCATGCATGTCCGCGTCGATAGCGGCCTGTATCAGGGCTATAAGGTGCCGCCTTATTATGACAGCATGATCGGCAAGCTGATCGTCTATGGCCGCACCCGCGAAGGCTGCATCATGCGCCTGAAGCGCGCGCTGGAGGAATATGTGATCGAGGGCATGAAAACCACGATCCCGCTCCACCAGAAGCTGCTGACCGACCCGGATTTCCTGAACGGCGACTATACGATCAAGTGGCTGGAGGAATGGCTGGCGCGTGAGGATGCGCAGTGAAGGCGACCATCTGGCACAACCCCCGCTGCTCCAAATCGCGGCAAGCGCTCGCGCTTCTCGAAGCCGCGCCGGGGGTTGAGGTCGAAATCGTCGAATATCTCAAGACCCCGCCCAGCCGCGCCGAAATCGAAGCGGTGCTGGCAAAGGCGGGCGTCCGCCCTTCCGAAGCCGTCCGCAAGGGCGAGGCGGTGGCGAAGGAAATCGGCCTGGACGTATCTGACGACAAGGCCGTCCTCGACGCCATGGCCGCGCACCCGATCCTGATCGAACGCGCCATCGTCATCACGGAAAAGGGCGCCGTCATCGCCCGCCCACCCGAACGGGCGAGCGAAGTCCTCCAGCAATCCCTTTAGCTCACTGTCACCCTCGGCAAGTCAGGGGTGAGAGAAGCCAGCCCCGCCATCTCCCCTCCCGCCTACGCGAGACAAATGTCTTGGAATGGGTGGCAACCGGACCGTCCGCTGCCGAGGAGAGGTGTTAAGTTTGAACTGTCCAAAACCTCAGCAGCGCCGAGCCGCCTGCATTGGAGGCTGTAGACACGCTGTCGGGGTGGACGCCTTACTTGATACCAATATAATCAGGCGATCCATCCGGATCTCGAATGGCAGTACCGCTTCTATAAGGCGCACCGCCCCCGTGGAGGAGCAATATGCCCGCCAGGTGGGGCGCGGCCATCGATGTGCCTGATAAGGTGGCGTAGGTTCCACCCTTGTAAGTCGACAGGATCGAACTGCCCGGCTCAGCGAAGTCAATCGGCGGATTGCCCCAGTTTGAGTAGCGGGCAAAAACGTCCTTATTGTCGATAGCAGACACAGTGTAGACACCCGGCGCGTCTACGCGTGCAGGAGAATAGTTGGCCGCATTTGCTGATGAATTGCCTGCGGCGATGGCCACGTAATAGCCTGCGTTAGCAGCAGCAATCACCGCCTGATCCAGTTCCGGGAGCGCAGTCGTAATTAGGCTGAGATTGATTACATCACCGGGCCGGTTTTTGGATACAACATAGTCCAGCCCGGCGATCACATCTGAATCCCTACCATTACCGGAAGCATCCAAGACTCGAATCGAGACGACTCTGGCACCTGCGGCAACACCAACGACACCAATGTTGTTATTTTTCGCGCCGATAGTACCAGCGACGTGAGTGCCATGGCCGTTTGCATCATTCGGCGACGTATCGCCAGGAAGAAAGCTAACATTGTCCGTCTGTGAGACGTTCAAATCGGGATGAGTGAGGTCAATTCCAGTATCAATAATCCAGGCTGTCCCGCTGGAATAATCCCACCCACCCACACGCTTGACGCCCCACGGGACACTTTGTCCCGTGCCACTTCCACCGATAGGAGGACCGCCGCGCGCGCTGATCTCGCTAACGATGGTCGGCGGGATCGAAGCAATGCGGTCCTGTGTGCAGCCTTTAATCAACCGGTTCTTCGCCATGATTTTTTGGGCGGCTGTCGCGGACATGTTTACAGAAAAACCTTTCAGCACGTGACTGTAGACATGGCTCACACGCCCACCTACCGCGGCCGCTGATGCACGTGCTTCAGAACCGGTACTGATTGGTCCTGGCAGAAAGGTACAAATATAGCTGTTGGGTACGGGATCGCCCGCTTTCGATGAAGCGACTGCCGGTGCCGAAATAAGCGCTACGCCACAAAGAAGCTTGCCAATCATGCTGGGTGTCGCCTTCATGCGAACTTGCGAGTGAGTAGAGCATAATCCTTTGGGCAAGAAGCCGATATTTATCCGACGTTGTAATACGAAGGTCTGGTGGCCGGTGGAGGGGCCTCGGAACAGAAAATTGCCGGTCCGCAACTAGGAACCAATAATCGACGGCTGAACGACCGCAAATGGTCGCTTCCAGACCTGCCCTTAGGTGTAACTCAACAAAGATCATGCGTAACCCAATCGCCACAACATCCTCGAAAAGCATCCTATTTCTCAAAAACGGCACGATTTTAGTCTGTCCTATTTCTCACCAACGGGCCTATCCCCCATCCCTCTTTGAAATGTCCCGTAAATCATGCCCTCGCGCGCACGCGTGCGCAGGCACGCGCGCGCATACACTGTGAACTTCAATGAAAATCTGGCGGTTCTGAGCCGAAATTCCGCCTGCGAAGGCTGACGCGGCCACGAGAGAGCAAGCGGAACGCCGGCGCTGCGAATCAGGAACAATCTCCCCATCGACAACCACTGGAGCCGCCCCGCATAACCCGCTATCCCCCTCCCCCATGCCTCAGAATCATCTCTACCTTGTCGACGGCAGCGGCTATATCTTCCGCGCCTATCACCAGCTTCCGCCGCTCACCAACAAGCATGGCCAGCCCGTGGGCGCGGTCTATGGCTATACCACGATGCTCTGGAAGCTGGCCGAGGAGCTGGGCAAGGCGGAAGGCCCGACCCATCTTGCGGTGGTGCTGGACAAGGGCAGCCACACCTTCCGCAACGACATGTACGACCAGTATAAGGCGAACCGCCCGCCCGCGCCGGAAGACCTGGTCCCGCAATTCCCGATGATCCGCGACGCCACCCGCGCCTTTTCCCTCCCCTGCATCGAGGAAGCGGGTTTCGAGGCCGACGACATCATCGCCAGCTATACGAAAGCCGCCGTCGCGGCGGGCTGGCATGTCACCATCGTCAGCTCCGACAAGGATTTGATGCAGCTCATCCAGCCCGGCGTCGACATGTACGACACGATGAAGAATGAGCGGCGCGGCGCCGACTATGTGATGGGCAAGTTCGGCGTCCAGCCCGAGCAGCTGGGCGACGTGCTCGCGCTGATGGGCGACAGCGTCGACAATGTGCCGGGCATCCCCGGCATCGGCCCCAAGACCGCCGCCAAGCTCATCAGCGAATATGGCAATCTGGAAGCCGCGCTCGAAGCCGCGCCTTCGATGAAGAAGTCGAAGATGCAGGAAAATCTCATCGCCCATGCCGACATGGCGCGCCTGTCGCGCCGCCTCGTCGCGCTGCACGACGCGATGGACTTGCCCGAGCCGCTGGAGGATCTGACGCTCAAGGGCATCCCGCCTGAGCCACTGCAAGCCTTTCTCGAACATCACGGCTTCAAGTCGCTGCTCGCCCGCGCAGGCGCGCCCGCCGCCGCTGTGGCCGTGGCGACCGCTGCCGCCGCCGTCACGCAAGCGACGCCCCCCGCCGCCCCGGTCCATGAGGAAGAGCCGCCGATCGACCGCAGCCTCTACGAAACGGTCGTGACAGAAGAAGCGCTGGACCGCTGGATCGCCGCCGCCCATGCCGAAGGGCTGGTCGCCGTCGATACCGAGACCGACATGCTGGACTGCGTGTCCTGCGCGCTGGTCGGCGTCAGCCTCGCCGTCGGCCCCAATGCCGCCTGCTATATCCCGGTCGGCCATGGCGGGAAGGACATGTTCGCGGAAAAGCCCGACCAGCTTCCCCTCGCCCTCGTCCTCGCCAAGCTGAAACCGCTGCTTGAGGACGACAGTGTCCTCAAGATCGGCCAGAATCTCAAATATGACATGACGGTCCTGCGCCGCCATGGGATCGAGATCGCGCCCTATGACGACACCATCGTCATGAGCTTCGACCTCGACGCAGGCCAGAGCCTCGCCGGCCATGGCATGGATGAGGCGGCGAAGGTCCACCTCAATCATAGCTGCATCAGCTTCAAGGATGTGTGCGGCACCGGCAAGAGCCAGATCAGCTTCGCGGAAGTCCCGCTCGACAAGGCCACCGAATATGCCGCAGAGGATGCGGACGTCACGCTGCGCCTGTGGAAGCTGTTCAAGACCCGCGTCGCCAACGAAGGCGCTACCCGCGTCTATGAACTGGTCGACCGCCCGCTCGTCTCGGTCATAGCGAAGATGGAGCATGAAGGGATCAAGGTCGACCGCGAAGCCCTGTCCCGCCTGTCCGCCGAGTTCACCGCAGGCATCGCAGCGCTGGAGACGGAAATCCATGGGTTGGCAGGCCAGCCCTTCGCCATCGGCTCGACCCAGCAATTGGGCGCGATCCTGTTCGAGAAAATGGGCTATAAAGGCGGCAAAAAGGGCAAATCGGGCGCCTATTCCACCGACGTCACCATCCTTGAGCAATTGAAGGCCCAGGGCGCGGAAATCGCAGGCAAGGTGCTGGACTGGCGCCAGCTTTCGAAGCTGAAATCCACTTACACCGACGCACTCCAGGCCCAGATCAACAAGGATTCGGGCCGCGTCCATACCAGCTACAGCCTGTCGGGCGCGCAGACCGGCCGCCTGTCCTCGACCGACCCCAATCTCCAGAACATCCCGATCCGCACCGAAGTCGGCCGCCAGATCCGCCATGCCTTCGTGGCCGAGCCGGGCAATGTCATCCTGGCGGCGGACTATAGCCAGATCGAGTTGCGCCTCGCCGCGCACATGGCGGACGTTCCGGCGCTGAAAGAAGCCTTCGCGAACGGCGAGGACATTCACGCCGCTACCGCCCAGCAATTGTTCGGAGAGGTCAATCGCGACACCCGCGGCCGCGCCAAGACGATCAACTTTGCGATCCTCTACGGCATTTCCCGCTGGGGCCTCGCCGGGCGGCTGGAAATCAGCGCCGATGAAGCGCAGGACATGATCAGCCGCTATTATGAGCGCTTCCCCGGCATCAGCCTCTACATCACCGACACGATCGAGAAGGCGCGCTCCAGGGGTTACACGGAAACCCTCTTCGGCCGAAAGACATGGTTCCCGCGCATCAAGGCGTCGGTCCAGCACGAGCGGCAGGGCGCCGAACGCGCCGCGATCAACGCCCCGATCCAGGGCACCAGCGCCGACATCATCAAGCGCGCCATGGCTCGCATGGGACCGGCGCTGGCAGCGGAAGGGCTGCACAAGGTCAAGATGCTGCTGCAAGTGCATGACGAACTGGTGTTCGAACTGCCGGAAGGCGATGTGGAGCATGCCAGCGCCGTCATCCGCCGCATCATGGAAGGGGCAGCGGAGCCGATCGTGAAGCTGAGCGTGCCGCTAGGCGTCGAAATCGGTCACGGCGCGAGTTGGGGCGCGGCACACTGACCCCTGCATCTACCCCCGTCATCCCAGCGCACGCTGGGATCTCAAGTGACAGGGCACGGTATAGCCTCATGAGATCCCAGCTTTCGCTGGGATGACGGAAGACTTTTCAACCCCGCGCATAGCGATCCTCGTAACGGACGATATCATCCTCCCCGAGATACGTCCCCGTCTGCACCTCGATGAACACTACCGGGATCTTCCCCGGATTCTCGACCCGATGTTTCGCCCCCGCGGGCACGTAAAGCGAACGATTCTCGGTCAGCAACGTCACCGCATCGCCAACCGTGACCTTGGCTGTCCCCTCGACCACGATCCAATGCTCGGACCGATGGAAATGGCTCTGCAGGCTCAATGACTGCCCCGGCTGCACCATGATCCGCTTCACCTGAAAGCGCTCGCCCGCCAGCAACCCCTCCACCCAGCCCCAGGGCCGGTGATCCTTGGGAAAGCTCTCGGCCTGCACCGCGCCCTTCGCCTTCAAAGCCTCGACCGCCAGCTTCACATCCTGTGCCCGCGACTTGTCAGCGATCAGCACCGCATCGCTCATCGCCACGGCGATGATGTTGCTAAGACCAATGCCGACCAGCTCCATGCCATCGCTGTCGGAACGCAACAGCGTATCGCTACAGTCGATCGCGGTCGCCCCGCCGCCCACCGTCACGCCTGCGGCGTCGGGCCCGGCATGGCTCCACACCGCGTCCCAGCCGCCAAGGTCCGACCAGCCGGAATCATAGGGCACGACCGACAGATTGCCGGCCCGCTCCATGATCGCATAGTCGATGGAGATATTCGGCGCGGCGTCCCACGCCTCCGCCGCCAGTCGCAAAAAGCCCAGATCGCCCTCCGCCGCCGCGACAGCGGGCCGCACCGCCGCCAGCACATCGGGCGCGTGATGCTCGAACGCCGCGATCAGATCCTTCGCGGCAAACAGGAAAATCCCCGCATTCCAGAGGTGATCGCCGCTCGCCAGCATGTCCAGCGCGCGCGCCGCATCCGGCTTTTCCACAAAGCGCGCAAGCTTGATCGGCCGTCCCGATCCATCCGGCTTCGCCACGACCTTCAAATAGCCATAGCCCGTCTCCGGCCGGGTCGGCTGTATGCCGAACGTCACCAGATCGCCGGTCCGCGCTGCCGCCAGGCCCTGGCTGACAGCTGCCCGGAAAGCCTCCGCGTCAGGCACGACATGATCGGACGGCGCGACCAGCATCACCGCATCGGGATCGCTCGCTACCAGATGCAGCGCCGCCGCCAATATCGCAGGCGCGGTGTTGCGAACCGAAGGCTCGATGATGATCGCTTGCGGGTCCACCCCTTCCTGCGCCAATTGCTCTGCCACGATGAAGCGGAAGGTCGCGTTGGTCAGCACCACCGGCCGGGTGAAGGCAAAACCCTCGCCCGCACCGGACAACCGCTCCACGACGGAACGAAACAGCGTCTGCTCGCCCAACAGCGGCACGAACTGCTTGGGATAGGATTTGCGCGACAAGGGCCACAGCCGTGTCCCCGATCCACCGGCCAGGATAACCGGGGTAACATTCGCAGCGCTCAAATCAGACATATAACTCACTCGGAACCCATGCAATCAGCCGCAATCGACCATGATTTGCCTGCTTATCGCCAGTCCGCGAATTTACCTAAGCCAAATCCGGCCGATAGGAAAAGCGGCCCGCAATCGGGGCCGCTTTCCGTCAGTCGAACAGCTCTTCCAGAAAGCTCTTCTTCCGTTTCTTCTGATAATATCGCCCGTCATCCCGATCCGGCCGGTAGCTTGGCTGTGGAGCCGGAACTCCGCCCGCCGACCGCTCGATGATCTTGTCCAGTTCACCTCGATCCAGCCAGACGCCGCGGCATTGCGGGCAATAGTCGATTTCGACCCCCTGCCGGTCCGTCATGGAAAGTCCCACATGACAGACCGGGCAGAGCATGGCGGACACAGCCGCCTGATCCCGCATCGAGATTACTCCCGCTCGCCGGTCAGGCTGAGCAGCATCTGGAACAGGTTGACGAAGTTCAGATAGAGCGACAACGCGCCCATCACCTGCATCTTCTGCGCCACTTCATGGCCGGCATAGGCGAAATATTCCGACTTGATGCGCTGCACGTCCCAAGCGGTAAGGCCGGTGAAGACCACCACGCCAATGATCGAGATCACCATCTGCATGGCCGAGGAGCCGATGAAGATGTTGATGAGGCTCGCCACCAGGATACCGATCAGCCCCATCACCAGGAACGAGCCGAATTTCGACAGGTCACGTCCGGTCGTATAGCCCCACAGCGCCATGGCCAGAAACATCACGGCGGCAGAGAAGAAGGCCTGCGCGATCGAGCCGCCGGTGAAGACCAGGAAGATGCTGGCCAGCGATACGCCCATCACCGCCGAAAAAGCGTAGAAGGCCATGCGCGCGCCCGCTGTCGTCATCTTTTCGATGCGGAAGCTGAAGAAGAAGACGAAGGCCAAAGGCGCGAAGATCGCCAGCCATTTGAGCGGCGTGCCGAAGATCGCGGCTGCCAGCACCGGGGTGTTGCCAATGAAGGCGGCGACCAGTCCGGTGATCACCAGACCGATACCCATATTGCGGAAAACGCCCAGCATGTGCGCGCGCAGCCCGGCATCGGTCTGCGCCGTCTGGCTCGCACCATAGCCCGGCATACGAACGGGATTGTTCACGGCGTTAATACTCCATCCAACAGTCAGTTACGGCCAAAACAGCCTTGGGATCGAGTGGCCCGGCGCGGTCTTCGTGAGGTCAGAGGGGGGCAAACGCCCACGAACCTGCACCGAGCACACTCGATGCGGTCCGACATCGCGGCTGGACATGTCACATCATCCAACCGCCAGAGGGGCCCGGCCCGCATAAGCAATATCGGTGCACCAACGCCTCGATGCAAGGGATGGGACAAGGGATCGGCCCGTCAGCAACAATTTGTTACAAATGCACAGCCCGGTTGACGCCTCGATCCAACCGCCGCATGGCTGCGCGCATGAGCGACCAGTTCACCCCCACCGAGCAGCATGCCGACGCCCCCCTGCGCCTGTTCAACAGCCTGACGCGCGCGATCGAGCCTTTTTCGCCCATCGAAGCCAATCACGCCCGCGTCTATAGCTGCGGCCCGACGGTCTATAATTACGCCCATCTCGGCAATTTGCGCGCCTATGTCTTCACCGACACGCTGCGCCGCACGCTGCTGTGGAAGGGGCTGGACGTCACCCATATCATCAACATAACCGATGTCGGCCATCTGACCAGCGACGCCGATGCCGGAGACGACAAGATGGAAGCCGCCGCCCGCGCCCAGGCGAAGAGCATCTGGGACATAGCGGCCCATTATACCGACGCCTTCAAGCGCAACATCGCGGACCTCAACATCATCGCGCCCAGCGAGTGGACCGTCGCCACCGACTATGTCCCGCAGATGATCGAGTTCGCCAGGAAGATCGCGCCGGATCATTGCTACGAACTGGAAACCGGCCTTTATTTCGACAGCAGCACCGTGCCCGATTACGGCGCGCTGGCGGGCGGCCGCGATGACGCGGCGCACGCCCGCATCGACCCGGTCGCGGGCAAGCGCAACCCGTCCGACTTCGCCATCTGGCGCAAGTCCCCGCCCGGCGAGCAGCGGCAGATGGAATGGGACTCCCCCTGGGGCAAGGGCGCGCCGGGCTGGCACCTCGAATGCTCGGTGATGAGCGAGGCGCGGCTTGGCCATCCGTTCGACATTCATACCGGCGGCATCGACCATCGCGAAATCCACCATCCCAACGAGATCGCGCAGAATCAGGCCTATTGCGGCTGCAACGATGCACAGCCCGGCTTCACCGGCGCCCAATGGTGGATGCACAACAATTTCCTGGTCGACCGGAGTCGTGGCGGGGATGGGGGGAAGATGAGCAAGTCGAAGGGCGGCTTCACCACCCTCTTCTCGCTGATCGACGCTGGCGTGCATCCGCTCGCCTACCGCCTGCTGTGCCTGGGCGCCCATTATCGCAGCGAACTGGAATTCAGCGCGGAAAGCGTCGGCGCCGCCCTCACCCGCCTCAAACGCCTTGTCATGGGCGTCGAGAATCTCAAGGCCCGTGCCGAGGGGATTACATGGCAATCGCTCCGCCTTGACTGGCTGCGCGCCAATCTGCACCCGAAGCTGGCGCCGCTGCTGGAGCAGTTCGACGCCGCGATCAGCGACGACCTGATGACTCCCCGCGCCCTTCCGCTGCTGGAAGAGACCATCGCCATGAAGAAGGTGCCGGTGGATGAAAAACTCTGCCTGCTTGCGGCGTTCGATCAGGCACTGGGCCTCAACCTGCTGACGATTGGCCGCGCCGACCTGCGCGTCCAACCCAGGGATGCGGCGATCACGCCAGAGGAGATCGAAGCTGAACTGAGCCGCCGCCAGACCGCCCGCGCTGAAAAGGACTTCGCCCTGTCCGACGAAATCCGCGACGCCCTGATCGCGCGCGGCGTCGAGGCGATGGACGGCGATCCCCTCCGCTGGGACTGGCGCCTGAACCTCGCCTAAAGCTTGCCGGCAGGCGCTTTGCGCGGACTGCGCTGGAAAACGTCCCTCATCTGAGGCAGGATGTGCGCGGGGAAGGCCGGCCCGTTTGGACAGGCCGCGCCGAAACGGGCAGATTCCGCACATGCCAAGACACGCAATGGCAGCGTTCATCGCGCTCAGTGGAATAGCGGCAATCCCCGTTGCTGCACCTGCTCAAACCTATATGTTCGAAACGGGCACCACCCTGCTCGCCAAATGCCGCAACAAGGCGCCCGAATATGCGCTCGCCTGCACCGCCTATATCGTCGGCGCGGTGGACGGCATCAAGAAGGACGTGTTCATCGGCCGCGCCAAGCCCAATTGCTGGCCCGCGCAGATGGACGCGGAGGAAGTGAAGCGCCTCGTCATCGCCTATCTCAACCGCTATCCCGACCAGCGCAAAGCCCCGGCCTCGGTGCTGGTCAGCGTCGCGCTCAACGAACATTATCCCTGCGAGAAATAACGTCGATCGACCCGGCCGCGCCCCTGCAGAAACCGGGGGCCCGCCACCACCGCTATAAACTTGCGTTAGCCACTGGTTGCGCGTAGGTGCGGCCCCTATTTTATTATCTTTAGGAGACTCAAAGTGGCGGCGAAGTGGACGCCGGAAAGCTGGCGGGAGCATAAGGGCATTCAGATGCCCGTCTATCGGGATGCCCAGGCGCTTGGCGCGGTGGAGGCACAGCTCAGCCAGTTTCCCCCGCTCGTCTTTGCCGGCGAAGCGCGCAGCCTGAAGGCGGAACTCGCCAAGGTCACGGCCGGCGAGGCGTTCCTGCTGCAAGGCGGCGACTGCGCCGAAAGCTTTGCGGAGTTCCATCCGAACAATATCCGCGACACCTTCCGCGTGCTGCTGCAAATGGCGGTGGTGCTGACCTTCGCGTCCAAGCTGCCGATCGTGAAGGTCGGCCGCATGGCGGGCCAGTTCGCCAAGCCCCGCTCCGCCGATACCGAGACGATCGGCGGCGTGGAACTGCCCAGCTATCGCGGCGACAATGTCAACGACATCGCCTTCACCCCGGAAGCGCGCGAACCCGACGCCCAGCGCATGATCCGCGCCTATAACCAGTCGGCGGCGACGCTCAATCTGGTGCGCGCCTTCTCGACGGGCGGCTATGCCAGCCTGGATCGGGTGCATGGCTGGATGCTGGATTTCATGGGCCGCAGCCCCTGGGCCGCGAAGTTCGAGGCGATGGCCGACCAGATCGGCCAGGCGCTCGACTTCATGCGCGCCTGCGGCCTGTCGCCGGAGACCGTGCCGCAGCTTGGCGGGACGAGCTTCTATACCAGCCATGAGGCGCTGCTGCTGCCCTATGAGCAGGCGCTGACCCGGCAGGATTCGCTGACCGGCGACTGGTACGACACGTCCGCGCACATGCTCTGGATCGGGGATCGCACGCGGTTCGAGGGTTCGGCGCATATCGAATATCTGCGCGGCATCGGCAATCCGATCGGCATGAAATGCGGTCCGTCGCTGGAGCCGGATGCACTCATTCGCCTGCTCGACGTGCTGAATCCGACCCGCGAGGCCGGGCGCATCACGCTTATCACCCGCTACGGTCATGACAAGATCGAGACGGGTCTGCCCAAGCTGGTCCGCGCCGTCCTGCGCGAGGGCCATCCGGTGGTCTGGTCCTGCGACCCGATGCACGGCAATGTGATCAAGGCGGCCAATGGCTACAAGACGCGCCCCTTCGATCGCATCCTGGCCGAAGTGCGGGGCTTCTTCGCCGTCCACCGCGCCGAAGGCAGCTTCGGCGGGGGCATCCATGCCGAAATGACCGGCCAGAATGTGACGGAATGCACCGGCGGCGCCGTGGCGATCACCGACGAAGGGCTGGCGGACCGCTATCACACCCATTGCGACCCGCGCCTCAACGCGGCGCAGAGCCTCGAACTTGCTTTCCTGCTCGCGGAAATGCTGAACGAGGAATTGAAGGAACGCCGGGCAGCGGCTTGATTAAGCAAGAGAGCGTCCGTGGAGCACGGACGCTCTTGAGCCATGCGTCAATCAGCAGAAGCCTCGGTTCGACCGCCTCTGTTGAGCGGAAAATAGCGCTGCGCTCGGGCTAAGCCCTTATCCGCTCGACAGGATAAGGGACCCCAAATGACCGAAGCACTGGCCGTCGAAACCCGCAGCTTCCACGACCTGCGCGCCTTTGCGGAGGGCGCGACGATCCCCGCCGACACCCATGGCGATCCCTTCCTCGCCAGTCGCGCCGCACTGGACCTCCCCCAAGGCCCGATCTCGATCAACCTCGTCGTCCTGCCCCAAGGCCGCGGCCGCGTCGAAGCCCTGCCCGATGACGAGTTCCTCATCCTCCTCGACGGCGCGCTCACCCTCGAAACGGCCGACAGCACCACCCATCTCGCCGTCAGCCGGAGCGCCGTCATCATAAAAGACACCGCCTTCGCCTGGTCCTCCCGCGAAGGCGCCCGCCTCATCGCCATGCGCCGCAACGGTGGCCCGGACGGCAGCCCCGCCATCATTCCCATCGACGAAAGCGCGCCGCTCGAACCGTCCAACCCGCCGCTGGCCGAACTGCTGGTCGGCCCGACGCCTGACTGCCGCAACTTCACCGACTATCGCTCTGCCGACACGGAATTCGTCTGCGGCACCTGGGATTCGACCCCCTATCATCGCCTTTCCATGCCCTATCGCCATTATGAGCTGATGCACCTGCTCGAAGGCAGCGTCACATTCGTCGACGGCGACGGGCGGGAAGGCACTTTCCGCAAGGGCGACATCTTCCTCATCGAACAGGGCGCGCATTGCAGTTGGGAAAGCCGCGAGCATGCGAAGAAAGTCTACGCCATCTACCGTCCCGCCTGAATTCTCCATCTTCACCGTCATTCCCGCTTTTGCGGGGATGACGGACGTTGCCCGAGCCCGTCAACGGCGCCAACTGTCACGACGCCGTAACATTGCCATGATTCAGCCCTTGCTTTGGCGGTGCAGCAAGATAGCTTCCGCGCATGGCAAAGGAACCGCAAGTGGCGACCATCGCCGTTTACAGCCTCAAGGGAGGCGTGGGCAAGACCACCTTCGCGATCAACCTCGCCTGGGCATCCGCAAGCATTTCGAAACGGCGAACATTGCTCTGGGATCTGGATCCGCAGGCGGCGGCGAGCTGGCTGATCTCCACCGACAGCGAAAGCCGCGACGCGGCGCAGGCGATCTTCAGCAAGGATGTGGAGGTCGGCAAGCTGATCCAGCCCTCGACCGTGCCGGGCCTCGACCTGATCGCAGCCGACACCTCGCTGCGCAATCTCGACCATCTGTTCCGCGAGATGGACAAGAAGAAACGCCTCGCCAAGCTGATCGAAAGCCTGGCGCGCGATTATGACCGCATCATCCTCGATTGTCCGCCCGGCCTCACTGAAACCAGCGAACAGGTGCTGCGCGCCGCCGATATGATCGTCATCCCGGTCATCCCTTCTCCCCTCGCCCAGCGCGCCATGGGGGAGGTCGCCCGCTATCTGGTCCAGCGCGGCGGCAGCCACCCGCCGATCATGCCGGTCTATTCCATGGTCGACCGCCGCCGCGCCCTGCACCGCGCCGCACTGGAATCCCAACCCGGCTGGCCCGCCATTCCCATGGCCAGCATGGTCGAGCAAATGGCGGTTCGCCGCAAGCCGCTGGGTGCCTTCGCGGCTTCATCCCCGTCCGCCCAGGCCTTTGCCGGGCTGTGGACGACGATCGAGCGGCAAGTGCAGAAACGCTAAGGTGCGCGCGGGGATTTGCGAGTTCCTCTAGCGCGCCGCCTCATCTCGTTCTAAGTCTTTGCTTGATGACGATTGACCCGCTGGTGCTGCTGCAAGCCTACGCGATCGGCGTGTTTCCGATGTCCGACGATCGCGAGGCGGACGAGGTTTACTGGATCGAGCCGAAACGGCGGGCGATCATGCCGCTCGATGGTTTCCACATCTCCCATTCGCTGGCCAGGACGATCCGGCGGGAGCGGTTTCGGGTGACCGCCAATCGCGACTTCGCCGGGATCGTCCAGCTCTGCGCGCAAGCCGCGCCGGATCGGCCCTCGACCTGGATCAATCATCCGATCGAGCGCGCCTACCGCCATTTGCACGAGATCGGTTTCGCCCACAGCGTCGAAGTGTGGGAGGGCGAGGAGCTGGTTGGCGGGCTTTATGGCGTGGCGCTGGGGCAGGCTTTTTTCGGGGAAAGCATGGTGTCGCGGCGGACCGATGCGTCGAAGGTGGCGCTCGCCTGGCTGACGGCGCGGATGCGGTTCGGCGGCTTCACCCTGCTCGACTGCCAGTTCATGACCGATCATCTGCGGTCATTGGGCGCGATCGAGATCAGCCAGCGAGATTATCTTCAATCGTTGACGGGGGCGCTCGACGGCGTGGCGCTAGGGGCTGGACGGGCCGTGCTGGCAGGCGGCTCCGGAGTCTGGGCGGAACTGGCATTTTCGCCGCTCGCCGGAGACGCCTTGGCCGGTCCGCCGTCCGATACCTCCCCCTTGTCGCCCAGCTTCACCGTGTCGGGGCCGGTTTCGGGCCAGGCCATCGTGCAGCTTCTGACCCAGACATCATAGATCGGGTGCTGGACCACATTGCGGTCCGGCCGTTCCTTGAACAGCCAGCCGGAGAAATTGCGGCGCCATTTATTATCGGCGGTGCTGCGCACGTCCAGTTGCACGAAGGCGCCGGTCTCCTGGACATTTTCCCAGGGCGCGGTGGTTTCGCAGGCTTGCAGCCGGACGATGGCGTCGCCCACGCGCAGCGCTTCGCCGGGCTTCATCTTCAGATCGGTGGTGATGCCGTTGCGCTTGTTGAGCAGGCCGA